>Ga0193739_1000366_pt1 | contig 12711 bp, 12 predicted proteins | sample L2a2metaG_FD_144926 | JGI IMG/M metagenome (GOLD analysis project Ga0193739, IMG submission 144926) | Soil microbial communities from a riparian zone of the East river system, Colorado, United States - L2a2 | ecosystem: Environmental > Terrestrial > Soil > Riparian zone | place: USA: East River...
TCACGGGAGCGGCCGTCAGCGGGCGAACTCGGTGGCTCGTGACTCGCGGACGACGGTGATCCGGATCTGGCCGGGGTAGGTCAGCTCCTCCTCCACCTGCTTGGCGATGTCGCGGGCGAGCACGCCGGCGGCGAGGTCGTCCACGACGTCGGGCAGCACCATGACCCGGACCTCCCGGCCGGCCTGCATGGCGAACACCTTCTCGACACCGTCGTGGGTCTTCGCGATCTCCTCCAGCCGTTCGAGCCGCTTCACGTAGGCCTCCAGTGACTCGCGCCGAGCTCCCGGGCGCCCACCGGAGATCGCGTCGGCTGCCTGGGTGAGCACCGCCTCGACGGTGCGGACCTCGACCTCGTTGTGGTGGGCCTCGATCGCGTGGACGACGTCCTCGTGCTCGCCGTAGCGGCGGGCGATCTCGGCGCCGATGATCGCGTGGCTGCCTTCGACCTCGTGGGTGAGGGCCTTGCCGACGTCGTGCAGGAGGGCGCACCGCTTCATCTGCGTCACGTCCATCCCCAGCTCGGCGGCCATCATGCCGGCCAGGTGGGCCGACTCCACAAGGTGCTTGAGGACGTTTTGGCCGTACGACGTGCGGTAGCGCAGGCGACCGAGCAGGGTCACCAGGTCAGGGTGCATCTCGGTGATGCCGACGTCGACCAGGGCGTCCTCGCCAGCCCGGACGCACAGCCGTTCGACCTCGGCCTTGCTCTGTTCGTACTGCTCCTCGATCCGGTGCGGGTGGATGCGTCCGTCGAGCACGAGCTCCTCGAGCGTCAGCCGTGCGACCTCCCGGCGAACCGGGTCGAAACAGGAGAGCAGGACGGCCTCGGGGGTGTCGTCGATGATCAGGTTGACGCCGGTGACCTGCTCGAAGGCCCGGATGTTACGGCCCTCGCGCCCGATGATGCGGCCCTTCATGTCGTCGGCCGGCAGGTGCAGCACCGACACCACCGACTCGGCGGTCTGCTCGGAGGCCAGGCGCTGGATGGCGAGGGTGATGATCTCGCGGGCGCGGGCTTCACCGTTCTGGTTGGCCTCGCGCTCGATCTCGCGGACGAGCAGGGCCGCCTCCCGCTTGGCCTGCGTCTCGACGGCGGCGACGAGTTCGGCCCTGGCCTGCTCCGCTGTGAGCCGGGCGGTGCGCTCCAGCACGGCCAGCCGCTCCTGTTCGACCTCGCGCAGTTCGAGTGTCTTGCGCTCGATGTCGGCCGCGATCTCGGAGAGCTCGCCGGTCCGTTCCTCCAGGCTGCGCGCATCGGTGTCGAGCCGTTCCTCACGCTCGGTGAGCCGGCTCTCACGGCGCTCGAGATCCTGGCGCTGCGCGCCGAGGTCGGCACGCGCGGTCCGCAGCTCGGCCTCGGTGCCGAGGCGGAGCTGCTGGGCGTCGTCGGCCACCTGCGCGGCGCGCTGGCGAATCTGCTCGGCCTCCGCATGCGCGCGGGCCCGTAGGTCGTCGACCTCGGCGCGAGTGCGGGCCCGCATGTCGTCGGCGTCTTTGCGAGCGGCGGCGAGCGCGACGTCCGACAGCGAGTCACTGCCGTTCGGACCGGGCCCCACGACGTGCGTAGCATGGCCCGGCCGGCGTAGCAGGGCGAAGGCGACGATGCCCAGCAGCACGACGACCAGGAGTCCGACGACCAGTCCCGCTGCCCCGATGCTCATCGTCGCTCCCTCTATGTCGGCGCCCGCACGCGGACGGTCCTCATGTGGAGTCCGTACCGCGGGCCGCGGCGACACCGGGTAGCACAACGCACCGGCAGCCCGCTGCGCGGGTGCCGAGCATCTCCGGCGCAAGTGCGCCGGTTCCGGTCCCTGGCAACCAGGGACTACAGCTGTGTCAGACCTACCGGTCGGGGACCGGAGTAATTGCGGTGTCTCGAGCGTGTCGTGTTGTGTGCATAATCCGCGGTAGCGGAGATCCCTCCTTTTCAGCAGGCTACGAGCAGGTCACGAAACGGTCAAGGAGGCCGGCGAGCGCGACCCGGTAACGCCCGCCTCACCGCACTCGCAGAACCTCAATCGCCCGCCGGCTCGTCCGGCACATGCTCAACGCCGATTCCCTCGGCAGCAAGCGCATCGCGGACGACACGGAACGAGAGCACAGGCGGGTAACCCTTGCGCGCGAGCATGCCGGCCAGCCGGCGCGTGCGGGCGGGCGGCTCGAGGCCGCGGGTACCGGCGAGCCGGGCCGCGACCAGTGCTCGGGCGGTGGCCTCCTCCCGCTCGGGCGCGAGCGCGGAAACCGCGTCGTCGACCACCGCGGGCTCGACTCCCCGGCGGCGAAGCTCGAAGGCGAGCGCTCGCTTGGCCAGCCCTCGACCGGCGTGCCGCGACTCGACCCACGCCTCGGCGAACATCGCGTCGTCGATCAGACCGACCTCGCCGAACCGGTCGAGCACGGCGCCTCGTACCTCCTCGGCAACGCCGCGGCGGCGCATCGCGTCGTCGATCTGCGCCCTGGTCCGCGGCGCCGCGGCGAGCCTCCGCAGCGCGATAGTTCGCGCGACGCTCTCCGGATCGGGTTCGGGATCCGGATCGCCCTGCCGGCTGGTCATCATCCGCCCGGGCTAGAAGTCGACCGGTGGCTCGACCGGCGCGTCGACCCGCGGGCCGACACCGAGCTTCTCCTTGATCTTCTTCTCGATCTCGTCGGCGAGGTCGGGATTGTCGCGCAGGAACTTGCGCGCGTTCTCCTTGCCCTGGCCGAGCTGGTCGCCCTCGTAGGTGTACCAGGCACCGGACTTGCGCACGAAACTGTGCTCGACGCCCATGTCGATCAGCCCGCCCTCGCGGCTGATGCCCTCACCATAGAGAATATCCAGCTCTGCCTGCCTGAATGGCGGTGCGCATTTGTTCTTTACCACCTTGATTCTCGTACGATTTCCCACAGCATCGGTACCGTCTTTCAAAGTTTCGATACGTCGTATATCCAATCGTATCGAAGCATAGAACTTCAACGCCTTTCCACCGGTCGTCGTCTCGGGACTGTTGTGCACGACGATGTCGTCCGCGAGATAGTTATGCGAGCCCTCTACCTCTATGTCGAACCTGTTCATGTTCTGGAGATCTGTCTTCCGCGTGATCTCCACGACACGTGCAGGCACTGGGTGCATGGTCGGCTCAGCAAACTCCGGCTCGACAGCGAGCCTACCCCTGAACCGCGCAAGGAGCTTGTAATCCATCGACGGGTGGATGTAGGGTGCAACGATTTCTTGAAACCGTGCAGAAGCGGCAGTCGTGAATTGGATCACATTCATTTGACGCTTCCCTGCCTGCCGCAGTTTGACGTCAAGATCATGCGTATCGCGCAGGTAATCAATAAGGCGCTTCCGCGAACCTTCCGACATCGCCTCGACACACATCTCGATCCGGCCACTGCCGCCTTCCGTGCGCTTCTGAAGCCCTTTGGATCGCACGGTCAAGCTGCCGTCATCCTGGTACCAGATCGCCAAAGCCAATGGAGTCAGCGCCTTCAGATAGTCCTCCGTGATGTGCTTGCGCAGCCCGCCGAAATAGACCACCTCGCGCAGCTCGGCCAACTCCGCAAGCGGAGTGAAGTCCGCGAAGACGGCGCCCTTGGCGTTGCTCGTCCGGCTGTGCTGAATGTTGGCGAGTAGCGAGACCTTCCAATCCAGGTAGTTCGCCTGCTTGGCTCCATGTCCCATGCGGAAGCGTGCGCACTCCGAGTCGATGCGGACAGCGGGTGACAGATTCCCATCACCCATCAACGCGCCAAGAATGACCTGCCACTGTGTTGAGTTGAGAACGTGGCGCTGCGCCAGCATAACCCGGTCGCCGACGCAGATCTCGCCAGCCTCCCGCCAACCACCTGGCGTTCGGACAAGGTGGTTTGGCGTCAGATCCATCGCGGCTCGTCCACAGCCCCTGCCTCCTCCAGCACGCTCTACCCTGAAGTGCAGGAACTCATTGGCTCGGCCGTTGTTGAACCAATTGATGACCTTACGAGGAACTAGCCTGCCGAGATTTGGATCGTACGAGAGCACCTCGACCTGCATTTTCTGATTAACTATCTTGCCGATATATTCCTTCGTACCATCCGCAAGCGTCACCTTGGTGTACCAGGATCCGCATCCGAACATGACGCCGATCTTTTCGCGCAATTGATTGATGAATATTGCTGTTGTTTTGGTCTGATTCAACGCACCGGCGATCTTGCGTAGTGCTTGGCTCATCAACCGGGCCTGCAAACCGACATGGCTGTCGCCCATCTCACCCTCGATCTCGGCCCGTGGCACAAGTGCCGCCACCGAGTCGATGACGATGACGTCGAGGGCGCCGGAACGGATCAGCGTGTCGGCGATCTCCAGCGCCTGCTCGCCGGTGTCAGGCTGCGACACCAGCAACGCATCTGTGTCGACGCCGAGCGCCTTCGCGTAGATAGGGTCGAGGGCGTGCTCGGCGTCGATGAATGCCGCGACCCCGCCCGCCTTTTGCGCGTTGGCCACCGCATGCAGGGCAAGGCTTGTCTTCCCGCTAGCTTCCGGACCGTATACCTCCACCACCCGGCCGCGCGGCAGACCGCCGATGCCGAGCGCGATGTCGAGGGCGATCGAGCCCGTCGGGATCACTTCGACCGGGACGCGGGCCTCGTCGCCGAGGCGCATCACCGACCCCTCGCCGTGCGCCCGCTTGATCTGGGTGATCGCCGTCTCGAGGGCCTTGTCGCGGTCCGCGGGAACTGCCATGGATGCCACCTGGGGTCCGCGGGCCGCAGCGCGGCCCTGTGGTCGTCTGGTCATCACCTCGGACGCTACGCACCGGTTCCGACAATCCCGCAGAGGCGCGACGTGGGCTGTGGACGGCGCTCGCGTTCCGAGGTCACCTGTGGACCGTAGACCGAACTGGTGTTCGAAGGAACCCGACACGCCGCACCCGGACCAGGCGAGCGCCGGCGCAACGCGCGGCGGGAGCGACTGGGTAGCGCCACCTACCGAGAGCCGGTCACGGCCATGGACCGAGCCGAACGAGCGGCCGGATTGGCCGTCGCGAGGAGGAGCGCGACCACCAGCAGCGCCGCCCCCGCGTTCAGCAACCCGTATCCCAGCGTCCCGACCACCACACCTGCCAGGGCACCTCCCGCGGCCGCGGCGAGCCCCATCAGCAGGTCGGACGACCCCTGAGCGGCCGGCCGGTCCTCGATCGGCACGGCCTCGGTGAGCAGCGTCGAACCCGCGACCAGGCACGCCGACCACCCGAGGCCGAGCAGGAACAGCCCTGCGGTCAGCCCGGCCGAATGCCCTTCGGTCGACGTGCCCGACAGTGTCACCGCCGCGAGGAGAGTGACGCCACCAAAGGCCACCACCGGAATGCGCCCGACCTGGTCGGCGAGCCACCCCATGACCGGCGAGAACGCGAACATCCCGGCGATGTGCACGCTGAGGACGAACCCGATGATCTCCAGACTCGCGTGCCCGTGATCCATGTGGATCGGCGTCATGACCATCACCGACACCATGACCGTGTGCGCCACGACGACTGCCGTCATGCCCAGCAGCGCGCGGGGCGACCGGACGGTCGCGCCCAGTCCGCTGCGCAGGACGCCATGCCGCCGGTTCGGGCGGTCAGCGTGCTCCGCATGAAGTGACCGTGCGACCAGCAGCGGGTCCGGACGCAGTCCGGTGGCCACGACCAGCGCACCCACGGCCAGCATGACCGCGCCCACCAGGAACGGCCCGGCCAGCCGCTCGATCCCGAGCTGTTCGCCCAGCCAGCCGGCCGGACCGACCAGGTTCGGCCCCACGACGCCGCCGATCGTCGTCGCCCACACCACGACGGACAGAGCGCGCCCGCGGCGCTCTGCCGGTGCGAGGTCGGTCGCGGCATAGCGCGCCTGCAGTCCAGCGGTCGTCCCTCCGCCGAACAGCGCCGTGCCCAGCAGGAGGAGTGGGAACGACTGGACCTGCGCCGCCAGCACCGCCAGCAGGCCGCCGATCGCCGCGACGCCGTACCCGACGGCGAGCCCGGCTCGTCGCCCGGCGGCCAGAGCCAGCCGGGCGGCCGGCAACGCGAGCAGCGCCGCGCCGAGCACCTGGGAGCTCTGGACGAGGCCCGCCAGATCCTCCCGCCCCAGCACGTCGCTGGCCAGCAGGGCGCCGACAGCGCCCGCGCTGGACACGCCCAGCCCTCCCGCCACCTGGCTGGCGACGAGCGTCCGTACAGTGCGGCGCTGGACTGTCTCGACGGTGTCCGTGCGGGTCGCGGAGTCGGGTTGGGCAGTCACGTGCATCGACGGTACCTGCATATCCCGACAGGCCACATTCGAGTTTTGCGGCCACGCCCGAACGCCATGCCCGCCACTCTGCAACTTCGACCAAGGTCGAAGTCAAGCCGGCGGCTCGCGGGTCGAAGAGGGCGACTTTCAGTGATAGGAAGCCCTCATGGACTCGTTGCATCGCTTGACGATCGAGGCTGACAACGGTGAGGACGTGCTCTTCGTGTGCTCCATCGAGAGCTGCGGGAGGCGACTGGTCGTGAAGCGTTCCGGCGGCCTCGTCGTCCTGGAGCGCGGCGACTTCTTCGCGCGCCACGCCGGGGGTAGTAACGGCCTGGACATCACGGTCGGGCTGGGTTCTCGCGCTTAGCAGAGGCTGAGTCGCGTCGCTCAGAGCTACCGGGGGCGTCAGCTCAACCTCCCGCCCTACCTTGCCGGGAAGGCAGAGCCCAACACCGGGCATGCCGTCCTGACAGGGAGGCACCATCATGGATCAGTTCGATCCGAACATTCCCGGGCTCATCGAGGGCAACGTCACCAGCGTCGTCGTCACCGACCCACAGCCGTTCATCTTCGGAACGGGCAACAAGGTGATCGACCCCACCAGGTCGTTCGACCTGACGATCGAGTGGGAGCTCTTCGGGCAGCTGGTGCCGCTGTGGCTCGCGGCGCTGGCCGGCAACTGGGACGTCTCGGTGTACGCCGAGTCGCTGGGTGGCGGCAACGAGGTCCGGCTGGGCACTGCACTCGTGCCGGCGAGTGCGACCCTGCCCTGCACCGTGAACCAGGCGCAGCCGAACTGCACCAAGTACGCGACGACAGTGACGGTCCCACCGGGCACGCTGCAGGAGCACGTGCCAGGCTCCGACCAGGGCGGCATCTACAAGCTCGCTGTGGCCGTCTTCCTCAACAGCACCATCGCCGGCGTTCCCGGCTACGACCTGATCGGGTTCAGCGAGGGGCCGATCATCCAGGCCGAGAACCCGAACTGACCGCCGGATTCATCGTCTGCGAAGGGTGGGTAGAGATGAGCGACGTCCTCGCCAGCTTCCGCGAGCTGAAGGGCATCGGGCCGGCAACCGAGGCGAAGCTGCACGAAGCCGGTGTGTACTCGTGGGCGACGCTCTCGGAGGTCGTGACCGCACTCGGCAACGTCCGAGGCGGCAACGGCGACACGCTCCGCGACCTGTCCGTCCAGATTGCGGGTCGGGCTTCGGCAGCGGGGGGCGCCTCGGCCTCCCCGCTGCCGAGCGGTGAGCGCAGCGAGGCATTCATCGTCAGGATGTCGCTGACAACCGACGGTCTGCCGATGCGTTCCACGGTGACACACGTCCGGACCCAGACCGAGCAGCCATGGGTCGGCTGGTCGCCCGACGACGTGATCCGTTTCATCGAGCAGCAGGCATCGCTGGAGGTCGCACCTACGCCCGTGCCGGTCAAGCGCACCGCAGCGCCTGCCCAGGCACGCGCCGCGACCCCGTCACGAGATCACGTCATCGCCCTCGACGTCGGGAATGTCATCGGCGGGAGGCGACGGAGCATCGAGCTCGTCGTATCGACCGCCAAGGTGGCTCCGAGGGCGGAGTTCGAGTACCGGGCGACGCTCGCCGGTCGTCCTTACGGACAGGCCACGACGGCCGACCCGGCCTGGACCAACCTGGCAGGACACACCGGGCGCGGCCAACCACCCGACCGGCTGCCGCTCCACTTCGAGGCGGTCGATCTCCCGCCCGGCGTCCAGCGCTTGAAGTTGGAGATGATGCTGCGGCTGCAGTCGCCGACCCGGCGAGCGCCCAAACTCGAGCTCGGGTAGCGGGGCGGGTCAGCCGGTCAGGGCGGGCGCCCGCGAGCCAGCCCTGACCGCGCGGTACAGCTGGGTCGTCTGGAGGCCAGGTTCGGCTTGCAGCGTCGCCTTCAGCACCCTGCGGCAGAACTCGTACTGACGAATCGCCTGGTAGACCCGCCCCTGGCCCGCGTAGCAGCGCATCAACAGCCGGTGCGCGTCCTCGCGGCAGGGGTCGACGTCCAGCATCCGGTGGCCGGTGGCAATGCAGTCGTCGAGCTGTCCCGAGCCGAGCTGGATCCCGCTGAGGCGGTCCAATGCATCGATGTACGTGATCCGCAAACTCTCCCGGGGTAGCAACGTCCACTGCTCGTACGGCGCGTCGGAGGCGAAGTCGCCGCGGTACTGCGCGATGGCCTCCTGGTACGCGGCGAGTGCGCCGGACGCGTCGCCGGACCGCTCGGCAGAACGGGCCTTCGACAGAGCCGCCTCGAAGCGACCGACGTCCGTTTCGACCTGAAGCTCGTGGTTTATGCGGTAGCCACCGTCGGCGTACTCGATCACGTACAGGTTCGTGACCTCGAGTAGCGCCCGACGCACCCCGCTGACCGCCACCTGCAGGCGGTTGCGGGCAGCCGGTGGCGCCACATCCGGCCAGAACTCGGCGAGCAGCTCGTCGCGTGGGCAAGCGTGGCGCCGCCGCGAGAGCAGGTATCGCAGGACGCTCACGCCGCGCTGTCCGGTCCACGTCGTGACAACCAGACCATCGACCCGAAGCTCGAAGCTCCCGAGGAGTCTCGCTTCGACCATGGCCCGTGGGCGTGTCGTAGGCTCCGCCCGCGCCGCGGCTCGGGACCTGTCCGGCGCCGCAAGCGCACTCTGCGGACGGGAACGGGGTCCGTGATCCACCCGACTCTCGAGGTGGCGTCTGAGCGACCGCGCCCAGATCGGGCGGAGCCAACCCCATCGGTGCTCGAGCGGCACGACCCACGGCCGCAGGTCCGACGCCGGTACCGGCTCGGTCGCGAGCTGGGGGTGCCAGTATCCGGTTGCTGCGCACACTTCCAGCGCTGCCAGCTGGCCGGGGGTGCACAGGTCGAGCAGGTTGGCCGTCAGCCGGTCGAGCATCGACCGGACCCCGTGGGACGCGTCGAGCGCGTCGACCACGGCCTCGCGCGGCCACCCTGCGGCGGCATCGAGCACGTCCTGGACGACCGCTGCGCGGCGCCCACCCACCTCGAGGAGCCGGTGGCGATACCGCTCGGACAGCCCGCCGGCCGCTTCGATCGCGTTCGGACCGCCGAGATCCACCGCCGAGACCACGTGGTCCGCGCCCCGGCGGAACGCCGTGGGATAGCGACTCTCGGTGACCGCCACCAGGCTCACACCACGGTCGGCAACGATGGGACGGATGCTCTCGACCAGCCGCTGGAGGTCCGCCGTCAGTCGCCCTTCCAGCTCGAGCACGATCACGGCTCCTGCTGGCGACCGGCGCATGGTTTCGTCCAGCCGTGCACTCGCGGCCATCTCGAGTCGCCCCTCTTGCCCGGCAGCCCCGTCCCAGCGATGCAGGCAAGCGCTCGCCAGTGGTCCGGCGAGCGCTTGCGCCCGAGCGCTCCGGCTACGGAGCCATACGCAGCCCTGCCAGCGGTCCCATCCCTCGATCAGGCCCGCCAGCCGCTCCGCGACGTACGATCCGGGCGGCCCACGCACCACCGAGAACGGCACGTCGCCGATGCGTTCGACGTTCGGGTCGGCGGACGTGGCCATCAACGGGAGAGGTCGCATGACCCGTGGCAAGTACAAGGGCCCCCCTCTGCTGCGGTCGATCACCCTGCATGAATGAGCCGGCAGCGTGCGAGCTGATACGTGCTGGGGCGACCCCGCCGTAGACGCCGCTCGGCCGCTGGTGGTTCAGCGTTCGCTCGCGGGAAGCCGCAACGCATCGCAGACGGCGCGCCAGACGAGCTTCGGGTCCTCACCGGCATCGAGGGCTTCGTGGACCGTGCGACCGCCGAGACCTCCCAGCACCTGGTCGCGGGCCCAGGAGTCGGCGTAGGCGGGCCCCAGGTGGTCCTCCATCCGCCGCCAGAACTCCGTCAGCCGCACGGACGGGAGCGTAACGGCCGCCCCCGGCCCCAGATCTGGCAGCACCCGTGCGAGGGCGGGGCACCTTCGGAGTGGACGTCACGACGCTGCGGTGCAGATCCGGCACGGCTCGCGTCAGCTTTGCTCGATGAGGTCTCCCGCTGCCTCGAAGACGCGTCTCGCCTGGCGGAGCGCGGCGGCAACGCGCTGACTGCTCACATGCAGCAGCCCGTCGTGCGCATGGTCCTTGAGGGACAGCAGCCGCCCGAGATCGCGCGCCATCGGCACACCGACGACCGTGACCTTTCGCAGGAGGTCGAGCGCTTGCCGATGGTGCTGGCTGCGCGATCGCCGACCCAGCGCCGCGCAGCAGACCGGGTCCGACGCCGCGATCCCGCCAGCACGGCAAGCGACGCCGCGACGTTCGGGGTGGCCAGCTCGTCGTCGTGGTCGCCGACGAGCTCCGCCACATCGAGAACGCTCGCGCCTGTTCCATGCGGGCCTCGGCCTCGGCCGGACCGCATGCGTCGGTCCGCGGCGTCCGTCGCGGGCTCATCGGGCAAGGCTGATCGGGCATCCTCGGCCTCGCCCACAACGTCGTACCCCTCTCTTCGAGGAGGTCGCGGGCGAGCAACCGGAAGGGCGCGTGGTCGTCGACGATCAGGACCGGCTCTGGCACGAGCCGATCGTCGCACAGCGTCGGATCAGCCGAATCGGGGTCAACCCTCGTTCTCGCGCGTTGCCGCGAGGCGCTCGTTTGCCGAGCGCTTCACATCCGGCAACCTCCCCGTTGCGCAATCGACGCCGAGGCCCGCTAGTTCCTTCGCATGAGGGTGCTTCGGATCTGCTCGGTCTTCCAGCCGCCGCCGACGGCGCTGCACGGGCGCGGCGCCCGCTTCGACCCGGTCGGCGGGATGCAGACCCACACCCACGAGCTCAGCAAGGCGCTGGACCAGCTCGGCGTCGAGCAGACGATCCTCACCACCCGGCCGCCGACCGCTGCGCGCGACGAGGCACTGGGCGCGCATGGCCGGATCATCCGGCTCGGTCCGCCGATCCGCCACTTCCGCCAGCTCTACAGCTGGCCGGCCGCGCTGCTGCTTCCCCGCCTCGCCGCCTCGGTCGACCTCGTCCACGTTCATCTCGGCGAAGACATCGCCGTCGTGCCGCTGGCGATGCGCGCGGCCCGGCGCCACGGCCTCCCATTGGTCATGACGGTCCACGCGAGCGTGCGCCACACGCTCGGAGCCGCCGGACCGCGCGGATGGTTCCTCAAGCACGTCGGCGGGCACTTCGAACGCCGCGGTACGCAAGCCGCGGCAGCCGTGATCGTCCTGGTGCCCCGGCTCGCCGCGTTGATGAATGCCGAAGGCGCCCGTGCGCCCGTTAACGTGATTCCGTCAGGTGTCGTGCCGGACGACTTCGAGAACGCGACGCCGCACGCCGCGATGTCGGCGATTCCGCTCCCGCGGGTCCTCTTCCTCGTCCACCTGCATGTATACAAGCAGGTGGACGTCCTCGTCCGCGCGGCGGCTTCCTTTCCACAGGCCCAGGTCGTCCTGGTCGGGGACGGCCCGGAGCGAGGTTCGCTGGAGCATCTTGCGCGCGCCGGGTCGGGGTCGCGGACCGCGTTCATTTCGTCGGGTTCGTGCCGCACGACGACGTGCCCGCAGTCCTGCGGTCAGCAGACCTGCTGGTCATGCCATCGAAGTACGAAGAGCTCGGTACCGCGATGCTCGAGGCCATGCAGGTGGGAGTCCCCGTCGTGGCGGCGGACACCGGCGGTATCCCCGACGTGATCTGCCATGAACGCAACGGGCTGCTGGTCCCGTCCGGCGACCCGGCGGCGCTGGCCGGCGCGATCAGTCGTCTGCTCGCTGATCCATCGCTGGCTTCGACGCTCGCCGGCGCGGCGAAGGCGGAAGTAGGCAGGTACGACTGGAACGTCCTCGCCCAGCGTGTCTTCGACATCTACAGCGAGGTGCTCGAAGGCCACTCCATGATGGAGTGGCTGAAGCTTTAAGGTCGGGCCTGGGTGGTGGTGTCGCGACCGCGCTCAGCGGAATCCTGGTCGTCATCGGACAGGCGGTGATCCTGATGACATTCGGATTGCTCACTCTCGACCTACCGCTGCCGGCGAACCCACTGACGATGATGCTGACCATGGTCCTGGGCGCGCCAGTACTGGCCGCCCTCGCTGCCGCACTCTCCGGCGTAACCCGTAGCTCCGAGGCGGCCATGTCCACGACTATGCCGTCCCCGATGATCCTCCTCGCCACCCCGGGGGTCTTGGCTCCACCCGGAGCGCTGCCGCAGAGCATCGAAGCGGTTGGCGAGTACCTACCACTCCGAGTACCTACCACTCGCTCCGTTCCTCGACGTGCTCAGGACCGGCTGGCTCGGCCGTGGCGCCGACGGCGCCGCGCTGAGCTTCCTTGGCGGCATCGTCGACGCACTCCCTTCGCTGGGGATGTTGACCAGCTGGCTGGTGCTCGCGCTGCTCGCCACGAAGCACCTCTTCCGCTGGGAGCCCCGGCACATGTGATCGCGATCGCCGGCGTGCCCAGGTCGACCCAATGGACTCGGCCCCGAAGCCGCCCCGACCGTC
>Ga0193739_1000367_pt1 | contig 12706 bp, 5 predicted proteins | sample L2a2metaG_FD_144926 | JGI IMG/M metagenome (GOLD analysis project Ga0193739, IMG submission 144926) | Soil microbial communities from a riparian zone of the East river system, Colorado, United States - L2a2 | ecosystem: Environmental > Terrestrial > Soil > Riparian zone | place: USA: East River...
GCTGGCGGCGAGCGGTGGCACGGACGTTGTCGTCGCCGTGTCGAGGATGAGATACGGGGTGAACTCGGCCGACTCGAGCTCCACCGACACGCTGTCGCCCGCCGAGCCGGCGAAACTATAAAGGTCCGCGAACGTCGCGTCGCGATGCGGCGCCGTGCAGTCGGCGCCGTCCAGCCTCCCGGCGACGTCGACGTCCAGCGAGATGGGCCCCACCGCGCAGGGGTGGATCGCGAACTGGATCGGGATGCGCGCCTCACCGCGCGCGGGGCTGGCCGCCCTCACGACGATCGTGTCCGAGTACACGCCGGCCGCGAGTCCCGTGGGGTCGGCAACGGCGGTGAGGGTACTCGGTGCGGTTCCGTTCGCCGCGCCGAGCGAGAGCCACGGGCTGGCACCCAGCCGCGTCGCCGTCCACGCGAATTCCCCCGGGGCCGTGTTGGAGAGCGTCAGCGTCATCACTCTCGCCGCGCGGCTGCCCAGCGCCGCCGAATCGGCGAACCGCAGCGGCGACACTTCCAACCTGCCACCCGACGGATCTACGACGTCGTGGCCGCACGTGCTCAGCAGGAATGCACCGAGCAGAACCAGACCGCCCCGTACGAACCGCCGAGCGAGCGATGTGGGATCGCGCAACGTAGGCTCCATGATCCTGAAACCAACGCGCAATCCTGATACCGCGGTGCGCCCTCGGCAATCACGGCTAACTCCAAACAGGACAGCGACCTGCCGCCTTGGCGCGATGGGCTTACGGAGGCACCTGTAACACAATTGCGACAACGTCGTCGGTGACGGCCACCATGCCGTCGGGCGGGTACTTCCGGCTGATCCCCATGCGCTCTATCGCCGTGGCGTGGCCCGGCGGACGCCCGCGTGCGCTGCTGGCGCACCTGAGCTCTGGGGGGTTAGAAGGCCTTCGTCAGCGCCAGAATCGTGAGCGGGATGGTCAGCAGCAACGAAACCGTCCGGACGGTTGAGTGAGTGTCGGGGCCTTTCCCGCCCGGCACGACGAACTGGTCCCCGCCGCGCAGATCCAACTCGTCGAGGGTGCGCCCCTCGCTGATGGCGCGCTGCAGCAGCGCTCCCTGCCACAGCGGTTTCCCGAAGCGGTCGATGCGCAGACCGTCGAGCTTCGCGTAGGGCCCCGGGCCGCCGGCGACCATCAACGCATCGGAGAGCAGGCCGTCGAAGGGCACGGCGTAGAAGCCGGGCCGCACGACTGCCCCGACGATCGAGATCCGAATCAGCGACCGCACGTGCACCACGGGATCACGGATGACCCGGCCGATCTGGCTCGTGATGTAGTCCGGCAGCTCCGAGCGGAGCACGCCGCGCAGTGAAACCACGCCGATCGCCGGGAGCGTGACGTCTCGGTCCGGCCCCACGACAAACGTGTCCGACAACTGTTGCTCGATCGCGCCCGGGGCGTCGGAGCCTTCGACCACGATGGCGATGCGATCGCCGCCCTGGAAATCGCCGGTGGTGAGTCGCGCGCGGAGGGCCGCGGCGTGCAGCCGAGCCGCAGCGCGCGTGCCCGCGCTCGAGTCCGCCGCGAGCGCGATCGCGTCGAGGCGCTGCGCCAGCGAGTCGAGCGCCGGCCGGCTTGCCCGCGGCCCGTGCACGACGCCGTCGGTCTGCTGCGCAGCGCCCGCCGAGAGTGCACCCAGCCAGACCAGGCCTGCCACCACCGTCACCCGCGTCGCGTGCATCGTTCGTCTCCTCATTCGGACTCGCGCAGCACCGGGCGGCCGGCCCAGCTCGGCTCCTCGCCCACGAGCTCGTATCCCGCGAGGTAGTAAGAGTAGTACCGGTAATCGCCTTCCAAGCGCGCGTCGTTGAGCACGGCGCCGAGCACGCGGACCGGCAGGCGGCCCAGCACGTCCAGCTTGGCCTCCGCCAAATCGCGGTTGCTCACGCCGGCGCGGAGCACCAGCACCAGCGCGCCCGTCATCGTGCCCAGCGCGAATGCGTCGACTCCCGCCGCGAGCGGCGGGCTATCCACCAAGATCGCGTGGTAGTCGCTGCGCAGGCTCGTGAGGAGCTGCGACATCGGGGCGGACGCGAGCAGCTCGGGGCCGGTGTGGGTGCGGGCGCCGCAGCCGATGAACCAGAGCGACGGGTAGCCGGCCGACTGGACGACCTGTTCGCGCGACGCCTCGCCGGCGAGCAGCTCCGTGAGCCCCGGCCGGCGGTTTTTCTTGAGGACGCGGTGCAGTGTGCCGCGCCGGATGTCCCCGTCGATCAGCAGGGTGCGGTAGCCCGCGTCCGCGAACGCCAGGGCCAGGTTGGACGCGACGAACGATTTCCCGTCTCCTCGCCCGGGGCTCGTGACGGTCACGACGACGGGGCCCGGCGGGCCGTGGGCATGCACGACCCGCAGTCGCACGCCGCGCAGCGCCTCGATGACCGGGGCGATGCCGTCAGGGCTCGCGCCCCCGTTGCGCCGCTTCACGGACGGCACGACCCCCAGGATCGTGAGACCCATCGTCCGCGTGACCTGCGCAGGATAGCGCACCCGTGGATCCAGGTGGTCGAGCACCACGACGCCCAGCACGCCTGCGAAGCAGCTCCCCATGAACGCGAGCGCGATCAGGAGGGGCGTCGCGTTGAACAACGGCTTCTCCGGTCGGACCGCCCGATCGAGAATCCGCACTTCGGGGATGCTCGAGACCTCGGCGAGCCGCGCCTCCTCGTAGCGCTGCCGGATGTTGGCGAACAGCTGCTCCGCGATCGTCACGTCGCGCTGCAGCCGGGCCTCCTCGATCGCGAGGGGCGGAATCCGGCGCAGCCCGCCAGCGACCGAATCGACCTGCCTGCCCTGCTCGGCCTCCCGCGCGGCGAGCTGCGCAATCAGCCCTTGCACCAGCAGGGGGATGGTCCGACGCTCCAGGGTCGCGATGTCCGCCGCGATCCGCCGCACCGGCACGTGCTCGTCCGAGTAGCGGGACCGGAGAGCCCGCAACTCGGCCTGCTTGTTCGTCAGCTCCCGCAGCGCCTGGACGAGTGCGGACGAGCGTTGTACCGACCCGATCGTCTCCAGGGCATCCGTCGCCAGCCCCGTGTCCGCCGCTTGCGCGAGCACGCGATCAAGCTCGAGCCGGTCCCGGCGGATCTGCTCGCGACTCGCCTTGAGGTCGAAGAAGTTCGCGTACGCGGGATCGCGGGCCGACGCGCCACCGGTGAACACCGGCGCCGGCTCGTTCGACAGCACGGTCACCGCGCGCACGCGGAAGTCGCGCAGCGCCTGCTCCGCCCCGGCGAGATTGCGCTGCGAATGCTGCACCTGCTCGCCGAGGATGTTCATGAGCTCACTGAGCTTGCGACGCCGCAGGTCGGTCACGACCACGACGAACCGCTCCGCGATGGCGTTGACGACGTCGGTCACGTCCGACGAGCTCGAGCCGCGCAGCTCGACGGTCATGAAGTTCCCGACTTTTCCCTCGAGCAGGTCGGTCCGTACGCGGAGCTGGGCGGCGAGCCGCGCCGCCACCCCGGGGGGGAACGCGACGGTGAACTCGATCGTGCGCCCGGGCGGGAGCGCCGCGGCGGGCGGCCGCCACGTGAACCCCAGGTGCGCGCCTATCGAATCGCCGACCGCTCCCCGCTGCAGCGTGTCTCCCGCCTGCGTGAGCGTGAATTGCCCGCTCCGCGTCACCCCCAGCCGGTACGTCCCGGGTCGCGCGCGGTCCGTGACGGCGAACGTCGCCAGCGCCGCCGTGTCGGCTGGTGTCTCCAACGAGAGGTAGAGGCGCAACTCCCGCACCACATCGTCCAGCACGATGTGTGACTCCAGCAGGTCGACCCACCCGGACGAGCCAACCAGCTGGCCGCTCTGGATCGGCCCCTGGTCGCGGGACCGCACGTCGGGCACGTCCACCCACAAGGTCGCGCGCGCCGCGTAGGTCGGGTCCAGGAACCGTGTGAGGACGAAGCCGGCTGCCGTACCCAGCACCGCGACCAACGCCACGATCCATTTGAACCGCATCACCGCCGCACCGATCCGCCGCCAATCGATCAGCCCCCCCGCCCCAACAAACGCGTCCGCCTCGCGAGTAGCGGGCTGCAGACCGGTCCCCTCCACGTGCGGCAGGGCTAGGCGGTGTGCTTCCGAGAGCTGTCGAAGATCAGGAGGTGCGGAATCGTGCGACATCGGCGTGAACTTCGCTCCTAAAGTGAGGCCTGACGGGGTCCGAGTGCCAACCCGGATAGAGTCTGCAAGGGCGGTACCGCGGGCCGCGCCAGGCGAACCGTCGTAACGTGCCCACCGTCGCGGAGATACGAATGCGCGACCGAACCATGGCGGACCGGAGCCGTCCTCGTTGTATCAAAGGCGGCACACTTTGATGCGTGACTTTTCCACGTGACAACCCTGTCAAACCCAGTGCGTTTACGTGTGGACACGTAGTTCCTTCCCGGGCAACGCGTTGAGGACATCGACGGGTAGGGCGAACGACTGTCCGGAAGTCCCGGCGTCGCGCACAGAACCTGCTATTCGGTTCTACATACCAACGCATTCGAGCGGTCGTCCCCCCTCCAGTTCCAAGGGAACCCGATGAGACAAGGTCTAGTCCGCAGCCCGATCCGGATCGCAAGTATGGCGGTGCTGCTGGCGCTTACGACATGCACCGACCAAGCGCCGCTCTCACCCACGCGGAGCTGGATCACGCCGATGGGACAGGTCACCTCCGACCCTCCCGAACTCCTCGTGGGGGCGGGGGATATAGCCGGCTGCACCCAGACGAACGATGAAGCGACCGCGGTCCTGCTCGATGCGATCCCGGGCACCGTGTTCACGATCGGGGACAATGCCTACGAGAACGGCACGACCACGCAGTACACGAACTGCTACCAACCCACCTGGGGCCGGCACAAGGCGCGGACCAAGCCGGCGCCCGGGAACCACGAGTACAACACGGCCAATGCCACCGGCTATTTCGGCTACTACGGGGCTGCCGCGGGGGATCCCACCAAGGGCTACTACAGCTACGATCTGGGCGAATGGCACATCATCGTGCTCAACAGCAGCGGCGGCACCGCCGGCACCAACGTCTCGATGGCCGCGAATTCTGCGCAAATGCAGTGGCTCAGGGCTGACCTCGCCGCGAACCCCAGGCTGTGCACGCTCGCCCTTTGGCATCACCCCCTGTATCAGTCGACGTCGGGGACCGGCACCGGGGGACTCACAGATGTGAAATCGCGTGCCGTCTGGGACACCCTGTACGCCCGCGGCGCCGAGCTCGTGCTGGGCGGCCACCGACATTTTTATGAGCGCCTCGCCCCGCAGAAGCCCGACAAGACGCCCGATCCGGCGTTCGGGATTCGTCATATCACCGTCGGCACGGGCGGAAACTTCCTGCACGCCAGTACCAACGTCGTCCAGAACAGCGAGGTCCGGAGCTCGGCCACGTACGGCGTGCTCAAGCTGTGGTTGTACGCCGACAGCTACGCGTGGAAGTTCGTGCCGGTAGCCGGGCAGACGTTCTCCGACTCCGGTTCCACTGCCTGCCACGCGGCCCCAGGCTCCGGACCCGCCGTATCCCCCTCCCAATCGACGCTGGCGGCTGCTCCGACGACGCTCACCGCTGGGAGCGGGAGTGCGACGATCACCGTCACGGTCAAGGACGCGAGCGGGAATCCGATCAGCGGGGCCACCGTCGTGCTCGCGGCCAGCGGGACCGGCAACACGCTCACCCAACCGAGCGGCCCGACCAACGCGAGCGGTGTCGCCACTGGAACGCTGAGCTCCACTGTCGCGCAAGCGAAGACCGTCTCGGCGACCGCTAACGGCACCGGGATCACCCAGACGGCGTCGGTGACGGTGAACCCCGGACCGGTCTCGGCCGCGCAGTCCACGGTCGCTGCCGCGCCCTCCTCGATTGCCGCGGGGACCGGGACGTCCACGATCACCGTCACAGCCAAAGACGCCAACGGCAACGCGATCAGCGGAGCCACCGTCGTGCTCGCCGCCACGGGGAGCGGGAATACACTCACTCAGCCCAGCGGCGTGACCAACGCGAGCGGCGTGGCGACGGGGACGTTGAGTTCGACCGTGGCAGAGTCGAAGACCGTCTCGGCCACGATCAGCGGCACCGCTGTCACGCAGACGGCGAGCGTGACCGTCACCGTCGGGGCGGTCTCCGCCGCCCAGTCCACCGTGGCGGCTTCGCCGACCACGCTCACCGCCGGGAGCGGGAGTGCGACGATCACCGTCACGGTCAAGGACGCCAGCCGGAATCCGATCAGCGGGGCCACCGTCGTGCTCGCGGCCAGCGGGACCGGCAACACGCTCACCCAGCCGAGCGGCCCGACCAACGCGAGCGGCGTGGCCACCGGAACGCTCAGCTCGACCGTCGCCCAAGCGAAAACCGTCTCGGCGACCGCTAACGGCACCGGGATCACCCAGACGGCGTCGGTGACGGTGAACCCCGGGGCAGTCTCCGCCGCGCAGTCCACGGTCGGCGCCACGCCCACGTCGATAGAGGTGGGGACCGGGACATCGACGATCACCGTCACAGCCAAGGACGCCAACGGCAACCCGATCAGCGGGGCAACAGTGGTGCTCGCGGCCACAGGCGCCGGCAACACGCTCGTCCAGCCGAGCGGACCGACCGATGCGAGCGGCGTGGCGACAGGCACGCTGAGTTCGACCCACGCCCAAGGAAAGACCGTCTCCGCCACGATCAACGGCACGGCCGTGGCCCAGAACGCTAATGTGACCGTGACGGCCGGGGCGGTGTCGGCTTCGCAGTCCAGCGTGGCCGCCTCCCCAACCTCACTCACCGCAGGGAGCGGCAGCTCTACGATCACCGTCACGGTGCGGGACGGCGGCGGTAACCCCATCAGCGGCGCCACGGTGATTCTGGCGGCCTCAGGGAGCGGCAACACGCTCACGCAGCCGGTGGACCCGACGGACGCGAGCGGCGTCGCGACTGGCACCTTGAGCTCGACCGTCGCCCAGGCGAAGACCGTCTCGGCCACGGCGAACGGGGTGGCAATCACCCAGACGGCAGCGGTCACGGTGGATCCTGGACCGGTCTCGGCCGCACAGTCGACGGTCGCGGCTTCTCCGGCCTCGCTCATCGTGGGGAGCGGCAGCGCGACGATCACCGTGACAGCGAAGGATGCCAACGGCAACCCGATCAGCGGCGCGACGGTGGTGCTCGACGCCACCGGCAGCGGCAACACACTGACTCAGCCCGCGGATCCCACTAACGCGAGCGGCGTGGCGACGGGCACCCTCGGCTCGACCGTGGCGGAAACGAAAACCGTTTCGGCGACAGTCGACGGCACGGTGGTCACACAGACGGCGATCGTGACAGTGAGCTCGGCGCCGGTGTCGGCATCGCAATCGACGGTGGCGGCGTCGCCGACATCGCTCGTCGCCGGGACCGGCAGCGCGACGCTCACGGCCACGGTGCTGGACGCCGACGGCAACCCGATCAGCGGAGCCACCGTGGTCTTCACGGCTACGGGGAACGGCAACACGCTCACTCAGCCCAGCGGCACGACTGACGAGAGCGGCGTGGCGACCGGGACGTTGAGCTCGACCGTGGCGGGATCGAAGGTCGTGTCCGCCACCGCGAACGGGACCGCGATTACGCAGACGGCAGCGGTCACGGTGAACGCCGGGCCGGTCTCCGGCGCGCAATCCACGGTCGCGGCCGCCCCCGCGTCCATCACGGCCGGCAGCGGAGCATCCACGATCACCGTCACCGCGAAGGACGCCAGCGGCAATCCGATCAGCGGCGCGACAGTCGTGCTCGCGGCCACCGGCAGCGGCAACACGCTGACTCAGCCCGCGGGTCCCACCAACGCGAGCGGCGTAGCGACGGGGACCTTGAGCTCCATCGTCGCTGAAGCGAAGACGGTGTCCGCGACGATCAACGGCACGGCGGTGACGCAGGAGGCAACCGTCACCGTCACCGTCGGATCGCCCTCCGCCGCGCTGTCCACGGTGTCGGCGTCGCCGACCTCACTCACCGCGGGAAGTGGGAGCGCGACGATCACCGTCACGGTGCAAGATGCGAGCGGTAACCCGATCAGCGGCGCGACCGTGGTGCTCGCCGCCACGGGCAGCGGGAACACACTCACGCAGCCCAGCGGAACGACCGACGCGAGCGGCGTGGCAACGGGCAGCTTGAGCTCGACCGTGGCCCAAGCGAAGACCGTGTCGGCCACCGCGAACGGGGTGGCCATCACCCAGACGGCAGCGGTCACGGTGAACGCCGGGCCGGTCTCCGGCGCGCAATCCACGGTCGCGGCCGCGCCCGCGTCCATCACGGCCGGCAGCGGAGCATCCACGATCACCGTCACGGCGAAGGATGCCAGCGGCAATCCGATCAGCGGCGCGACGGTCGCGCTCGCTGCCACCGGGAGTGGTAACGCCCTCACGCAGCCGAGCGGGACGACGAACGCGAGCGGCGGGGCCACCGGTACGCTGAGCTCCACTGTCGCCGAGGCGAAGATCGTGTCGGCGACCGTGAACGGAACCGCGATCACGCAGACGGCGGCGGTGACGGTGACGGCCTCGGCGGTGGTACTCGCCGGCGCCGCGAACGTCAGCTCCTGCGGCAACACGCGCGACGATGCATCGGCGACGCTGCTCGACGCCATCCCGGGGAGCGTGATTCTCGTGGGCAGTGGCGCGTTCCCGAACGGCAGCGCGACCGCCTACGCCGATTGCTACGGCCCGACGTGGGGCCGTCACAAGGCGCGGACTTATCCGACGCCCGGTAACCAGGACTACCAGACTCCGGGCGCCGCGGGGTACTTCGGATACTTCGGAACGCAAGCGGGCGATCCCACCAAAGGCTATTACAGCGTCGATCTGGCGGACTGGCACATCATCGTCCTGAACACCGGCAATGACGCGACCGTGCCCTACGGCCTCGGGTCGGCGCAGGAGCTGTGGCTAAAGGCGGACCTGGCGGCGAACACCAAGCAATGCACCATGGCGGTGCTCCACAACACGCGGTTCTTCTCGTCCGGCACGGCGGGATGGTTCAGTAGTAGTGCCGCGAAGTTTCTCTGGAACGACCTCTACGCCGCCGGCGCGGACGTGGTGCTGAGCGGGCGGTTGTACCATTACGAGCGGATGGCGCCGCAGGACGGCAACGCCGTCCGGGACGACGCGCGCGGGATTCGTCAGTTCAACGTCGGCGTCGGCGGGTACGCGGCGACACTGCCCACCTTCATCGCCCCCAACAGCGAGGTGGTCTCGGCCGCCTACGGCGTGCTCAAGCTGAACCTGGCCGCCAATTCCTATACGTGGGAGTTCGTTCCCATCCCGGGTTCGACGTTCACGGACTCCGGCAGCGGGACGTGCCACTGAGCGCCGGGTAGCCCGCGGCTCAGCGTTTCTCGGTCACGACCATGTTACTGGACGACTCGATGCACACGAGTTGTATAGTGCCTGCTTTCGGACGCGTGAGGGGACAGACGACGAACTCTCCGGTGACCGTGTTCTGCGGCACCTCCAGATCCTCTTCCAGGAACTCGGGTATGCCGCCCTCAAGGCCGAGCACGCGCTTGGTGCCAGCGACTGCAATTCGCACGATCGGAGGGCGGCCGTAGGTAGAGATGCTGCCGCGAACGGTGAAGCACGCCCCCACGCGCTTCGGACCGCACTGACAGGCCTGTTCCTGGGGTGCGGGCTGCTGCGCCAGAGCTTCCGGTGCGACACCGCCAGCGAGGGCGAGGAAGCACAGGAGCCGCACGCGGCCCTGTAGTAAAGATGAAGACGGTACGATCACAGTGATCCTCCTTGATCGGTGGCAACGCTGTGCAGGTCTTGTGCTCGGGGCGGTCGGGAATTGCCCGCTTGCGTGGCATAAGATTACGGCGCCGGTGCCGGCCGTAAGCACCGTCTCGTGCCGCGCAGGCGCCGCAGTACTGCTAGCGCTGTGCCACGCTCGCCGGCTTCGGCGGGCGACCGTCGCAGTCGCTCCTCGGAGTTGTAACACCAACGCGTCATTGCCGCATGGAGCCACGCGCCGGCCACGTCGTTAAGTCGTTGCCGCACAACGGACCGGCTGCCGCCGCCCGTGCGCACACGATCTGCGTACCTAAGCCACCATGGCCTGCTATGAAAGTGAGGTGCGCGAGTATCCTCATCCCCGCTTCCTCGAAGCCTTGCGCTACCGCGCACACGCCTGATTGACGTGCTGTTGGCCTCGCTGGCCCTGGTGGTCCTCGCCCCCGTGCTGCTCGTCGCGGCCCTGGGGATTCGCGCCGCTTGCCCGATCCCCCAGAGATGACCGAAGCTCGGAGGCTCCTGGGCGAACCGAGTCGGCGGTGAGCTCGCGCAGCGCTGTTCGCGAACCCGTGACCGCCTCGCCATCCCTGGTCCAGCGGCTCGGCCAGGCGTTGCGGGAGGCCGGGGTGGTCTACTGCCAGTGGAAGGGTCATTTCCGCCAGCACCGTTGGGCGAGTGGTGAGGGCGATATCGATCTGCTCGTCGATCCGGCGTCCGCGCCCGCCTTCACCGCCGTCTTGGGGCAGCTCGGCTTCCACCCCGCCCTGGCGCCAGCCGAGGAGCAGATCCCGGGAGTCGAGAGCTGGTTTGGGTACGATCCCCGGCTCGCCAGGCTGCTGCACGTCCACGCGCACTATCGCCTCGTCGTGGGACGCGCGTGGGCGACCCACGTCCGGTTGCCCATCGAACATCCGCTCTTGGCCACGGCCGTCGAGCGCGCGCCGTTCCCGACACCCACGCCCACCTTCGAGCTGATCGTTTTCGTGATCCGGACGCTCTTGGGTCGGTCGCTGCGGCAGGAGCTCGGGCCTGGGACCGCGTGGCTGGACGGCATCCAGGATCAGTTGCGCTACCTCGTCGATCGGGCCGATCTGCCGACGATCCACCAGCTGCTGGAACGGCACTTGTCGTGCGTCGAACCCGCATTGTTCGACGCCTGTCTCAGCTCACTGCGGCCGAGGTCCTCACCCTGGCGCCGCGTCCTCTTGCGGCACCACCTGGCGCGGCGCCTGCGCGCGTTTTCCCGGCGTCCACTCCTCTCCGAAACCATCCGGCGGCTCACCCGGCGACTGGTCACGCTCGACGGACGCTGGGCGGGCCCGGCGCGCGGCAAGCGTCTGGCGCGCGGGGGGACAACGATTGCGCTGCTCGGTGGGGACGGCTCGGGCAAGTCCACGTGCACCGCTGAGCTGTACCGCTGGCTCGCCCCCTACTTCGACACGATGACCGGCCACTTGGGGCGCCCGCCGCGCTCGCTCCTTACGCTCGCCGTGGGCGGGCTGCTCAAAGTGCGCAACGTGCTGTGGACCCGATCCGGGCGCGGTCCGGGCTCTCCCTCTCGCGACGACCCGGACGGCGACTCTGGCGTGTTTCCGGGATACGTGGCGCTGCTGCGGCACGTGTGCACCGCGCGCGATCGCTACCAGCTGTACGTGCAGGCGCGCCGTTTCGCCGCGGCGGGCGGCGTGGCCCTGACCGAGCGGTATCCGGTCGCGCAGAACCGCCCCCTCGTCGGGCCATGCATTCATGCCTTGCTCGCCGCCGCGCCTAACCAGCGGCTCGTGACCCTGCTGCGTGCCGCGGAGGAGTGGTACTATCGCCAGATCCTCCCGCCCGATCAGGTGATCGTGCTGCGCGTCGACCCCGAGGTCGCGGTGCGACGCAAGACGACCGAGCCGCCCGACTACGTGCGCCGCCGCGCCCGGGTCATCTGGGATGTAGACTGGTCCGCCACGAGCGCCCACGTCGTCGACGCCGGCCGGCCGCTCGCCGAGGTGGTGGCCGAGCTCAAGACCCTCGTGTGGTCGGCGCTGTGACGCCCGACGTGGCCACTCCGCCGGTTCCCACCGCAGCGCCGGCCCGCGGGCCACGGGGGGAGGACGCGTCGTTGACCCGAAGCGCCACGCTGACGGCGGCGGCGTCGCTGCTCGACTACGGAGCCAAGCTCGTCGTCGGCCTGGTGATCACGCCGCTGCTCGTCAACAGCCTGGGGCGGTCGCTGTTCGGTGTCTGGACGATGCTCCAGCAGCTGGTCGTCTACATGAACGCGACCGACGGGCGGCCAACGGAAGCACTGCGGCTGGTCATCTCGAGCAAGCAGGCGGACGACGATGTCTCGAGAAAGCGCCGCTATGTGGGAGCCGCGCTTCTGGTGTGGCTCATGTTCCTGCCGGTAATCGCCGCCGTCGGCGCGACGCTGGTATGGCTCGCCCCCACGATCACCAAGGTCCCGCCCGACCTGGTCACCCCCGTCCGCCTGACCTGCGTCCTGCTGGTGTTGAGCTTCCTCGCCGGCACCCTCGCCTCCATCCCCGAGTCCGTGCTGCGGGGGATGAACCTCGGGTACAAGCGGATGGGGTGGCAGGCCGGGCTGAACGTGATCGGAGGGGGTCTGCTGGCCGCGGCCATCCTGCTCGGCCTCGGCCTGACGGGCCTTGGCGCCGCGCAGGTCGTCACCGCCGCCGTGACGGGACTGTGCTTCTGGATCCTGGTGAAGAAGTACGTGCCAACCTTCGGCGTCTCCCGGCCCGCCCGACCCGAGGTCAAGTCGCTGCTCACGATGAGCGCGTGGCTGACGGGCGGCACGATCATCACGCACCTGCTGCTGCACAGCGACATGATGATGCTGGGCATGATCGTGTCGCCGGCGGCCGTCACCACGTACGCCCTCACGCGGTACGCCGTGCGCACCGCGACCGGTGTCTTCGATTTCACGGTGGGCGCCGCGATTCCGGG
>Ga0193739_1000368_pt1 | contig 12693 bp, 12 predicted proteins | sample L2a2metaG_FD_144926 | JGI IMG/M metagenome (GOLD analysis project Ga0193739, IMG submission 144926) | Soil microbial communities from a riparian zone of the East river system, Colorado, United States - L2a2 | ecosystem: Environmental > Terrestrial > Soil > Riparian zone | place: USA: East River...
TTCGCTTTCAAGGCAGGCGACAAGGTCAAGCTGATCGACGCCTACCTCGAGCTCGCCGACGCGCTGCTCCGCTCTGATCTTCCCGACAAAGCGCGCGCAGTCTATGCGCGGGTTGCGGAGCACGATTCCAAGAACGATCGCGCCAAAGCGGCGTTGTCCATGCTTGCTCCCTCTGTCGCATCGCAGTCAGGGAAGCCCGAGGGCAAGGTCAAGGCGAAAGACGCAAAGATGAAAGTCCGCGACGAAGCCACGCTGGATGGTGACTTCATCGACCTCGGCTCGATGCTCACCGAGGAAGACGACGGACCGCCGGCGAAGGATACGCGGATGACCGTCGAGGATGAGGAGCCGACGGGCGATGAAGAGCAAGACTTCCAGGACATGCTCGCGCGCTTCAAGCAGGGGATCGACGAGAATATCGACGAGACCGACTTCCAGTCGCACTACGATCTGGGCGTCGCGTTCAAGGAGATGGGCTTGCTCGACGAAGCGATCGCGGAGCTGCAAAAAGCGCTGCGCGCTCCCGAAGGCAAGCTGCGCACCTCCGAGATGCTCGGCATCTGCTTCTTCGAGAAGGGCGCCTTCGGGGTCGCCGAATCGATCTTGCGCCGGGGTCTCGACCTGCCCGCCTCCGGTGATCAAGAGCGGCTCGGGGTCCTGTATTGGCTGGGCCGCGCGCTCGAGCAGCAAGGCAAGAAGGCCGACGCGCGGGACCTCTATGGCCGCGTCTTCGCGGTCGACATTCGCTTCCTCGATGCCGAGCAGCGCGTCAAAGCGCTCGCCAAGGCCAAGTAGCGTGAGTCAACAGGTCGCCCGTGTCAGCCTGCGCGACGTCCAACGGCCGGTGGCCGGTGAATTGGAGCAGGTCGTGTCGGAGCTGCGGCGCGTGATCGCCGCCGACTTCCCGATCGTCAGCGACGTGAACGACCATCTCCTTCAGATGAAAGGGAAGCTGTTCCGTCCGACGTTGCTGCTGCTCAGTCATCAGGCAGCGGGATCCAAGGAGACGCCGCGCGCCGTGACGCTCGCCGCGGTGGTGGAGTTGATCCATCTCGCGACGCTGGTGCACGACGACTCGGTGGATCACTCGGTGCTGCGTCGCGGACTGCCCACGATCAACGCTCTGTTCTCACACCAAATTGCCGTGATCATGGGCGACTATCTGTACTCGCGCGCGATCATCGAGCTCGTGAGACTGGACGACCACGAGGCGCTGCGGGTGCTGGCGCGCGTGACGAATGAGATGACGGTAGGCGAGATGCGTCAGCTCGAAGCACACGACAAGCTCGCCTACGGCGAAAGCGCCTACGACGAGCTGATCCGGGCAAAAACGGCCTCGCTGCTGTCGGGTGCCTGCGAGGTGGGCGCGCTGGCCGCGCCGGTAGCCTTTCGTCAGGCGCTGGCCCGATTCGGCATGTTGCTGGGAATGGCCTTCCAGATCACCGATGATCTGCTCGACTACACGGAGCTGGAAGCGGTGACCGGGAAGCCGTCGGGCTTGGATCTGCGCGAGCACAAGGTCACCCTGCCGCTGATCGCCGCGTTGGCGCGTATGCCGGCGGACGGCGGGGGCCGGCGTGTGGTAGCCGAACTGATGGAGGCCGCGGAGCCGAGTGACGATTTGGTCGCTGAAGTGATCCGGTTGGTCGAAGGCGCGGGCGGGCTCGAGACGGCGCGGCAGCGCGCGCTCGATCTCGCCCAGCAGGCGGAGGCGGAGCTCGACGTGTTGCCGCCGTCGCCGGCACGAGACGCCTTGCAGGGGGGTATCGCCTACGCCGTGGAACGGCGCCGCTAAACCGTGCCCCACGGCCCGCGTCGCCCCCTCTTCTATCTTGGTGTCCTGGCCGTAGGTTTCGTGCTGGGTGGGCTGGTGCACGCGCTGTTGCGGCGGTTCCTGCCGCAGGGACCGGCCAAAGAACTGTTCACATGGTCGGTCACGCCCACCATCGGGCCGATCCACATGGATCTGCTGGTCATGTCGGTTACGCTCGGACCCATCGGGCTCGACGTGTCGCTCCTGGCCGTGGTCGGCGTGGTGATCGCGTATCTCATCGCCCGCTCGCTCTTCTAGAAAGGCGCATCATGCTTCCGAATCTTGGCTTCACCGAAATCGCGATCCTGCTGCTCATCCTGGTGTTGTTTTTCGGCGCCAAACGCATCCCGGAAATCGGGGCGTCGATCGGGAAGGGCATCAAGGAATTCAAGCGCGGTCTGAAAACGGACGAGCCGCTGGATCCTCCGGCGAATTCGGATGCCGCGGTTCCGCCGGCCGCGGGCGGTGCGCCGAAGCGCCTGAATCAGTAAGAGGCCGGTATGGGTCTAGGGAATTTAAGCGGCAGCGAAATCCTGATCCTGATGCTGATCGTGCTGCTCGTGTTCGGCGCGAATCGGCTGCCTGAAGCGGGCCGGGCGGTGGGGAAGGGTCTCCGGGAGTTCAAGCGCGCACTCTCCGACGCGGAGAACAGCATTCACCGGACCGATGAGGAAACTCCTCCGGCCCGGGATGCGACGCCCAAACGTCTTGTAGAGTGAGTTAGAAGAGCGCGCTGGCCTCGGCATCCGCCGACGCCTGCGACCGGAACAGCTCCTTGCGCCGATCGACAATCTTCGCCGTGGCGCGCACACCCTCCAGATACTGCTGAATGCGCTGCTGCTGCACCGCCTGGCGCAGCTGGTTGCGCTGCACGTCCCGTTGCGCGAGCCACGCGCTCGAGTCCGCGAGCTTGCGCCCTAATGACTCGATGATGAAAGAGCCGCCCTCGCCCTCGATCACGCCGCTGCGCTCGCCGACATGCAGGCCGAACGCCGTTCCGACGACGAGCGGCTCCCGTCCGAGATAGCTCGGCGGGCGGAGCCGGGTGAATGGACCGAAGCTCTCCGCGCCGGTCAGCCGGGGCGCGCCCCGCAACGCCGTGAAGAGCGAATCGGCGCGGGCGCGCGCCAGCGCCTTCTGCTTCCCGAGCCGCAGGGCAGTGGTCACGCGTCCGCGAATCTGATCGAGCGGCGGGACGCCCGCCTCGGTGAGGGAGTCGAGCTGGAAGACGTAGTAGGCCGGCACCGCCTCGATCACCGGACTCGTTTCACCAAGCGCTGCCTCGAACGCCCAGACGCCGATGTCGGGAATCGCGTACCGCCCCAGGGTGAAGCGATCGCCCTGGACGATCTGGTACACCGGTGACACCTGCAGACCGAGGCGGCGCGCCACGCTGTCGAGCACCGCCGGCCCCGTCCGCTCCGACGCCTGGCGCTCGAGGGTGTCGGCGCGGGACTCCACCTGATCCAGGTGCTCGCCCTGGAGGGCGACGGGAATCAGGATGTGCCGGATCTTGACCGAATCGCCCTTCGCTTGATCGACGCGGATCAGGTGATAGCCGAACTGCGTAGCAATCGGCGCCGAGATCTGGCCCGGTCTGAGCGCCCGCACTCCCTGGAGGAACTGTTGGTCGAAGCCCGACTCGTCCCGCTTGATCCAGCCGAGATCGCCGCCCCTTTGTCCACTGGCGCTATCGCTCGATTCGCGACGGGCGACATCCTCGAATTTCGCCCCGCGGGCCAGCTCGCTGCGCACGCGCGCGACGTGTGCCTTGGCGGCGGCGCTATCCGCCGCGTTCGGTAGGCGCGGCAAAGCGACGAACCGGACGTACGCGACCGCCGGCCGCTTGAAGTCATCCTCGTGCTTCGAGACGTACGCGCTGAGCTCGGCGTCGCGGATCGGGGTCGTGTCCGGGATCGTATACGGCCAGATCGCGAGCGACGCGATGCGCACGGAGTCGTGCTGGTCCTTGTAAATCCGCCACAGCTTCGCGTCGGAGACATAGACGTCGCTCGTGAGATACTGGGCGAGCTTGATGCGCGGAATCTGATCCCGGTAGATCGTCTCGATCTGCGCGAGCAGCTGGCGGTCGGCGTTGCTGGCCAGGAACTGTTGCCACTTCCGGATATCGAACTGACTATCGGTCTGGAACTGGGGATCGCGCATCACCTCGGGCGGCGGCGACGTCCGCGCCGCTTCGATGATCTCCGCGTCGCTGACACGGATGCCGAGCCGCTTGTACTCCTGCTCCAGCAACGCGACCTGCACCATCTGATTGATGACCTGATCACCGATTTGCTGCTCGTCCTCGCGCGTCAGCGGGGCGCTGCCATTCTGCTGGCGATACTGGTCGTAGGCGAGCTGCAGCCGCTGCTGGTATTCGGTGACGGGGAACTCGCGACGGTTGACCCGCAGGACGATGTTGCCCGTGGCACCGAAGATTTCCATCACTTGGCCAATGGCAAGCCACCCAACGAAGGCGACGGCGAGGATATAGAAGATCCACTTGGCGTTGGCGCGCATCGAGCGCATCATGGCGACTTCGAACTCCGATCAGAGGGAGGCTGAAGGGGCATAAGTCTAGAAACATCAACGCACAAACTCAAGCGCACACTGTCCTGGGTCATTTGACAGCAGGCGCGGCCGAACACTATCTTCGTCCAATTCCCACATAGACTTAGGGCGTGGCCTACACCAGCGAGATCGACAAGCTCGAAGCGCGTTTTCGGGATAACCCCAAGGGCCGCAACTTCGCCCCCTTGGCGGACGCCTATCGTAAAGCAGGGCTTATAGATAACGCGGTTGACCTCTGCCAGAACGGCCTCAAGCTCCACCCCGACTACGTCAGCGCCTACATCGTCTACGCCCGGTGCCTCGTCGATAAGAAAGACGATCCCGCCGCGCTTGGCGTGTTTCGCCAGGTCCTCGAGCTCGATGGCGAGAACATCATCGCCCTGCGCGGCCTCGCCGAGCTGGCCGAGCGCAATGGAAAATACGAGGAAGAAGTCGAGTGGCTCTCGCGGCTGCTGAACGCCGATCCCATGAACGGCGACGCAGCCGAGGCGCTCACTCGCGCCAAGGGGAAAGCTGCTACGAAGCCCACCGCCGCAATGGACAAGCCGGATTTCGCGGTCGACAACGAGAGTCCCGAACCGGTGACGTTGACGCCCGCCGCGACACCGTCGGCGCGCTCGGCGGACATCGAGAACTTCGAGAACCCGATCAGTTTCAACCCCAACGCCCATGCGGCTGCCAAAGCCGACGGGCTCGAAGTCCAGGAAGATGTCGAGCTGAACGCGCAGCAAATCGAGCAAGTTGAGATTGAAGGACTCGCGCGCACGCAGTACGAGGGCAGCGGCATGTTCAAGCTGGACGCGCCCACGCCGGAGGACGATCAAGGCGCTCCCGAGCTGGACGAGGCGCTCCCCCAGGTTGATCTGCCCCTCATCATGCCGGATGAAGTGCCTCCGCCTGCGCCACCGCGCGCAGCGCGCGTGCCTGCCGCCGTCGCGTTGTCCGACGACGACGGGGCGGCCGATACCGCGACGCTATCGAAGGCCGAGCCGGTGCTCACGGAAACGATGGCGGAGCTGTATTTGAAGCAGGGCCATCAGCAGGACGCGCTGCGCGTCTACCAGGCCCTGCTCGCGCAACGGCCTCACGATCCCAAGCTGAAAGCCAAAGTGGAGCGGTTGACGCCCGGCGGAAAAAAGAACTCCGGGGGCTCCGGAGTCTCGGCGCAGGCATTTCTCAAGGGCATCTGGTCGGGTCGCAAGGCTCCTCAGAGCAAGAGCACACTTGCTGCGGCGTTCGATGTCGCCGATCCAAGCCCGCAGTCGCTTGGCGAGCCTTCGCATCCGGCGCACGATCACATCTCGCTCGACACCGTCTTTGGTGAGGAGGCAGCGCGCCGTCCCGCACCGGAACCGGCGGCTGGAGGTCCCCCGCCGGACGATGGCTCGAAGACTGGCGGCTTCTCCTTTGATGAGTTCTTCGCAGGCGGGAAACCGGGTGCTGCGCCTGACGGGGCATCCCCGAAGACCCCTGGTGGCACCCGTACGTCCGGCCGGACACAGCGGCCGCCGGAGGATGAGGCGGAGGCCGATCAGTTCCAGCAGTGGTTGAAAAAGCTCAAGTCCTAGTGTCTCTCCACATCGCCGTGCTGAACGGGCCCAATCTGAACCTGTTGGGTGAGCGCGAGCCTGAGGTGTATGGCCGCACCAGCCTTGCGGAGATCGAGCGCGCGACACGCGAGCGTGCGCGGGCGCTGGGCGTCGAGTGCACCTGGATTCAGACCAATCATGAGGGCGAGCTGGTGGAGGCGATCCAGGGTCTGAAGGGCCCCCCTCGAGCTGACGGCGCGGTGATCAATGCGGCGGCGTTCACCCATACCAGTCTTGCCGTCCGGGACGCGCTGCTGGCGGTCCGCGTGCCGTTCGTCGAAGTGCATCTCTCGAACATTTTCGGACGCGAGCCGGAGCGGCGGAAGTCGCTGCTCGCCGATCTCGCGGTCGGCGTGGTGACGGGGTTCGGGGCCGAGAGCTATCGCCTGGGGCTCGAAGGTCTTGTCGGCTACCTCGGGCGGCGATAGACGGCCGGATCGACTCGCGGCGCTGGGCGCGCTTCTCGAAGCCGAGGGGCTCGACGCACTTCTGGTAACGTCGCGTCCCAACATCCGGTACCTGACGGGATTCAGTGGGTCGGCGGGCGTCGCGGTGGTGACCAGGAATGCGCTGCTGTTAGTGACCGATTTCCGGTACGACGAGCAGGCCCGCCAGCAGTGCGGCGCAGTCGCGCGCGTCGAGATCGAAGGGACGAGCGTCTGGGACCGGCTGTTCAAGGAGCTCCCCCCGCTCGACCTGATCGGGTTTGAATCGCACGCGATCAGTGTGAAAGACGCGGAGCGGTTTACGTCGGGCGCGGGCGCGGGCGCGGCATGGCGGTGGAAGGCGGCCGGCGAGCTGGTCGAGCGGCTGCGCGTACGCAAAGACGCGGGCGAAGTCGCGGCGATCCGCGCCGCCGCGGGGGTGGCGGCAACCGCGCTGCGCGACCTGCTCGCGGCGGTGCGACCCGGACAGACGGAGCTCGAGATTGCGGGGATGCTCGAGAGCGCGCTGCGCCGCCACGGCAGCGAGGCCCATCCGTTTCCGACGATCGTCGCGAGCGGCCCACGGAGCGCGCTGCCGCACGCGCACACGAGCACGCGAACCGTAGCGGCGGGCGAGTGGCTGCTGCTAGACTTTGGCGCCGTCGTAGACGGGTACTGCGCCGACGTGACTCGCACCGTGGTCGTCGGCCGGCGCGCGGATGAGTCACAGCGCGCGCTCTACGGTTTGGTGCAGGAGGCGCAACGGCGCGCGCGCGAAGGCGTGCGCGCCGGCATGAGTGGCCGCGAGGCGGATGCATTGGCGCGGGATCCGATCGAAGCGCGTGGATTCGGCGCGGCGTTCGGCCACTCGACGGGCCACGGCGTGGGCCTCGAGGTGCATGAAGCGCCGCGGCTCGCGCGTACGGCCGCCGATCCGTTGCCCGAGGGCGCGGTGGTCACGATCGAGCCGGGTGTCTACGTGGCGGGCCGCGGCGGCGTGCGCATCGAAGACGACGTGCATCTCTCGGCGGAGGGCCCCGTGCTGCTCACCGACGGCTGCACGGATCTCGTGGAACTGGTGTAGGGCCTAAGGGGGGGTATCTTCACGGTATGAAGCTCGACATCATCGCCCAGATCGTGCAGATCTTGAAGGATGCTCCTGAAGTGGGAGCCATCGAGATCCGCCGCGGTCTGTTTGGGGCGTGGTCATCGGTGCGGGTTTCGAAGGCTGGGCATGGGGGGAATACCATTGGGGGCGGCCCGGCACATGTCGTCGTATCGCACCCCGGTGCAGCACCGACTGCCCCTTCAACCGGCCAGGCACCCCCCACTCCATCCGCCGGCCCCCAGCTGCTCGAGATCAAGTCGCCGATGGTGGGCACGTTCTATCAGTCGCCCGAGCCCGCCGCGCAGCCGTACGTGAAGGTCGGCAGCCGGGTGAATGTGGGGCAGGTGGTGTGCATCATCGAGGCGATGAAGATCATGAACGAGATCGAGTCCGAGGTCGCGGGCGTGATTCGGGAGGTCGCCGCACAAAACGCGCAACCGGTGGAGTTCGGCCAAGTCCTTTTCCGGGTGGATCCGCATGGGTGAGGCGACGCAGAGCAATCTGCCGGCATTCAATTTCAAACAAGCAATCACGCATATGGTGCAACGCAACGGCTCCGACCTGCTGCTCAAGGTCGGCCGGCCGGCCACCATTCGCGTGAACGGCGATCTCGTGGCGCTGGACACCGCCCCACTCAAGCCGGAAGAGCTGAAATCTCTGGCTGAGCAGATCATGACGCCGCGCCAAGTCAAGGAATTCGCCGAGCACAAGGAGGCCGATTTCGCGATCGGCGTGCCCGGCGTCGGCCGCTTCCGTACGAACGTCTACCAGCAGCGCGGCACGGTGGCATTCGCCTTCCGCGCCATTCCCTACGAGGTCAAGCAGATCAAGGAGCTGAATCTGCCCGCCGTGCTCGAGGAGATCGCGCTCAAGCCGCGCGGGCTCGTCCTCGTGACGGGCGTCACCGGCTCGGGAAAGTCCACCGCGCTCGCGGCGATGATCAACCACGTGAACACCAACCGGCGCGTCAACATCATCACGATCGAAGACCCGATCGAGTTCCTGCATCGTGACCAGCACGCGAACATTTCGCAGCGCGAAGTCGGCAACGATACGCTGACGTTCAACTCGGCGCTGCGACACGTGCTGCGGCAGGACCCCGACCTGATCCTGATCGGCGAGATCCGTGACATGGAGACGCTGGACACGGCGCTCAAGGCCGCCGACACGGGGCACATGGTGTTCTCGACGCTGCACACCACCGATGCAACCCAGACGGTCAGCCGCGTGATCTCGTTTTTCCCGCCGCATCAACACGACGAGATCCGGCATCTCCTGTCCACGGCGCTCCAAGCGATCGTCTCGCTGCGGCTCGTGCCGCGCAAAGACGGGCGCGGACGGGTGCCGGCCGCCGAAGTGCTGATCAACACCGCCGCGGTCGCCGACAACATCCGTGATCTCTCCAAACAGCTCAACATCCCCGATCTGATTGCCGAAGGCTCGGTGCAGTACGGGATGCAGAGCTTCGACCAGTCGCTGTTCCACTGGTATCAGCAGGGTGTGATCAGCTACGAGAGCGCGATTTTCTACGCGACGAACCCGAGCGAGTTCGCCCTGAAGGTGTCGGGCGTCGATTCGTCGGGGAACCGGCTGGGCGGGGCCGACGCCGCCGGGGCGATCGAGCTGACGCCCTGATGTTCAAGAAAGTGCTGATCGCGAACCGCGGGGAAATCGCCCTGCGGGTGATCCGCGCGTGCAAGGAGCTGGGCGTCGAGACGGTGGCGGTCTATTCGGAAGCGGACCGGGAGTCGTTGCATGTCCGCTTCGCCGACGACGACGTCTGCATCGGCCGCGCCCCCAGCCGCGACAGCTATCTCAACATCACGCGCCTGATCGCGGCGGCCGAGATCACCGGCGCCGACGCGATCCATCCCGGCTACGGATTCCTGGCCGAGAATGCCGAATTCGCCGAAAAAGTCAGCGCTTCCAACATCGTCTTCATCGGGCCGAGTCCCGATCAGATCCGGCAAATGGGCGACAAGGCTGCGGCGCGCAAGCTCGCCAAAGAGCAGGGCGTGCCCACCGTGCCGGGCTCTCCCGGCCCCGTGGGATCGCTCGAAGACGGCCAGCAAATCGCCGGCGACCTCGGCTTCCCCGTGATCATCAAGGCGGCGGCGGGCGGTGGCGGAAAGGGGATGCGCGTCGCCAACGATCCCGATCAGTTCGCACAGTCCTTCACCCTCGCCAAACAGGAAGCGCTCGCCGCGTTCAACTCGGACGAGGTCTACATCGAGAAGTATCTGGCGCGCCCGCGGCACATCGAGATCCAGATCATGGGCGACACGCACGGGAAGGTGATGCACTTGTGCGAGCGCGACTGCTCCGTGCAGCGCCGCCATCAGAAGCTCGTCGAGGAAGCGCCGTCGCCCGTCGTAGACCAGACGCTGCGTCAGGACATCGGCGACTCCGCCGTGAAGCTCGCCGAATCCATCGGTTACGTGGGGGCGGGGACGATCGAGTTTCTGCTCGACACCGACGGGTCGTTCTACTTCATGGAGATGAATACGCGCATCCAGGTCGAGCATCCCGTGACGGAGATGTGCACGAACTTCGACCTCGTGAAGGAGCAAATCTCGGTAGCCGCCGGTGCGCCGCTGTCGTTCGTCATGAACGGAAACCGCCTGCGCGGTCACGCGATCGAGTGCCGTGTCAACGCCGAGGATCCCGGCCGCAACTTCCAGCCATCGCCCGGGTTGATCACCGCCTATCATCCGCCCGGCGGGCCCGGCGTGCGCGTCGACACGCACATCTACGCGGGCTATACCGTGCCGCCCTACTACGACTCGCTGCTGGCCAAGGTGATCGTGCACGGCAACACGCGGACGGAAGCGCTCGCCCGCATGCGCCAGGCACTCGACTCGTTTATCATTGAAGGCGTGACCACGACGATTCCGTTTCTGGGCCGGGTCATGCGCCACCCGGACTTCGTCGCGGGCAATGTGGACACGAAATTCCTCGAGCGCGAGCCGCAACTCCTCAAAGACCAAGCATGAAGATCGACGTTTACCACACACCACTCGGCCTCAATGCAGGGGATCTGACCGGCCGAGCGGTCGTCGTCATTGACGTGCTCCGTGCCACGAGCACCATCGTGACCGCCCTCGCGGCCGGCGCCAAGGCCATCGTCCCCGCGGCCAGCTCCGAAGAAGCGGTACGGCTCACGTCCAATCTGGAAAAGAACGGCATCGTGCTGGCGGGCGAGCGCCGGCTGCTGAAGATCGAAGGCTTCGCGCTCGGCAATTCCCCGCGCGAGATGACGCCGGAAGCGGTGGGCGGCAAGACGCTGTTTCTCGCGACCACGAACGGCACGCCCGCGCTGCTGGCGGCGCAGGGCGGGGACCCGGTCCTCGTCGCCGCGGCGCTCAATTTCAGCGCGGTGGCCGAGCGCGCCCGCACGCTGTTCACCGAGCGCGGCGATCTCGTCATCATCTGTGCCGGCCGGGACAAGCAGTTCGCGCTCGAGGATGCCTACACCGCCGGCCGGCTGATCAAGGCGGTGAAGAAGGGCGTTCCTCCCAAGAAGCTCACGCTGAACGACGCGGCACAGGTCTCCCTCGACCTGGCCGCGCAACAGGGGGGCTGGCAGGACGCCCTCGGCGCGAGCGACGCGGCTCGGCAGCTCGGCGAAGCGGGGCTGGGCGACGACGTGAAGTTCTGCGCCAGTCCTGATCGCCTGTCGATCGTTCCCGTCTACGCGGACCGTCGCATCGCGGCATGAACCTCAAGGCGCGCCAAGAGCTCATCGGCATAGCGGCCCTGCTGGTGGGCCTCTTCCTCGGCCTGACGTTGTTGCCGGTGGCGCTCACGGGCAGCTGGGGGCGGAACATGGGTGGCGCCTTGTGGCAGGTGTTCGGACTTGGCGCCGTCGTTCTCCCAATCCTCGGAGTGGCGTGGGCGCTCGCGGCCTTTGAACGGCTCGGCGCGCTCTCCTGGGCGCGTGCGGCATCCCTCGGCGCCGGCCTGATTCTCCTCGTTCCCTACGGCATTGCGGTCGCGATCGGCCCTGCGTTCCCCGCGGACTACGCCAACTGGACGCGCGCCGAGCGACTCGTCGGCCTGTTTCCGGGATTCCTTGCGAACGGCGTCGAAGGCGCGATCGGGACGGCGGGCGCCGTGCTGGTCGGGCTGTTCGGGCTATCCGCCCTCGGGGCTTTGACCATCGGCTGGCATCCGCTCACTGTACTGCGTGCGCGGTCCGCGGTACGCGGTGCGCGGGAAAGCAGCCCTGCGCTCAAGGCGAAACCGGAACTGGACGAGGATGAACCGGCATTTCCGCGCACTGCGCACAGCGCACCACGCACGAAGTTTCCGGATCGGAAGGCGAAGCCCGCACCACCTCCCAAACCTGCGCCGCCTCCTCCAGCGGGGAGTCTGATCCCTCCCATCGAGCTGCTCACAGAGGGACCGGGAGCGGTTGAAGATGCCGATGCGGCGCAGATCGAGGAGATGGGCCGCCGCCTTGTGGCGACGCTCGAGACGTTCCGCGTTGGCGCCCAGATCACCAACAAGACGGTCGGCCCCGTCGTGACGCGCTTCGAGCTCGAGCCAGGACGCGGTGTGAAAGTCGGGCGCGTGTCGTCGCTCGCCGATGATCTGGCGCTCGCGATGCGCGCACAGTCGCTGCGCATCGTGGCACCGATTCCAGGCAAGGCCGCGATCGGCATCGAAGTCCCGAACCCGACGCCGCGCCTGGTGCACGTGCGCGACATGATCGACAGCGCCGAGTTTCGCCGCGCCGCGCGCGTGCTGCCCGTGGTACTGGGGCGCAATCTCGAGGGCGATGAGGTCGTGGACGACCTCACCAAGATGCCGCATCTCCTCATCGCCGGCGCGACCGGCTCTGGGAAATCGGTCAGCATCAACGCCATCATTACGAGCCTGGTCTACGCGCATGGCCCGGACAAGCTCAAGCTGCTCATGATCGACCCGAAGATGGTCGAGTTGTCGATGTACAGCGCGCTCCCGCATCTCGGCCTGCCGGTCGTGACGAGCCACCACAAAGCGGCAAACGTGCTGAAGTGGGCCGTGTGGGAAATGGAGCGGCGCTACCGGCTGCTGCACGCGAATCACGCGCGCAACATCACCGACTTCAACAAGAAAGTGGACACGAAGGCGCCGCTCAAAGGGCCGCGCGAGACACTCGCGACGCAGGCGGGGATTCAGAAGGAGCTTCCTTTCGACGCG
>Ga0193739_1000369_pt1 | contig 12657 bp, 11 predicted proteins | sample L2a2metaG_FD_144926 | JGI IMG/M metagenome (GOLD analysis project Ga0193739, IMG submission 144926) | Soil microbial communities from a riparian zone of the East river system, Colorado, United States - L2a2 | ecosystem: Environmental > Terrestrial > Soil > Riparian zone | place: USA: East River...
CAAAGATCGTGATGAAGTTCGGCTACAACCACATGATCCGCGGCGCCAATTATTTCAATTCATTCGATATCGGCGCCATGGCGGACGAGGTGGCGGCCCTCACGGGCGATCGCGCCTTTCACATTCTCGTGCTCCCGGGTCCTGGGTCTCGTCAGGCTGTTCTCGGTGCAGGCGGCTTCGGCTCCGTCGCAAGCGATTCGGTTGACGAACTCCGCGCCGGCGATCAGCGTCTCACCCGCGTCCTGTCACATGCGAATGCCACGGGTCATGACGTGATCGACCTGCGGCCCCTGCGGCGCCTGGCGATGCGTGGCCTCGAGAGCTGGAATGCCGACCTCGTTCGGACGATCTATGGCTATGACGCGGTCGTGATCTGGACGGGTGCACATGCCGCGTCAGGCCTAACGGAGCCGAGACAGGCGCCGTAGGCGCCGCGCATCTCCGGTTCCCGTTCGTGCGAGCCGGTTTCTCCTCGATGATCATCGGTTTAGCACCGTAACGGCTCCGTTTCACCCCGGGGCGCTCCCTCGTTGACCCCGGGGCGCCGCCCCCCTAAAGGACTTCCTGCGGTCGCGGGTCAGCCGCGCGTCGCGAGCGTCATGAGATTTGCTCGTGCATCCACGCGACGCCGTGTCGGAGTGACCGGGCGCCGACCTGTGGCGAGGTCAGGGGCGCGTGGAGGCGGCGTTGGCGCCGTTGTCACGGGCGGTTCTTTCGGTTTGGCATCAATATGAGGCCCCTGCCCCGCGGATTCCGTCCTCAGCAAAGGACACAGGACCTCGCGCGCAAGGCTGCGTTCGTGTGGCCCGATAATCGCTAACCGCTGCGAGAGTCGGGGGACGTCTGATCCGGCTGGCACGGGTCCCGACGCCGTGCCGCACCCCCTCTCTCCTGCCGAGCGAGGGGTCCTCACCCCCTGGCCCCCTCTCCCTTCGGGAGAGGGGGAACGATGAACCGAGGCGCGGTGGGTGGAGGTTGCCTGCCGCGCCTTTTGTTGTACGATCGGCAGTTTTTCGGCCCCTGCCGGAAGGAAAATTGCTCTCTGTGCACGCCGAGCATACGTTATGATGTGGCGTGTCCGCACCCGGAGTCCGGCCCGTGCTCATCACGCCCCAATTGTCCCAGAAGCTCCAGCAAACGCTAGGGCAGGAGGCGAGTGCGGAGTTTATGAACTGGATGCACCAGGTGGATGCGCGGGTAGGTGACGTCGCGACGCGAGCCGATCTTGCCGAGGTGCGCGAGTCGATGCGCGCGGATATGGCCGAGCTGCGCCAGGAGATGCAGGTTGGCTTCGCGAAGATGCACGAGGAGATGGCACACCTCGAGACGCGGTTCGAGCGGCGCTACGGCGATCTGATCAAGTGGTCGTTCGTGTTCTGGGTAGGAGCAGTCGGCGCGATCGCCATGCTCGCTGGCATGCTGCGCTAGCCGAGAACGTAGCGGCGCCTTTGATCGGAATGGCAGGATGTGACCCGCGACCCCCTGACGCGTTCGGCCGCCCCGCTGAACCCGCGACCCCCTGCACCCCATGCGAACGTTTAGTCGGGGGAGTCACGACAAAGAGTAGCAACTACGCGATGTTCTGGGCATCGGTGTTGTGACTCGGACCCCGAAGATCGACCGGGAATCGCAGCAGAATCACAACGAAACTCACACCGCGCGACGGTTGGACCAGGGCGATGGCGTATCGCTCAGGAGCCTCTTGCGCTCCGCGTCCGATTGATATATGATGGCCATCATATGAGCGCTGCCACCGGGCGGACCGCCGCCAGCCGCAAGGAAGTCACCCACGAACGGATCGTCGGGGCCGCCGCGCGCGCCATTCGGCGCAGCGGGTACGACGGCACGGGCGTCGCGGACATCATGAAAAAGGTCGGCCTGACCCACGGCGGCTTCTACGCCCATTTTGCCTCACGCGAGGCGATGCTGGCGGAAGCGGCCGACCGCGCAGGAGCTGAGAGCGTGGCCACGCTGACGCGCGTCGCCGCGGCCGCGCCGCCGCAGGAGGCGCTGCGGGCGATGATCCGGGCCTATCTCTCGAAAGAGCACGTCGACGGGGTCGAGACCGGTTGCCCCATGGCCGCGCTCGGCTCGGAGATGCCCCGCCAGGCAGCGAAGGTGCGGCGAGCCGCGACGCGGCGCATCAAGGAAGTGATCGACCTGGTCGCCCAGCATTCACCCGACCAGGACGCCCTCGTGACAGTGGCCACGATGGTCGGCACGCTGGTGCTGGCCCGCGCGGTCGACGACGCCAAGCTCTCGGCGGCCCTGCGCAAAGCGTCCCTGAAGCACTTCGACTCCACCGGCACCTAAGGCTCTTTTTTGTGCATCAGAATATGATGATCATCATATGACGAGAGAGGGCAGTCCATGAAAGCGCTCGCCATCCGTCGTTACAAGGGTCCGATGGAAATGATGGAGCTGCCGCGGCCCGAACCGGGCCCGGGCGACCTACTGGTGCGCGTGCGCGCCGCCGGCGTCAACCCGCTCGACTACAAGATCCGCGACGGCGCCGTAAAGGTGCTGCTCCCCTTCTCTTTCCCCCTGATCCTCGGCACCGATCTCGCCGGCGACGTGGAAGCGATCGGACCAGGCGTCACCACGTTCAAGCGCGGCGACGCGGTCTATGCGCGCCTCGACAACGACCGCATCGGCGCCTTCGCCGAGTATGCCGTGGTGCGGGAAAGCGCCGCGGCGAGGAAGCCCGCGGGCTTGGGCTACACGCAGGCCGCGTCGCTGCCGCTGGTGGGGCTTACCGCCTGGCAGACGCTGATCGAACTCGCACAATTGCGGGCGGGCCAGAAGGTCCTGATCCATGCCGGCTCGGGCGGCGTCGGCACCTTCGCCATCCAGCTGGCCAAACACTTGGGCGCCACGGTCACGACCACGGCCGGCGCTAGGAACCACGCGCTGGTGAAGTCGCTCGGCGCTGATGTCGCCATCGATTACCAGACGAGCCGCTTCGAAGCGGTGGTCAAGGATCAGGACGTGGTGCTCGATACACAGGGGGGCGACACGCTGCTCCGCTCGTTCGAGGTCGTCAAGCCGGGTGGCGTGGTGGTGACGCTCGGCGGCCGGCCCGACGCCAAGTTCGCGCGCGCCTGGGGCCTGAGCCTGCCGCTGGTCTGGATCCTCGGGTTCCTCAATCGCAAGGTCGATCGTCTGGCGCGGAAAAGGCGCGTGCGTTTCGAGTACCTGTTCATGCACGCGAGCGGCGAACAACTGGAGAAATTAGCAGCGCTGGTGGACCAGGGTGCCATCAGGCCGGTCCTGGACAAGACATTTCCGTTTGAAGCCGCGGCCGAGGCGATCTCCTACGTGGAATCCGGCCGCGCCGTCGGAAAAGTGGTCATTCGCGTCGCGGACTAGGCCACAATACGCTTGGAGGGCAATATGAGCATGCAACAACAGTCGCCTCTTGGATCGAGCATCGCGTGGAAAAACGCGCCGACGAAAAGCGTCGATGTCGGCGGGACGAAATTCGTCTACCGGGAGCTTGGGCTCGACACCGGAGTGCCCGTAATCTTCCTCAACCATCTGGCTGCGGAACTCGACAGGTGGGATCCCCGCGTCGTCGACGGCATCGCGACGAGACGCCGCGTCATCGTCTTCGACAACCGGGGCATTGGCGCGTCGGAAGGCAAGACTCCCACGTCAATGGAGGCGATGGCACGAGACGCCGTGGCCTTCATCCGAGCCCTGGGTTTTGCTCAGGTCGACCTGCTGGGCTTCTCCCTGGGCGGTTTCATCTCGCAGGTGATCGCGCAGGAAGAACCGCAGCTGGTCCGGAAGATCATCCTCGCGGGCACCGGACCAGCCGGCGGCACGGGCATCGACAAGGTGACGGCGGTGACCATCCGCGATATGGTGAAGGCCGGGCTGACCTTCAGACACCCGGAATACTATCTCTTCTTCACCGAGACGCCCAACGGCCGCAATGCGGCGCGCGACTTCCTGGCACGACTGAAAGAGCGCACCGAGAATCGCGTCAAGCCGGTTTCGATCCCGGCGTTCCGAGCCCAATTGAAGGCCATCCACGTCTGGGGGCGTCAGCGCCCTGCCGATCTGTCGCGCATTCAACACCCGGTTCTGGTTGCCAATGGTGACCACGACAGGATGGTGCCCAGCAGCAACTCGGTCGACCTAGCGCGCCGCCTTCCGAACGCCGAGCTCGTCCTCTATGAGGATGCCGGGCATGGGGGTGTCTTCCAGTACCACCAGGCGTTCGTGAAAAAGGCTTTGGAGTTCCTTGAAGCATGAACTACGCGATGTTCTGGGCATCGGCGTTGTGACTCGGACCCCGAAGATCAAACGGGAATTGCAGCAGAATCACAACGAAGCTCACAACGCGCGACCCTCTGAAAGGTCAGTCAAGGGGTCGCGTTTTTTTTCCTGTCCGAAGCGCAGAGTCTCGATGAGCGCCGCGAGTGCCGCCGGTAGCTGCCGTTGACTTGGGTAATAGAGGAAGAAGCCGGGGAACGGCGGGCACCAATCCTCGAGCACGGGCACGAGTGCCCCCCTCCCCCAGTTGGGGCCGCGCGCTACGACGCAACGCCACGCGGCGCCGATCTTGACGAGCAAGTGCGGCAGGCGACAGTCCATGAGCTGGCGCAGCCATTCGCGTTCAGTGACCTGGTTGCTCGGTTTCCCGACGTGTCGGCGGCCCGCCTGCGTCGGCAGCTGGATCAGTTGAAGAAGGAAGGACGACTTCGGCGGAGCGGGATGGGTCGGGGTGCTCGCTGGGAGCACGTCCCTCCTCAGCGCTGATCACCGTCTTTCCCGTGCGTGCGTGGCGGCGCCCGGAACGAGAGATCGCCTGGCCGCTCGCGCGTGAGCAAGCGCATCAGCCTGGGATTGATGAACAATTTCTCCCGTCCCACCTTGACCTCCTCCAGGACACCCGCGCCGACGAGCTGCTTCAGGTACACGGCCGCCGTCTGGCGCTCCGCGATCCCCGCTTCGACCACGTTCCTGATTCGACAATAGGGCTGGACAAAGATGAGATCGACCATCTCGCGGTTGTACACTCCGAACACCTCCGCCCGCACGTACTCCGCAGTCTCCTGCATCAGCTTGCGAATGGCATGGATGCGAGTGGTTGTCCAGCGGGCGGTCTCGGCCACCGCGTGCAACATGTAGAGAATCCAGTCGTCCCATGCCTCGCGCGTCGTCACTGCCAGGAGCAGCTGGTAGTAGTCCGCCTTCTTCCCGATGATCGCACCGCTTAGGTACAGGACCGGAAGGTCCAACAACTGCTGCTCCAACAGAAACAGGAGGTTCAGGATCCGCCCAATTCGGCCGTTGCCATCGGTGAAGGGGTGGATTGCCTCGAATTGGTAGTGACCCACCGCCATGCGAATGAGCGGGTCGACCGTCTCCGCCTCGTGAAGGAATCGCTCCCAGTTCGCGAGCAGGTTCCGCAGCAACGGCTCACCTTCCGGCGGAGTGTACACGACCTTCCCGTCTCCCTCGTTGACCAGCGCGGTCCCCGGCACCCGGCGCACGTCGAGGTTCACGCCGAGCAGGGTGCGGCACACCTCGACCGCGGTCGCGGTCGCGAGCGGCTTCTTCTTCAGGAGCTCCACTCCACGTCGCAGCGCGGCCCGGTACCGCAGCGCTTCTTTGGTGGCCGGGTCCGCCAGCGCCTCGCGGTCGGGCTGGGCATAGCGGAAAAGCTGGTCGGTGGTCGTGACAATGTTCTCGATCTCCGAGCTGGCCCGCGCCTCCAGCAACGGGATCGTATTGATCAGGACGTCCTGATTGGGCAAGAGTCTCCCCGCCTGCTTGAGCTCCGCCACAGCCGCGCGGGCCTCGATGCATACCTTGAGCACGGCTCGGCTTTCCAGATCCGCCCGCGGCGGAAGCGGCGACAGGTGGTTGTGAGGCTTGGCAGGGTCGAAACGTGTCACCCGCGGACCGCCTTCTCCATTCGACAGGTGTTGAGGGCCTGTCGACGCAATCGACAGGTCAGCAAAACGTGTCGAAATAGTAGTTCATTTTCGACATATGCGCCAGTCTCGTCCTGAGTCAGGGAACGGGGCCGGGATCACGCGTCGCTCGGGACGCGGGACCGAAACGAGGCGGGTGGTTGGCAAAACAGCACCACAAACGGCACCACCGCCTCTTGAAGCACAAAGCACCGCCGGCGCAATCGCCAACGGTGCTTCGCGTTAACCCAGTCGGGGCGGCGGGATTTGACGCGTCCGGCGGCGTCAGCCGCCGGCGCCGGGCGCAGCCCGGCGAGCGGAGCGGAGGCGCCGGAGGCGCCGACGCTCAACCCGCGACCCCCTGAACCCCATGCGACTCGTTAGGGAACCGAGTTACGACACCGAGTAGCAATCACGCGAGGTCCTGGGCGTCGGTGTCGTAACAGCGGACCCGAAGATCAACCGAGTGTCGTGAGAAACACCCCTATTTGGTAGATAGGGGTCGAGGGTCCTTTTCCGCTCGTAGCGCGTCCGGGTCATCGGGCGCACCCTCGGAGCTCACCTTCAGCCTCAGGGGGCTCCATGATCTCCTTCCCCAAGCGCGAGCGCGCCCAGCACGCCGCGGCCTGCGTCGGCGTCGATGCCGGCAAGTTCTCCCACACCTTAGTGATCCGTCCGCAGCACCAGCCTGACTCCAAGCCGTTCAGTTTCCCCACCACCCGCGCCGGCTTCGATGCCGCGGTCGCCTTCATCCGGCAACAAGTGCCTGGCGCCGCCGCCGCGACGATCCTCGTCGGCATCGAGTTCGCCGGTAACTACGGCTTCACCTTTGCCCACTACCTCGCGCAGCTCGGCTTCCCGATCGTCAGCGTGCTTCCGGCGCACACCAAGCGGTGGAAGGACGTCGCGCACAACCAGCCCCTGAAGACCGACGCCAAAGACGCCGCCACCATCACCGATCTCGTGGCGCAGGGGCACTTCGTCACCTTCCCGTTCCTGTCGCCCGCGTACGCCGATCTGCGCTACCTGGTCACGGCCCGCGAGCGGCTCTCCCTGCTGCGCCGCGGCGCGATCACGCAGCTGCGCACCCTCATCCAGGTGGTGTTCCCCGAGTTCGAAGCCCTCTTCCCGCTCATCGCCAAGAAGACGCCGTTCACGCTGCTCCGGACCTTCCCCACGCCCCAGGACCTGCTCGACGCGACGAGGACCAAGGTGCTGCGCGTCCTGAAGACCGCCAGCCGGGGTCACCTCGGCGCCGACACGTACGAGCGGCTCGCGTCCGCTGCCCGGGCGACCCTCGGCCTCCCTGGGGCCCAGGCCCGGCTGCGCCAGGAGATCCTGCTCACGCTCGAGCGGATCGCGCTGTTCGAGCGGCAGATCAAGGCCCTCGAGGCCGAGCTCGTGGAAGCCCTGCAGGCGGTCCCCGAGACGCCGTACCTCTTGAGCATCCCCAAGGTCGCGCCCGTCACGGCCGCTGTGTTCCTCGGCTCGATCGGCGACCCCCGGGCGTACGAAGCGGGGGAGCAGATCCTGCGCGTCGCGGGCCTCTCGCTCATCGAGCGCTCGAGCGGCGTGCTCCGGGGCACGAAGCGCATCTCCAAGCGCGGCCGCCCGCTCCTGCGCCAGGCCGCCTATATGTTCGCCGTCCGCAGCATCACGCGGGGCGGACTGTTCCGCGCCGAGTACGAGGCGCTCTGCCAGCGCAACGGCGGCGTCAAAATGAAAGCCGTCGTGGCCGTGATGCGCTCGGGGCTCCGGTTGCTCTACAGCATCGCCCGCGATCGGCGGCTGTTCACCATCGAGCCGCCGGCCGTGCGGCGGGTGGCGGCATGACCTGAGCTGACGCCTGTACGGCTGGCCGGCCGGGACGACGGAGCCCGTTGTGAGTCGAGGCAGCCTCTGGGCTGGCCTCCCAAGTGCCAGTGGCTCCCCTGGCCGAGCGTCCGCTCCAGTCTCCGATAACGGGGTGTCGAGGGTCGCGCTCCGCGAGGAGTGCCACGCCTCCGAGTTGGGCTACTATCGAGTTACGCGGCGCGCGCCGGTCGCTGCTCTTTGAAAACTGTTTGAATCAATTGAGCCTTGGGCCCGGCGCGGATCCGTGCTGTGAGCTGAGGCGTGCTCCCGCACGGCCTCCGGAGAAACACTCGATCGCGACCGGGCTCAGCAGGCGGCGGACGCTGTTGTGCCCTGAGACCCGGCGCGGATCCGATAACCCATTGGACGGGCGCGTCGCGCGCCGCGTCTGACGTGACACCTGATCGCGCCAGTCCCGTACGCCCGCTTCCGTCGGTCATCCCGCTCTCAGCCTAGCCTCCAAACGATATTGTGTCAGCCTCTTGGGCCGCGTCGTAAGGGAAGTCTCGGAAGTCGACCTTTTCCACGTTCGGCAGGTGCAGGTAGTGCACGATGCCTCTGTCGGGACCAGCAGACTCGAGTGAGCAGATCACGAACCAATCCGTACCGTCAGGATAGGCAAGGTCGCTGGTGTTGGTCGGGGCCACGACACGCCGAGTTTCGCGACGCCGCGTGTCGAACAGGTAAATGCCTGGTTTGTCGTAGATCGGGCTAACTGCGAACAGCAGGCCGCGACCATCAGCGACCCAGAGCATGTTGACCAAGTCGTGGTTTGCGACCAACAAGGTCTTCCCAGTCACCCGATCCACTATCGCCATGCTCCGGAGTCCACGATCCGCCACGACAACGCGCACGACGAGCCGCCCGTCAGGCGACTGCAGAGAGTCAGGCAGCGAATACTTGGGGCAGGGCGCGGTTGATCGTGTTGCCGAAGCGGACAGCCCAGACCGCTGCTCCGAAGTTCCCCCGCGACAGCCAGTCCCCATCGCGAGGATCGTCACGTGCATCAAAACGCAAGCGCACCGAGGAAGGTAGGTCGGGTTCATGGGCATCCGATCGTAATCGCGAAAATGTTATACTGAGATGCCATCTGACGGACTGCGTCGTTGCTGACGCGGATGCACCCTTCTGTGGGGGACTGCGGCCCGGTGCGCCCGCCGTGGATGCCGATCCCGCGCTGTCGAGCGATGTCGCCAGCCTGAGACCCGCTGCAGGTGGCAGAGGTTCCACAAGAGCCAACCGGGAAGAACGCTGGTCCATACGGCCCGGTAGCTGTGGCGTCCGCGGGCATCACTATCACAGGCTGGACCGGGAATATCCCCGTCGGCGCCGGCCCGTTCGAGCCAACCTGGGTTGGGCTGCCACTCGGGTTCACCGTATTGTTTCCGGCGGGCGTCTCGAACACCACCTTGCCAGTCGCGTCGCTCAGCTGCAACGTGCCTCTTGTCGAGCAGTAGTTTGCAGTAACGCTCTTCTTTTTTGTAGAGTCACCTTGACCTTGGTCACCTGCATCGGCACATAAACCAAAGGGATCGGTATAGGCTACTCACAGCAAAACTCACAGTGCGATTGAGCACGGAAAACGCGTCGACCCCCCGAGTCGTTCGGGGGGTCGCCGTTTTTTGTCGACGATCACTCACAGTGACTCACAGCACGCGACCCCTTTCAAGAAGTCAGGGGACGGCCCCTCATTCATCGCCACAATCACGGACCACAACTCGCAGCAGCACTCAAGTGGAGTTGCCCCCATTCCGTGGACGGGTGAGGATTGGGCCGCTCACGCTGCGGCAAACCGCCGTTCGTAGGTGAGCGGGGAGACCCGGCCGAGGGCGGAGTGCCGCCGGCGGGGGTTGTACCAGCCTTCGATCCAATCAAACACCGCGAGCTTCGCCTCGGCCTGTGACTGGAAGCGCCGGCGATCCAGGAGTTCGCACTCGAGCGTCGCGAAGAAGCTCTCGGCCATCGCGTTGTCGTACGCGTCGCCCACGGACCCCATGGAGGGCCGGACGCCGACTTCCCGGCAGCGCCGGCCAAACTGCACCGAGGTGTATTGGCAGCCCTGATCCGAATGGTGAATCACCGCCGTCGGCCGCCGCTGCCCGATCGCCATGTTAAGCGCGTCCACGACGAGGTCGGTCGCCAGCGACGTCCCCATGGCCCAGCCGACGATGCGGCGACTGCAGACGTCGAGCACGATCGCCAAATAGAGGAAGCCCGCCCAGGTCGGGATGTAGGTGATATCCGCGACCCAGAGCTGATCGGGCCGCTCGGCGGTAAAGGTGCGCGCGACCAGGTCCGGAGCGACGGGGGCCGCCGGATCCCGGCGCGTGGTCCCGTGATACTTCCGCCGCGTCACGCCGACGATCCCATGGAGCCGCATGAGCCGCGCGACGCGCTTGCGATTCACCCGCACGCCCGCGTCCACCAGCTCGGCGTGAATATTCGGCGCGCCGTACGCCTCCCGCGACGCCCGATGGATCACCCGAATCCGCTCCACCAGCGCGGCGTTCGCCACCGCCCGCGCTGAGGGGCCACGCTGTCGCCAGGCGTAGTAGCCGCTGGGGGAGACCCCCAGGAGACGGCAGAGCCGGCGTACGGGATAGCTGGCCTGATTCGCGCTCACGAAGGCGAATCCGGTTCGGGGAGCGCCTTGGTCTCCCGCGCAAACCAGGCCGCGGCTTTTTTTAGGATCTCTCGTTCGAGCTTGAGCTGCCGGTTCTCGCGCCGCAACCGCCGCAACTCCGCCTGCTCGTCGCTCGTCAACCCGTCGGTCCGCCGCCTGCCATCCAGGTCCGCCTGCTTGACCCAGTTCCGGATCGTCTGCTCCGACGGCTCAAACTCCTGCGCCAGGGCCTTCGCGCTCCGCCCCGCCCGCACCAACTCGACGAGCTGCTGTCGAAACTCCGGGGGATACCGCATCCGCATCGTGGACTCCTTCCGTCCCAAAGGGACAGTGTCCACGGAATGGGGGCAACTCCAGTTATGCAGCCAGATACTAACGGGACACACGAGCAAGAAGCCAACGCCAGAGCGCGCGTAAATTCAGCCCAAGCCCAAAGACATTCGGACGAAGTTCGACAATCTCGTCGGATGCATGAGCCTCGACGGGAAGGGCCGGATGCAGTGCGGCGGCCGACTGAGGTGCGAGCTTCGCAATCGCGTCCGACAATCTAAGCCGGATGGCGGCGAGAACACCCTCAAGTTGTAACGAAGCAAACGTGTATCTCGTGACGTCCACTTCTAAGTATTGCTTGATGCCAGCAGCAGCATGGGGATCCCGGATAGTGATGTCTCCACCCTTGGCGAGCATTGCTTCCAGATCGACGGCTCCCCATCGGGCACGGGTCTCGTTTATGAAGCCCAATTTGGGGTCTTGAATTACAAGTGGCCGACCCATTTCATCGGTGTGCTGGCCTACGATTGTTCGATACTCTGGAACGACATCTGTTTCCTTGAGCGCCGGGTTGAAGCCGAAATAGCCCTCCAGTTCGAGCCTGATCCATCGCTCAAGGTCAATGTCAGTACGCACCTGAGCTACTCGCAGCGCCCGGGCCAACAACTTGCTGACCGGATCGCGATCTACATCATCGAGCAAAGACGCTATGTCGCTCTTAGGCATTGCTCAGTCGACAGAACTCGATATGGCTTAAGGCGTGTTGGACGGCAACGAGGCTCAGTTTCGCAGGCGAGCGGAATAGTCATCGAACGTCAGAACCCTGTTGGCGAACCCCGCCGCTCGTCCAGCTTCGGCAATGTCCTGGTCTCCCGTGACGAGATCAATGCCCAGCCCGCTGCGAACGGAGTACCCGCCAAGTGCAAATGCAATTTGCAAATCCCAAATCCAGTTTCGATTCTTACGCTTACTTACGTCGCATCCTGTTGCAACAATCTTTCGCGTAATGCGGCGATACAGCTCAAGATGGCAAGCGAATGCCTGGAGGACCCGCTGAATCTCATCGTCGGTTACCGGAGTCAAGACGTCTTCGTCCGCGATCACCCTGGCGAGACGTACGTTTGCCCGCGCGAGGTCTACAAGGGCCCCCTCGGAATCCAGATACGTCAGAACGGTGTCCAAGAGATCAGGTCTCTGCTTGATGGCGTCCCAATTCTCGGCTTTCGGGTCGAATCCGCGTACGACGAAGCGCATCATGTCGTCGACGAATCGCTTCTCTATAGAGTTAACCGTGTCAGCGCACGATGTGAGAGTGTCCTGGAGCTGCATGAGTACATCGGGCTCGTCCGTTTCCCCAACCAATCGCGCGGTGTGCGCGAGGTTTTCAACGAATCGGTGATTGGGAATTGGGCACCTTCCATATAGCGCGACCGCTAGCTGCGCTTCCGGATCTTCAAGTATCGCGAGTTGCCGCCTTCCGCCCAAGTCAGTGGCGCAATGTTCCCAGAGCGCGATCACGGATGCTCTGCAATCATCGCGAGCCGGGTCAGTCAGGTCGCTGAGATGCGCGAGTAGTTCCACGATCACCAAAGGATGCGCTAGCGCCTGAACATTTTGTCTTTGGTCGTGGGCGCGAATCCCGATTCCTTTCGTGCGCGCCTGTGCCGGCAATCGCCCTCTTGCGAGACGTCGATAGGCGTTCGTGTCGAGGACGACACAGCGGTTTGGCTGAAGCGTATGGGCTAAAGGGGTGCGCCCAAGCTGGAGCTGAAGACGATCCATTCCGAAATCTATGCTCGTCCGGTAGTCTCAGGGGCAGGTCTGTCTCGGTGAAGCCGTAGGTACTCGCCCTGGCAGTTACATTTCCGAATGACGTGGGATGGAGCCTTCCATCTAGTCAACTTGTCGTGCGTCTGCGCGTCCGGGGAAACGCACCAATTCGAGGTGCGCACCCTCCTCGGACGCGCAGACGCACGACAAGTT
>Ga0193739_1000370_pt1 | contig 12634 bp, 11 predicted proteins | sample L2a2metaG_FD_144926 | JGI IMG/M metagenome (GOLD analysis project Ga0193739, IMG submission 144926) | Soil microbial communities from a riparian zone of the East river system, Colorado, United States - L2a2 | ecosystem: Environmental > Terrestrial > Soil > Riparian zone | place: USA: East River...
GGCGAGCCCCACCCCGGCGTCGAGGTCCGCGTCGACGACGAGCTGGGGGAGATCCTCACCAGGCACCCAGGGGTGTTCGCCGGCTACTGGGGCAAGCCCGACAGGACCGCGGAGGTGGTGGAGGCCGACGGGTGGCTGCGCACCGGCGACGTCGGCGAGTGGGTCGACGGCACCCACCTCAAGATCGTCGACCGGCTCAAGGACATCATCATCACCTCCGGGGGCAAGAACGTCTCCCCCTCCGAGATCGAGAACTCGCTCAAGTTCTCCCCCTATGTCCGCGAGGCGGTGGTGGTCGGTGACGGCCGCCCCTACCTGAGCGCCCTGGTCGGCGTCGAGCTGGACACGGTCGGGGAGTGGGCCCAGCGCCGGCGCATCCCCTACACCACCTACCGCGACCTGTCGGAGAAGCCGGAGGTGCTGGCCCTGGTCCAGGAGGTGGTGGACGAGACCAACCGGCGGCTGGCCCGCTCCGAGACCATCAAGCGGTTCCGGGTCATCCCCAAGGAGCTCGACCACGAGGACGGCGAGCTGACCGCCACCCAGAAGGTCAAGCGGGCCGCCATCGCCACCGCCTTCGGCGACCTCATCGAGGACATGTACCGGGGTGGCCGCTAATGGAGGAGTTCTTGTCCTCGACGGTCCGCGGCCTGGCCCAGGGGTCGCTGTACACCCTGCTCGGCCTCGGGTTCGTGATCGTCTACCGCGGCACCGGGGTGGTGAACTTCGCCCAGCCGGCCCTGATGATCCTCGGCGCCTACTGGACCTCCTACTTCGCCCTGGTCGTCGGGCTCGGCTTCTGGCCGGCCCTGGCCGTGGCCGTGCTCGTGACCGCCCTCATCGGGGCTGCGGTGGAGCGGGTGGCGCTACGACCCATGGTCGGTGAGCCGGTGTTCTCGGCCACCATGGTCACCGTCGGGGTGTTCATCGTGCTCCAGGTGGTCGCCGGCGACCTGATCGGGCTGGAGCTGCGCCAGGTCGGCCACCCCTGGGGGCTGGAGCGGACGGAGGTCGCCGGGGTGGTCGTGTTCCACTCCGATCTGGCCAAGCTGGCCGTCACCGCCACGGTGGTCGCCCTGCTCTGGCTGTTCCTGACCCGCTCCCGCCTCGGCCTGGCCATGCGGGCCACCGCGGCCAGCCAGGAGACCGCCCTCGCCCTCGGGGTGCCCGCCGGGCGCATGTTCGGGCTGGCCTGGGCGATCTCGGGGGCCCTGGCCGCGGTCGCCGGGATGCTGGTAGCGACGGGCGGTGCCGGGTTCAGCCAGGCCACCACCCTGGTCGCCCTCAAGGCGCTGCCCGCGATCGTCCTCGGCGGCCTGGACTCGGTGCCCGGGGCGGTCATCGGCGGCCCGATCATCGGGCTGGCCGAGTCCTACACCAAGACCTACCAGGCCGACCTGTTCCCATGGGCCGGCAACAACGTCGACCAGGTCGTGCCGTACGTGGTCATGCTGGTCGTGCTGCTGGTCCGCCCCTATGGACTGTTCGGCACCCGGGAGGTGGAGCGGGTGTGAGGGGCCGACCCGAGCTGTTCACCAGCTACCAGCGCGACCAGGCGCCGCTCAACACTCCGGCCAAGCGGGTCTCGCTGGCGCTGCTGCTGGGCGGCCTGCTGGTGTTGCCGTTCAGCGTCACCGCCGAGCTGACCGCGCTCGGCGCCACCGCCCTGCTGTCGGCGGTGGCCGCGATCGGCCTCAACCTGGTCACCGGGTACGCCGGCCAGGTGTCGCTCGGGCACGCCTTCTTCCTCGGCCTCGGCGCCTACACCGCGGCTGTGCTCTCCGGCGACCCAAACGGCCGCGTCCTCGGCTACGGCCTCGACATGGCCGTCTGGCTGCCTGCCGCCGGGCTCCTCCCGGCCCTGGTCGGGCTGCTGGTCGCCCCCGTCGCGACCCGGCTCAAGGGCCTGTACCTGGCCATCGTCACCCTGGGGCTGGTGTTCATCGGCGAGCACCTGTTCCGCGAGCTGCGCTCAGTCACCGGCGGGCCGGGCGTTGGCCGGCCGGCGGCCCGGCTGGAGCTGTTCGGGGTCGACCTGGGCCGGCGCAGCGAGGTCCTCGGCGGCTACCCGATCACCCGGGAGATCAAGCTGTACCTGGTCGCCCTGGTCGTGCTGCTGGTCCTGGCCGTGCTGGCCAAGAACCTGGCCCGCTCGGCCGTCGGCCGGGCGTTCGCCGCCGTCCGCGACCGCGACCTGGCCGCTGAGGTCATGGGCGTCTCGCTGACCAGGCACAAGCTGATCGCCTTCACCATCTCGTCGTTCTACGCCGGCATCGCCGGGGCGTTGCTGCCGACGGTGACCGGGTTCATCGAGCCGGGCAGCTTCAACCTGCTGCTGTCGGTCCAGTTCCTGGCCATGATCCTGATCGGCGGGGTCGCCACCTTGTCGGGGTCGCTGCTGGGGGCGGCGTTCGTGGTCCTGCTGCCCCGGCTGGTCGAGGAGCTGCCCCGCTTCCTGCCCTTTGTGACCAGCCAGTCCACCGGCGGGATCCTCACCACCTTCCAGCTGCAGACGTTGCTGTACGGGGTGCTGATCGTGGTGTTCCTGATCGCCGAGCCGAGGGGGCTGTTCGGCATCTGGGTGCGGGCCCGCAACTACTGGAGAGCCTGGCCGTTCTCGTACTAGGCAAAGGAGGCCCCATGGCCGGCATCGGGAAACGCAGGAACCTCGTCGCAGTCGCCGTGCTCGCCCTGGCGCTCACCGCCTGCCAGGGCGGCGAGACCGGCGGGGGCGGGGAGGCCGGCGACGTCAAGTTCGACATCGGCGTCACCGCCGACCCCTGCCCCGGCGGCAACGCCGAGCGAGGCTGCATCTACCTGGGGGTGCTGTCGGACCTGACCGAAGGGCCGTTCCGGGCCCTTGCCGTGCCCATCACCGACGGTCAGAAGGCGTTCTGGAAGCGGGTCAACGACCAGGGCGGCGTCGGCGGCAAGTACGACGTCAACATCGACACCTACACCCGCGACAACAAGTACAACCCGCAGGAGCACGTGGCCAAGTACCGCGAGATCGAGCCCAAGATCCTCGCCCTCGCCCAGACGCTGGGGACCCCGCCGACCCTGGCCGGCCTGCCCCTGTACAAGGAGGCCGACATCATCGCCGCCCCCGCCTCCTGGTGGTCGGGCTGGGAATTCGAGGACGTCATCCTGGAGAGCGGCTACAGCTACTGCACCGAGTCCATGAACGGCCTGGACTGGGCCTCGGAGGAGTTCGGCAAGCCGGGCAGGTTGATGGCCGTCCACTACCCGGGCGACTACGGCGGCGACTCGGCGGCCGGGGTGGCCGAGTGGGCCAAGGCCAACAGCGTCACCTTCGACGCCAAGCGCCACGACGTGCAGACCACCCCCAACGCCCAGGCCGGCAACCAGGACGCCGCCGTCGAGAAGATCCTTGGGGCCAAGCCGGACGTGGTCATGGTGGCCACCGGCCCGGCGGAGATGGCCGAGATCGTCGGCAAGGCCGCCGCCCAGGGATTCAAGGGCCAGTTCATCGGGTCGGTCCCGACCTACAACCCGGCCCTGCTGAAGAGCGAGGCCGCCCCGGCCATCAAGGCCCTGTACCACTTCGTGGCCCCGTGGGGGCCGTGGGGTTCCGACACCCCGGCCCACAAGGCGATGCAGGAGGCCTCCGGCGGCAAGGCGCCGGCCAACGACGGCTACACCTTCGGCTGGGTCTGGTCCTACCCGCTCAAGGCGGTGCTGGAGAAGGCCATCCAGAACGGCGACCTGACACGGGCCGGGGTGCGGGCCGCGGTCAAGCAGGTGACCGTCGACTACGAGGGGGCCCTGCCGCCCAAGAGCTACAACGGCGAGCCCAACGAGACGGCCATGCGCCAGGCCGTGATCGCCAAGCCGGACGAGAGCGCGCCGCTCGGCTCCTCGGTGCTCAAGGACTTCTTCGTCGGCCCGACCGCCGAGAAGTTCGACTTCTCCAAGCCCTGCGTGGCCGCCGGCTGAGGCCGACTCACGCCGCTGGCCGGCCCGGTTGAGCCCGACCTCACCCGGGCCAGCCGCCAGCCGCTCAGCCGCACCCTGGGTCCCCCGGAGGGGGAGCGTCGCCGACGGCCGGGGGGTGCTTCCGGCCGTCCACCGCCCCGGTTACCATGCCCAACCATGACCGCGCCAGCGTCGAGCCCACCGGAGGCCACCAGGGCCGCGGTGGCCGCGGCCACCGCCGCCGATGTGGTCGTCCGGGAGCTGCACCGGCTCGACCAGCTCCAGGCGGCCAGGCGGCTGTTCGAGGAGATCTGGCGGCCGGCCGGGGGCGACCCACCGCCGATCGGGGTCGAGCTGCTGCGCGCCCTTGGCCACAGCGGCAACTACGTGATCGGGGCGTTCGCGGGACCACGGCTGGTCGGGGCCAGCGTCGCCTTCTTCTCGGCATGGCCCGAGCGTGGCCTGCACTCCCACATCACCGGGGTCGCGCCCGGTGGCCAGCACCGCGGGGTCGGGTTCGCGCTCAAGGTCCACCAGCGGGCCTGGGCCATGGCCCGCGGGCTCGACCTGATCGGCTGGACGTTCGACCCGCTGGTCGCCCGCAACGCCTGGTTCAACCTGTCCAAGCTGGGGGCGGTGCCGACCGGCTATCTCGAGGACTTCTACGGGCCCATGACCGACGCCATCAACGCCGGCATGGCCAGCGACCGGCTGCTGCTCGCCTGGCGGCTCGACGACCCGGCGGTGGCGGCCGCCTGTGCCGGCCAGCCTCGCCAGCCGCCGCCGGTCCCAGCCGAGGAGGCGTTGGCCGTCGGTCGCGACCTGGAGCCGGTGGTCGGCGCCACCGACGCCAAGGCGGTGACCGTCGCGGTCCCGCCCGACGTGGAAGCCCTGGGCCCCGAGCAGCGCCGCGCCTGGCGGCGGGCGGTCCGCCAGGTCCTCGGGGGACGGTTGGCCGGGGGCGCCACCGTGACCGGGTTCCTCCGCCACCCCGACCGCTATCTGGTCGAGCGGTCCCCACCCGCCGACGGCGACCCGGAGCCGGCGGCGGGCCCCCGGTGAGGCTCACCGGGATCGAGCTGCGGCGGGTGGCGCTCCCGCTGGTGGCGCCGTTCCGCACCTCGTTCGGGGTCGAGCGCGACCGCGACGTGCTGCTGGTGCGGGTGGTCACCGGCGACGCCGAGGGCTGGGGCGAGTGTGTGGCCGCGGCCGAGCCCCGCTACTCCTCGGAGTACGCCGACGGCGCCGCCGACGTGCTCCGCCGCTTCCTGCTGCCGGCCGCGGCCGCCCTGCCCGACCTCCACCCGGACACGCTCGGCCCGGCCATGGCGTTCGTCAACGGCCACCGGATGGCCAAGGCGGCCCTGGAGCTGGCCGTGCTCGACGCCTGGCTGCGGGCCAGGGGCGAACCGCTTGCCGGCTACCTGGGCGCCACCCGCGACCGGGTCCCGGCCGGGGTCTCGGTCGGGATCATGGACTCGGTGCCTGAGCTGCTGGACGCCGTCGCCGGCTACCTGGAGCAGGGGTACCTCCGGATCAAGCTGAAGATCGAGCCCGGCTGGGACCTGGAGCCGGTCCGGGCGGTGCGCGAGCGCTTCGGCGTCGACCTGGCCCTCCAGGTCGACGCCAACGCCGCCTACTCGCTGGCCGACGCCGGCCACCTGGCCGGGCTGGACCGGTTCGGGCTGCTGCTGATCGAGCAGCCGCTGCCCGAGGAGGACCTGGTCGGCCACGCCCAGCTGGCCGGCCGCATGACCACCCCGGTCTGCCTCGACGAGTCGATCACCTCGGCCAAGGCCGCCGTCGACGCCGTCGCCCTCGGGGCCTGCCGGATCGTCAACATCAAGGCCGGCCGGGTCGGCGGCTACCTGGAGGCCAGGCGGGTCCACGACGCCTGCCGGGACCGCGGGGTGCCCGTGTGGTGCGGCGGGATGCTGGAGACGGGGATCGGCCGGGCCGCCAACGTCGCCCTCGCCGCCCTGCCCGGGTTCACCCTGCCCGGCGACACCTCGGCCTCCGACCGCTACTACCGCCAGGACCTGACCGACCCGTTCGTGCTCGACGCCGGCCACCTGGCCGTCCCCACCGGCCCCGGGATCGGGGTCGAGCCCATCCCCGAGGTGCTCCAGGAGCTGACCACCTCGGCCGAGTGGATCAGGTCGTGAAGGGATCCGGTCGCGACCGGTCAGCGGCGGGGGATGACCACCCTGTTCAGGCGGTCGGCGGCTGGACGGTCCAGGAGGCGGACGGAGGTCCAACCCTCGGCCAGCAGGCCGGTGGGGTCGGCGTCCGGGCCGCCTGGGGTGGGGAGCTGGGCGCGGAGCTGGCGCCAGCGGTGCCAGTGGCCGGCGAAGGCGGAACGGCGCAGGGTGCGGCGGCGGCGCTGCTGTCCCACCAGCGCGGCCTCGGCGGTGACGTCGAGCAGGAGCAGGTGGCCGGTGCGGCCGCAGCGGCGGGCGAGGGAGATCAGCAGGCGCCGGCGCCAGTCGCGGGTACCGGTGTCGTGCACGATCAGGCCGGTGGGACCGGGCAGGGCGAGCAGGATCCGCAGGAAGTGCTCGCCGTGGACCAGCGGGCGCCACAGGCGGTAGGGGAGCGGCCCGAGCAGCTGCCGGTACCTGTCCCGGAACGGCTCCGGGTCAAGGATCAGCGAGCCTGGGGCGTCGACGCGGGACAGCAGGGTGGTCTTGCCGGCGCCGGGGACGCCGGCCACCACCAGCAGGGCGGCCGGGGGGAGCTGGAGCACGGTCCTGTCCGCCGGGACGTCGCGCTCGGGCGCTTCGAGCTGCATCATGGCCGCGAGCATAGCTGGTCCGGCGGAAAGCCGGCGTAAAGGGCGCGAGGTGCCGGTTTGGGGCGCTCGAGGGTCACGGTCATGGCGGCGGCGCTGGTCGCGAGCTGCGCGCTGGCCGGCTGCGGGGACCGGTCCGGGTCGGCCCTGGTCGACTCGTCCACGACCACGATGGCCGCTGCCGCCAGCACCGCCGGCACGCCTGGCCGCTCGACCAGGGCCGCCGCGCCGACCACCGGGGCGATCCCGTCCACCACCGGCGCGGTGCCGCTGACCACCGCCGAGATGGGACCGGCCGGCCAGGTGCTCACCTTCCGGAGGATGACCCTCCGGCTGCGTGACAGCTGGCGGGCCGGCGGCGGGGGCGACCTGGTGGCCGTCGCCGCCGGCCGGGCTTGCCGGCGCAGCGCCGGCGGGGTCGACTGCCCTGGCTTCCTGCTGCTCGGCCCGACCCAGATCGCGATCGCCGACGAGCTCAGCCCCTACGACCCGGAGCGGGCCTGGCACCCAGGCGCCGGCGTGGAAGGCTGCCCTGCGGACCGGGACGGTCTGGCCGAGCTGACCCCCAGCCGCCCCAGCAGGCGCGGCGTCGTCAAGGTCGGCGGCCGGAACGCCACCTACCGCGAGTGGCGAATCACCTGTGTCGACGTGAAGACCGGCAAGCCGGAGGCCGGCTACGTGCAGCGGGTCTGGCACCTGCCGGCCTCCAGGATCCTGATCGTCGACGAGTGGTCGACCCCGGGCCTCGGCCAGGTGCTGGCCGCGGCCAGCTTCGGCTGAGGCGGCGACCGCAGCCGCCTGCGCTATCCTCGACCCGCTGTCCGAAGTCACGGGACACCGATGCCGGGGGGATGACCTGGAGCCAGGGCGATGATGCTCTCGGCCCGCGACGTCGAGGAGGCGCTCAAGGAGCGCCTCCTGCGCGGCGCCTACCCGCGCGGCGGCGCCCTGCCGTCGGTCAGGGCCCTGGCCGCCGAGCTCGGGACCAGCCCGAGCACGGTCGGCCGGGCCGTCCAGGAGCTGGCCCGGCAGGGTTGGGTGACGGCAACCAGCCGGCGCGGGGCCATGGTCCGGCGCGACCTGCCGGCCGGCGGGACGGGCGTCCCCGACGCCGAGGCGGCGATCCGCCGGCTGGCCGTCCGCTGGCGCCTGGTCGGCGGCGACCGGGCCGCCTTCCAGGAGCTGGTCGGCCGGGTCGCCGACGAGGTCTTCCAGCCGGCCCCCCGGACCGTGTTCCTGGAGTGCAACCCGGTCGACCTGCAGCGCGGCCTGGACCAGGTGCGGCGCGAGACCGGCGTCGAGGTGGAGCCGCTGCTGCTGGAGGATGCGGCCGCCGGGCCTGGACCGCTGCGGGACGCGCACGTCCTGCTCACCCCCTACTTCCACCTGGCCCAGGCGCGCGCCCTGGCCCCCGAGGACGCCCAGGTGGTGCCGCTGAACTTCGTCGCATCCGAGGAGGCGATGCGGGCGCTGGTCGACCTGCCGGCCGACAGCCTGGTCGGTGTGCTGGCGGTCGACGCCCGCTCCCGCCGCCGGCTGGAGGTGATCGTGCAGCAGCACTCGGCCGCGGCCGTCCTCGGCGCGCTGCTGGACGACCACGAGGCGGCGGCCGGGCTGGTCGACGCCGCCGACCTGATCCTCATGACCAACGCCGCCCGGCTGCCCGGGCACCTGGCTGAGCGGGCCAGACGGCTGCTCCAGGTCGGGTGGGCGCTGGAGCCAGGCGGCCTCGGCGGGTGGCGCGAGCCCCGGATGCGCGAGGGGCGGCCCGGGGTGCCCGGGTGAGCCAGGCCGACGTGGTGGTGATCGGGGGCGGCCACAACGGTCTGGTCTGCGCGTGCTACCTGGCTCGGGCCGGGCTCGACGTGGTCGTGCTGGAGGCCGCCGCCACCCCCGGCGGCTGCATCCATACCGTCGACCTGCCGGACGGGCGCGGGCGGCTGGAGGTCGGCGCCTACGAGCACGGCGGCATCCGCGGCAGCGGCGTCGCCGCCGACCTGGAGCTGGAGGCCAGGTTCGGGCTCCGCTTCCACCTACGCGACCAGGTCACCCTCGCCCCCTGCGACGACGGCACGGCACTGGCCTTCCACGCATCGCTCGAGCAGACCGTCGAATGCCTGCGATCGGTGGTCGGCGACCGTGACGCCGAGGCCTACCGGCGCTTCGCCGGCTGGGCCGAGGCCGGGGTCGCCCTGCTCCGGCAGACCGAGGACGGCCCGCCGCCGTCGCTCCGCGAGCTGGCCGCGCTGGCCGAGGCCGCCCTGGGCCCGCAGGCGGGACGGCTGCTCCAGGCGCTGCTCGGGTCGGCAGCCGACCTGCTCCGGTCGGTGGTCGCCGACGAGCGCCTGCAGGGCCCGATGGCCCACTGGGCGGCCCACTCCCAGCAGTCCCCGGCCGACCCGGGCACCGGCGCGGGCGCGCTGCTGCTGGCCGGCGGGCACGGCCGGCCCGCCGCCCGGCCCGCCGGCGGCTCGCGGTCCACCGTCGACGCGCTGGTCCGCTGCCTGGAGGCGGCCGGCGGGAGGCTGCGCTGCGGGCTGCCGGTGACCAGGGTCGAGGTCGCCGCCGGGCGGGCGCTGGCCGTCCACGCCGGCGGCGAGCGGGTCGCGGCCGCCAGGGCGGTGGTCTCGGCCGTCGACGCCAGGCGGCTGCTGCTCGGCCTGGTCGACCGGGACGCCGTGCCGCCCTGGCTGCTGGCCGAGGCCGAGCGCATCCACGTTGGGCGGCGCAACGTCAGCGAGCTCAAGGTGGACGCGGTGCTGGAGGGCATGCCGGCGGTGCCGGGGCCACCCGGGTTCGAACGTTCGTTCATGCTGTCGGCCAATACGACCACCGACCTCGAGCGGGCGTTCGCCAGCATCCAGCTGGGCCAGCTGCCCGAGCGGCCGCCGCTGATGCTGGCCTTCCCCTCGACCCTCGAGCGCGGATGGGCGCCGCCGGGCCGGGCGGCGCTGTGGCTGTCCACCTTCGTGCCCTGGCGCCTGGCCGCCGGGCCGTGGGACCAGGGGAAGCTGGAGCGGGCCGCCGACCACGCCTGGCGGGTCGCGGAGAAGGCGCTCGGCGCCGCCCTCGAACCGGTCGAGCGGCGCCTGACCGGCCCGGTCGAGTGGGTCGCCCGTCACGGCAGCCCGCACGCCAACCCCAACCACGTCGAGATGAGCATCGACCAGCTGCTGTCGTTCCGCCCGTCGCCCAGCCTGTCCGGCTACCGCACACCGATCGGCGGGCTGTTCCTGACCGGCGCCGGCACCCATCCCGGCGGCGGTGTGACCGGCCTCCCCGGCCGCAACGCCGCCGCCGTCGTGCTCGACGCCCTCGGGGCCGGCAGGCGCGACCGGAGCCGGCGGCTGGGCCGCCGGCTGGCCATGGTCCGCGATGCCGGCCGCGCCCTCCGCACCCTCCGCGCCGGCGGCCCAGAAGGCTAGCGGCGCTGCATGCGCCGCCGGCCCCTGCCCTCCTGCCAGAGCTCGATCACCAGGTGGTCGGCTGGATCGCCGACCCGGGTGTGCACCACCTCGGTGACCTCCACCCGGAACAGGTGGGCCGCGTCGGCCTGGTCGCCGGCGCCGAGCTTCTCGAGGATCACGGGGTCGTCGACCTCGACCGCCTGGCCGGCCAGCTTGGCGTCGCCCGTCCAGGCGCCCGGGTCGTCGTCCGGGGGGTCGACCGAGGCGCTGTGCAGGGCCAGGCGCGGGTCGCGGCGCAGGTCGAGCGCCTTGCGAGACCCGGGCATCATGCCAAGCCACAGCTCCCCGTCGGCGAACGTCGCCTCGATCCCACTGATCCGCGGCGAGCCGTCCTTGCGCAGGGTGGCCAGCACCTTGTGCTTGTGGGCGTCGAACGCCGCCTGCGCCGCCCTGGCCAGCTCGGGGGCCGCCGCCGAGAACTCGCTCCAGGTCGCCATGGCGGTAGTCTACGGGCCGGCGAGGCGGGAGAGCCCACCGAGCCCGGCCCGGGTGACCAGGTCGGCGGCCAGGGGGCGGCTGGCCTCGACCAGGGCGCCGAGATCGTGGTCGACCAGCGCACCGTCGGCGACCCGGCGCCGGCCGTCGACCCAGACGTCGGCCACGTCGGCCGGGGAGGCGCAGTAGACGACCTGCTGGCGGGGATCGTGGATGTTGGCGAGCCCCGGCCGGTCGGCCCGCAGCCGGACCAGGTCGGCCCGCTTGCCCGGCTCAAGGCTGCCGACCTGGCCGTCAAGGCCGAGCGCCCTGGCCCCCTCGACGGTGGCCATGGCGAGCACGTCCCCTGCGGTCAGGGCGGCCGGGTCCAGCCGGGTCACCTTCTGGAGCAGGGCGGCCGCCTTGACCGCCTCCAGCATGTTCTGGCTGTCGTTGGAGGCGGCCCCATCGGTGCCGATGCCGACCGGGATGCCGGCCTGGCGCAGGGCCGGGACCGGGCAGACCCCCGAGGCGAGGATCATGTTGGCCACCGGGTTGTGGACGGCGGCGACCCCGGCGGCGGCCAGGGCGGCGATCTCGGCCTCGCGCACCCAGACGCAATGGGCGGCCAGCAGCGGCACCTCGAGCAGCCCGGCCCCGGCGGCACGCTCGACGCTGGTCTCGCCCCAGCGCAGCCGCGCCTGCACGACCTCCTCCTTGACCTCGGCAAGGTGGGTGTGGACCGCCCAGCCGTTCCGCCTGGCATGGGCGGCCGAGGCGGCCAGCAGCTGGTCGCTCTGGCCGAGCAGGGTGCCGACGCCAAGGCGGAACCCGACCAGGTCGGTGGCGGCGCAGCGCTCGGCCAGGGCCTGGTGCTCGTCGAGGAAGGCGGCCACCGGCTGGGGGTCGAAGGCGTCCTCGGCCCCGAACGCGACCAGCCCGCGCAGGCCCATCGCCTCCAGCCCATCCACCGCGCCCAGGCTGGCCAGGGAGCCCATGTTGGTGTGGCAGAACATGTCGTTGACGCAGGTGACCCCCGACAGCAGCAGCTCGGCGCCCTTGAGCATGGCCCCGACCATGGCCATCTCCCTGGTCAGGTGGCTGCCGGCGGGGCCGACGAGACGGATGATCCATTCGAACAGGGACAGGTCCTCGCCCATGCCGGGGATCAGCGCCTCCGACAGGTGGGTGTGGGCGTTGACCAGCCCCGGCAGCACCAGCCCGCGGTCGTCGCCGACCACCTCGGCATCCGGGAATCGCCGTGCCACCTCGTCGAAGCGGCCGACGGCCAGGACCTCGCCGCCGGCGAAGGCGACCGCCCCGCCGTCCAGGTCGCCGGCCGGCCCCATGGTCAGCACATGCCTGCCGCGGACAACGCTGACCTCGCTCACCGGCAACTCCTCGGGGGACGCGGCGGCGGTTGACACCGCCTTCGGGCCCAGGGAACTATTGGGCCAGCATCCCCTAATTTACAAAGCTGTCTGTGATGTGCGCATGGGTCCGCAATGCAGCGATGAGCCGGTCGACGCGAGGGCGGGCCTAGTTGGCCGAGTCGCGCACGGTGGATGCCTCGTCCGTTGCGTCGCAAGCCGCCCCGATCCTGAGCTTCGCGGGCGTCGGCAAGCGGTTCCCTGACGGTACGACCGCGCTGGACGGCGTCGACTTCCGCGTCCCGGCCGGCGAGTTCGTCAGCGTCGTCGGTCCTTCGGGCTGCGGGAAGAGCACCCTGCTGCGCATCGCCTCCGGCCTCAGCCAGGTGAGCGCCGGGGCCTTGCAGGTCAAGACCGACAAGATCGGCTACGTGTTCCAGGACCCGACGCTGCTGCCCTGGCGGACCGTCCAGGGAAACGTTGAGCTGTTCGCCGAGCTGCGCAGCCTGCCAAGGGAGGAGCGCCGCCGTCGCGCCAACGACGCGATCAAGCTGGTCGGCCTGAGCGACTTCGCCGGCCACCGCCCGCGTGCCCTCTCCGGCGGCATGCGGATGCGCGTCTCGCTGGCCCGGTCGCTGACCCTCCAGCCAGAGCTG
>Ga0193739_1000371_pt1 | contig 12609 bp, 12 predicted proteins | sample L2a2metaG_FD_144926 | JGI IMG/M metagenome (GOLD analysis project Ga0193739, IMG submission 144926) | Soil microbial communities from a riparian zone of the East river system, Colorado, United States - L2a2 | ecosystem: Environmental > Terrestrial > Soil > Riparian zone | place: USA: East River...
AGGTTCCGGCCGGCGGAGAGCCGGTAGTTTTTCTCGCCGATCATCCGGTAACCGGGGGATATCCGGTCGTCGCGGTAGTCGTCGACAAGGACATCGACAGGGCTGCCCAGGCGGTTCCCGGGCAGCAGATCCGCATCGTCCTCGCCGCCCCGTGATTGGCACCAGGTTGCCATCACGTGAAATCCCCGGCGTGGCTCTCGCCTTACACCCACCTCACGACGTACCGTCGAGATGCGGAACGCAATAAGCGGTCCGCCTGGGAGGCGATGCATGCACCGTCACTCGACGTACTGCGAACCGGCGCAGCTCAATGCCGGTCAGCCATCCCGGCCAGCCACGTAACGGTGGGGCCGGGCGCGGATCGCGTACGGCCCCCAAGAAGGGCAGACCTGTGTCTTCTTCATCAAGCCGTCGCACCTACGTCATCGACACTTCCGTCTTGCTGAGCGACCCGCATGCGATGCGGCGATTCGACGAGCACGATGTCGTGCTCCCTGTTGTGGTGATCACCGAGCTCGAGGGCAAGCGGCACCACAGCGAGCTGGGCTACTTCGCCCGTACGGCTTTGCGTCACCTCGACGAGCTCCGGATGATTCACGGGCGCCTTGACGCTCCTGTGCCGATCAACAGTCTGGGCGGCACCATTCGCGTCGAGCTGAACCATACCGATCCAGCTGCGCTGCCGGATGGCTTCCGCTTGGGCGACAATGACTCGCGCATTCTGGCTGTCGCGCTGAACCTCGCGGCTGAGGGGTGCGCCGTCACGCTGGTGTCCAAGGACCTCCCGATGCGAGTCAAGGCATCGTCAGTCGGCCTCAAGGCGGAGGAGTACCGCGCTGACTCGCCCGTCGAAAGCGAGTGGACCGGGATGAGCGAGATCGAAGTGGACGGCGGCGATGTCGACCGCCTCTACGAGCAGGGGTTCCTTGAGCTGGACGAGGCTCGAGACTTGCCCTGTCACACCGGCGTCGTCTTGCTCAGCGGCAACGCATCGGCCCTCGGCCGGGTCATGCCGAGCAAAGAGATCAAGCTGATCAAGGCTGACCGCGACGTGTTCGGGATTCATGGCCGCTCGGCCGAGCAGCGGGTGGCTCTGGATCTGCTACTCGATCCCTCCATTGGCATCATCTCCCTCGGCGGCCGGGCTGGCACCGGTAAGTCAGCTCTCGCGCTGTGCGCTGGGCTCGAGGCGGTCTTAGAACGTCAGCAGCACTCCAAAGTGGTGGTCTTCCGTCCGCTGTACGCGGTTGGCGGCCAGGAGCTGGGCTATCTGCCGGGTACTGAGGGCGAGAAGATGGCGCCCTGGGCACAGGCCGTCTTCGACACCCTTGGTGCGCTCACGACTAAGGTGGTCATTGAAGAGGTGCTTGCACGGGGTCTGCTCGAGGTGCTGCCCCTCACGCATATCCGCGGCCGTTCGCTGCACGACGCCTTCGTTGTTGTCGACGAGGCGCAGTCACTGGAACGAAACGTGCTGCTCACCGTACTGAGCCGGATCGGGCAGGGCTCGCGCGTGGTTTTGACCCACGACGTCGCCCAGCGAGACAACCTGCGGGTCGGCAGGCACGACGGTGTCGTGGCGGTCGTCGAAAAGTTGAAAGGCCACCCGCTCTTCGCCCATGTCACGTTGAACCGCTCTGAGCGCTCCCCAATCGCGGCTCTCGTGACCGAGATGTTAGAAGATGTAGCGGTCTGAGCACCTGCCGCGAAATTGGGCATCGAAAAGATCTCAAGATGATGTCATTTCGATAACGAGATGTGGCATCGTATGCCCCGTGCGTCGACTCGCTCAGCATGCCATAGTCGGGGCTGGCTTCTCAGCGTTTGTCGCAACAACAGCTGTCGCTGTGCTGAGCAGCCCCGGTCAACAACCCTCTGCCATCGCTGTTCCGGCGCCTGCCGTCGCCATCGCCGCTCCGGAAAGTGCGTCGGCCGCTGACCAGCTCGCCGCTGAACGTGCGGCGGCGAACGCACGCGCGAATCGGGAGGCTGCGAGAGTCCAGGTAGTTGCAGCTAAGCAAGCGGCGAAGCGAGCAAGCTCCTTGGGCAAGCAGACCAAGGCGATTGCTGCGCAGCAAGCCAAGATCAAGGCCGCGCTGGCAGCCGCTGCGAAGAAGGCGGCCGAGGAGAAAGCTGCTCGCGAGCGAGCACTCAGGAATCGCGGCTACCAGCCGGGCGTCACCGATCCCAAAGAGATCGCCCGGCAGATCCTGAAGAACAAATACGGGTACGGCTCATCTCAGTTCGACTGCTTCAACAACATCATCATCCGCGAGAGCATGTGGCGGATCGATGCGACTAACTCGAGCTCGGGGGCGTACGGCATCCCACAGGCGCTGCCCGGCTCGAAGATGGCAAGCGTCGCCAGCGACTGGCGGACCAACCCAGCAACCCAGATCATCTGGGCCATCGGGTACATGAAGGACCGATACGGCAGTCCGTGTGCCGCATGGAGCTTCAAGTCAGCCAATGGTTGGTATTGAGATGTGCCCTGAGCCTGTCGAAGGGCACGCAATCCGCGCTTCGACAAGCTCAGCGCGCATACGGGTTCAGCCTGGCCGACGGGTCATGGCCAGCACGTCGAGAGCTTTGTCCAGTTCCTCTTCGGTCAGGCTGCCGCTGGCGACGTAGCCGTTTTCGATCACCACCTCGCGGATGGTTCGGCCCTCTTTAAGCGCCTGCTTCGCGACGGCGGCAGCGTTTTCGTAACCGATATAGCGGTTGAGCGGGGTCACGATTGACGGTGAGGACTCGGCGAGCCTCCTGCAGTGCTCGACATTAGCCTCGATGCCCGCCACGCATCGGTCGGCAAGTAGCCGGCTGACATTGGCCAATAACTGAATCGACTCCAGCGTGTTTCGAGCCATCACGGGAAGCATCACGTTGAGCTCGAAGTTGCCACCCGCACCCGCAAATGTCACCGCAGCGTCGTTGCCGATCACCTGAGCGCACACCATGAGCGTCGCCTCGCAGATGACGGGGTTGACCTTGCCCGGCATGATCGAGGATCCGGGCTGAAGATCAGGAAGTGTGATCTCGCCGAGCCCAGCGCGCGGACCCGAGGCCATCCAGCGCAGGTCGTTGGCGATCTTGTGCAGGCTCACCGCTATGGTCCGCAAGACACCCGATGCCTCGACCAGGCCGTCCCGGGCGCCCTGCGCCTCGAAATGATCACGCGCTTCGGTCAGCGGCAGGCCTGTCTTGTCGGCAATCAAGGAGATCACAGAATCGGCGAAGCCTGCCGGGGTGTTGATGCCAGTGCCAACCGCGGTGCCGCCGAGCGGTAGCTCAGCGACTCGGGGCAGCGCCGCTTCAACTCGCTCGATGCCACGACCGATCTGGGCGGCATAGCCGCCGAACTCCTGACCGAGCGTCACCGGGGTGGCGTCCATCAAGTGCGTACGACCGGACTTGACCACATGAGCGAACTCGGTGGCCTTGAGGCCGAGCGTCGATTCCAGATGACGCAACGCCGGCAACAAGGCGTAGACGAGGTTGTAGGTCGCCGCAATGTGGATGGCGCTGGGAAAGACGTCGTTGCTCGACTGCGACGCGTTGACGTGATCATTTGGATGCACCGCTTCGCCCAGCTCAGCCGACGCGAGGGAAGCGATCACCTCATTGGCGTTCATATTGCTAGAGGTGCCAGACCCGGTCTGGAAGACATCAATCGGAAACTGGGCATCGTGCTGATTTTCCGCGACTTCGCCAGCAGCCTTCTCGATCGCCGCGGCGTACTCGTGCTTCAAGACACCAAGCGCTGCGTTGGTCTTCGCGGCCGCCTCCTTGATCAGTCCAAGGGCAGCGATCAACTCCGAGTTGATTGGTATGCCAGAGATTGGAAAGTTCTCAACAGCGCGTTGCGTCTGCGCCTTCCACAAGGCCGCGGCCGGCACCCTGACCTCGCCCATGGTGTCGCGCTCGATGCGATGTTCGCCCGTATCAGTTGACTGGGTCATGGGCCACATTCTTGCCTAGCCGATCCCCGAAGGTCGGTCGGCCCGGACACCGTGTAGATCGCGTACTGAAAGCTCCGCTCGCCTCGAGTGACTTCGACAATGTGCTCGCGTGCTGAGGGTGCAATTCGTTCCAGGACGGCGCGCAGGCCGGGGGCAGCCGATTGGCACCAGATCGCCAGCGTGCCGGCCGGTGTTAGTCGGCGGGACGCGGCTCGCAGTCCCGCCTCGGTGTAGAGCGCACGATTTTCCTCATGGATCAAGAAGTCCGGTCCGTTGTCCACGTCCAGCACCATGGCATCCCAGGGTCCGGCCGGTCCACCGCTCAGCCCGGCCAGGACATCCCGAACGTCTGCGCCATGAAGGCGGACCCGCGGATCCGAGCAGACCGCGGCCAGTGTTGCCGTCAAACCTTGGTGCGCCCAGTCAATCAGGCATTGCTCGATCTCCACGACATCGATCACATCGACGTCTTTGGCCGAGATCGCGGCGATGGTGTATCCCAGACCTAGCCCGGCGACCAGCACCCGCCGCGCCCGACCGTTCGGCAGTGCGAGCTCACCCAACAACCTCTCGGAGCTGCCTTCGCTGCTGTCCATGGCGAAGGTGCCGTTGATGATCAACTCCTCGACAGGCGTCCCGGCACCGAGTCGACGTCGCAGCACGACTTCACCTCGCGGACTGGTGTGGCGCGCGATGGTCTGGATCGTCTCCATCAGCGAATGGTGTCCTGCAGCGGCCGCAGCGGGTCGGAGTTGGTGTGGTCTGTGAAGATAAGGATGTGGCGCGTACGACAAAGCAGGCGACGGCCGGTGACATGATCCGCTCGCTCGCATTGATCGTGATCCCGCTGGCGGTGATCGCGATCATCTTCACGAACGTGCCAGATGACGCTCCTGTCGAGGAAGTGGACTGGAAACCCGTGCTTGCCACAGCACGTCAGCAGGCACCCTATGAGGTCCTCGCACCGACCAACCTCCCAGAAGGTTGGCGTGCCACTCGCGTGAACTGGGTGCCACTGGGAAGGCCGTATCTCAACGGCGAGGCGTCGCCGCGTAATTTGTGGCAGATCGGGTTCCTTACCCCACAGGAGGTCTATATCGATCTCACTCAGGGCGACATGCGGGCCCAGGAGATGGTTGATCAGCAGTCGCGGGAGGGAACCCCCGACGGCAATAGTGTTATCGCGGGGCTGACCTGGCAACGGCTGGTCAGCCCTGACGGCCGCACCAGGTCGCTGGTGCTGCGTGGCCCGGCCACAACGGCGATCGTGTCCGCGAATCTGCCCTATGAGGCGTTGGAGGCGTACGCCACGACTCTGTCCAGCACCGGCTGAGCAGGGTCGCGACTCAGCAGCGGACGCCTTCCGATAGAGCAGAGCCGAGCCCGTCAGGTCTCCTCAGTATCTGCGGTGTCTTTGGCGTGGGTGGCGTCCACCTTCGCCTTGGCTCCGTCAAGCCAGGCCTGGCATATGGCGGCAAGTCGCTCACCGCGCTCCCACAGCGCAAGTGACTCTTCCAGCGAGGCGCCGCCTGACTCCAGGCGCTGGACGATGATGGCCAGTTCGTCGCGCGCTTGCTCGTAGCTGAGTGTTTCTGGTGTGGTTGCTGGATCTGTCATTCTCCCCCTCGCGGCCTCAGCTGCATCACTGTGACTTCCAGCTGTCCGTCGGTGAGTTGTGCCAAAAGATCATCTCCGACGCTGACCTGATCGACCGCTCGGACCGCGACACCGTTTGGACCCAGCAGGATCGAGTAGCCACGATCCAATGTGGCTTGGGGCGACATCGCTCGTATCCGCGCCAGGTGATGCCCCACCAGAGCTGCCTCGCGGTCCAGCGTCGAGCCAATCGCCCGGTTGGCGCGATGCCTGAGTTCTGCGAGCTGCTCGTAACGCCGACCAAACGTTGCCGTCGGATCAGTCAGCACCGGACGGGTACGCAACCCGTCGAGCAGCTCCTGTTGTCGGGTGATCAGTCGCGATACCGCCTGGATCATGCGCTGCCGAGCCTGTTGTACTCGAGTCTTTTCCTCGGCTACGTCGGGGACGACGCGTTTGGCGGCATCAGTAGGTGTTGAGGCGCGGTAGTCGGCGACGAGGTCAAGGATCGGGCTATCGGACTCGTGCCCGATGGCGCTCACCACCGGCGTACGGCAGGCAGCTACAGCTCGCACGAGGCCTTCGTCGGAGAAGGGCAGCAGATCTTCCACGGAGCCGCCGCCGCGGGCGATGATGATGACCTCAACCTGAGGCTGGCGATCCAGGTGTTGCACCGCAGCGATGAGCTGCTCGCAGGCCTGAGGCCCCTGCACCAGGGCGTAACGGGTGACGATCCGTACAGCTGGCCAGCGCCGCCGCGCGTTTTCCATGACGTCGCGCTCAGCTGCACTGCCTTCCCCGGTGACGAGCCCGACGGCGCTCGGCAGATAGGGCAGCGACTTCTTGAGCGACCGATCGAAGAGTCCCTCAGCCTGGAGCAGTCGCTTGGTCTGCTCCAGGCGGGCGAGCAGCCGTCCCTCACCAATGGGAGTGATCGCATCGCAGGTGTAGATGAAGCGGCCTGAACTCTCGTAGTACGACGGCTTGATCCGAGCCACCACCGTCGCACCTTCGGTTAGGGGGCCGGCCGAGTCCAAGGTTATTGGGGATGTGGTCACCGACACCGAGACCTCCGCGAGTTTGTCGCGCAGGGTGAGGAAAATCGTCCGGGTGCCTGAGCGGCGGTTGACCTCGATCAGCTGCGCCTCGACCCAAACTGCTCCGAGCCGCTCAACCCAGCCGCGCACGGCGCGCGCGATCACCCGCAGGGGTTGCGGGTTCTCCGGCGACGATTGCAGGGCCACGCCGCGAGCGTAGTACCGCTGTCTTGCCCCCTGCTGGCCCATCCGACCACCGGCCTGACCACCTACACTGACCGGGTGGAAGAGACGGGCTCAGTAGCTGCGCCGAGCCGCCGCAGGCAGGTCGTGCTCGCGGCGCCCCGGGGATACTGCGCTGGTGTGGACCGTGCGGTGATCACCGTCGAAAAAGCGTTGGAGACCTACGGGCCACCGATTTATGTCCGTAAGCAGATCGTGCATAACCGGCATGTGGTGGAGAACCTTGTGGAGCGGGGGGCGGTCTTCGTCGAGGAACTGCAGGAGGTTCCGGAGGGCTCGACAGTGGTGTTCTCCGCACATGGGGTATCGCCGGCAGTCCAGCTGGAGGCCAAGACGCGGGGGCTCAAGGCGATTGACGCGACCTGCCCGCTGGTCACCAAGGTGCACCACGAAGCCAAGCGGTTCGCCAAAGACGACTTGCAGATCTTGTTGATCGGACACGCTGGGCATGAGGAAGTTGAGGGCACCACAGGTGAAGCCCCCGGGCACATCAAGCTTGTGCAATCACCGGCGGATGTCGAACAGCTCGAAGTTCGCGATCCGTCACGACTTGCCTGGCTCAGCCAGACCACGCTGAGTGTCGACGAGACCTTGGAAACGGTCAACCGGCTCCGAGAGAAGTTCCCGCTCTTGCAGGATCCGCCGAGCGATGACATCTGTTACGCCACGCAGAACCGTCAACTCGCGGTCAAGCAGATCGCCGCGCACAGCGATCTCGTCATCGTGGTCGGCTCGGCCAACTCATCCAATTCGGTGCGCCTGGTGGAGGTCGCGCTCGAGGCAGGGGCCAAGGCGGCCCATCGGATCGACAACGCAACAGAGATTGATCCCGAATGGCTGGCTGGCGTGTACTCGGTCGGCGTGACCAGCGGAGCCTCGGTGCCAGACGATCTCGTACAGGGCGTATTGGACTATCTGGTCGACCAAGGCTTTCCCGCTGCCCGTGAGGAGCGGCTCACCGAGGAGTCGCTCGTCTTCGCGCTGCCGCCTGAGCTGCGGAAAGATCTGCGCAAAGGCGCAGCTAACGACTGAGCCGGATCGGCCCTGAAAACACATCTCGGTCGAGTCCTACATGACCCAAACGGGGGGAAATCGGTGCACTGGTGGTGCAAATCCAGGGTCTGGCCTAGATCTCAGGACGACTTGGCGTCCTGATCCGGGTCAGCAGTGGAGGTTTCCTCGGTCAACTGAGGCACATCCGGATCCGATCTGTACAGTTCGGCAGCCTCGGGCACAGTGGCAGAGTGGCGTCGGCGACGCCGGCCGAGCATCGGCTCGACCTGGACCGCGTCATCAACGAGCTCGGCGGCCTGGATCTGACGTACGGCCTCATTGATTTGAGTCGGTCCGGGCAGTTCTTTCTCACTGACCTTCAGGTCGCGGAACTTTCGCGCGCGGACCAGCACGGTGCCCTCGACTGTGGCGATCGTCTCGTTGTAGGCGTTCACCGAGCTCCGTAACGCGCGACCCAGTTTGTCGAAGCGGTTCCCCATCAGGCCGAGTTTCTCGTGCAGCTCACGGCCGAGGCGGAATACTTCGGCTGCGCTCTCCGCCAAGGCAGCCTGCCGCCAGCCGTACGCCACTGCCCGCAACATCCCAATCAGCGTCGTCGGCGTCGCCAAGACGACGTCACGCGCAGCTGCGTAGTCGTAGAGGTCTGGAATTTGATCAAGAGCGGTAGCGAAGAACATCTCATTCGGCAGGAAGAGCACCACGAACTCAGGTGTCTCGCCGGCCTTCCAATATTGCTTGGAGGAGAGCTGATCGATGTGCGTCCGGACGTTTCGTGCGTAGCGCTTCAGTGCTTCCGCCTTGACGTCCGGATCGTCGGCCTCGGCGGCTTCGAGGAAGGCGTTGAGCGGGACCTTCGCGTCGACAAATATGTGCTTACCTCCCGACAGGTTGACGCGCATGTCCGGCCGCATCACTCGATCGTCGGCTTTGGTCGTGTACTGCAGATCGAAATCGCAGCGTTCGATCATCCCAGCTAGCTCGGCAACCCTTTTGAGCTGTGTCTCTCCCCACGCGCCGCGGATTTGCGGTTTGCGCAAGGCAGTCACCAAGGCAGCGGTCTCGCGGCGCAGCGTCTCCCCAGTCTGTTGGACATGGCTGACCTGAGTACGCAGCTCCGCCGACATGGCGGCTCGTTCTTTCTCCACCTCGGTGAGCCGGGCGTTGAACCTGTCGAGGCTTTCGCGGACTGGGATGATCAGTTCTTCGGTCGCCTTGCGTCGCACTTCCGCCTGGGCATCGGCGGTCTGGCCCTGCCTGTCCAGCGTCTCGACAGACAGCACCCTGAACTGGTTGATCATGGACTCTCGGTCTGCGGCGATCTCTTTCGCCCGTTCCAGCGCGGCGTCGCGCTGGGCGACTGCTCTGGCCACGTCGGCCGATACCTCTGCCGCCTTCGCCTGCGCAGCAGCTGCCTCGGTGCGGGCCTCCGCGATGTCGCTGCGGGCCCTGGCCGCTTCTGCTCGTGACTGCGCGGCTTCCGCGCGAGCGGTAGCCGCGTCACTGTGGGACTGCGCGATCAACATCTCCGTATGTGCCGAGTCGGATTGCTGACGGGCACGCGCGATCCACCAGCCGGCGATGCTCCCGAACAGGATTCCCATCACCAGGCCAGAGATCAGCGCAATGACCGTGATCCCATCCATGGGGGAGATCTTGCCTGGGCCGGACGACAAAACCTCGGAGGCGGGTCCGCGAACCACCGCATCTCCTACGTCGATCTGCTTATAGCCGGTTGTGACTTAAGTTGGGACCATGTCGTCCGAGCTTGATCATGTCGCCGACTTGGCCGCCTTCGTGGACGCGTCACCCTCTTCCCACCACGCAGCCGCGGAGGGCGCCCGTCGGCTGGCCGCAGAGGGGTTTGCCGCACAAAAGGAGTCGGCGGAGTGGAGCTCTGAACCTGGCGGCCATTACGTGGTGCGCGACGGGGCATTGGTCGCGTGGCGGATCCCCGATACCTCACGATCATTCATGCCGTTCCGGATCCTGGGCTCGCACACGGATTCGACGGGTTTCACCCTCAAGCCGCGACCCGACCTGAGCGGCTACGGCTGGCAGCAACTCGGCATAGAGATCTACGGCGCTCCGTTGCTCAACTCCTGGTTGGATCGCGAGCTCGGTTTGGCAGGTCAACTGGTACTCAGCGACGGCACTATCCAGCTAGTACGCACCGAGGCGATCATGCGGATACCGCAGCTGGCTATCCATCTTGATCGCAGTGTGAACGACGAAGGCCTCAGGCTGGACAAGCAGCTCCACACCGCACCTGTCTGGAGCGTTGGTCATCCCGGCATTCGTGTTCTTGATCACGTGGCAAAAGCCGCGGGCTGCTCGGCTGTCGACATCGATGGCTACGACCTCAGGGTCTATGACACCGCAAAGCCGGCGATCTTCGGACCGCATCAGGAATTCCTCGCCTCGAGCCGACTCGACAACCTGAGCAGTATGCACGCGAGCCTCGTCGCCATGATCAACGCAGACAATGGCGACGCTATCCAGATGATCACAGCTTTTGATCATGAGGAGCTGGGCAGCGCCTCTCGGAGCGGAGCATCCGGGCCGCTGCTCGCCGACATCGTGACCCGTATCTCCGACAGTCTCGGTGCCAACCTTGATCAACGGCATCGTTCCCTCGCCGAGACGTTCTGCCTGTCGGCAGACACCGGTCACGCCGTCCATCCGAACTATCCCAACCGGCATGATCCTGCGAACCAGCCGCTGCTCAATTCAGGCCCGCTTCTGAAGTTGAACGCAAACCAGCGATACGCCACCGACAGCCGCGGCGCTGCTCTGTGGCGGCGCATCTGCCGCAGGGCCGGCGTCGGTACACAGGCATTCGTATCGAACAATGCGCTGCCGTGCGGCTCGACCATTGGTCCACTGACAGCTACCAGGCTGGGAATTGCCACCATCGACGTAGGCATCCCGACGCTCTCCATGCACTCGGCTCGCGAGCTGGCCGGCACTGAAGACGCGCTTGCCCTGACTCGGGCGATGGAAGCCTTCCTCACGGGCGAGAACTGAAGATCGCTGGCACTAGGCTTGTCGGCCGTGGCACTCACGATCGGCATCGTCGGGCTTCCGAATGCAGGCAAGTCGACGCTGTTCAACGCGCTGACTCGCAACGATGCGCTGGCTGCCAGCTACCCGTTCGCGACCATCGATCCCAACGTGGGAGTTGTGGGTGTGCCGGACCCGCGGCTGGCGGTCTTGGCGAAGCTCTTTCGTTCCGACCGTACGGTGCCGGCGACCGTGAGCTTCGCCAAGACCGCCAGCCGCGGGCGCGGCGCCAGCAAGGGCGAGGGAATGGGCAATGCCTTCCTGTCCCATATTCGTGAGGCGCACGCCATCTGCCAGGTGACACGCGTGTTTGAGGATCCGGACGTGACTCACGTCGATGGCGCTGTGAACCCGGCGAGCGACATCGAGACCATCGAGACGGAGTTGATCTTGGCCGACCTGCAGACGGTAGAGAAGGTGCTGCCGCGGCTCGAGAAGGAAGCCCGGATCAACAAGGACAAGATCGCGGCGCTTGCCGCTGTGAAGCAGGCCGAGGAGGTCCTGGAAAGCGGACAGACGATTTTCGCCGCTGGCTTGGATCGTGGACCACTGCGTGATCTCTTTCTGCTGACTGCCAAGCCGTTTCTCTACGTCTTCAATTGCGATTCCGACGAGCTGGCCAAGGAGCCCCTCAAGCAGCGCTTGCGCGCCCTCGTCGCGCCGGCCGAGGCGATCTTTCTCGATGCCAAGATCGAATCCGAGCTGGTCGAGATGGAGCCCGATGAGGCACGGGAATTCCTTGCCGAGATGGACGTTGCCGAGCCCGGTCTGGAAGTACTGGCTCGCGTCGGCTTCGACACGCTCGGCCTACAAACCTTTCTGACGGCAGGTCCGAAGGAGTCACGAGCCTGGACGATTCCAAAAGGTGCCGCTGCTCCCGAGGCCGCCGGTGTCATCCATACCGACTTTCAGAAAGGCTTCATCAGAGCCGAAGTCGTTTCATTCGATGATCTTGTTGCGGCCGGATCGATGCAAAATGCCCGCGCCAGAGGCAAAGTCCGGCTGGAAGGCAAGGATTACGTCATGGCCGACGGGGACGTCGTCGAGTTTCGGTTCAATGTGTAGCAGCCGGGTTAGGCACGGCAGTGCGCATCAATTGGTGCTAAGATTGATGCATGCGGACGACTCTCAATCTTGATGACGAGCTAATCCGGAGAGCCGCGGAACTCACGGGACGGGGGGAGAAGTCGGTCCTGGTCCGGATGGGATTGGAAGCCCTTATCGCGCGTGAGAGTTCGCGTCGCCTCGCCGGCCTCGGCGGCAGTGACCCGACGGCGACCTCGGCTCCACGTCACCGGCTCGGGGCATGATCCTCGTCGACACCTCGATATGGATCGACCATTTGCAGCGCACCGAGCCCGATCTGGTCGCGTTACTTGAAAATGCGGAGGTTTACGTACACCCGATGATCATTGGTGAGTTGGCGCTCGGATCCCTTCGAGATCGTTCGATCATCCTTTCTTTGCTGGGCGACCTCCCAGGAATACCCGTCGCGACTCACGCCGAGGTGCTTCAGCTCATTGAGTCGCGTGCCCTTTACGGCACCGGTCTGAGCTTCATCGATGCGCATCTTCTGGCTGCTCTTCGACTGAGCTCAACCGCCAAACTGTGGACCCGTGATCGCCGCCTTGAGTTAGCCGCGAAGCGCCTCGGTGTCGCTACCGACTCGCCGGCGTGAGCAGGACTGCTTCACAAGGGTT
>Ga0193739_1000372_pt1 | contig 12567 bp, 11 predicted proteins | sample L2a2metaG_FD_144926 | JGI IMG/M metagenome (GOLD analysis project Ga0193739, IMG submission 144926) | Soil microbial communities from a riparian zone of the East river system, Colorado, United States - L2a2 | ecosystem: Environmental > Terrestrial > Soil > Riparian zone | place: USA: East River...
CGACTCGGCGGTCATTGGCGCCGGTCAATACACGGACAACGACGTCGGCGCGGCAGGCTCGACCGGCCGCGGCGAATCGAACATCAAGGTGTGCGGCGGGTTCCTGACCGTCGAGCACATGCGCCGCGGCATGAAGCCGACCGACGCCTGTCTCGAGACGCTGAAGCGCGTCGTCGCGACCACCGAACCCCGCCTGCTCGACGCCCGCGGCCGGCCCAAGTTCGGGCTGATCTTCTACGCAGTGAACAAGCGAGGTGAGTTCGGGTGCGCCTCGCTGTTCCCGGCCAGCTACGCCGCCCACAACGGCACCGAGGCCAGGATCCGCGACGCCGCTCACATGTTCGAGAGCGCCTGACCGGGATGCGGCGGCTCGGCGCGGCGCTCGCCGTCGTGGTGCTGGCTTCGATGGTAGCGGGGGGGATGCTCGCCGCGCAGCGCGGCGCCTGGGTGGATCAACTCTACCCCTACGCCTACTACAGCACGATCGACGGGTTCTGGATCGCCGGCCGTTACGGCTGGTACAGTCCCATGGGGTTCACCGAACGCCCCGAGCCGAACTTCGCCGCCGTCAAGTTCGATGCGGCCGCCAGTACGCAGGGCAGCTACCTCGTCAGCGCCGACGCCGCGGCCCCCGCCTATTGGGACGGGTGGCGCCTGGCGCTGTCACTCACCGCGGCCCGCGCCAACCGCCTCGGCTACTACGGCCAGGGGAACGACAGTCCTTACGACGCCGACAGCGTCACGCCCGCCCGCCGCTACTTCTATCGGGTGAGCCGGACCACGCGCGCCGCCCGGGTCACGGTGCAGCGCCGAATCGTCGGGCCGCTGCGCGTGCTCGCCGGCGCCTCGCTCGAGCACACGAACTTCCGGGAGCTCCCGGGCGAGAGCCAGTTCCAGCGCGACCGCGTGGGGGGCATCGTCGGCCCCGGCGAGGTCCCGTTCAGCGACCACGTGGTGCGCGGCGGCGTAGTCGTCGACTGGCGCGATCAGGAGATCGACCCGCACCGCGGTGTCTTCGTGGAGGGGCTCGTGGGGCGTGGGCGCGGCTACACGCGCACGACCGCCGCCGCGCGGGTGTACCTGCATCCGTTCGAGAAGGTGATGGTGGCGGCGCGCATCGCCGGCGAGCGCATGACCGGCGCACCGCCCGTATCGGCACAGATGACGATGGAGTCGAGCGAAGGGCCGATGATCGCGCTGGGGGGCTATCGCTCGCTGCGGGGCTACTACGACGCGCGCTTCGTTGGGCCGGGGAAGCTGGTCGGGGGCGTCGAGGTGCGCTACGCGCTGGTGTGGGCCCCGCGACTGCTCGAGGTGAAGCTCGTCGCATTCTACGACTGGGGCCGCGTGTTCGCGGCCGGAGAGTCGGTGCGGCTCACGGGCGACAGTTTGCACCACAGCGTCGGAGGGGAAGTCGCCGTGGCGCTGGTACGGAACACGCTGTTCGTGCTGGGCGTCGGCAAGGGCTCCGAGGGCGCCCAGCTGCTGTTCGGCACGACTTGGAGTTACTGAGCGACTTCTTTGATCTCCACGCCGCGCTTCTTCAGCTCGTCCACGTAGGGTCGGAACGGCACGGCTTCGTCCGGCGTGCGCGCCCCCGCGGCGCTGATGCGCCCATCCACCTGCATGAATCCCGTGATCGCCAGCGAGTAGCCCGTCGTGCGCATCATCGCGCTGATCCCGGCCCCCTCGTCGGCGTAGTCGAGCAGCTGCCAAGCGACGCGCCGCCCGCCGCGTCCCGTCACCTCGACGCGCAGGGCCACCAGATCGGGCTCGCTCTTCGTGAGCGTAGGCGACACCGTCGCGATGAAGGCGTCGCGCGGCACGACTTTGACCCCCTTGACCGTCACCGGCTTCACGTCGAGGAGGCCCAGCTCCCGGATCGGGCGCATGATCGCGACATGACCGGGGTAGCGAAGCGTCTTGTACTCCATCGTCCGCACCCGGCCGGCGTAGGCCCAGGGCATCGTCGAGATGCCGCCGCCGGTGTGAAACGCCTCGAGGGTACCGACCGGCGCCGGGAACTCCACTGCCTCGAGCTCGGAGAGCGCGTCCACGCGCGCCGGCTGGCTGTCGCGCAGGACCCACGAAGGTGTCGTGTAGTAGTCGAGCGCGCCCTCGAGCGAGTAGACGATCTGGTAGTTGAGCGGCGGCACGGGATGCTGCGGCAGGCCGCCGACAAAGATCTTCACGGTGTCGGCGTCGCCGACGCGGCGGATCCCTTCAGCGGCGATGATGTTGACCATCCCGGGCGCAAGACCGCAGTCGGGGATGACCGACACGCCTTTCTTGCGGGCGGCGGCGTGCAGGGTCTTCTGCCGCTGCACGATCTCGGTATTGCCGCCCAGGTCGGCGCAGTGCAGGCCGGCCGCGACCGCCGCCTTGGCCACCGCGTAATTGAAGTAGTAGGGCGACGCGTTCATCACGGCGTCGTGGCCCCGCATCAGGGCACGCAAACGCGCGGTCTGCTTGATGTCGAGGCGGGCCAGCGCCAGCCGTTTGCCGACCTTCTTCTTGAGGAAGGCCGGCAGGCGCCTGGGATTGACGTCCGCAAGGGTCACCCGCTCCACCTCCGGCTGCCGCAACAAATCGTACGCGCAAGCCGACCCCTGCAGCCCCGCACCAAGCACCAGCATTCGCATCGCGCCAACGCTCCTTATTGAGGCGGCGAAAGCTAGTTAAATTCGCGCGCGATGTCGCCAGCCGCCGACCTTACTCATCAGCGCTTGATCCGCGCTGCCCTGGAGCTGTTCAGCAGCCGGGGCTATCACGACACGACGACCGCCCAAATCGCGAAGAAAGCGGGCGTAGCGGAAGGTACGATTTACCGTCACTTCCCGAGCAAGCAACAACTCCTGAACGAGCTGTACCGGGCGGCGCTGCGCTGGGCGCTCAAAGCGGTGGAGGACTCGGGCACCGGTCCTCCGCGGGCCAGGCTGGCCCTGATTGCCCAGGCACTCGTTGAAGGCGCCGTCCGCGACCCGGCGGTCGTCAAGCTCGGCCTGCTGGAGCGGCACGACGCGGTATTGGACGACGAGAGCCGCAAGACGGCGCGCGAATTCCGGATGGGGATCGAGCGGGTGGTCGCGCAGGGGAAGGCTGAGGGCGCGGTGCGCGCGGGGGCGGTCGATGTGTGGGTGGGCGTCTGGCTCGCCGTGGTGAGCCATGCCCTGGAGAAGGTCGTGGCAAAGGATTGGAAGCCCGGCGATGCCGCGGTAGGACTGGTGATTGAAGGCGCCTGGGAAGCGATGAGCGCGTAAGCGGCGGGCTCGCTGCGCGACAAAAAGCCTGGCAGTCTCTCCGCGAGCCCGCCGCCTACGCGATGCTGGGGCCCCGCGCAGCGACTGCCAGGTCTTTTGTCGCGGAGCGGGGCCCCAGCATCGCGGAGGCGGTACCCCGACGGAGCTCCAACAACGCGATTTCCGGGGGCACGAAGACGCGAATCGGCACGCCCACGACGCCGATGCCGCGGCTCACGTAGAGCTGACTCGCGCCCTGCCGGAAGTGCCCCATCACGTACTTCGTGATCAACCGCCCCGCCGACCATCCGATCACCGGCAGATAGAACTGGCCCCCGTGGATGTGGCCGGCGAGTGTGAGTGGAATGCCGCGCGGCGCCGCGCTATCGAAGGCTCCCGGCCGGTGGGCGAGCAGGATCTTGAAGACGCCGGACGGTGTGCGCCGCAACGCGACGCCGACGTCGGCATCCTGGGGATCGTCAGCCCGCCAGTTGCGCGGATCGTCGATGCCGACGAGCGCCAGGGGCGTACCGTTGCGCTCGACGACGTGCGAGCCGTTCTGCACGAATGCCTGCCCCGCGTCGCGGACGCCCCGGATCACCTCGTCTTCCCCCGTATAACGGTCGTGATTCCCGAGCACCGTCACTACGCCGAGCGGCGCCTTGAGGTCGCGGAACGCGCGGACGTAGTCGGGGATGTAGGAAGCCGCGATGTCGATCATGTCGCCCGTCTGGACGATCAGATCGGCCTGGAGCGCGTTCGTTTGGGCGACGATGGCCTCCATTTTGGCGCGTTCCATGTGGATCCCGGCGTGCACGTCGGAGAGATGCGCGATGCGGATGCCGTCGAGCCCCGCCGGCAGATCGGGGAAGAAAAGGGTACGGCGTGTGACAACGGGCAGCCGCTCAGCGCTCCAGATGCCGTAGGTCGATAGCCCGAGTCCCGCTGCCGCGTAGGCGTAGGTAACGCGCGAAAGGAACTGGCGCCGAGAGAGGTGTGCGCCGTGCGCCGTGAGCGGTGCGCCGGACTGCGCGTTCGCCTTCCGGCGCACGGCGTACAGCGCACTGCGCACGCCTTTCGCGGCGAGATAGACCGCCACCAGCGCACAGAACACCCACCCCATCATCTGCCAGGCGATCCACGGAGCGATGTAGGGAATGCGGCCGATGCCCCAGACGGTGCCGAAGAGCACCCGGCGCGCCACGAAGATCCAAGGGAAGTTGAACGCCGTGAAGACCGCCGTGAGGCCCCACCGCACGAGGCGCGCTTGGCGCGGCCTGGTGGGGTCCGGAAGGCGTTCGCGCAGGTACAGGTAGATGAGCACCTGCGGCGCGATGAAGAGCAGAAGGTAGATTACGGCCACCATGTTATCCCGTACGCTCCGGCTGATATCGTGGTTCCCGGCGCTCGCCGCCCCGATCACGGCCCAACAGCTGTCGCCGGTCGATCGGCAGCTCGTCACCGCCGCGGTCTGGTCCGAGCCCCGTTACAACTACGCCTACTGGGACGCCGTGCGCGCCGATTGGGACTCGGCATTCGCCGCCGTCGTCACCGAGACCGCGGGCCGCGGCGGCCCATCCGACGTGCAGTTCTTCCGCCGCCTGCGGCGCTTCTTGGCGCTGCTCGGCGACCCGCAGGCGGAGCTGATGGCGCCGGCGGCGATCGCCGGCCGAGTGGCGCGTCCGCCCCTGGCGCTGCGCAGCATCGAGCGCCGGCCGTTCATCATCGACTACGACGCGAACGACGAGATGCGGATCGCCCGTCCGGAGCGGCTGGCGGAGATTGTCGCCGTCCAGGGTATCCCCGCCGATCAATGGATCCGCGATTCGATTCTCCCCGAGATCCCGGGTGGAGCGTGGGACCGCGCCGTCGCCCGCATGTTGGAGGGCGAGAAGGGCAGCGCGCTCCAACTCTTGCTGCGGCTCCCCGGGGGAGCGCAGCGCGGCGCCAGTGTGACGCGCAGCGTGGCGCTCACCGCGCGCTGGCCGCTCGAGCCCCCGGCATTCGACGTCGACACGTTACCCGGTGGTGCCCTGTGGGTACGCGTGAACTCGCTCGCCGACGAGGGGCTCGTTCAGGCGTTCGATCGTGCCCTCGGCGATGCACCGCGTGTCGCCGGGCTGGTGCTCGATCTGCGGGAAACGTCGGGAACGGGAAGCGGCAGGGAGAACGGATACGCGATCCTCGCCCGGCTCATCGACCGGCCCATCCTCACGTCGCGCTGGCGCACGCCCCAGTACCGGCCCGCGTATCGCGGCGCCGACACCCCCGACTCGATCGGCGCCTGGCTCGCCGCCCCCTCCGACACCGTCCGCCCTCGCCAGGGCCGCGCCCGCTTTGCCGGGCCCGTGGCGATCCTCACCTCTCCGCGCACAGCCGGGGCGGCCGAGGACCTGCTCGTCGCCTTCCGCAATGGCTCGCGCGGCCCCGTCATCGGCGAGACGTCGGCGGGCAGCACCGGCCAGACCCTGCTCCTGGCGCTGCCCCGGGGCTGGCGGTTGCGGGTGACGGTGACGCGCGAAGCCTTTCCCGATGGCACCGAGTTCGCCAAAACAGGCATCGCCCCCGAGCTGCCCGTGGCGGTCAAAGTCGACGACGTCTTGGCGGGGCGCGATGCGGCCCTCGAGCGGGCGCTGGAGTACTTGAGGACCGCGCCGCGCCGCTGAACCCCTACTGAACCGTGAATCCCAGCCGAGGCTCGGTCGGTGGCTGGACCAGAATGCGGCCGACGATCACGTGAAAACCGGGCGTCAGCGCTGCGTCCACCGGCCAGCGTGTCTGGCGGATCACCGGGACGAAGGTCGAAAACACCTGCTGCGCCGTAGAGTCCTGGCAGGTCGCCGGCGCCGGCACAGTGGCTACCACGCTGTCGCCGACCTCGATCGCCACGTTCTCCGTACAATCGGGGCGGACCGTCGCCGTGTACGTCGTGTCCAGCGTCCCGACGAGCTCGATGACATGCTCGATCCACACGCTGTCCCCGCGCGCAGCCGATGTAATCGCCGTTCGGTTCGGCCTGGTGCAGGGCGTGTCGCAACCGAGCGCCGTGATCCGGTACCGGAGGAGAAGCTGTCTCGGCTCGGCCACGTTGATGCAGGCGAGTCCCAACAGGAGCGGGGCGAACGCCATGAGGGACCGCATCGGCTCACCGCTCCATCTGTGCCCGGAAGAACCGGATCACCGCACTCCAGGCGCTGTCGGATACCTCGGGCTTCTCGCGCGCGCGCAGGAATCCGTGCCCCACTCCCGGATAGATCGTGTACTGGTAGTCCTTCCCCGCCTGCTTGAGCGCCGCGGCCGCGTCGGCGAGCCCCCCGTTGATGCGAGCGTCGTTCTCCGCGTATACGCCAAGCCCCTTGGCGCGGATGCGCGCGATGTCCTCGGCCCGGGGACTCGGCCCGTAACAGACGACGAACGCCCGCAGCGCGGCGTTATTCGTCGCGTAGCGGAAGCTCTGACCGCCTCCCCAGCAGAACCCGATGACGCCGATCGCGTCCGGGCGCACGGCCTTCAGCGTCTTGAGATAGGCCTGCGTGGCGTCGAGATCCGCCGTGACGGAATCGGGCGGCAGCGACGAGATGACCCGCCGCGCCGAGTCGCCGAGAGCCGGGGTGCCCCCCCGCCGCGAGAGCAAGTCGGGCGCGATCGCGACGAACCCGTCCTTGGCCAACTGTTCCGTCGTCTGCCGGACGAAGTCCGACATCCCGAAGATCTCGTGGATCACGATGACCGCGGGCGCCGGCGTCGGCCGCTCGGGATACGCGAGATACGCGGTGATCGTGTCGCGGCCGGACAGGTACTTCACGTACTCGGCGTGAATATCAGGGCGGTAGGAGGCGGTAACGGGCGGTAGGGGGCGGTAAAAAGCCGCCGCAAGTAGGATGAGCCCACCGCAAACGATACCGCCTTCTACCGCCCCATACCGCCTCTTACCGCCTTTGCTTTCACCGTCCATACGTCACTCTCCAGACCTTCCCGCCCATGTCGTCGCTCACCAGCAATGCACCATCCGTGGTCATTACGAGGCCCACCGGCCGGCCCCAGCGCGACCCGTCGGGCCGCTGCCACCCGGTCATGAAGTCGTCGATCGACACCGGGCGACCGTTTGCGACCTGCACCCGCACGACTTTGACTCCCGTCGGTACCGAGCGGTTCCACGAGCCGTGGTAGGCTACGAAGGCATCGCCGCGGTAGTCGGCGGGGAACCCCGTGCCCGTGTAGAAGGTGATCCCGAGGGGCGCCGAGTGCGCCTGGAAGGTGATCGCCGGGGGCTCGACCGTCGAGCAATCGGCAGTGGCGTACTCGGGGTTTCGCTGGCCGGGCAGGTAGCACTGCGGCCAGCCGTAGTACTTCCCGTCCTTGACGATGTTGATCCGTTCCGGCGGGAGTTCGTCGCCGAGCATGTCGCGGTCGTTGTTCGTCGCCCACAGCTCGCCTGTCGACGGATGGATCGCCAGCCCGACGGAGTTGCGCAGGCCGCGCGCGAACACGCGCCCGCCCGAGCCGTCGCGATTGAACTGTACGACGGCGGCGCGCATCGAATCCGTCTCGTCGCAGATATTGCACGAAGATCCGACGCTCAGATACATCTTGCCGTCGGCCCCGAAGACGATCGTGCGGGTCCAGTGACCCTTGCCGCCCGGGATGTCGGGTACGTCGACCACCTTGGTCGCCGACCCCGGGTTGAAGTGCACCACCGCGTTGTTCTCGGCCACGAACATCGTGTCGCCGCGGAACGCGATGCCGAACGGGCGATTCAGCCCTGAGGCGACGACCACGGCCGTGTCGGCGACGCCGTCGCGGTTCGCGTCGGCGAGCCGGACGATCTCGCCCGCCGATGGTCGCGAGGCGTAGACGACACCGCCGGGCCCAAGGGCGAGATAGCGGACGCCGTTCAGGTTCTGGGCGAACACGCTGACATGGAAACCGGCGGGAACGGTGACGGATTGCTCCTGGCCGGCGACGGACCTGCCTTGGCAGGCCAGGGCGACGAGTGCCGCGAGGACGGCGCGTGGTTGCATGGGTACCTCCCTATGAGTCCATGGTTCCAGGGATCGCGTAGACGCCATCCAGCGCGCTCTCCCCCTTGGGCATTTTCGCTCGACTGGCGATTGCTTCCTCCGCCGCCTGCTCCACCTGCACCGCCACGCCGGATTCCACCTCGTTGAGCTGGTTGGCTTTAACTCCTTCTTCTTTCAAGTATTCCTCGTACAGGCCGATCGGGTCACGCTTTCCCCAGGCGGCGAACAGCTCCGCGGGAAACGTCTCCCGCGCCTCGCGCTCGTCGTGGGTCGCGTGTCCCCCCATCCGGAACGTGTCGGCGACGAGCAGCGCCGGCCCCTGGCCCGCGCGGCAACGCTGGGCGGCGATCCGCGTCGCCGCAAAGGCGTCGAGCACGTTGTTGCCGTCGAACTGCGCTCCCCACACGCCGTAGCTCGCCGCCCACTCCTTGAACTCCCCCGGAAGGTGGTGCTGCTCGAGCCGCGTGCCTAGGGCCACCTGGTTGTTCTCGACGATGAAGATCGCAGGCAGTTTCTGCACGGCCGCGAAATTCGTCCCCTCGTGCGCCGCAGCGGTGTTGATCGATCCGTCTCCCACCCAGGTGAGAGCGACCCGCGGCTCGCCTTTCATTTTGAAGGTCAACGCGACGCCGGCGATCACCGGCACCATGTCGCCCACGTGGGAGATCGGCTGGAGGACACCATCCGGCAGGGAGCCGACGTGCAGATCGCGTCCGCGGGAGGGGGAGTCGTCGGTCGCGAGATAGGCGCGCAGCATGGCGGCGAGGGACATCCCCATCTCGCAGCACGCGGAGGCGTTGCGGATCATCGGCGCGACGACGTCGTGCTCGCGCTCGAGCGCGTGCACCGGGCCGACCGTCGTCGCTTCCTCACCGGTGCCGAGCCAAGCCTTGGAGATCACGCCGGTGCGCACCCAGCGCTTCAGCTGGATGTCGTGCAGCCGGGCGCGCACGAGGCCGGCGTACAGATCGAGTTTGCCGTCGATTGTGAGGCGGGACACGACGGCGGCGCGCTCCTCGTCGGCCTCGATCCTCGCGCGAAACGCCCGGACCAGCTGCGGCTCGGCCTTCCACTCGACGTACTCGGGGGGATCGAAGGCGGGGAAACGCTTCACGGCGCCCCGGCGGCGCTCCGTCCGACGACTTGTCCGTCCCGCTTGAAGACGACGCCGTCCTTCATGACAAACTCGACGGTTTCGAGGATCTGGATGTTCTGGAGGGGATTCCCGCGGACGGCGACCAGGTCGGCCCGCTTCCCGGCGGCGACCGTGCCGATCTCGGACTCGAGACCGAGCAGCGTCGCGCCGCTCGAGGTGCCCGCGACGATCGCCTGCATCGGGGTCATGCCGTAGCGGACCATCAAGCCGAACTCCCGGCCGTTGGTGCCGTGGCGCATGACGCCGGCGTCGGTGCCGAGAGCGATCCGCACGCCGCCATCGATCGCCAGCTTGAACGATGCGTGCATTCGGGGAGCGATCGCGAGCGCCTTGGCGGCGATGGCCGGGGGCAGGCGGCCGGCCTTGGCGAGCGAATCGACGGTGTACCCGGCGAGCAGCGTGGGCACGAGCCAGGTGCCGCGCTCCTTCATCAACCGCACGGCCTCCGCATCGAGGATCGAGCCGTGCTCGATGGAGGCGACGCCGGCGCGCACCGCTGCCTTGATGCCCTCGAGGCCGTGGGCGTGCGCCGCGACCCGCCGGTCGGTCATGCGGGCCGCCTCGACCACCGCGCGAATCTCCTCCTCCGTGTACTGCTGGACGCCGACGGAATCGGTGGGCGAGAGAACGCCGCCCGTCGCGCAGATCTTGATGACGTCGGCGCCGTGCTTGACGTCGTAGCGCACCATCTCCCGCACACCTTCCACGCCGTCGGCCGCCCCCGTCTCGAATCCGCCTCGGCTCATCGGGCTGCCGGGCTGGTAGCCGGAGGAGCCGTCGCAGTGCCCGCCGCTGATTCCGAACGAAATGCCGGCGCCGAGGATGCGCGGTCCGGGGACCCAGCCGGCGTTGATCGCGTTGCGGAGCGAGAGGTCGGTGAACTCGTCGGCGCCGACGTTACGGACGGTGGTGAACCCCGCCTCGAGAGTCTGCTGGGCATGCGCGGCGCCTAGCAACGCGCGCTGGGCTGACGTCTCGACCAGCTCCTGATGCTGCCAGTCGCCGTCGCCGATGATATGGCCGGTCAGATGGACGTGCGCGTCGACGAAGCCGGGGAGCACGGTGAAGGCCGACAGGTCGATTACCGTGGCGCCGGCCGGCACCGGCACGGTGGCGCCGACGGCCGCGATGCGGCCCCCCTGCACGACGATCACGGCGTTCCTGATGGGCGCGGCACCCGTCCCGTCGATCAAGGTGCCCGCGCGAATGGCTGTGACTGGAGGGGGGGGGGCTTGCTGAACGGCGAGAAGAGCGACGAGCGCGGCGACGATCACGTGAACTTCTCCTTGAGCTTCCCGAACAGGCCCCCCCCTCCCGACGACTCGCCGGCGGTCAGCGCCTCGGCGAATTCGACCGCTGTGTTGTAGCGATCGTCGGGATTCGTCTGCAGGGCCTTGGTGAGCGCCTTCTCGACGGCGCTGGGGGTGTCGGCCCGCAGCTGCCGGATCGGCGTGGGCTGGCCGCGCAGGCGCGCGATCATCATCTCCTGCGCGTTGCGGCCCTGAAACGGCAGTTTGCCGGTGAACATCTCGAACGCCACGATGCCGAGCGCGTAGATGTCGCTGCGCGCGTCGAGCGGCTTGCCGCGGATCTGCTCCGGGCTCATGAACTCGGGGGTGCCGAGGATGATCCCCGTCGCCGTGAGCTTGGCGATGGCCGGGTCGGCGCGACGCTCTTTCGCGAGACCGAAGTCCATGACGACCGCGTGGTCGGGGCCGCCGTCGTCCTCGGGCACGAGCATCACGTTCTCAGGCTTCAGGTCGCGGTGAATGATCTGCAGCTCGTGCGCGTGGTGCAGCCCGGCGCACATCTCCTGCAACAGCACGACGGCCATGGCGACGTCCATCGGGCCGCCGCGCACCTCGCGGTCGGACAGCAGCTCGCCCTTGAGGAAGGGCATGACCAGGTAGATGAGCCCGTCCTCGGACTCGCCCAGCCGCAGGATGCGGCAGACGTTCGGATGGTCGAGGCGCATCGCGAGCCCCGCTTCGCGGCGCAGGCGCTCCACCGAGCTCTTGTCGGAGGCGAGGCGCGGGGACAGCACCTTGATCGCGACCGTCTCGCCCGAGGAGATCTCTTTCGCGAGGTAGACGTACGACATGCCGCCCTCGCCCAGCTTCTTCATGACCTGGTAGCGGGCGTCGAGGATCTGGTTCGAGAGCGTGGAGGCGCGGTCGAGGCCCAAACCTTTGCCCGAGGAGGGCGGCAGGCGCACGGCGGTGCCGCTGCCCGAGGAGGCGGGCTTCGCCTGGACCTCGACGAGCATCGTGCCGTCCTTGGGACAGAAACGAGCCGTATCGGTGTAGACCGACCCGCACTTGGGGCAGCGGCGTTCACTCATTGCCGCACCAAGTTGCGGCCTTCGTTCTTCGCGCGGTAGAGGGCCTGGTCGGCGAGGGAGACGAAGGTGTCCGCGCTCTGGACCCGGTCATCGGGGAACGAGGCGAGGCCGATGCTCACGGTCATGTGCAGCGGATCCTCGCCCGGATCGGCGAAGTCGCGCGTCATCACCCGCCGCCGTAGGCGCTCGGCGAAGATGGCCGCGCCCTGCAACGCGGTCTCCGGCATCACCACGACGAACTCCTCGCCCCCGTAGCGCGCCACGAGGTCCACCGAGCGCGCCTCCCTGCGCAGCAGGTCTCCAACCTGGCGGAGCACCGAATCGCCGGCAATGTGACCGCGCGTGTCGTTGATCTGCTTGAACCGGTCGATGTCGGCGAGGAGGATCGTGAGCGCCAGATTGTACCGGCGCGCCCGATCCAGCTCCTGGCCCAGCGCGTCCGACAGGGCCCGCCGGTTGAGGCACCCCGTGAGGGCGTCGGTCAGCGCCAGCTTCTCGAGGCGCTGCTTGTCCGACACGGCCGACTCGAAGTCGTACGCTTTCTCGATCGCCGAGACGGCGGTCTTGATCACGGTCTCGCCGAACTGCGCGTCGGCGCGGGTGAGGGGCGGGTCGTCGCCGGTGGTCCGGAGGAAGAAGACGCCCATCTGCTGGTCCCTCATCCAGAACGGCAGCGCGACCGCCGAGCGCGTCGGCACCTTGATGCCGTCCCGCTCCCACCGCAGACGCTCGTCCTTGTAGAGCGGGTCGGTCGAGACGTCCTCGACCAGCACGAGCCGGCCGGTGGTCAGCGCCTGGCGGATCTCCGGA
>Ga0193739_1000373_pt1 | contig 12558 bp, 10 predicted proteins | sample L2a2metaG_FD_144926 | JGI IMG/M metagenome (GOLD analysis project Ga0193739, IMG submission 144926) | Soil microbial communities from a riparian zone of the East river system, Colorado, United States - L2a2 | ecosystem: Environmental > Terrestrial > Soil > Riparian zone | place: USA: East River...
AACAAGATCGTGGAGCCGGGCTCCCGACCGATGCGCACGGGACTCTGATGCGCTTCGGTGGCAGGCTGACCGGGGCGGGAGGAGTCAACCAGCTTGATGTAGGGCACAGCTAGGTCAGGGAGCTACGCTGGCGGCGGTCGGGGAGTCGGCGACGGACGCCCGGACGGCGCCTCGACAGGCTGCGGCGTTCGGTCCACAGGCGGCGGTCGCTGCCGCGGCGCCGCTCATCGCGGGGAGCGGGGGCGGCGAGATCCCGACGCTCCATGCCGCTGCGCCGGTCGACGCCCGAGCGGCGATCATCGAGCAGGCGACGGTCGGCGCGCCGGCGGCGATCCGGAAAGCCGGGGAGCCGGGAGGGGGGGGGCGTCATGGCCCAAGAAGGTACGGCTGCCCTGGACGCGCCGCGAGGTCCCCCCACATCGTGTAGCCGTGGATAACCTGGCCCATGCTCTCGTCGGTGCGGTGCTCGGCCGCGCCGGATTGGATGGAGTTGTTCATCGGTCTCCCCGGCGACCGCAGCAATTACTTGGTGCTGCACCGCGGCCCAACCCATTCCCTCGCGGCGGTATTGGTCGCCACCATTGGGCTGACGTTGCTCGTGGGACTCGCCTCCAGGGGTTGGGTGCGCTGGCGCGGGGGCGTGGCCGCTCCGTGGGGACCCTTAACCCTGTGCATCGGGATCGCAGTGCTGAGTCACCTCTTCATGGACTGGCAGGGATCCTACGGCCTGCGACCCTTCCTTCCGTGGAGCGCCACGTGGTATTACGGCGACTGGGTCGCCATCGCCGATCCATTCTTCTGGCTGCTGCCCCTGATCGCCCTTGCGTGGGGCGCGGAGCGCCACTGGGCGCCCCTGGCCGCGGTGTTCATCGCGGGGGGTGTGACGACCGGGATCCTGCTGTGGTATGCAAACATCGCCGCGCCCTGGGTTCTGCCGGCTTACTTCGCGCTTGGCCTCGTCGGAGCGATCGGATGGCTGCGATACTGGGTCGGCCCGGTCGCGCGGCGCCGGGCCGCCGCTGTCGCGGTGCTGCTGATTGGGTTGTACGCCGGCGCGCAAGGGATTGTCCAGCGGAGTGAGAAGGCGGCCGTGCGGCGGGCGGCCACTTTGCGGTTTGGTTCGAACGCACGTTGGGCTGCGCTCACGCGGCTCGGAAGACCGTTCGAATGGGCCCCGATCTACGGGAGCGCTGACACCGTCGCCGGCAACGACTGGCAACTGGCGCGCCATCTCGATGCCCCGGCCGTGCAGCGCGCCCTACACGACACGCGGGAGGGCCGAGCGATGGCGCAGTTTGCGCGCTTTCTCGTGGCGGAAGTCGATTCGAGCGGGGACAGCGTGACGGTCTACCTGCGCGACGCGCGTTTCGCGCGCGGGGGGCGAGCCGGCTGGGGCGTGGTGTCGGTCAGGCTGGACCGGGGTCGGTAAAACGGATCCCGGAGGTGCGGCGATCGATCCAGCTGCGCCGTGACTTGGGCGCCCGACGTTCCACGAGGGCACGGCGGTCGGCGAACCGGCGACGCTCAACTTGCACTGCGTCGAGGCTCTGGAGCCGCCGCTCAGCGACGCGACGGTCCAACCCCCTGCGGCGTTCGGGCCGCACCCGGCGTTCGACGCGATGGCGCACAGCGGGGCGGCGCGAATCCATGTGACCAATCTGAGGCGACCTGGTGATTCGTGCCAGCAGCCCCCCCCCGATTCGCTAGATTTCGTGCTCGTGCACTCGGAACCGGCCTCCCCCGTCCCCGTCGCCCCTCGCGCACCCGCTCCCACACCGCCGATCGGCCTGCTGGACGAGGCCATTCGCGCGCTGGAGCCGGCGTTCCGCCTCGACAACCTCGTGGCGTTGTCGCCGGAGCGCGCGTTGTACCAGGCGTGGGACCGTTTCCTGAAGCGCCACGTGGCGATTCGAGTGCACCTCCTGCCCGGGACCCCGGGGCGCGCGTGGTTCGTGCGCGAAACGGAGACGCTCGGGGCGCTCGACCACCCGGCCATCCGTCACGCGTACGCCGCCGGCGAGATCGGGACGTTCGCCTACCGCACGGCCAATTGGGTCGAGGGCGAGAGCCTCGCCGACGCCCTGCGGCGCGGGCCCCGCCCCATCCCCACCGCGCTGTCGCTCATTCGCGATCTGCTCTCGGCGCTCGAGCACGCCCACGCCCGCGGCATCATCATGCGGCGCGTCGTGCCATCCACGCTGATGATCAACACCGCCGGGCGGGGCGTCATCACCGACCTTCGCTACGCCAACTGGTGCCTGCCTCACGTGCCCGCCAGCGACACGGCCGCGGCCTTCATGGCGCCCGAAGTGCGAGGCGGCGAGCCGGGCGAGCCCGCGAGCGACGTCTACACCGTGACGGCGAACATTTACGCCGCGCTCACCGGCCACGAGCCCGACCCCGACCCGGCGCAGCTCGTGCCGCCGCGTCAGATGCGGCCCGCGATTCCCGCCGCGGTCGAGCGCGTCATCCTGCGGGGGCTGTCCAACGTGCCGAAGGACCGCTACTTCACCGCGACGGAGATGCTCGAGGACTTCGTCAGCGACGCCGGCACATTCCACATTCCCGCCGCGGCCCCCGAGGTCACGGAGTCGGGCTTCGAGCGCCGGCTGCGTCGCGCGCTGGGTGACGACTATGAGCTGCTGGAAGAGATCGGCGCCGGGGGCTTTGGGCGGGTGTATCGCGCGCGCGACCTGGGCCTCGAGCGCGACGTCGCCATCAAGGTCCTGCATCCATCGCTCACCACCGACCTGGGCGTGATGGAGCGGTTTCGCCGCGAGGCCCAGCTCGCCGCGCGGCTGCGCCATCCGAACATCGTGAGCATCTACGACATCATGGGGCGCGCGGGGCTGCAATGGTACACGATGGAGCTCGTCCCGGGCGCGAACCTGGCCCAGCTGGTCCAGCGGGACGGCCCGCTCTCGGTGGACCACACCGAGCGGCTCCTCACGCAAGCGCTCTCGGCGCTCGTGCACGCGCATGGGCTGGGACTGGTGCACCGCGACCTGAAGCCGGAGAACATGCTGATCGAGCCCGATGGCCGCCTCCGCATCACGGACTTCGGGCTCGCGCTGGCGCTCCGCGGAGAGGGGCGCTTCGGCGGTGCGACGTCGCGGAGCGGCACGCCGCAGTTCGCGGCCCCGGAGCAGCTCCTGGGCGAGCGCGTGGACCAGCGCGCCGATCTCTATTCGCTCGGCGCCGTCGCCTATTTCGCCCTGTTGGGCCGGGCGCCCTTCGCCGGCGCCACCCCCGAGCAGATCCTCGCCCGTCAGACGATCAACGATCTCCCGCCACTTGCCGCCCAGCGGAAGGACGTGTCACGCGAGCTGGAGGAGGTGTTGCGTCACGCGGTCCGGAGCGATCCCGCCGAGCGATTCCCCACCGCCGCGGAGTTCCACGCGGCGCTCGCGGGCGCGCTTGGAGGATTCTTGCGGCGACTGTGGGCGCTGCTCCGGCCCGAGGGCTAGCGCCAGCGAAAGATCTTGAGAGCGACGACGAAACTCACCGCGCCCCAGCCCGCCACGATGGCGAGCGAGGGTCCGAGGGCGGTGAGCGCGGCACCGTCGATCATGACGGCACGCAGCGCGTCGTTCAGCGCGGTGAGGGGCAGAGCCTTCACGAACGGGATCATCGCATCGGGGAAGCGGGCGTAGGAGAAGAAGGTCCCCGACAGGATCCACATCGGCAGCATCACGAGATTCATGAGGCCCGACACACCCTCGATCGTGCGGGCGCGGCTGGCGACGAGCAGGCCCATGCCGGCAAAGGCGAGGGCGCCGAAGGTCGTGACCGCGCCGAGGGTCAGCATCGATCCGCGCACGCCGACGCCGAACATCAGGCGGCCGAAGCCGACCAGTGCGACGACCTCCGCGAAGAGAAAGACCAGACGCGACAGGATGAAGCCCAGCAGGTAGTGGCTGCGCCGCATCGGGGTCGCCATGAAGCGCTTCAGCAACTTCTTCTGCCGGGCCTGCACCACCGAGAACCCCACCCCCCAAATGCCGCTCCCCAACAGGTTCATACCGAGGAGGCCCGGAATCAGGAAATCGATGTACCGGGAGCCGGCCTCGACGATCCGCTCGTCCCGCACGGGGGCGGGATCGCTGCGACCGCGGGCCCGTTGGAGGACGTCGTCCACCTCGAGCCGTGCGAGGCGGCTCTCGGTGCGCGTCGAGTCGTAGCGGTACACGACGGGATCCCCGGGGACGACGAGCAGGGCGATGCGCCCCGTGCGGAGCTGCAGCCGGGCGGTCGCGCTGTCGAGGACCGCGGCGCCGAGCTGCGGCGATCCGTCGAGCATCGCGACGAGGGCGCTGTCACCCGAGGCGGCGGCGACGCCGACCTTCAGCTCGCCCGGCCCCGAGTTCCGGAATGCCAGGCCGAGCGCGAACGCGAGGACGATCGGGAATCCGAAGACCCAGAAGACGGCCTCGGGCTCACGGTAGAACTCCCGCAAGCGCGTGACCGTCAACTGAAACAGCGGATGCTCAGTCATTGCGCAGCTGGCGCCCCGTGAGGGCGACGAACACGTCGTCGAGCGTCGCGTGGTGGGTCGCGAGGAGCGAAAGCTCGGCGCCCTGCCGCTCGACGAGCGCCAGCAGCGCCGGAACGGCACGGTGCACATGCGCGACGGTGAGGGCGATCCGGTCCGCTGCGGCGCGGACCCGCTTCACGCCCGGCAAGGCCTCCAGGCCCGCCGGCGTCGTGCCGTCGCTCACGGCGAATTCGACGATCTGGTCCGCGCCCAGGGACGCGATCAGTTCGTCGGGGCTGCCCTGCGCGATCACTTTCCCGTGATCCATGATCGCCACGCGATCGCACAGGCGCTCCGCTTCCTCCATGTAGTGCGTCGTGAGGAGGACGGTCCCGCCCGCGGTCTTAAAGCGCCGGATGATCTCCCACAGCTGACGGCGCGACTGCGGATCGAGTCCGGTCGTCGGCTCGTCGAGAAAGAGCAGGTCGGGGCGGCTCACGAGCGCGCACGCCACCGCGAGCCGCTGCTTCTGGCCGCCCGAGAGGGTCGAGACCCGTGCGCCCCGCTTCTCCTCGAGCTCCACCAGGGCGAGCACCTCGTCCACCGTGTGCGAGCGGCGATAGAACGAGCGGAACAGGGCCACGGTCTCGGCGACGGTGAGTTTGTCGGCGAGCTGCGTCTCCTGCAGTTGGATGCCGAGCCGCTCGCGCAGCGCGCGTCCCGCCGCCCCATCGCGCCACGGGACTCCCAGGAGCTCCACCTCGCCACCGTCGGAGGGCGTGAGGCCCTCCAGAATCTCGATGGTGGTCGTTTTGCCCGCGCCGTTCGGGCCGAGGAGGCCGAAGCATTCGCCGGCGGCGACGGTCAGGTCGAGTCCCGCCACGGCGACGACGTCGCCGTAGCGCTTGGCCAGACCGACACAACGGATGGCAGGCGTGACGCTCAGGAGGGCTTCTGCTCCTCGGACTTGTTCACCGCCTCGAGCTTCGACGCGGCCTTGAGCGATTGATCGAGCTGGATCATCAGGCTGTTCACGCCTTCCGCCAGGGCGCGGACCTTGAAGCTGAGACCGCTCCCCTGCCGCGCCGCGAGGACGGCGAGGCCGCCCGCGGTGTCGGCCAGCGTGCCCACGTTGGCGCTGATCGCCCGTTGACGCATCTGCGAGAGCTCACGAGCGATCGCCCCGCAGATGTTGTTGATGATCATCGGCCGCGCGGCCCGGTTCCCCTCCAGCTCGGCGACGAGCTTCTTCACATGGTCCACGTTCCGAATGAACCCCTGAATCTGCTCGATATGGCGGACCTGATTCGGCGTGAGTTTTTGGACCACGATTAGTTCCTCGGCGCGAGCGCGTCGCTCAGCACCCGTCCGTCGATCAGCGAGAGCGGGGTCACGCCGAGCATCCGGCCCAGCGTGGGCGCGATGTCGACGGTGTTCGCCCGGCCGCGGTAGATCCCCCGCTTCACGCCGCGGCCCCAGAAGATGATGGGCACGTGCGCGTCGTCGTCGCTCGGCTGGCCATGCATGGCGATGGGGGCGTTCGGAATGTCCCACACCGAGCCGGGCTGCGGCGACGCGACGAGCACGACGCCGGCGTCCGGCGGCAGCTGGTGGATCCAGCGACGGGCCACGGGATCCGAGGCCGTGTCGGCGCGAGGCAGATCGGCCACGCGGTCCACGCGAGCGACCCCGGGCACCGCACGCATCCGCGCCGCCACCGCGTCGAGGATGCTGTCGGTCTTCACGCCGGTGGCGGCGAAGCGGCCATTGTCCTGCAGGAACAACATGCCGCTGTCGAAACTGAGCCATTCGCGCGAAGCACCCGCACCAGCCAGACGATCGAGGTCGCGGTTCACCGCGGTCACGATCGAGTCGACGCTCACCCGATACGCCGCCGCACCCGTCTTGGCGCGCGTCCGCTCCGGGAAGGGCGTCACGCCGTGGTCGGCGGTGAGCACCACGACGACGTTGTCTCGCCCCACTTTGTCGACGATACGTTTCAGAAACCAGCCGAGGTAGCGGTCGAGCCGCAGCACCTGATCGTGGATCTCGCGCGAGTCGGGACCGAATTGGTGACCCACGGCATCGGTGGCCGAGAGGCCGATCGCCAGGATGTCCGTGCCGCGGCGCCCTAGGCGCAGCGCCTCGAGGCCGTCCAGGGCAAAGAGCAGGGTGAGCGAATCAATGATCGGCGTACTCGTCACGGCGCCCGCTGCGCGCACGCTGTCAGCCGGCAGGCGGTGCGGAAAGAGGACGTCGCGGCCGCCATTCTCCCACGGCTCGTTGTCGTCCTCCTTGTAGGCGCTATCGGGTAGCAGCAGCGCCCAGGTCGTGTTGGCGGCCCTGAACGGCAGGCGGCGCGCGTTGAACGCCTTTACCCAAGCCGGGAGCGAGTCGGTGTAGTACCGGCTCGTCGTGAACACACCCGACTGATACCAGTACACCTGTTCCTTCGCGCGCCCGATCGGCAGGATGGCGCCGCGGTCCTTGCGACTCACTGAAAGCGCGCGAGCTGTGGGATCGGCCGCCTTGAGCCAGTCGAACAGCGTGGTGCCGCGGAAGCGGCGCGGCGAAGCGCCCGGTCCGTTGACGCCCAGCAGGGACGCGGTCGAGTCCTGGACCCCCTGCGAGTTGCGCAGAATGCCGGTGTGCGCGGGCCAGAGGCCCGACAAGACCGTCGCGTGCCCCGGCGCCGTTTCGGTGACGGCGTGGTCCTGATAGCCGTCGGCAAAGACGGCTCCCTCGTTCACCAGCTGGAACAGGCCGCCGGTGAGCTGGCCCTTCCAACGGTCGAAGTAATCGGGGCGGAGCTGGTCTACGGTGATCACGACGATCAGCTTGGGCCTGGCGGGGGCCGGCGTCGCCGGTGGCGTGAGGAGCGCAAGGCAGAGCAGGATCATGGACACAAAGTAGCGGCGGTCACGCCGTCGCCGCCACCGGCTCCTCCCGCCGCTCCCGGAACGCGAGCACCAGAGCCACGCTCACGATGGCGGCGGCGCACAGGAACGGGATGCCGTGCCCGAGCTTGTCGAAGGCGACCGTGGCGCCGACGGGGCCGATGATGCTCATGATCCCCCGAAACGTCTGCTGCGCGCCCATCACGAGGCCCAGCTCATGCCGGTCGGTGCGCTGGCTGACGAGAGACGTGGAGGCCGGGAACAGCAGCGCCGTGCCCACCGGCATCAGCACGAGGAAGAAGACGAACACCACCAGGCCGGGCCCCGGCGGCAGGAGAGCGGCTGGCAGCGGCGCCAAGGCCAGCCCCAGCAGCAACGACACGGTGCCGATCTGCATCGTGCGCACTTCGCCGAACCGGGCGTTGAACCAGCCGACGAGCGACACGCGCATCAAGACGCCGACTACGCCGAAGATGATCGTGTAGTAGTAGCCGATCGTGCGTTCGGTGACCCCGTAGACCTTCATCAGGTAGAGCGCGAGGACCCCGATGACGACGTTGAGCGCCAGCATCCCCACGACGTAGATCCAGATCACGCGGTGCGCCGGCGCCGTCGGGTGCTCGATGATCTCCCACAGCGCGCGCTTTACGGAGCGCCCCGGCGGCAGCTGTTGGCCGCTGGGTGTGTGCGTGTGGGCCACCCGCGACTCGGGAAGCCATTTCCACGCGAACGCGACGGTGGTGAGCATCAGGACGGCGGCGACCATCCCGGGAACCTCGGTGCCGAACGTCCGCGCCACGGAGCCGATCACCGGTCCGATCATGACGCCGGCGCTCGTGGCGGCAGAAATCCAACCCAGCGCCTTGGCCCGCTCCGCTGGTGCCATCGTATCGGCCACGTAGGCCTGCGCCACGCCCGTCGTGCCGCCGCCGAGCCCCTGCACCACGCGCGACGCGAACAACATCCACAGGCTGGTGGCATATCCGAAGATCGCGTATGCAAACGCGGACGCACCGAGCCCGATGAGCATCGCGGGCCGGCGTCCGTAGCGGTCCGAGACTTTGCCCCAAATGGGCGACGAGATGAGCTGCGCCACCGCGAACGCGGAGATGAGCGGCCCCACCATCCAGTCGGCCGCGTCCATCCGCTTCGCGTAGAACGGCATCAGCGGAGCCACCAGCATGAGGCCCATCATGTCGACGAAGCAGACGGTCATCAGGACTGCCAACCGCTTCATCGTCTGGCTCCGATTCCGAGCACCACGGCGCTCACGACCATCAGGACCACTCCGAACGCCGCGGCTACGCCCGTTTCCGAGAGCCGCAAGCTCGACAGAATCTCGATCGAAATGGGACGGGTCTCATACGTGTACAGCACGATCGACGCGACGATGTCGCCCAACGCCGCCACGAACGCGAGGCTGGCGCCGGCAGCGAGCCCGGGCCGGAGCTGCGGCAACGTCACGCGCGCGAGGGTGCGCCACTGTCCGGCGCCGAGGCTTGCCGCCGCCTCTTCGAGCGCAGGATCGAGCTGGCGGTACCCCGCGAGCAGCGCGCGCCCGGTGAGGGGCAGCGCGCGCACGAGATAGGCGAGCGGCAGAATCGCCGCCGTCCCGACCAACACCCAGCGCAGCGGCGGCGCGTGGACGCTGAACGTCATCGCCAGGGCGATCGCGAACACCGTGCCGGGAAGGGCCCAGGGGAGCGCGAGCAGCGCTTCGATCGCCTGCCGCAGCGCTACGCGGCGCCGCACCACGAGCCACCCGGCGGCGAGCGCCAACACCACCGCGGCGGCGGTGCTCACCCCCGCCATCCACAGCGAATTGAGAAGCGGGCGCAGCCGCTCGGCTTCACTGAACAGACGGCGGTAGTTCTCGAGATTGAGAACGGGTGGCAGAATCTCGGTCGTCCAGGCGCCGTACGGCACGAGCGAGACGAGCGCGAGCGTCAGATGGGGCAGCAGCAACAGGACGGCAAACCCCCACCCGGCCGCGGTCGCCAGGGCGCGGATCGCGGGACGACGGATCGGCCGGGGGCGCGGAGCGATTCCCTTCCCCAACGCGACGAGAATGTCGTCCCCTTCGGTGCGGCGCAGCAGCAAGAGCCCCGCCACCGCCACGAGCGCGAGCGCCAAGGTCTCGACCATGGCGAGCGGGAGATCGCCGTTCAACTTCGTGGCGACGATCTGGGTGGTCATCACGCGGAAGCCGCCGCCAAAGATGTACGGAGCGCTGAACGAGCCGAGCGACGTCATGAACGTCAGAATCGCGGCCCCAACGAGCGACGGGCGCACCAAGGGCAAGACGACGCGCCAGATCGTCGTCCAGCGATCCGCGCCCAGCGCCTGGGCCGCCTCGAGCATCGAGACGTCGAGTTTGGCGAGCCCCGCGCGCGTGAACAGGTAGAAGTACACGTACATCGAGTAGGCGTGGACGAGCAGGATCGCGGCGGGCCCCTGGAGCCGCCACGGCGCCTCCGGCATACCGAACAACGCCTGCACGGCGCGCGCGATGAACCCCGATTCTCCGTACAGAAACAGAAACGCGATCACGCCGACGAGCGGCGGCAGCACGACGGGCAGCGCGACGAGCGCGCCGAGGGTCTTCCGGCCCGGGAAGTCGAACCACTCGAACAGGAAGGCAAGCGGCACACCGATGGCCGCCGCGAGCGCGACGCTGGCGAGCGAGATCCAGACGCTGGCCCACAACGCCGCCCACTCCCCGGCGCGACCGAAAAAGGCACGCACCGCCGTGCCGTCGGCGGCGTCCCGAGCCACGACGAGAATCGGAAACAGCACCAGCCAGGCCAGGAGGAGTGCGAGACCCGCTCCGGCGAGCTGCGCGGTGCGCCGGGTCATCGCCCGTTCTCCGCGACGCGGATGACCCGCTCCGCCTCGACGAACACGCGGTCCCCCACGTGAGCGGCGTCGGGCTCGGCCAGGACCTCGAAGCGCTCGCCGCCGTCGGTCTCGACGAGGAAGAACGCCGCGGCGCCGGTGTAGCGGCGTTCGCGCACGACACCCGGCAGACCCCCCCCCGCAGCGGCGAAGCGCAGCCGCTCGGGACGCACGACGACAAGGTCCGCACCAGCGGCCAGCGCGCGGGCCGCCGCGCCGCGGAACACGTTGGCGCGGCCGACGAAGGTCGCGACGAAGAGGCTCGCCGGGCGTTCGTACAGATCCTCGGGGGCGCCCGCCTGCTCGAGGTGACCTGCGTTCAAGACGGCGACGCGGTCCCCCAACTCGAAGGCCTCTTCCTGCTCGTGCGTCACGAACACCGTGGTGATGCCGACGCGCTTGATGAGCTGGCGCAACTCGCGGCGCGTCCGCTCGCGCAGCGCCGGGTCGAGGTTCGAGAGCGGTTCGTCGAGCAGCAAGACGCGCGGCTCCGGCGCCAGTGCACGCGCCAACGCCACGCGTTGCTGTTGCCCGCCCGACAACTCCTGGACTTTGCGCCGCTCGAAGCCCGCAAGGTCGACGAGCCGCAGTGCCTCCGCGGCCTTGGCCCCCGCGTCGGCGTGGCCGCGGAGGCCGAACGCCACGTTCTGCCCCACGTCGAGGTGCGGGAACAAGGCGTAGTGTTGGAACACCATGCCGAAGCGGCGCCGCGCCGGCGGCATGCTCGTGACGTCCTCGCTCTCGACGACGATGCGCCCACCATCGGGCGTCTCGAATCCCGCGAGCAGGCGCAGCATGGTCGTCTTGCCGCTGCCCGACGGCCCGAGCAGGGCGACGATCTCCCCGCGCGCAATGTCGAGCGTGATCGGACCCACTGTGACGGCGTGGGCCCACTGCTTCTTGATCGCCTGAACTTGGAGGAAGGCGCTCACCGACCGGTGCCGCGCACGTGCTGGTCCCACCACCGCATCCACTCGGGTCCCCGCTCGGCCAGCAGGTCCCAGTCCACGTCGGCCACGACCATCTGACGTCGCACATCGCGCACCCAGTCGGGGAGCGAGTCAGGTGGAAGGTCGAGCCGCGCCGGGAGGCGGTACACGTCGCGCGCCGCCGCGAGCTGCATTTCGGGTGTGCCGGCGAATTCGACGAACGCGCGCGCCACCGCCAATCGCTTGCTGCCGCGCACGACGGCGATGCAGTCTTCGATCGCGACCGTGCCGCTCCGCGGGAAGACGTAGCCGACCGGCATGCCGCGGCGCCGACTGATCAACACGTCGGGCAAGTCCCAGACGGTAACGAGCGCCTCCTGGCGCGCGATCTTCTCGCTCACGAGGGCGGGGTTCTGCAAGTACTCCTTGGTCTGCCCGTCGAGCCGCCGCAGATACGCGAACCCGGCCGTGGTGTCGCCCGTCTCCCGCAGGCTGCGGCTCAGGATGAAGCCCCACACCGCGCGCATCGTGCCGCTCGCGAGCGGATCGCGGATGATGAGCTTCCCCTTCCACCGGGGATCGAGCAGATCGTCCCAGTCTTGCGGGGCCTCGGCGTGGGTGAGGAGCGCCTCGGGGTACAGGAAGACCGCCGGCGTCTCGTACGTGGCGACGTAGCAGTCGCCGGGACCGCGGCTCCGCGGCGCGATCGCGTCCGCCCAACTCGGCCGGTGGCAGTCGAGCAGCGAGTCCCGCGCCGCGAGCGCGAGGATCAAGGACGGCCCGCCGAACCACACGTCCGCCTGCGGATTGGCGCGCTCCGAGCGCACACGGTCGTACACTTCCTGCGACCCCATGTCGAGCCAGCGGACATCCACGTCGGGATGCAGGGCTTCGAAGCGGCGTTCAAACAGCGTCAGCAAGTCGCGGCCGTGCGGGCTGTAAATGACAAGGGGAGTGCGGGAATCCCGCGTGCATCCGACCAACGCGAGCAGCAATGCACCCACGCACCACGCACCACGCACCTTGTCGTTACGGAACACTGGTTCTCTTCAGTCCGAGCAGATTGGCGAAGAGGCGATAGGCCCCCGGCACGCCCGCCGGGAGCTGCCGGAAGAAACTCAAGCCCGTGTACACGTACGTGCCGCGCCCCAATGGCGCGACGAGCAATCCGCCCTTGAGCTGCTCACCCCCCGGATCGTGGCTCTCGAGCAGCGGGACGTAGGTCGAGTCCCAGTCGCGCGCGAAATAGAGCCCCCGCTCCTGCACCCACTCGCGCCAATCGTCGGGACCGATCTCGTTCGGGTAGTGGAACACCGGGTGTGCGGGGTCGAGCGGAGTCACCGGCGCCGTTTCGTCCGTCACC
>Ga0193739_1000374_pt1 | contig 12552 bp, 6 predicted proteins | sample L2a2metaG_FD_144926 | JGI IMG/M metagenome (GOLD analysis project Ga0193739, IMG submission 144926) | Soil microbial communities from a riparian zone of the East river system, Colorado, United States - L2a2 | ecosystem: Environmental > Terrestrial > Soil > Riparian zone | place: USA: East River...
CGCTACGATCTGGGCCGGGTAGGCCGCTACAAGATCAATCAGCGGCTCAAGGTGAACGAGGCGAAGGACAACACGGTCCTCACTGAGAACGATTTCATCGCGATCATCCGCTATCTGATCGAGCTGTCGGAAGGCCGCGGCTACACCGACGACATCGACCACCTCGGCAACCGCCGGGTGCGCTCGGTGGGCGAGCTGATCGCCAATCAGTTCTCGGTGGGGCTGTCGCGCATGGCGCGGCTCATCAAGGAGCGGATGAGCATCAACAACGATCCCGAGCGCATCACGCTCGACGACCTGGTGAACGCGCGCACGGTGAGCGCCGTGATCCAGGCGTTCTTCGGCTCGTCGCAGCTGTCGCAGTGCATGGATCAGACGAACCCGCTCGCCGAGCTGACGCACAAGCGCCGGCTGTCGGCCCTCGGTCCGGGCGGGCTCACCCGGGAGCGCGCGGGCTTCGAGGTGCGCGACGTGCACTACAGCCAGTACGGCCGGATGTGCCCGATCGAGACGCCGGAAGGTCCGAACATCGGGCTCATCACGAGCCTCTCGTGCTACGCGCGCGTCAACGACCTTGGCTTCATCGAGACGCCGTACCGTGTCGTGAAGGACGGCAAGGTCACCGACGACATCCGGTGGCTCTCGGCGTCCGAGGAAGAGGAGTACGCGGTCGCGCAGGCGAACGCGAAGCTCACGCCGGACGGCCGCTTCGCCGACGACTTGGTGCTGTGCCGCAAACGGGACGACTACCCGCTGCTGCCGCCGCACAAGATCGACTTCATGGACGTGGCGCCGGAGCAGCTCGTGTCCATCGCCGCGGCCCTGATTCCGTTCCTCGAGCACGACGACGCGAACCGCGCGTTGATGGGCTCGAACATGCAGCGGCAGTCGGTGCCGCTCCTCTTCCCGCAGGCGCCGCTCGTGGGCACCGGGCTCGAGGACAAAGTGGCGCGCGATTCGGGCGCCGTGGTGATCGCCCGGCGGGCGGGCGTGGTCACGCGCGTCACCGCCGACGAGATCATCATCGACTCGGGCGACGAGGACCTGAAGCCGGGCGATCACCCGCTGGCGCGCCTCAAGCAGCACGACCGCTTCCGCCTGAAGAAGTTCTGGCGCACCAACCAGGACACCGCCATCAACCAGCGGCCGCTCGTGCACATGGGCCAGAAGGTGAAGGCGGGGCAGGCCGTGGCCGACGGCGCGGGCACGGAGCACGGCGAGCTGGCGCTCGGCGCCAACGTCATCGTGGCCTTCATGCCGTGGTACGGTCACAACTTCGAGGACGCCATCGTCCTCTCCGAGCGCCTGGTGAAGGACGACGTGTACTCGTCGATCCACATTCAGGAGCTCGAGCTGCACGTCCGCGACACGAAGCGCGGCCGTGAGGAGATCACGCGCGAAATCCCGAACGTGGCCGAGGAGTCGCTCGTCGATCTCGACGAGCGGGGCATCGTTCGGATCGGCGCCCACGTGAAGGCGGGCGACATCCTGGTCGGCAAGATCACCCCGAAGGGCGAGACCGAACTCTCCCCCGAAGAGAAGCTGCTCACCGCGATCTTCGGCGAGAAGGCGAAGGACGTGAAGGACTCTTCGCTCAAGGTGCCGCCCGGGATGGAGGGCGTGGTCATCGACGTGAAGATCTTCTCGCGCATCGAGGACCAGGTGGTGGAGAAGGACCGCGGCGAGCGCATTGGCGAAGTGCGCCGGCTCGAGGCGGAAGAGAAGGCGCGGATCTCGGAGGCGATGTTCACGGAGCTGGCCGATTTGCTGTCCAACCAGGACGTGGGCCTGATGCTCAAGGCGGGGACGGTGGAGGAGTACCTCCCGGCCGGCACCAAGCTCACCAAGCCGCAGGTCGCCCAGGTGAACTTCGCCGACGTCGACCTGAAGACGCTGCGCGTCGCGAACAAGACCGTGAACGAGCGGATTCGCGCGGTGCTCGATGCGGCGACCGCCGAGCGCGCCAAGATCGAGGAGAAGTCGGAAGACCAGATCGACAAGATTCTCCAGCCGGACGAGCTCCCGCCGGGAGTGATCCAGCTGGTGAAGGTCTACATCGCCGAGAAGCGCAAGATCTCGGTGGGCGACAAGATGGCGGGCCGTCACGGGAACAAGGGCATCATCGCGCGCATCGTGCCGGAGGAGGACATGCCGTTCCTCCCGGACGGGTCGCCGGTGGACATCGTCCTGAACCCGCTGGGTGTGCCGAGCCGGATGAACGTGGGCCAGATCCTCGAGACGCACCTGGGTTGGGCCGCGAAGATCCTCGGTTTCGACGCGAAGACCCCCGTCTTCCAGGGCGCCGACGAGAATGAAATCGGCGTGCTGGTGCGGTTGGCGGGCCTGACGTGGGTGGCGGAGTGCCTGCGTCTCCAGGTCCGTCCACCGGAGCTCGACGCCGCCCGCGTGCGCGCGATCGTCGCCGACCTGCGGCGCCCCACGTCCGGGAACGGGGCGCGGCCCGACGTGTCCACCGCCGGCATCACATTGCTGGGCGGTCGGACGGTGTCGGCCGAGACGCGCGAGCTGCACCACCAGCTGGTGGACTTCCTGAAGTTCGCCGCGAAGGAGCTGGCGGAGCGGGAGCTGGCGCAGCGCCGGACCGAGCAGGAAGTCCAGGCGGCGCGTCTCGAGAAGGGCGCCGAGGGCGGCACGGAGCTGTCGGCCGTCGAGAAGGCGGGGCTCAAGGCCGGCCTCAAGGACGCCGAAAAGTTCCTAGCCAAGGACAAGCCGGCGGAGGTGCTCGATGCCACGGGCCGGCCAGCGCTGGCGGCGCTGTTCGGCGCCAAGTCGGAGGCCGACGTGGACGGCGCGGTGGTCGAGCTGCTGGCCGTGGCGGGATTGTCGCCGGCGGGGAAGTGCCGCCTGCGCGACGGGCGCACGGGCGAGCTGTTCGAGTCCGAGGTGACGGTGGGCGCGATCTACATGATGAAGTTGTCGCACCTCGTGGACGACAAGATCCACGCCCGCTCCATCGGCCCGTACTCGCTCGTAACCCAGCAGCCGCTCGCCGGGAAGGCGCAGTTCGGCGGGCAGCGGTTCGGGGAAATGGAAGTGTGGGCGCTGGAAGCATACGGCGCCGCGCACACGCTGCAGGAAATCCTGACCGTCAAGTCGGACGACGTGAACGGCCGGAGCCGCGTGTACGAGGCGATCGTGAAGGGGCAGAACCTGCCGAAGCCCGGGATTCCGGAGTCCTTCAACGTGCTGGTGAAGGAGCTACAGGCCCTGGGACTCAAGGTGACGCTCGGCACTACCGAAGACGTGGAGGAATAGCGTGATCGACTTCCGCAGCGGGCACGAGCCTAAGAGCTCGAGCTTCGACTACATCCAGATCCGGATCGCCTCCCCCGAGGAGATCCGCGGTCCGAGGGATTCCAAGGAACGGGAGCGCCTGGAGCTGCAGGGCCAGCGCACCTGGTGGTCGTGGGGCGAAGTCACCAAGCCCGAAACGATCAACTACCGCTCGTTCAAGCCGGAACGGGACGGGCTCTTCTGCGAGCGCATCTTCGGCCCGGTGAAGGACTGGGAGTGCCACTGCGGGAAGTACAAGCGGATCCGCTATCGCGGCGTGATCTGCGACCGCTGCGGCGTCGAAGTGACGCTGTCCAAGGTGCGGCGCGAGCGGATGGGTCATATCGAGCTCGCCGTGCCGGTGGCGCACATCTGGTTCTTCAAGACGCTGCCGTCGCCGATGGGCAATCTGCTGGACATGACGCTGCGGGATCTCGAGCGGGTGATCTACTACACGAATTACGTCGTGATCGAGCCCGGCGAGCAGGAGCTGCAGGAGCGGGAGCTGCTGGACGAAGACCGCTATCTCGAGCTGCGCGCCAAGGCGCGGGCCGAGGGCGACACCGCCTTCAAGGCCGACATCGGTGCCCCGGCGATCCGCTCGTTGCTCGAGCGCATCAACGTGGACAAGCTGGCCGACGAGCTGCGCGAGTCGGTGACCACGGAGACGAGCCAGCACCGCAAGAAGCAGATGCTCAAGCGGCTCAAGATCGTGGACGCGATGCGCAACTCCGGCAACGCCGGCGAAGTGCGCAACGACCCGCGCTGGCTGATCCTCGACGTGGTGCCGGTGATTCCGCCCGACCTGCGGCCGCTCGTGCCGCTCGACGGCGGGCGCTTCGCCACGTCGGACCTGAACGACTTGTACCGGCGCGTGATCAACCGGAACAACCGGCTGCAGAAGCTGATCCTGCACCGCGCGCCGGAGGTCATTCTCCGCAACGAAAAGCGGATGCTGCAGGAGGCGGTGGACGCGCTGTTCGACAACGGCCGCCGCTCCAAGGCGATCCGAGGGCGCGGCAAGCGGCCCCTCAAGTCGCTGTCCGACATGCTCAAGGGCAAGCAGGGGCGGTTCCGTCAGAACCTCCTCGGCAAGCGCGTGGACTATTCGGGCCGCTCGGTGATCGTGGTCGGACCCGAGCTGCGGCTGCACCAGTGCGGCCTGCCGAAGGCGATGGCGGTCGAGCTGTTCAAGCCGTTCATCATTCACAAGCTGGTGGAGAAGGGCATCGCCGAGACGGTGAAGCGGGCGAAGAAGATCGTGGAGAAGGAGTCGCCGGAAGTGTACGAGATCCTCGAGGAGATCATCGAGGACCATCCCGTGCTCTTGAACCGCGCGCCGACGCTGCACCGGCTGGGCATCCAGGCGTTCGAGCCGGTGCTGGTCGAGGGCAAGGCGATCCGGATTCACCCCCTCGTCTGCGCCGCGTTCAACGCCGACTTCGACGGCGACCAGATGGCCGTGCACGTGCCGCTCTCGTTCGAGGCGCAGCTCGAGTGCCGCCTGCTGATGATCTCGTCGAACAACGTGCTCAAGCCGTCGGACGGCCGGCCCGTGGCCGAGCCCAGCCAGGACATGGTGCTGGGCTGCTACTTCCTCACCAAGGAGCCGGCGGACTTCGAGGCGCAACTCGCCTCGGCGCCGCGGATCGGCTCGCTGGCGGAGCTCGAAATGGCGCTCGCCGTGAAGCAGCTGGCGTTCCACTCGCCTGTGCACGCCTGGCACGAAGCGCCGGGGCAGGCGGGGCGCTGGATCGCGACCACGGCGGGACGGTTCCTGTTCAACAGCATCCTCCCCGAGGGGCTACTGCGCGAACAGGGCTACCAGAACAAGGTGATGCGGAAGAAGGATCTCTCGGAGTTGGTGTTCGAGAGCTATCGCCGCGCGGGGCTCTCCCCGACGGTGCAGTTCTTGGACCAGCTGAAAGAGTTCGGATTCCGGTACGCCACGATGGGTGGTGTGTCGATCGGCGTGGCGGACCTCGAGATCCCGGCGGAGAAGGCGCCGCTGCTCGCGGATGCGGAAGCGCGCGTCGAGCGGTTCCAGCGCGCGTACGCGACGGGCCAGATCACCTTCGGCGAGCGCTACAACAAGGTGATCGACGCCTGGACCCACGCCAACAACGACATCGCCGAGGCGATGGTCGCCACGATGAAGAAGTCCAAGGGCGGCTTCAACCCGGTGTACATGATGTTCGACTCCGGGAGCCGCGGCTCGCGTGACCAGATCCGGCAGCTGGCCGGAATGCGCGGCCTGATGGCGAAGCCGCAGAAGAAGCTCACGGGCGGCATCGGCGAAATCATCGAGAGCCCGATCAAGTCGAACTTCCGCGAGGGGCTCAGCGTGCTCGAGTACTTCATCTCGACGCACGGTGCGCGCAAGGGTCTCGCCGATACGGCCTTGAAGACCGCTGATGCGGGGTATCTGACCAGGCGCCTAGTCGACGTGGCGCAGGACGTCACGATCACCGAGGAGGACTGTGGTACGATCCTCGGCCTCGAGATGTCGGCGCTGAAGGAGGGCGAGGACATCATCGAGCCGCTGCGCGAGCGCATCGTCGGTTGCGTGGCCCTGGATGAGGTGCTCGACCCGCACGAGCTGGACGAGGATGGGCGGTCCAAGGTGCTGGTGGAAGCGGGCAAGCTCGTCATCGAGGAGACGTCACAGGCCATCGAGGACGCCGGCATCGAGACGGTGAAGATCCGCTCGGTGCTCACCTGCGAGGCCAAGCGCGGCGTGTGCCGGATGTGCTACGGCCGGAACCTCGCCACCATGGACATGGTGGACCTGGGCGAGGCCGTCGGGATTCTCGCGGCACAGTCGATCGGCGAGCCGGGCACGCAGCTCACCCTGCGGACCTTCCACATCGGCGGCACGGCGGCGCGTATCGCCGAGCAGACGGTGCGGAAGACCAAGGTCGAGGGCGTCATCGAGCACGGCGACCGGTTGACGTTCGTCAACACGCCCGATGGGGCGCGCGTGGTCACGAGCTACGAGGGCGATGTGGTCCTCAAGGCCGCGGCCCACGGCCACGGGCACACGGCCGCCTCCAAGCTGGCCGTTCACTCGCGCTTCCACGTGCCGCTCGGCGCCACGCTGATGGTCGATGACGGCCAGAAGGTGGCGAAGGACGCGGTGCTGTTCACGTGGGACCCGTACACCAACCCGATCATGACGGACGTGGCGGGGCTGGTGCGGTTCGTGGACATCGTCGAAGACGAGACGGTGCGCGAGGAGCTGGACGAGATCACCGGTCGGCGCCAGCGGGTGATCATCGAGGACCGCGAGAAGAAACTCCACCCGCACATCGAAGTCGTGCAGAAGAAGGGCGACAAGGAAAAGCGGCTCCGCGACTTCGTCATTCCCGAGGGCGCGCAGCTCACCGTCGAGGACGGCCAGGAAGTGTACGCCGGGCTCGTGCTCGCCAAGGTGTCGCGCGAGGCGTACAAGACGCGGGACATCACGGGCGGCCTGCCGCGCGTGGCCGAGCTGTTCGAGGCCCGGCGGCCCAAGGACCCCGCCACGATTTCCGAAGTGGACGGCGTGGTGCGGTTCGGCGAGATCAAGCGCGGCAAGCGCGAGATCTGGGTGCACGCGGAGGAGGGCGAGCCGCAGCTGTACGAGGTGGCGGCCGGCAAGCACTTGCGCGTCCACGAGGGCGACCGGGTGCGGGCGGGCGACCGCCTCACCGAAGGGCCGGTGAACCCGCACGACATCCTGCGGATCAAGGGTCCCCGGGCGGTGCAGGAGTACCTCCTGAACGAAGTACAGGAGGTGTACCGGCTCCAGGGCGTGAAGATCAACGACAAGCACATCGGCGTGATCGTGCGCCAGATGCTGCAGAAGGTAAAAGTCGTGGATCCGGGGGACACTTCGTTCCTCGAGGGCGAGTCCATCGACAAGCTGGTGTTTACGGACATCAACGAGCGGGCCGTGAAGAAGGGCGGGAAGCCCGCCACCCGGGAGCCGTTGCTCCTGGGCATCACCAAGGCGAGCCTCACGACGCAGTCGTTCATCTCCGCCGCCTCCTTCCAGGAGACGACCCGGGTGCTGACCGACGCGGCGATCCGCGGGGCCAAGGACGACCTCCTGGGCCTGAAGGAGAACATCATCATCGGCCATCTGATTCCGGCGGGAACCGGCATTTACCGGTACCACGACATCGAGATCGAGCCGCCGGAAGGGTTCCAGCCGCCGCCGCCGCCGCTTGAAGCACCGGCGCCCGGCGCGGCACCGAGTCCGTTCCCGGAAGAAGTCGAAGCAGAGTAGTTCGAGTAAAGTCAGAAACGGCGCCGAGGCAATCTCGGCGCCGTTATGACTTTTAGGGCGTTTGCTCTTGCGGGGGGTTGTGGACGTCTGGTTATGATAGCCGCGTCTCTCATCGCGAGCTATCCATGAAGCGTCGTGCCGCCGGTCTTTCCCTTCTGCTGCTCGCTCTCCTGTCTGGCGCCTGCAACCGCGATGCCGCCACCGGCCTGCCGCCCATCGCGGCCCGGAGCGAGGCTGGTCCCAAGAAGCTCAAGGACGCCATCGCTTTTTTCACACGCCAGTTCAACACGATCGACGGCGGTCTGGCCGTCATGAGTGTGGACGGTTCGGGGCGGCGTCCACTCGCCGGGGGGGAGCTCGGGTTCGAGCCGTCCATCTCGCCTGACGGTCGACAGATCGCGTTCTCGAGAAACACGGACGTGGGGGTCACGTCGATTTACGTTATGAACGTGGACGGCACCGGCACGACCGAGGTCGCTCGACGACTGGTATTCAATCCCGGGCCGGTGTGGTCACCCGATGGCTGTCAGATTGCGTACCGCAGTGGTTTTGATCAGCAGGTCTCACCGTGGATCGAGATTGTCAATGCGGATGGCACCGGAGGGCATCAGGTCACACCGGAACCCGACCCGAACGAATTCGCCTATTATGAGAGTCCCACCTGGTCCCCAGACGGCTCGCGGCTCGCGTTTACGAAAAACTCGGTCCTGCACGTCATCAATGCCGACGGCACGGGGATGACGGCGCTTCCGAACGAGGACCTGGCGATCAATCCGTCGTGGTCCCCGGACGGGCAGCGCATCGCGTACACGAGTCTCGATCCTTTCGGCGAGATCCACCTGAGGAATCCGGATGGGTCGAACCTTGCGCGGGTGACCGTCGCGACCCCCGGGACCTTCGATTTTTGGCCCCGGTGGGCTCCGGACTCACGCCGGCTGGTCATGTCGCATGTGGCCGATGATCAGATCCAAACCGTCACCATCAATGCCGATGGCACGAACCCGGTGAATCTGACTCCCGCCGGTGTCCTGGATTTCATGCCCGACTGGAGTCGGCGGAGCGACGGCAAATGCGGACGCTGAAGCGGAGCGCCCGGCAGCGATCCCGGGCGCCTGTACTTTAGTGCCGCTGTTTTACGGGTGGTCGGGGGAGTCGGGAGGCGGCTTGGGGATGAGTGAGCCGAGGAGCCCGCCGGTGACCCCGCCGAGGGTGGCGCCGAACAAGAACCCCTTGATGGTGGGCCAGACGCAGTTGGGCCGCGCGCCGATGCCGTCGTACCCGCAGAACCCATCTCCGAGGCTGGCTCCGAGGAGGCCCACGAAGGCGGCACCCACCACCAGGCCCTCCCAGCGATGGTCCGGGGCCTTGCCGAACAGACCTGCGGCCTTCGCCGGGGCCCGCGACGTCAGTTCTGGCTCCCACCGAGGATAGGCGTTCGCGAGGCGCTGGCCCGCCAGCGGGACGGACGCGGCGGCCGCGAGAGCGATGGCGACGAGGAGGGATCGCACCAGTCGAGTATCGCACCACCCTTGACCTAAGTTCAATCCCCCCCTTAGCTTTCAAGTCTATTTCGCAACTTTTTTCCAGCGTCGTTTGAGGGGTATGCCGACCATCAATCAGCTCGTGCGTCACGGCCGCAAGGACGTGGCGAAGAAGGAGAAGGCGCCGGCGCTGCGGCAAAACCCGCAGAAGCGCGGCGTCTGCACCCGCGTCTACACCACCACCCCGAAGAAGCCGAACTCGGCGCTCCGGAAAGTGGCACGCGTGCGGCTGACGAACGGGTTCGAGGTGACGGCCTACATCCCCGGTGAAGGGCACAACCTGCAGGAGCACTCGATCGTGATGATCCGCGGAGGCCGCGTGAAGGACCTCCCGGGGGTGCGCTACCACATCATCCGCGGCACGCTCGACGCCGCGGGTGTGAACGAGCGCAAGCAGTCGCGGTCGAAGTACGGCGCGAAGCGTCCCAAGGAGGCCGCGAAGTGAGCCGGCGCAAGAAGACCGTCAAACGGCCGGTGCCGCCGGATCCGCGCTACGACAGCCAGACCGTCTCCAAGTTTTTGAACAACCTGATGACCGGGGGCAAGAAGTCGTTGTCGGAGCGGATCTTCTATTCGGCGATGGATCTGATCGAGCAGCGCACCGGGCAGCCCGGCGTGACCGTGTTCAAGCAGGCGTTGTCGAACGTGAAGCCGGCCCTCGAGGTGAAGTCGCGCCGCGTCGGCGGCGCGACCTACCAGGTACCGGTCGAAGTGCGGCCGGAGCGGCGCACCGCGCTGGGAATGCGCTGGATCATTCAGTACAGCCGCGCGCGCAAGGAAAAAACGATGGCGGAGCGGCTGGCCGCCGAGCTGATCCTCGCCTCGAAGGGCGAGGGCGAGACGATCAAGAAAAAGGAAGACACGCACCGGATGGCGGAAGCCAACCGGGCGTTTGCCCACTACCGCTGGTAGAGGGTGGTGATCCCCGGGGCCGTGCCCCGGGGTCCTGCGGAGCGAGACCGGCCCACCTCGGGGTGCCTGGTCGCCCCGCCTTTTTGCTGAAGATGGCTGAATAAAGGACCGCAATGCCTCGCACGACGCCGCTCGACAGGATTCGGAATATCGGCATCATGGCCCACATTGATGCCGGGAAAACGACTACGACCGAGCGCATCCTCTACTATACGGGCCGCACCTACAAGCTGGGTGAGGTGCACGACGGCACGGCCACGATGGACTGGATGGAGCAGGAGCAGGAGCGCGGCATCACCATCACCTCCGCGGCTACGACCGCGTTCTGGCCGCGGCTCGGCGAGCAGTACCGCATCAACATCATCGATACGCCCGGCCACGTCGACTTCACCGTCGAGGTGGAGCGCAGCCTGCGCGTGCTGGACGGCGCCGTCACCGTGCTCGACGCCGTGGGCGGCGTAGAGCCGCAGACCGAAACCGTGTGGCGCCAGGCCGACCGCTACGGCGTCCCGCGGATCATCTTCGTCAACAAGATGGATCGCGTCGGCGCCGACTTCGACATGTGCCTGCGCATGGTGCGCGAGCGGCTCGGCGCCAAGGCGGTCCCGATCCAGCTCCCCCTCGGCTCGGGGGAGCTGTTCACCGGCCTGATCGACCTGGTTCGCCAGATCGAGATCGTGTACGACGACGAAACCCTCGGCAAGAAGTACGTCGAGGGTCCGGTGCCGGCCGCCCTCGCGGCCAGAGTGAAGCAGATGCGCCACGAGATGCTGGAAGCGTGCGTCGAGCACGACGACGCGATCCTGCACAAGTACCTCGAGGGGCAGGCGCTCACCGAGGAAGAGATCCGCAAGGTGTTGCGCAAAGCGACGGTCGCCGGGCACATCGTGCCGGTCATCTGTGGCGCCGCCTTCAAAAACAAAGGCGTCCAGGCGCTGCTCGACGCGGTCGTGGATTATCTGCCGTCGCCGGTGGACGTCCCGCCGATCAAGGGCCATTTGCCGCATCACGATGCGACCCACGCCGAGCGTCCCCCCTCGGACGACGTGCCGTTCGCGGCGCTCGCGTTCAAGATTATGACCGACCCATACGTCGGGAAACTGACATTCTTCCGGGTCTATTCGGGCGTGTTGGCCGCCGGGTCGTACGTGTACAACAGCTCCAAGGAGCGCCGCGAGCGCATCGGGCGGCTGCTGCAGATGCACGCGAACAAGCGCGAGGAAATCGAAGAGGTGCGCGCCGGCGACATCGCCGCCGCCATCGGCCTCAAGGACACGCGCACCGGCGACACGCTGTGCGACGAAGAGCATCCGATCATCCTCGAGGCGATGCGCTTCCCGAATCCCGTGATCTCGGTCGCCATCGAGCCGAAGACCAAGGCCGACCAGGACAAGCTGGGCACCGCGTTGCAGAAGCTGTCCGAGGAAGATCCTACGTTCCGCGTGCATTCCGATCCGGAGACGAATCAGACGATCATCAGCGGCATGGGCGAGCTGCACCTCGAGATCATCGTCGAGCGGATGCGGCGCGAGTTCAAGGTCGACGCCAACGTCGGCCGGCCGCAGGTGGCGTACCGCGAGACGGTGCGCAAGCGCGTCGAGTACATCGAGGGCAAGTTCATCCGCCAGACGGGCGGCCGCGGCCAGTACGGCCACGTCGTCATTCACCTCGAGCCGGGCCAGCCGGGCACCGGGTTCGTGTTCGAGGACAACGTCGTCGGCGGGACGATCCCGAAGGAATACATCGGGCCGGTCGAGGCGGGGGTGAAGGAAGCCCTCGAGAACGGCGTGTTGGCCGGCTATCCGATGGTGGACGTGAAGGTGGAGCTGGTGGACGGCTCCTACCACGACGTCGACTCGAGCGAAATGGCGTTCAAGATCGCCGGGTCGATGGCCGTGAAAGAAGCGGCGCGCCAGGCGCACCCGATCCTGCTCGAGCCGATCATGGACGTCGAGGTCGTGACGCCGTCCGACTACATGGGTGAAGTGATCGGCGACTTGTCGAGCCGGCGCGGAAAGATCGGCGGCATGACGCAGCGCGCCGACGCGCACATCGTCGCGGCGAGCGTGCCGCTGTCGGAGATGTTCGGGTACTCGACCACGCTGCGCTCGATGAGCCAGGGCCGCGCGATCTACAGCATGCAGTTCAGTCACTACCAGGAAGTGCCGAAAGCCAAGGCTGAAGAAATTGTTTCCAAGGTGAAAGGCTAGACAAATGGCAAAGGCCAAGTTTGAGCGCACGAAACCCCATGTGAACGTCGGCACCATCGGCCACGTGGATCACGGCAAGACCACCCTGACGGCGGCGCTGACGAAAGTGTCGTCGGACAAAGGCCTGGCGACCTACATCTCCTACGACCAGGTGGCGAAGGCCTCCGAGTCGCAGGGGCGGCGCGACGCGACCAAGATCCTGACGATCGCGACGAGCCACGTCGAGTATTCGACGACCGAGCGCCACTACGCGCACGTCGACTGCCCGGGCCACGCCGACTACGTGAAGAACATGATCACCGGTGCCGCGCAGATGGACGGCGCG
>Ga0193739_1000375_pt1 | contig 12540 bp, 8 predicted proteins | sample L2a2metaG_FD_144926 | JGI IMG/M metagenome (GOLD analysis project Ga0193739, IMG submission 144926) | Soil microbial communities from a riparian zone of the East river system, Colorado, United States - L2a2 | ecosystem: Environmental > Terrestrial > Soil > Riparian zone | place: USA: East River...
CGACGCCGCGGAAGCGCGTACTGGCCGGTGTGGACGATCGGTCGCCCTGCCGGTGTCCTGTGGAAGACTTCAGCCGGGCAGCGCCGCGAGCTGACCCTCGAGTCGGGCGATGTCGGCCTCGGCCGCGGTCCGCCGGTCACGGATCTTCGTCACGACGGCATCCGGCGCTTTGGCGAGGAACTGCTCGTTGTCCAGCTTGGCTGCCGCCTGTGCCAGCTCTTTGCGTGCAGCGGCGAGATCCTTGTCCAACCGGCGCCGCTCGGCGGCAACGTCGATCGTGCCCGAGACGTCGATGTCCACCGTCACCGCGCCCACCCGCAGCGTCGCCGTCGGCGCGAAGCCGTCGGCGGGATCGTCCAGCCAGGTAAGCGACCTGATCTCGACCTCGTGCAGTGACACCGGTCCCTCGACGTTTCCGCCGAGCCGCGCGGCGACCCGCTGGCGCGGCTTGAGCCCCTGGTCGCTCCGGAACCGGCGCACCTCGGTGACCAATCGCTGGATGCCGGCGACGGCCGCCTCCGCGTCCGGGTCGGTCCACGCCGGGTCGGCCGAGGGCCAGGCGGCCGTGACCAGCGGTTCGTCGCCGGTCAGCTCCGTCCACAGCGTCTCGGTGACGAACGGCGTCAGCGGATGCAGCAAGCGGAGCACCGTGTCGAGAACGTGCCCCAGCACGAGCCGCGTGCGTTCGGCCGCGGCTCCGCCCATCCCCAACGGCGTCTTGGCCAGCTCGACGTACCAGTCGCAGAACTCGTCCCAGGCGAAGTGGAACAGCGCCTCCGACGCCTTGGCGAACTGGAAGTCCTCGTAGAACGCGTCGACCTCCGCAGCCGTCGCATGCAGCCTGGACAGGATCCAGCGGTCCGGAGCCGACAGGTGGGCGGCGGGTGGCAGCTGACCGATCCGGGCACCGTTCAGCAGCGCGAAACGCGTCGCGTTCCAGAGCTTGTTGCAGAAGTTGCGCGACGCCTGGACCCAGTCCTCGCCCACCGGCACGTCCGTGCCTGGGTTGGCCCCGCGTGCCAGCGTGAAGCGGACGGCGTCGGCGCCATAGGCATCGAGCCACTCGATCGGGTCGACGGCATTGCCGAACGACTTCGACATCTTCTTGCCGCGCACGTCGCGCACCATCCCGTGCAGGGCGACGATGCGGAACGGAACGGCGTCGTCCGGCGCCCGGTCGCTGTGCGCGTAGAGCCCGAACATCATCATCCGGGCGACCCAGAAGAACAGGATGTCGTAGCCGGTGACCAGCACCTGGTTCGGGTAGAACTTCGCCAGCGCCGGCGTCTCGTCCGGCCAGCCCAGCGTGGAGAATGGCCAGAGCGCGGACGAGAACCAGGTGTCGAGGACGTCGCCGTCCTGGGTCCAACCCTCGGCAGACGGCGCTTCGTCGTCGGGGCCGAGGCAGACGACCTCGCCGTCGGGGCCGTACCAGACCGGGATCCGGTGGCCCCACCACAGCTGGCGCGAGACGCACCAGTCGTGCATGTCGTCGACCCAGGCGAACCAGCGGGGCTCCATCTCCTTCGGGTGGATGACCACGCGCCCATCGCGAACCGCGTCGCCGGCGGCCTTCGCCAGCGGACCGACCCGAACCCACCATTGCAGCGAGAGCCGCGGCTCGATGACCGTCTTGCACCGCGAGCAGTGGCCCACCGAGTGCAGGTACGGCCGCTTCTCCGCGACGATGCGGCCCTCCTCGCGCAGCGCCGCCACGACAGCCGGCCTGGCCTCGAAGCGGTCGAGCCCCTGGAACGAGCCGTGCGCGGTGATCCGGCCCTGCTCGTCGAGGACCATCAGGCTCGGCAGCCCGTGCCGCTGCCCGATCTCGAAGTCGTTGGGGTCGTGCCCCGGTGTCACCTTGACCATGCCGGTGCCGAACGACGGGTCGACGTGGGCATCGGCCACGATCGGGATGCGCCGGCCGGTCAGCGGCAGCTCGACCTCGGTGCCAACCAGGTGCGCGTAACGCTCGTCGTCGGGATGGACGGCGACCGCCGTGTCGCCGAGCATTGTCTCGGCGCGGGTGGTCGCGACCACGACCTGGCTGGTCCTGGGGTCGCCGTAGCGGATCGTGACCAGCTCGCCCTCGTCGTCGGAATGCTCGACCTCGATGTCGGACAGCGCAGTGTGGCAGCGCACGCACCAGTTGATGATCCGCTCGGCCCGGTAGACCAGACCGTCGTCGTAGAGCCGCTTGAAGATCTCCTGGACGGCGCGGGAGAGCCCGTCGTCCATGGTGAAGCGCTCGCGGCTCCACGCGACGCCGTCGCCGAGCCGGCGCATCTGTCCGAGGATCTTGCCGCCCGACTCTGCCTTCCACTCCCAGACCTTCTCGACGAACGCCTCGCGGCCCAGGTCGTGCCGCGAGAGCCCTTGTTTGGACAGCTCACGCTCGACGACGTTCTGGGTGGCGATGCCGGCGTGGTCCATGCCGGGCATCCACAGCGCCTCGTAGCCCTGCATGCGGCGGCGGCGGACCAGGGCGTCGATCAGGGTGTGTTCGAAGGCATGTCCGAGATGAAGCGATCCGGTGACGTTGGGCGGCGGGATGACGATGCAGAACGGCGGCTTGTCACTCTTCTCGTCAACCTCGAAATAGCCGCGCTCGACCCAACCCTCGTAGAGCGGACCCTCGACCTCCGCCGGCGCGAACGCCGTGGCCAGGCTGGTGTGGGCGGTAGGGGTCGTCTCGGTCACGGCGGGAAGTCTACGGACTACGACACGATCTTCCTGGTGCGCGATGACTTGCCGGTCTAGGCGCTCTTCTCGCGGCGTTCGCGCTTGCGGGTGGTGACCTCGCGCGGGACCAGCGTCGGGTTGACGTTCTCGAGCACAACCTCGCGGTTGATGACCACGCGGGCGACGTCGTCGCGGCTGGGCACCTCGTACATCACATGGAGGAGGACCTCCTCCATGATCGCCCGCAGGCCCCGGGCCCCGGTGCCGCGCAGCAGCGCCTGATCGGCCACGGCGTCGATCGCATCGTCGGTGAACTCGAGTTCGACGTTGTCGATCTCGAAGAGCCGGTGGTATTGCCTCACCAGCGCGTTGCGCGGCTCGGACAGGATGCGGATCAGCGCTTCGCGGTCGAGCGGGCTCACCGTCGTGATGACCGGGAGCCGGCCGATGAACTCCGGGATCAGGCCGAACTTGAGCAGGTCTTCGGGCATGACCTCGCCGAAGCGGTCGGCGCCGTCGCGCTCGGCCTTGCTGCGGATCTCGGCGCCGAAACCGAGGCCGGTGCGGCCGATGCGGTGCTCGATGATCTCCTCGAGCCCGGCGAAGGCACCGCCCACGACGAACAGAACGTTCGTTGTGTCGATCTGGATGAACTCCTGGTGAGGGTGCTTGCGCCCGCCCTGCGGGGGGACGCTGGCGGTGGTGCCCTCGAGAATCTTCAGCAGCGCTTGCTGAACACCTTCGCCCGAGACGTCTCTGGTGATCGACGGGTTCTCGCTCTTGCGGGCGATCTTGTCGACCTCGTCGATGTAGATGATGCCGGTCTCGGCCTTCTTGACGTCGTAGTCGGCCGCCTGGATCAGCTTGAGCAGGATGTTCTCGACGTCCTCACCGACGTAGCCTGCCTCGGTGAGCGCAGTGGCATCGGCGATGGCGAACGGCACGTTGAGCAGGCGGGCCAGCGTCTGCGCGAGGTAGGTCTTGCCGCAGCCCGTGGGGCCGATGAGCAGGATGTTGGACTTGGCAAGCTCGACGGCCTCTTCCTTCGCCGCCCGGGGACCCCCGGCCTGGCGCGCCTGTACCCGCTTGTAGTGGTTGTAGACCGCTACCGACAGCGCCTTCTTGGCGATCTCCTGGCCGATGACGTATTGCTCGAGGAACTCGTAGATCTCACGCGGCTTCGGCAGCTCGGCCAGCGAGGCTTCGGGACTCTCGTTGAGCTCTTCCTCGATGATCTCGTTACAGAGATCGATGCACTCGTCGCAGATGTACACGCCGGGCCCGGCGATGAGCTTCTTCACCTGCTTCTGGCTCTTCCCACAGAACGAGCACTTGAGCAGGTCACCGCCGTCGCCGATGCGTGCCACGCGGATCGTCCTTCCCCGGAGCGGTGCCCATGGGCCGTGTGTCTCGACGTTACCCCTTCGGGCCGACGAGCGGGCAGCGGCACGCGAGGACGTGCCGGTGACCCCGGCACGTCCTCGAGCATCAGGCGACGGCGCTCGCCTTGCGGGAGGTGGTGAAGGCGTCGACGAGGCCGTAGTCGATTGCTTCCTGGGTGGTGAGGATCTTGTCGCGCTCGATGTCCTTGCGGACCTCGTCGACGTCCTTACCGCTGTGGCGAGCGATGATCTCCTCGAGAAGGGAACGCATCCGCAGGATCTCGTTGGCCTGGATCTCGATGTCGCTGGCCGCACCGTACGCACCCTCGGTGTAGGGCTGGTGGATCAGCACCCGCGCGTTGGGTACGGCGAGCCGCTTGCCCTTGGCACCCGCCGCCAGCAGCACCGCGGCCGCCGAGGCGGCTTGGCCCATGCAGACCGTGCGGATGTCGGGCTTGATGAACTGCATCGTGTCGTAGATGGTCGTCATCGCCGTGAACGATCCGCCCGGCGAGTTGATGTAGATGTCGATGTCGCGGTCGGGGTCCATCGACTCCAGCGACATCAGCTGAGCCATGACGGCGTTGGCGACGTCGTCGGAGATCGGCGTGCCGAGGATGATGATGCGCTCCTCGAACAGCTTCGCGTACGGGTCGATCCGCCGGAAGCCGTAGGAGGTGCGCTCCTCCCACTGCGGAATGTAGTAGTTCATCGAGGGGACCTGGAGGTCGCTCATCGGGGCTCCTGGGCTCAAGTCGGTGTGAAGTCTGCCGGCAGCGCGGACGGCTAAGCCGTGCCGCCGCCCTCGGAGACCTGGGAGGCGCTCTGGACGACATGGTCGACGAAGCCGTACTCCATGGCCTCCTCGGCGGTGAACCACCGGTCGCGGTCGGAGTCGCGGTCGATCTCCTCGACAGTGCGCCCGGTGTGCCGGGCGATCAGCTCGGCCATCTGGCGCTTGGTGTGGAGCATCTGCTCGGCCTGGATGCGGATGTCGCTGGCCGAGCCCCCCATGCCGCCCGAGGGCTGGTGCATCATGATCCGCGCGTGCGGGGTGGCGTAGCGCTTGCCCCGGGTGCCCGCGGCCAGCAGGAACTGGCCCATCGACGCCGCCAGACCCATCGCCACGGTGACGACGTCGGGCTTGACGAACTGCATCGTGTCGTAGATAGCCATGCCCGCCGACACCGAGCCGCCGGGCGAGTTGATGTAGAGGTGGACGTCCTTCTCGGGGTCCTCGGCTGCGAGCAGGAGCAGCTGGGCGCAGATCGCGTTGGCGTTCTCGTCCTTGACCTCGGTGCCGAGGAAGATGATCCGCTCACGGAGCAGGCGGTTGTAGACGTTGTCCTCCAGGCCCATCGCCGAGCCTGGGGACTGCTGCATCGTGGCAGGAAGGACGAGACCGGATGTCTCGGGCCGTGGGCTCACCGTGTCTCCTCGTCGGTGCATTGGCGGCGTTCCGGCCGCCGGGCGGTTCGTCGTTGGTGTGTCATCGACCCTAACCAACCCCGACCGCCCCGCCATCCGGGAACGGCCCCTGTTCGCTCACGGCGTGCCAGACGCTGCCCACGGGAGCGCAGCGATGACGAGCCGTGGTTCAGCCCCCGGTGGGCTCGTCGCGCTCGAGAGGGTCTGTTTCATCAGCGTCGTCGTCGTCGGCTAGGGACTCGTCGAGCTCGTCGAGCTCGGCGAACTCGATGCCGCCCGGCAGCACGCCGTGCGCGCCGACCTCTCCGGGGGTGTCGTCCTCGCCGATCGTGCCGTCCTCGCGGAGCCGGTCGAGCTCGACCGGCCGGCCCGAGGCATCGACCACCTCGGCCTTCTCGACCACCAGCGCCAGCGCCTTGCCGCGCGCGACGTCGGCGACCAGCGCCGGTAGGTTGCCGCTCTCGACATACTGCTGGGCGAGCTGGTTCGGGTCGATGCCCGACCCGGCCGCCCGCTGGATGATGTACGAGGTCAGTTCCTCCTGTGAAACCTGCAGTTCCTCGGACTTGACCAACTCGTCGAGTACGAACTGCGAGGTCAGGTTGCGCCGCAGTTCTGTCTCGAACTCGGCACGGTGATCGTCGTCGCCGTGACCATCGGTGAAGTGCTCCTCGATCTGCGCTGCGATGACACCTTCGGGAAGCGGGATCTCGCCCGCGCCCTCGAGGAGCTTGTCGAGGGTCTTGTCGCGGGCGCCGACTGCCTGCTCGAGACGCTTCACCCTCTCTGCCCGTTCGCGCAGGTCGGCGCGCAGTTCGTCGAGCGTGTCGAACTCGCTGGCCATTTGCGCGAACTCGTCGTCCAGCTCGGGAAGCTCCTGCTCCTTGACCGCGCTGACGGTGACCGTGCAGTCGACCTCGTCGCCGGCGTTGGTGCCGAGAAGGGTCGTACGGAAGGTGGCGGACCCGCCCGCGGACAGGCCGGTGACAGCGTCGTCGATGCCGTCGACGAGCTGACCGCTGCCGATCTGGTAGGACACGCCCGTGGCCTGACCTCCCTCGACCGGTTCGCCGTCCTTGGTCGCGGTGAGGTCGACCATGACGAAGTCGCCGTCGCCGGCCGGACGGTCGACGCCGACCAGCGTGCCGAACCGCGACCGCAGCGACGCCATCTCGGCATCGACATCGTCGTCGCCGACCTCGACGTCGTCGACCTCGACGCGCAGGCCCTCCCACTCCGGAAGCGTGACCGTGGGCCGGACATCGACCTCGACGGTGAACTTGAGCTCCTGGCCGTCGGCGAAGTCGGTGACATCGACCTCCGGCTGGCCCAAGGGCTTGAGCTCGTTCTCCTCGACGGCCAGGCCGTACAGCCGCGGCAGAGCCTCGTTGACCGCCTCGTCGAGCACCGCCGGGCGGCCGACGCGTTGGTCGATGACCAGCGGCGGGACCTTGCCCTTTCGGAACCCGGGGACGGTGACCTGGGCGGCGATCCTCTTGTACGCGGAGGCGATGCTGGGCTCGAGCTCTGCGAACGGGACCTCGACCGCGAGCCGGACCCGCGTCGGGTTGAGGGTCTCGACGACGCTCTTCACTGGGGAGTTCTCCTGGACGTGTGATCGGCGGCCGCTGCTGGCGGCGCACGACGGGCTGGCGGCGCGCGGCCGGCAGGTGTCGCAACGGCGTCCATGCTACCGGTCCGCTCCGCTGCTCACGGCCACGCCGACGGTGCAGCGGTGGTCGGGGTACCCGGACTTGAACCGGGGGCCTTCCGCTCCCAAAGCGGACGCGCTACCAAGCTGCGCCATACCCCGCAACATCCCCGCTCCCGGATCCGGGACGCGCGGAGGCTCGTACGTGCTCCAGGGTACTCCCGGCGCCCGGCCCCGGCCGAGTGCTGGCGGGACGGTCTGGGCGGCACCCAGGAGCGGCTACCATTCTCACGAAAACCGGACGCCGCTCCTCGCTGGGCGCCGGCCGGTCCTGCGGGTGTAGCTCAATGGCAGAGCTCCAGCCTTCCAAGCTGGTCATGCGGGTTCGATTCCCGTCACCCGCTCCCCCCTCCCCCGCAGCTCGGCACCCGGGCTCGGTGAACGCGAGAGGACGCTGTTGACCGGATAGATCACCAAGAGCAGACTGCGGCTACACGCGCCGGGGAACGGGCGTGGGTAAGTACGTCGGGTTGATGACGGGAAAGGAGAGGTGCTTTCGTCCGGTGCCCCGGAGTCCCACCATCAGCAGGAGGTAAGCCCGATGACAAAGTCGTCTTCACGGACCGTACTCCTGACCGCCGTGGCCGCCCTATCTCTGGCCCTACCCATGGGCAGCGCTAGCGCGATACCACCCGACACGGCCGCGGCGGTCGCAACGTTCGACTACACCAGCAACCTCAAGCCACTGGGATTCTCGGCCAGGGCGGTGCCGACCGACAACACCGTCCCGGGTTCGGGCGTCTTCAACTCCGACCTTGCCTTCTGGGGCGACGTCGCTGTTCAGGGAACCTACGCAGGTTTCCGCTTGGTCGACATCTCGGAGGACGGCGCTCCCCAAGAGATCATCGACTGGGAAGAGTGCGCAGGTCCGACCACCACGGCGGGCAACCAGGGTGACGTGATCGTCTGGGGCGACCTCATCATCCGGTCGTGGAACTCCCCGACGCCCATTCCACTGAGGGACGGTGTCCCCATCCCCGCCACCGACCCAGCGCGGTTCACCACACCGGGCGCCTTCTGCGGCGACTGGCCGATGTTCCGCGTACCGCCGACGCCTACCCACCCGGTGAATCCACCGGCCGTCGACCGTGGCCAGGAGGGCGTGCACGTCATCGACATCAGCGATCCGACTGACCCTGAGGTCGTGGCGTTCGTCGATACCCCATGCGGCTCGCACACCGAGACCTTAGTTCCCGACCGGGCCAACAACCGGTTGCTGGTGTTCAGCAACCCGTCGGCCAACACGACATTCGGGTCGCCGGAGCCCGGCTCGGAACCCGTCCACTGCCGTGGGCTCGACATCGTCGAGGTGCCCCTGGACGACCCGTCTGAGGCGTCGTATCTGCGCTTCCTGCCTACAGGCCATCCAGACACACCGCCTGAAGAGCTTCACCCGTGCCACGACACTGCCGTGATCCTCGGCGACGTGATGAAGGCGTCGTGTGCGGGCGGCAACGGCCCGACCGTCTGGAGCCTCGACCCCGCCGATGGCGGCTCGCTGGACGACCCGATGTTCATGTTCCACCGGGAACTCGGCACCAGCATCGGCCACACCGCTGCCTGGACGTGGGACGGCGAGGTGCTGATCTTCGGGCACGAGCCGGGCGGTGGAGGCCAGGCGCAATGCCAGGCGACCAGCAGCGTGCTCAACCGGACGCTGTTCTTCCTCGACGGGGACACCGGTGACACCGTCGGGACAATGCTCCATCCACGGCCGCAGACGAACCTGGAGAACTGCACCTGGCACAACCTCAACGTTGTGCCGACGGACAAGCGCTACCTGTTGGTTTCCGGCAACTACCAGTCGGGCATCAGCGTCGTCGACTTCACCAACCCGGCGAGCGCGACGGAGGTCGCGTTCGCGGACCCGGCGCCGCTGGTGAACCCGAACAACCCGGCCGCGCTCGAGCTCGGCGGTGACTGGTCGACGTACTGGTACAACGGCCGCATCTACGAGTCCGATATCACGCGCGGACTGTTGGTGTGGAACCTGATCGGCCCGATCAGGGCCGGAGAAAGGAGCCAGGCCTACCTCAACCCGCAGACTCAGGAGGAAACGTTCCCCCTGAGGGTACGGTCGTAGCTAGCACCACGCGGCAATCTGGGAGGGCGGCCAGTCGGCCGCCCTCCCGGCACGAGATCCGCGGGGCACGACGTGTTTTCGCGGGTGTCTCGACGAATCGCCGTCAGGGTCGAGCCGGGCTGCCATCGCCCGCTTCTAACCTTCCGCTTTGACCTTCCGATCATGCTCGTCGAGTTCGATGCTTGGGAAGGACGACGTCAGCGCTCGGCACCAGGACCAGGCCATCCTCAGGGCCCAGCCACGTGCCCGCCGTGTCGTGCTGTTCGCCCATGGCAGCGGGAGCAGCGGCACAGCCCGCGTAACCGCAGCGTCGCGCGGGAACTCCAGGGCCACGTCCTGGCCACCATGCGAACGCGTCGAACCGGTCGTCCTTGACCGAGGCGACTTTGTAGCTCTCACGGGCGCGGGCTGCGATCCGCGGCGAGACCGGGAACACGACGTGTCCTGCCGCTTGCAGACGCTCAACCAGCAGCCCCTCGGAGCGGCGGCGCCCGCCGTACACCAGGGCGCACGAGAATCAGGAAACGGCCCCGCCATCACCTCCTCATGCGCATGTCCTTGTCGGGGCCGCTACGGATGGCCGCTGGTGCCCCGAGGTCTACCCCTGTGTCCGAGGAAGGTCAATCGCTGTGAGTTGGTGGTCTACCCATCCATGTGCGGTGTGGGACTGCCTGTGTCGCCCGGAGCGCCCACATCGAAGTCGAGTGGCACCTCGACGCCATCGGACGGAAAGGCAATGACGGCCGTTGCTCGCCAGCGCCCTGGTTGCGCGATCGCGGTGCCGGAACCCTCCCACATGCCCGATTCGGTGGGTCGCAGCTCGAGCATGGACGGCCCGAGGTCGGGTTGGTCGGGGATGGTGAACCGCAGTGCGACCCGCACTGCGTCGATCGTTTCATCGGTGTCGAAGTCTGCGATCCGCACCGAGAAATGGTTCTCCCCCACCACCCCAGGATCGATCCGGAGCGTGATTCGCACGGTGGTGGCGAAGTCGCTGCCGGTTACCTCGATTGCGCCGGCCTCCTCGGACGGGTGGCCCATCTGTTCGTCCGAAGCGTCGTGCGCAGCCATGTCGGCAGGTGGCGGCGAGCTGGCGAGGACGCCGACCACACCCAGGATGGCCGCTGCGAACACGACCTCGCCGCGCACGGTGCGGCGCAGACGCCCAACGTGTGCGCGTCCACCCTTGATTGCCGGGACGTTCCAGAACCGGTTGAGCGCACCCAGCGACGCCAACAGGGCGACCAGTCCCAGCTTGAGCAGCAGGGTGCGGCCGTAGTCGCTGGAGAAGAGCGCGTCGAATGACCCGACTTCGTTGACAGCTCGAATCACTCCAGCGAGTATGACCACGCTGATGCAGAAGGTCGCCAGCGTCGAGAACCGCCCGATTGGCGCCACGTCGTCGGACGCCCGGTCCCCTCGCGTGCCGGCCAGAAGCCACACCAGACCACCTATCCAGGCCCCGATGGCAACGAAGTGCACCGTCTGGGTGGAGAGGTTGATCCACTGCGCAGGGCCGGGGGCGCCTGCGTGACCGGCGGCGACATGGCTGAACATGACTGCCGCTGTCAGGGCGGCGGTCAACCCGATCGTGGACGTTCGCGGTCGCCATGTGGAAAGGCCGGCGAGGATCCCGAGGGCCGCCAGTACGACCCCGGTGCGGACGAGCCGCGCTCCTGCCGACGACGCCAACATCTGGCCGACCGAGGCGTCGACCGAGGCTGCCTCGGTCAGCGTGATCAGCGCCAGACCCGCAACCGCGAGCAGCCAGCAGCCGATCGGCACCCAGCGTGGTGCGGGCAGAGGAGCGCGGAAGACGACGAGCGTCGATATGGCCCAGCCGAGCAACACCGCCAAGCCACAATAGAGGAGCCAGCGTCCGATGACGCCCGTCAGCGCCGGTCCATCTCGCGTATCCAGGTCGACCGGGGCAGGCGCGATGTCGCCATCAGAGGACTCCCCGATGACAAAGGCGAACGCTCCGGTTGTGAGGTGGCCATCGACTGCTGACAGCGCCTGCCAACTCACCGTGTACACGCCGTCTTCAAGCTGGGGCACCGAAACACGGAGGACCGAGGCGTCGTCGCTGTCAGCGGTGAGTTGGCCGTGGTCCACCGGCTCCCCGTCGCCGTCGAACAGGCCGACCCGAGACAAGTCCTGGTCGGGCGGCTCGCTGAATTCCAGGACCACCTCGTCGGGCGACTGCTCCAGCACGGCGCCGTCGGCCGGGTCGCTCCGTAGCAGGGCAGAGTGGGCGGCGGCCGCGACGGGCGCCATGAGCGTAACCGCCGCGACCATCACCGCCGACACAAGCCGGCCGAGCCAATGGTTCATCAGCGTCGACGCATGGCTACCAGCGCCGTACCCAAAGCTGCGGCGCCGAGCACCAGGGCACCCGCGGCCAACCATCGCGCGACCTCGTCGGTCGCGGCGTCGTCCACTTGTTCGTTGAGACGGGTGATCTCCTGCTCGAGCCGATCGGCGAGCTGACCGGTGGTCGGGTCCTGCACCGGAAAAGACGCCTCGGAGATGTCCTCGACGTCGCTGAACGTCTCCGGGCCCGACACGAACTCCTCGTCGACCTCGACGTCGCCGACGGTGCCATGGAAGTGGAACGTGTATTGACCCGGACGTGACGGCACGAAATCCGCGGTGTACTCGCCCTCCGTGCCGAATACCCCGACGACGAACGCCGGGTTCATTGTCATCGTGAGGGTCTCCTCGCCGAAGATTATGTCGACGTCCAACGTGTCTTCGAGGTCGACGAACGGTTGTCCAGACGCGGTGTCGGTTATCGACAGACTGACCCCGTTGGGGATGCCCGCGTACGCCGGTATCCCCACCACAAATGTGAAGCGGTCGACCTCACGAGTCTCGTGGGCCGATGCAGGCTGCGTGCCAATGAGCATGATCGCTGCGGTCAACGCCACGATCATGCCCAGTCTTACGGTCCGAACAGCGATTGCAGCAACAGTTCTCACAATGCCTCCTGATTGGCCTCACCCGGATGCGGGCAAGGGGACATGACCGCCTGCTGGCGGTGTGACGAGTCAGCAGGCCAGCGGAGGTGCGCGGGTGCGTAGATGACCACGCAGGTGGCACCGCGGGAGTTCAACCTCACCGCGGATCAGTCGCACCGGCCGAGCAGGAGGTTGCAGCCGGGGTCTGTCGATCGCGGCGCAGACCAGTTCGACGGTCAGCGCCAGGCACCAGCAGACCATCGTCAGCGCAAGCGCCACGACGACCTGAGCCAG
>Ga0193739_1000376_pt1 | contig 12495 bp, 15 predicted proteins | sample L2a2metaG_FD_144926 | JGI IMG/M metagenome (GOLD analysis project Ga0193739, IMG submission 144926) | Soil microbial communities from a riparian zone of the East river system, Colorado, United States - L2a2 | ecosystem: Environmental > Terrestrial > Soil > Riparian zone | place: USA: East River...
GAGACGTTAGGTGTTCAATGGAACAAAGCGTTACCAATCCCCAGAATAAATACTGCTGGGATGAAAGAAGTTAAAGAGCTAGAGAGACTTAACTTGCACAATCAAATGTGGACTTTTGCTAATAGTGGTGAGCCTTCGGGATTAGCGGACATATTCAAAGGCCAATCACCTTTTGATGATGGAGGCGATTTAGAAGTAATAGAAGGTCATCCTGAGGGTGCAAACATACCATTCATGCCAGATGCGCCCCAAGAATTCGCTTCTGGACTAGATACAGATTTGAGAAAATTGGCTCAGCAAGTAGGAGTAAAACAATCTAGGAAATAGAAAATAGTCATGGCTAACAATAATAAAGTAGAGTCATATGGTATTTTTTGGATAGGAATTGAGGCTGAACCCTCCCTCCCCGACACAGACTTTATTATATTAATATCATGATGTAGCAGGCGGTAATGTGTATAACGATATACAAGAGAATCTGTTTCAAACCATTTCATCTATGGTTTTAAATATAATTCAGACTTCAATGACGGCTCAGAAGCAATTCTCAGGAGGCAGCAGGGCTTGGAATACTTCACATTTGTACAACGTCTCAGAACAAACAACAAAAATAAAACAAAAAGTGACAACCAATAAGAGTGCTATCAATAAGTACAAACTGCCTGTACCGAAAGATCTGCTACAACGTATAGACAGAACTTCATCTCCAGCTCATGTAGGCAAACTTCGAAATGCGATTGATTTCATAGCTGATATTGGAACACCTGTTCTTGCGGCAGAGGATGGACTAGTAACTTCTGTTAAGGATACTTCTAATACAGGAGCAGCTAGTCCAAGTAATTGGAGGCATACTAACTTTATTGTAATTATGCACTCAAATGGAGAATATTCACGATATGATCACTTGAGCTATAATAGTTCAAAAGTAAAAGTTGGTCAATACGTTAGAGCAGGGGAAGAAATAGCCAAAGTTGGAATGACAGGATATACATATCTACCACACCTCCACTTTCAGGTTTTTGTGTTTACTAGAAGTAATATGTGGACGGACTTTGATACTTTGGAAGTTAATGATTTTGTCATCTCTTAGGCCTCTGCTATCTTAACATTCTTTATATATCATATAGCTATCACAGAGAAACAGCAGCTTGGATTGATAAAGAAGAAGTTGACTTACAAAGTAAGTCATATTCGCATGCCTCAATCAAATTCCAGCAAGGCAAAAAACTAAAAGCTTTCAGTTGTTTTAATATCATATAGTGACGTTCAAAGATCTTCGAAGAATAATAGCTGAAAAAAACAAGGAATTAGAAAGAAAATCTAAGTATTATGATCCTAACTATTTCTGGAAAGGCAAAAAGATAATTTCATTAGATCAGTGGTATCAAATCAAAGAGGGCTATGGTCTAAAAGCAGCATTGCAATACTTTCCTAGACATTGGGCCCCCATGCTACTGTGAAATATCATATTTAGATGTAGTATCAGTCAAGGCCGCAGGAAACTCAACAATGACGAATCCACAAGCCAAAGTGAGTCTGGGGCTACCTGCGGCATTAATGAAATCAATCTGGATTTTCCCCATAGTTTAATAGGAAATATCATATTTAGATGTAGTATGGTCTTTTCGATCCTTTTTCTATTAATCCTTTTATCAGCAGGTCTTTATTACTAGTTACCTGTTCTTGCTAATGAGATTACTTGATCTGTAAAACCATAGCTGAGTGTAGCAGTTGTGGGTACTAATCTGTGCTAATCTCATCCCAGTAAGTTTGCTTATCTTGAATAACGCCTTGGTATCTGCATGAAAATCATTTGTGTTGAAGATTAAAAATTCCTTATCTTCATCTACCAGATATTCAAAGCCAGAGTCTTTTGTAGAATCGAGAATATCCCATATCCATTCTTCGCATTCATCTATCGGTAACAACGTCGGTTGCGTCACTTCCATGCTCAACTCTCCTCATTGCTCAAATTACACAGGTCGGATCTACCCTCAAAAATGGATAGAAAGATCAAAGAGGACCAGCTACAGTTCTACCGAATGGGCCGTTCGCTTCTTGTAGGTCTTGTTTCATCTGTTTTTCTGCTAGATATATCTTTAATCCTGATAAGATATAAGATACCACAGAAGAGAATAGCTTTATCATACGAATACAATAGGTGAACATCGTATAATAGCCTCTGGGTAGATGGGATGAGAAGATGGGATGAGAAGATGGGATGAGAAGATGGGATGAGAAGATGGGATGAGAAGATGGGATGAGCCCACACACCGCTAAATGGAAATCAATAAAGCAACTTTAGAGATAAGAAGATCTAACGATATGCCAAGCTTGAAAGTGAAGCACACTCATACATCTATCCTCTATTACTATGATATTCTACGACGTTTGAATATTTGAATAATGGAGGTGGGTAGTAGCGGAAACTTGACAGGGGTTATATAAAAAATGGCTATGCTCCACTCTTATCTTGTCTGTAATTACGTACCTCGCCACTTGGTTGTTGTTAATCCATCCAATATCCTCTAGAAAAGATACCGGCTTTTCAATGAGCAGTCTATTCGATCTGATGATCTTTCGCCTTAATGACTAAGCTGGTAAATTTACCTAGGATTACAATATGCAGGTGGACAGAACAACAAACCAAACATCATCAGCCCTCATTCATAACAAAATAGATATTATTGAGCACTCATTCTTTGATTCTATTTAGAAGCAAGATATGTTTCAATGCTCTTGATCTCTAGGACTCCATTTACAGCTACTTACTCAATCAGGTACTAGCACTACAGTAGTACCTAAGAGATGTTTCCAAAAAAGGGAATCTGGAGATAAAGTTTACTTATTTGTTTGATCCAGCAGCTCCTTGCTCTTATTCGCTGCCAGTCTCTGATGCACCAGCAGTACCTTTGGCCATGCCTTTTTTCCTTGCAATTTCTGCCGCGTCTTGTGCATTAGTTCCGGTTTGTCCTATCTTTTCTGTCATCTCCCTCTTAACTGCTGTAGGTTCATGTTCTTTTATTTTTGCAGGAGTCATTGGTTCCTTGTCTCTGTATGATGTTAGAGGATCGTCTTTTTGTCCGGCCCCGGTAGAATATCTGTCTTCATCATGACCGGTAACCGTATCTTTGGCCTCTTCTCCAGCTCCCAATACCTTGTCTTTAACATCCTTTAGTTTGTCTTTTATTTGACTCATTTGAATTAATATGACGCAATATCTTATAAAAAGAGTGTAGAAGATCGCTCATCACTTTGTAATTGTGATCACACATTAAAAATCTTTTTCGATATCCTAGTTCTGAGTTCGGGATTATTGATTGAAAATGATAGGAAATTATTTTTAAAAGAGTATAATCACGGTAGATACATAATTATTCCAGAGAAAAAAGTACGTATTCCATTAATTAACTATCAAGCTCTATAGCGGTACATATCATGACGAATCTACAAAAACTCGAACAAAAAATAGGTGAAGCACTTGGCCTAGAAAAGGCTGCTCAGGCAGCTGTTGATTCTCTCTCTGCTAGAGGATTATTAGATGAAGGCGGAATGAGGGATAAATTGCAGACAATGAGAAGGCAGGCCAATAATCACCAGACAAAGCTGGAGGAGCTAATCCCAGATTTAGAGTCTGAGGGCTTAACCTCCGAAAATATTGAACATACAGCGCAAGAGACAGAGCAAAAAGCTACTGAAATGATGAAAACCTATTTAGGAGAGGATCCTGATAGTTCGGAAGCAATAGAATTTCTGTGTCTTGCAGAAGGTGGAGAAATAACACATTATGAAGTGCTAAGTGCAATGGCAAAGGGTGTAAAAAATAAGAAGTTCGGTGCTAAAGTGAAAGCGATATTAGCAGAGGAGAAAAGACATCTGCAACTCTGTACTAGGCTGGCAAAACAGATTGGTACTAGCACTTGAAAATATCATGAATCAATGGAAGATGGAGGTGTAGTATTTGTCAATCAAAACCCTAAATGGAGGAATGAGACTTATCACATACATCTATCCTTATTACTATGTTGGTTAGGACTTAATGTAATAGGGAAAAAAATACCCTTAACTAAAGTAAATTTGCTGTCGTATGCATTACGCATTAAATCTATTTTAGAAAATTTGATTAAGATGCTGGCGGACCCCAGTAGACCTACTCTGCTTACGATTCATAATGACCGGTCGGAGTTTGTACAACAGCTGGGACACAACTACATTGCTTTTTATGATTATGGCAAGTATTACTATGGCTCTGTATTAGAGAGCATCTGTCAAACGGCCAAGCTTATCTGTGAGCTTTATGTTTTCAGAGTAGTCAACTGGGCATGCAATTACTGAAACAGATTTGTTGTCTTCCAGTGCTGACTTCAAAGTTGTAAGAAGCTCGCGTGGGCTGCCAATCTTGTATCCTTTGGCTCCATAGCTTTCTGCATATTTAACAAAATCAGGATTATAGAAATCAACTGATGAATGGTGCCCCAGCTCTAAATTCATTTTCCATTTAATAAGTCCATATGACTGGTCTTCCCATATTAGAATTACAATAGGTACACGCTCACGCACTGCTGTTTCTAATTCTGAACCCAGCATCAAGAATCCCCCATCACCGGTCGCAGCTAGTACTTTGTGTTCAGGATATGCAAGCTTAACAGCTATTGCTCCGGGCAGAGCAAAAGCCATAGTAGAGAGTCCATTAGAAATCAGACAAGTATTGGCTTTGTATGTAGGGTAAAGGCGGGCCATCCACATCTTTAACGCACCAGTGTCCACAAGTACAATATCTGTGTCATCAAGTGCCATACGAATGTCTGATACTATTCGCTGCGGCTTAACTGGGAAGGAGTCATTTTGTGCTCCCTCCTCAAGCTCTTCTCTCAGCAGATTTTTAATATTTCGATTTTCTTTTTTTAGTGATCCTTTGAAATTCAAACTTTTGGCAAGCTCATCAAGTGCCATTGATATATTGCTTTCAATTCCAACTGAAACAGGATAATGAGGATCCACCTCTGCAGCGTATCGAGAGATATGTATTATTTTCTTGTCAGTATTAGGATTTATTCTTGCTGGGTCAAACTCTTGCATGTCGTAGCCTACGCATATAAGTACATCGGCTAAGTCAAATCCAAAGTTGACATAATCACGGCGCATAAACCCCACAGTCCCCAATGCATTTGGATGATTGTCTGGAAAGACTCCCTTTCCCATGAATGTAGTTGCTACCGGGATCTGAAGCCGCTCAGAGAATCGAATAAGTGCATCCTGTGCATCATTCCGAGCAGCACCATGTCCTGCTAGAATAATAGGTGACCTGGCTTTTTCCAGGATCCTTGTGGCGCGTAGGACTTGCGATGGGGAAGGATAACTATCGTATACATCGGATCGAAGCAATGGTTGAAGATCCATGGATACTGACATTTGCTCGATGTCCTCTGGTATAGCAAGATAGCAAGCCCCAGGGCGTTCTGTTTGAGCAAGCTTGAATGCTTTTCTCACCATTGCAGGTACTGCACTTGGAATTCCTATTTCAGCTGCCCACTTTGTTATAGGCTTAAACATGCTAAGGAGATCAACAAGCTGATGCGTTTCTTTGTATTCACGGTTAATACCAACCTGAGCGCTCAAGGCAATTAGGGGGGTGCTGTCTGTGAATGCGTCAGCTGTCCCCAACAATAGATTGATGGCCCCTGGTCCAAGTGTTGCGCTACAGACACCAGCCTTACCAGTAACACGGCCGTACATATCAGCCATAAATGAGGCAGACTGCTCATGGTGTACTAAGATGAAGCGAATGGAAGAAGATGAACTCATTAATGCATCTATAAAATGTATATTCTCTTCGCCGGGGATTCCGAAGACATACTTTACACCCTCATTTTCAAGGCATCTGACCAGAAGCTGGGCAACAGTTTTTGTCATTTTGATTGGAGTTTTTTTGTTATCTTCCATCATTATTTGCTGCTGCGTTGTCTTTCATATAATGCTGCTTAAATCTATTCATCAATTGATTAGAGGTTTTCTTTCAAGCAAGGTCTGCATCTTTGGTTTCCTTTGCTTCAATTAGCTCCTGCTTATCAATACCATCGCTGGTATCGATTTTGGCGCCTATTGTCTCTGATTATCATATCATAATTTATTGACAGATAATCAAAAAAGCAATATAAATAATGTAGAATATGGAAGGAAGATGATATTATGTTTCGTGATGGATATAAAAATGCGCAAGTTGTCACATCAGATGGAAAGAAATTAGGCACTGTAAAAAGCTTAGACAGCAAATCTCTAGTAGTGTTCAAAAAGGGACTTATAAGGGATGAGGAATTCCATATTCCTATTAATGCAGTTTCACACTATAGAGATCTCCCACTGCTTCTCTATAGCATGGCTACTACTTCCTTTGTATAAGTAGGAGAGGTGAAATAATTAACCTATTTTGTTGCTAAATAACTTTGCAATAAAAGTAATAGACTAATCAAACTGGGTAGAAGATTGCATTTGTCATTTCCTTTTTCAGTTAACTCTTATACCAGTAATTTTCCATTATAACAGATGTGGAAAATCTGATATCCAGTAATTCTAACTCTGAACATAAGAGTATCAATACATCAGGATTGACAGACGATCAAGGGCTAAACAATATCATTGATGAATCAAATCAAAAATACCAAGAAAATCAAGAAGTGTTTGACGTAGCAGTAATCGGAGGAGGCTTTTCTGGGTTATCTGCTGCTTTGCTGCTAGGAAGATATCTTCGGCAGACAGTAATATTTGATAGTGGTCCCACAAGGAACTTTAGAAGTAAACATGTTCACGCATACTTAGGTTTTGAAAACAGTTCACCAACGGAATTAACTCAAAAAGCCTGGAAAGATGTCCTTCAGTATGATTCAATCAAGGTTGTCAGGGAAAGAGTTGTAAAGGCAGAAATGATTCTTGACAACGACAGTACCGGCTTTTTCATATTAAGTACTGATCTTGGACAATCCATAATCAAAGCAAGATATCTCATTATAGCTACGGGAGTACAGGATTCTAAACCTAATGTCAGAAACTTTGAAATGTTCGAAGGAAACAGTGCGTGGCATTGTCCTCATTGTGATGGTTTTCAAAGTATCAATAAGAAACTAGCAATTATAACGTACGGAAAAAATTCTATTTCATATGCTAAGGAATTTCTAGGATGGACCAGAGATATTACTGTGTTTATACAAGGTAGGTATGAATTGACAGGTAAAGATGGAGATGACGCCAAAACCTTAGGTTTTAAGATAATCGAAAATGATGACATCGTTGAAATTTCTGGGGATAGAAATGGACATATTGAGAGGATAACTTGTCAAAGTGGTAGATCCTATGAAGCAGAGATAGTATTCTATCATCTTGGTTACAAGGTTCAGAATCAGATTGCTATAGAGCTCGGATGTAAAATAGATGACGAAGAAGGATTTATCAAAGTAAATTCTTTACAGCAAACAACAGTGCCTAATGTTTATGCTATTGGAGATGTTGATACTGATAGACATTTTATTGCCTTTGCTGTAGCTGGTGGTGTAGTTGCTGCTATATCAATTTATGAGAGGCTACTGAAAGACGCAATTAGAGATACAAAAATGAGGACAATCACTTAGTCTGTATTTTTATTATTTTATCCTGATACTCTATGCTTACTTCTCCGTCTGTCTTGAGAGCACTATAAAAAAAGAAGATACTATATTTTTGCCAAGAAATGTGGGTTCTCATTAGTGATAAAATAGCTAAATCCTCACCGTCTATGAAATAGTAAAAGCAGATTGTCTTGACCCTGGAACCTAACCAATGGGAGCTAGGCACTTGCTATAACTGGGGAGTACTTCCGGCAGAGTTGTGGCTATGTATATGGACCTACCAATCTAACCATCGTCTGCGCTCTCTTCTTTCAATATCGTGTTTTTCAATATCATGAATTATGTCTCTAGCCACGTTCTTTACAATAGTATTGGCAGCCACATACAGCACGTCTGCAGTGCCTAGCCAGAACAATGTCTCTATTGGTTTCATTTGTGTTAAAAATAGTTTTTATTTTATTTATATCTGTGCTTTACTCCTGGTTCCAGTTCAAAGGTCCAAATGGATATAATCAAGTTGTTTAATATTGACAGGAGATAACTCTGACATAGCTTCGCCATGTTGTGACTAATGTTTATACATGATAGATCCTAAGAATGCATATGACATGCTCATGGGTATCGGGGCGGTTAAGTGACGTTTCAAGGGAGTTCTACGAGTATACAATGCCTGCTATGGATATTTTCGGAAACGAAGATGGAAACGAGTTAATAGTTAAGATTGATCTACCAGGCTTTGCCAAAAAAGACATCGTGCTAAGTATTGATGAAGACATTTTACGTATTAGGGCAAAGAGGGAGCCAGAAGAGGAGTTACGTTCAGGATCGATATATTATAAACAGAGACCAAGGCAAATAGATAAGAAAATCATACTGCCTATTTCTCTACAAGATGGTCAAAAAGTGGCTGGAGCAGCAGTATATATCGACGGTGTCATTACGATAAGGATTCCGACTGTACAGCCGAAGAACATTCAAATCCTGTAGCGCAATTACCTTAATAGAATCTTGATATCAATTCAGATGATGTTGCGCATTTTGAAGCGAAGGTCCTCAGTCTAGCACTTCTTATGTTTTATGTAGTTCGGTAGTCCATACAATCTTTCCATTTACTATCCATTTGGCGCCGCCTAGATCTCTGCCGTCAGGGCCCCGTGCCTTTGGAACATCAATTTCTATATTCTGTAAATCCATGGTGGCTGTCATATTCTTGTCTGTTAGGCTTTCTAAAACTTGTCCTGCCATTTGCGACCATAAACTCGTTGATTGCTGTATTTGTTGTTCTTGTTGTTGATTTTCGTGACTTTTTTGACTCATATCTATATTATGGACCACTTTGGATTTATATGATGTAGGTTAGCGTCTTCCTAGGAAAACAATCTGCAGAGTTGTTTTTGCTTCTCAATATCATTCAAATTAATTTCTTGGGGGATACGGCAGGAAAAAAGTAGAGACAGGACATTTCGCTATCTCCGAAGTCATTCTATGTTTGACCGTTGCCATATTACTATTCTTCTGTTAGTACATCATCTGTTAATTTAGCGGCCTCTTTTGGGGATTTAATCTGTACATCATCACTTCTTGTTAATAGTCTTGAAAGTGTCGGCTTCGCTTCTTTTCCTATTGTTATTGCTTCTTTGCCTTTCCTCGAAAATGAAAGCGTAACATCATTATCGGTTAAATATTGAGCAAATTTTTTTGAAAATGACAGTACCTTTACATCCTTATCAAGTATCATTTTAGTTAGGTCGAATGCATTTTTCAGTTTATCGAAGAAGCCTATATTTTCTTCCACTTCATCTTTAACTATATCTATATTAAAAAGTTCAGGCTCCAGAAAATTGATATTTATTTTTTTGTCTATATCTTTATTATTTATGACTTCTATTTTTAAAGCAGGTTTATCAGAAGCATAAAGTTCAACCGAACCACTAGCGACTGATTTAAGAGATTTGGCTAACCAAAAGGATATCTCATTCTCCATTTCAGTAGCAACATTAGTTGCATGCGACGGTTTATTTTTCTTCAACTTTTCTTATTCACCAAATTACGAATAGTGAACTGGTTTTATCGGTCTCATCTAAACTTAGTTTACTTTTCTTGGACCCGCTTCTACCTTGGGTAAATTAAATTGGTCACGTCATTTGATGCTGCATTTGCAAGCCGAGCCGTATTCACACCAAGTCTAGAAAACTCTTTTGTGCTATCCTTTGTCTGTCGTAAAACTGTTCTGACAAGTTCTAGATTTGAAGAAATTGCATTGTTGGTTAGTCGAGTGACTGATATCATATTGTCTGCAAAACCGGTAGCTACCGTTCCGTATGTCTCAGCTAATCCTTTTGGAGATATCCACCAATAATTCCAGGACCTAGTTACGTTTTCTACATAAGGAGTCCATACCGATTGATAGATGTTGACAATCTCTTTTTGTGATTCTATATAATTATAGGCAATTTCTCTTGTGGTCTTAATGGATTCTTCCTGTACGTCGCCAAACATCCGTGTGTATTGAGGTATCTCTCTTTGTGCCTCCTTAGTTGTCTGTCTGATATTATTTTTTGTTTCATCTAATACGTTTTCGATTGTGTATTCATTACTCTCTATCTCAGATTCTAACTTGTTAGATATCTTCTCTGCTTCTCTTCTACTCCGAGCGTCCTTGGCAAATTCGCTTACCATTTCAGCATCTTTTTGTGCCTTCTCTAGCGATTTTTCTTCTTTTTTATCTACTTTAAACGCCATGATTCAAATTGGCCCTTAAAATATATATCAATATCAGTAGGCACGCAACGCTAAATCATGCATAAAGACAATATCCTACAATTGTCGAATATTGATGTCGTTATCATTCTTTGACTCGAAACTTAACCTATCCTAGCTAGCGGTTCACGTTTGCGCTTTCCCCGTCTTTTGAGCCTCACTGGTCCAATCTTTTGGGTGACAAAGTCTCTTGTTCCGGGGTTCCCTTTCTTCCTTTCCCAGTTTCTTATGTTTTCTTAGGGCATCAGTTGTGGCAAAACGCTGTCCGCAATCCTTGCAACTCATAATTTCACTAGAGGACAAGTGAACAAGTAACAGCATTCCCATTAAAAAATATTTAACTTTTAAGACAGGGTAAGGAACGCAAAGAATCTATTTATCTCACTCCACATGCTTTTTGGAATATATCTGACTTTGGTGCAAAGTGTGAGAAAAGTGCGATGGTAAATACGGTAACTATAGTAATGGTGAACTTAGAAAACAGGTATAGTCAGAAAACCGACTGACAAAACTAACAAAAAAGAGTTTTAGGAAGTGCGAATAAGTCCTTTACTTTTTCCATGAATTCTGGAGTGAAATCCTCATCTTTCATACCATGAACATTCTTAATAATGTAGATTAGCCCCTTTAGGCTAGGGTGAAATATCGTATTTAGCCAGACTAAAACAGAATAGGAATGGTCAGGTTTTATTCATAAATACAAACAACTATTTATTTATCTGGGCTATTATCACTCTGGCTAATGATCAAGACAGCCTCTTTATATCCTGAAAATAAATTGATCTTATATATAGTTTCTAATCTCTATATCACATAGGGTTGTCAGCTTCTTCTTCTCTTTATTCAATCAAGGGCAAAAAAGTTACCAAGGTATTTTCGGGGGGGTCGAAACTGTCGTTAATACAATGATCGAATTTTTAGACCAGAAAGACAAAGAAGTTAATGCTTGTGTGGATCAAATAAGACCTATTTTGGCTCTTGATATTTCAGTACTAAAGCAGGCTTTCCTTCGTACAAAAAAGAGAGGTGTTAAGTTAAGATACATAACTGAAATTACCAGAGTTTGGAATTTGAGTACTTTATTTCTCTTATATCTTTACGACTGATGTAGCTAGATGAATAAAACTACGACCAGAATGACAATAGTCATAGTAACACTGGCCACACTCGGTCTATTTGCTCCATCTATATATGGACAAAATCAATCAGAAAGACAACAACAACAAACAGAAGAAAAACCACTTCCAGTATTATTGGTCCATGGCTATGCCGAAGATGCCGCTGTATGGAAGAAATGGGAGGATATGCTCAAAAAAGATGGAATCCAATTCTTTACAGTAACCTTCAAAGACTCTGATGATAAATGCGGCTCAGCAAAACAACACGCGATTGAATTAGAAAAAATGGTGCAGGATATAAAAGAACAATCAGGCGCTCAAAAGATAAACATAGTAGGCCATAGTAAGGGTGGACTTGATGCTAGAGTATTCTTAGATAATACAGATACAAAGGATGTTGCAAATCTTATAATGATTGGAACTCCTAATGCAGGTTCTCCAGTAGCAGAGACAAATGATGTCTGTGCACCAGCTGTGTATGACTTGAGACTCGGAGCCAATGCAACCAAAGCCGTAATAAATCCAAATACTAAATACTATACGATAGCCGGAGACTGGATGCCTTTAACACAAGGGAATCTATTGATTCCAGGGAACGACGATGGACTGGCACCAGTGGAAAGTGTTGAATCCCAGCAGTATTTCCAAAGTCTAGGGCGAACAGAACACGGACATGCGGAATTGCTATCAGAAAAGGAATACCAAATGTCAAAGGATATACTAATTGGAAACAAGTAGCGTAAATGTAACTAATCAGTTGATTTGATCTTGCCAAGTTCGGGATAGTAGGCGATCTTGATAAACTGATAAATAATTTAGTGTACCAAACTCTTTGATGAATTCAGACCAGAATGTAAAAACAGTAGATGTAGACGTACGGGATACTATCTCTAAATCTAATATTGCCAAATACTCTAAGATTTTAGTACCCGACGATGGAAAAGAAATATCAGATAAAGCAATTAATCATGCAATCTCTATTTCGAATTTCTCTGGAGCAGAAATTGTCATTTTGCGTA
>Ga0193739_1000377_pt1 | contig 12489 bp, 12 predicted proteins | sample L2a2metaG_FD_144926 | JGI IMG/M metagenome (GOLD analysis project Ga0193739, IMG submission 144926) | Soil microbial communities from a riparian zone of the East river system, Colorado, United States - L2a2 | ecosystem: Environmental > Terrestrial > Soil > Riparian zone | place: USA: East River...
GTGCGGTCGTGGAGCGGTTGCGGAGCGATACGCGGAGCGGGGCGCGTCCCAGCTGGATCCAACCCGCGTGGCTGCGGATCGCGGCGGCCGTCGTCATCGTCGTGGGCGGCGCCGTGGTCGTGTCTCAGCTAACCCCGGGGCGTCGCCCCGGGGTCAGCCCCGCACATGCCGCTCACCTGGTGGCAGACGACCTGAGCGATCTGTCGGCCGACGAGCTGGAAGCCGTGCTGGCATCGTTCGATGACCTCACTACCGTGGATAGTGTCGCCGTCCCGGAGAGCAGCAACGATCTCCGTGAACTCGACGCGCAGCAGCTGCGGGCTGTCTTGCGCTCTTTGGAGGGATAAATGAAACGACTGTGGATGCTCATGCTGGCCGTCACGCTCACCCCTGGGCTCGGCGCGCAGGAGCAGGACTCGACCTTGAAACAGGCCGAGCAGGCGCGGCTCCGAGCGCAGATCGAACAACGCTTTGCGGAGCGCGTGCACGACGAGTTGAACTTGACCTCCGACCAGGCAGCCAAGCTCGGCGCCACCCAAGAGCGCTTCGGTGCGCGGCGGCGCGCGCCGCTCCGCCAGCAGGCGGAGCGGCGCCGCGCGCTCGAGGATCAGATGGAGCCCGGCGTGGCGGCCAACGCCGACAGCGTGAAGCGTCTGATGGATGGCATGCAGGCGGGGCGGACCGCGATGCTCAAGATCGAACAGGATGAAGATCGCGAGATGGCGGGATACCTCACCCCGGTACAGCGGGCGCGCTACCAGCAGATGCGCGAGCAGCTGATGCGGCGGGTGACGGAGATGCGCGCGCAGCGGCGGGGCGGGCGGATGGGGCCCGGCATGGGCCCGGGCCAGCGGGCGCGCCCCGAGGGGCGGCGTCCGCGGCCGGGCCGTCGACCGGTTTAAGACTTGGACAGCTGCGCGCAGCGGCCGAGCAGAGCCGGGTTCTCGAGGGGCACACCCGTGCCACTCAAGAAGTTGAACCAAATCCACGGATTGCCTCCCACGCCGCCCCGGGAGGGCTGCTTGTTGAACCGCACGTCATGCCCTGGGGGCACGAGGCGCACGGTCACGACATTGTCCGCCGTCGCGCGATGCGGGCCATCTACCGGATTGTCATTGTTCTTGAAGATGAGCACCGCGTCGAGGCCCGCCCTCACGCTCAGGTCACCGTCGAGCGTGATGTACGGGCCGGGGCTGTTCTGGCAGTCGGCGATCGCAATCGTCGCCAGGGCACGGGCCACGCTCGAGAAGTCGGCGCCGGTGTTCTTCGTCAACCCTTGGACGCAGCGGCCGAGAAACACTTCATCGGTCAGCGCCCGCCCGTTGCCATCCTCGAGCTGGATCCAGATGAAGGGGTTGCCCCCGACGCCGCCCAACACCGGTTGCTTCGGAATCGTGATGCTTTCGCCGGCGGGCACGACCGTCAGGTCGACGTGCGCCTCGTCGGAGAACGTGTGGGTCCCCTTGGCGTTGTTCGTGAAGGTCATGCGGGTCCCCAGGCCGCCCAGCGTCAGGCCGCCTTCGATCGTGATGTAGGGACCGGGGGAATTGTCGCAGCCTGTCACGCCGGTCGTGACGGCGGCGCGGACCGGCATCTCGAACGAGCGCGTCACCTGCACGCTCCCGCTCCCGGCCGTCGCGGCCGCGGTGATGTCGGCATCCGTCCCGTTTTCCGCGCACGCGGTGAGCGTCGCGGCCAGAGCGAGGGACGTGAGTGCGAATCGGTTCATGGTCCGAATCTCCCTTTGCAGGACCGGGTCCATCCCGGCCCATGCGTCGCGCCAGCAATGGACGTGCCGTGGGAGGTTTTGTGCGTGTGGGGGGGGCAGACACGATCGATTTGTGTGGGAGCGACACAACAGCGGCGTCGCGCGGCGGCAGCCACACCCGCGCCGGTCAGATGCGGCACCCGCCGAGGCGCGTTACCAAGGACGCGTTACGTGCATCTCACTCCTACGCGGCTATATTCCGTCGCTCGCGCCCGGGTGGCGGAACTGGCAGACGCGCCGGACTCAAAATCCGGTGGGGGCAACCCCATCCGAGTTCGATTCTCGGCCCGGGCACTACGTTACCTTCGGGTGGGCGGAGCGCTCTTCAATAGACCATGTCGACGCCTGCCTTCCAGTGGGCCCGCCTCAACGTCGATGCGCCGTCGCCTCTGCGGCGCGGAGCCTGGTATCGCATCGTCAAGCTGACCTCCATCGAAGCCACACTGAACGTGAAGGGGAAGCCGCTGCCCGTGCCGCGCGGGCAGCTGCAACTGGCGTCCGAACCGGTGCTGCGCTGGACCGTCGTAGCGGCCCCGCGCAGCTCGCCCCGCTTCCCGTCGAGCTGGGGCCAACAGTACGGCGTCTGCCCCAGCTGCCGCACGCGCGCCCCGCTCTTGGACCACCCCACGTCGATGCGCTGCCAGCGCTGCAACGGGCTCTACGACGTAGCGTGGGACGAGCACTATCTCGAGAAGGCCTAGTCGCCGTTTAGGCGTCGGCGCATATGTTATGACCATATGCGCACCCTCGCTCTCGTTGCTCTCACGTTGGGGACCTGTCTCGTCGTGGCTTGCGGCGACACCGTCCGCGTGGTCAAGCAGACCATCGCGCTCCAGGAAGCCTTCTTCCGCCAGATCGACAAGCGCAGCCCCACGCCGGAAATCCGCAACACGCTGCGCGCCCTGGCCCGTTCGGGCGCCGGCGACTCGGTGCAGCTCCTCGTGGCCCAGGGGCTGGTCCGGCTCTCCGATTCGTCGCTGATCCGCCGCATGGAGCTGATGTCGGTGATGCTCGACGGCTCCGAGCAAACGATCTGCGCGGCGCTCTCCCGCGGCACGCCGGGGAGTGGGCAGATGACCCTGGCGATGGCGGAGCTCGAGGGGCAGGATCTCGAGGACTGGGCCGGCCTGCTCATCGAGGCTCAGATCGCGAGCCTCGAGCAGCGCCCCGCGCGCCACGTCGGCGCCGAGGCGTTGGCGCACAGCCTCCAGACCGCTATTGCCAACCTTCCCGACAATGAGCAGACGAAGATCACGGACATCATCAGTGAGTTTCAGACCGCTTCGGACGGGGACGCCTGTTGGGCCGGGCGCGTCCTGTTCCAGCAGGGTGTCGCTCTCACCGAGCCCGAACGCAGTCAGATGGCGCGGGGCCTGGTCGAGCCGTAGCCGCCCGCTCGCTTCCCGTTTGTGTTGGGCGTAGGTAAACTGCGTCCCATGCCTACCGCTGTGGAGCCGGCTCCCACATCCGCCAAGGGTCTCGAAGGCGTCGTCGCCAACCAATCGGCGATTTGCTACGTCTTCGGCGAAGAAGGCCGCCTCATCTATCGCGGCTACGACATCCACGATCTCGCCGACCATTCGACCTTCGAAGAAACCGCCTACCTGCTGCTGCAGGGAGACCTGCCCACGCGGGCCCAGCTCAAGGCATTCAGCGAAGCGATCAAGGCGGCCCAAAAGTTGCCGAAGGTCGTGCAGCGGATCATCAAGGACGCCCCGCTCACCGCGAACCCGATGAACGTGCTGCGCACCGCCGTGAGCGCGTCGGTGTTCGTCGATCCCGACAAGGGCGACGATTCGCCCGCCGCGGAGTACCGCAAAGCGGTACGGCTCATCGCGCAGTTGCCGACGATGGTCGCGCTGTTCCACCGCCTGCGCAACGGACACAAGCCGCTCGCGCCGCGCCGCGGGCTGAACCTCGCCGCGAACTGCCTGTACATGCTCTTGGGCACCGTGCCCGACGCCGCGGCGATCAAGGCGCTCGATGTTGCCCTGATCCTGCATGCCGACCACGAGCTCAATGCCTCGACCTTCGCCGCGCGGGTGATCGCGGCGACCCTCGCCGACATCCACGGAGCCGTCACGGGCGCGCTGGCGGCGCTGGCGGGACCCCTCCACGGCGGCGCCAACACCGAAGTGATGAAGATGCTGCTCGAGATCGGCACCCCCGACCGTGCCAAGGCGTGGGTGCGCGCGGCGTTGGCCCAGAAGAAGAAAATCATGGGGTTCGGGCACCGCGTGTACCGCACCGAGGACCCGCGCGCAGCGCATCTGCGGCGAATGTCCGAGGAGCTGGGGCGCAAAGCCGGGCAACCGCAGTGGTACGCGATTCAGCAGACCATCGAAGACGTGATGCGGCGCGAGAAGGGGCTCTACTGCAATGTGGACTTCTACTCCGCGTCCATGTACTACGTGATGGGAATCCCGCTCGACCTCTATACACCGATCTTCGCCATCAGCCGCATGAGCGGCTGGTGCGCGCACGTGCTCGAGCAGCACGCCGACAACCGGCTCATCCGGCCGCGCGCCGAGTACGTGGGTCCAATGAACCGGACGTGGGCCCCACCGGCCCGGCGCGGCTGACGATGCCCCCAGCGAAGATCGACTTTCGGGACGGCCGTTGGGTCGTCCCCGACCATCCGATCATCCCGTTCATCGAAGGCGACGGCACCGGGCCCGACATCTGGCGCGCCGCGGTGCGGGTCTTCGACGCCGCCGTCGCGCGGGCCTCGAACGGCAAGCGCGCCATCGCCTGGCGCGAGGTGCTCGCGGGCGAGAAGGCCTTCAACGCCACCGGGGACTGGCTGCCCGACGAGACGCTTGCCGTCATCCGCGAACATCGCGTCGCCATCAAGGGGCCTCTCACCACGCCCGTCGGTGGCGGGATCCGCTCCCTCAACGTCGCGCTGCGCCAGATCCTCGATCTCTACGCCTGCATTCGGCCGGTGCGCTGGTTCACCGGCGTGCCGGCGCCGGTGAAGGAGCCCCAGAAACTCGACGTCGTGATCTTCCGCGAGAACATCGAGGACGTGTACGCCGGGATCGAGTTCGAAGCGGGGAGCGCCAAGGCCGACAAGCTGCGCGACTTCCTGCTCCAGGATCTGGGCGTGAAGACGATCCGCGAGCACAGCGCCCTCGGCATCAAGCCGATGTCCAAGTTCGGCTCGCAGCGCCTCGTGGCAAAGGCGATCGAGTACGCGATCGCGACGGGACGCCCCTCCGTCACCCTGGTGCACAAGGGCAACATCATGAAGTTCACCGAGGGCGCGTTCCGCGATTGGGGCTATGCGGTCGCGCAGGAGCGGTTCGGCGACAAAACGAGCAAGGAGGCCCCCCCCCAACCGGGCCGGGTCTTGATCCAGGACCGCATCGCCGATGCGATGTTCCAGCAGATCCTGCTGCGCCCCGCCGAATACTCGGTGCTCGCGACGCCGAACCTGAACGGCGATTACCTCTCCGACGCCTGCGCCGCCCAGGTGGGCGGGCTCGGCATGGCGCCGGGTGCCAACGTCGGCGACGGGTTCGCTGTGTTCGAGGCGACGCACGGTACGGCGCCCAAGTACGCGGGCCAGGACAAGGTGAACCCCGGCAGCGTGATCCTGTCCGGCGCGATGCTGCTCGAGGAGATCGGCTGGAAGGACGCCGCTGCGGCCATCATCCGGGGCATCGAGGGCGCGATCGCCGGAGGACGCGTAACTTACGACCTCGCGCGCCAGATGCCGGGCGCGACGGAGGTTGCGACCTCCGCCTTCGCCGACGCCATCATCGAGCACCTCTCATGAAGAGTTCGGTCGCCGCCAAACCGCTCGCACAGATCGAGACCCCGCTCCTCGCGATCGCGGTGCCGCAGGGCACCACGCTCCCCGCCTCGCTCGCCGATCTCGATCGCGCGGCGGGCGGTGTGTTGAGCCGCGCGCTCGGTGCCGGCGACTACAAGGGCAAGCGCGACGAGACGCTGCTGGTCTATGGCAGCGGGAAGGCGCAGCGCATCCTGCTCGTGGGCGTCGGCAAAGCCGGCGACGTCACGCGCAGCGCGCTGCGGCGGGCCGCCGCGGTCGGCGCCAAGCGCGCCCGGACCATCGGCGCGACCGCCTTCGCGTTCGCCGTGGCCGCCGAAGGACGCGGCGGCGTGAGCGCCACGGAAGTGGGGCAGGTGGTGGTCGAGGGCGCGGCGCACGGGGGGTGGCAGTTCACGGAGCTGAAGCAGCCGGGCGACGATCCCAAGCCGGAGCTCGAGGCGGTGGCGGTGGTCGTGGACGCCGCCGACGCATCCCCGGCGGAAGCGGGTCGCAGCGTCGGCGACGCGATCGCGGCAGGGCACCGGTTGACGCGCGGCCTCCAGATGCAGCCGGGGAACGTCTGCACGCCCACCTACCTCGCGGATCAGGCGGCCAAGCTCGCCAAGACCCACGGCTTCACCCTCACCGTGCTCGACCGGGCGCAGATGAAGAAGGAAGGCATGGGCGCCCTGCTCGCGGTGGCGCAAGGCAGCGCGGAGGAACCCCGCTTCATCGCGCTGGAGTACAAGGGTGGCGGCTCGCAGGCGCCCGTGGTCCTGGTGGGGAAGGGTGTCACCTTCGATTCGGGCGGCATCTCGATCAAGCCGGCGCAGAACATGGAGGACATGAAGTTCGACATGTCGGGCGCCGCCGCAGTCCTGGGCACGTTCGAGACGCTGGGACGGCTGAAGCCGAAGCTGAACGTGGTCGGGCTCATTCCCGCGACGGAGAACCTCCCCTCGGGGACCGCGGTAAGACCGGGAGACGTGATCAAGAGCCACCTCGGCAAGACGATCGAGATCATAAATACCGATGCCGAAGGGCGGCTGATTCTGTGCGACGCCCTCTCGTACGCGCGCCGCTTCAAGCCCGCCGCCGTGCTCGACGCCGCCACGCTCACCGGAGCGGTCGTGGTGGCGCTGGGACACCACGCGATCGGGATCATGGGGAACGACGAGGCGCTGCTCGCCGAAGTGCGGGATGCCGGTGAGCGCGCCGGGGAGCGCTGTTGGCCGCTGCCGCTGTGGGACGAGTATCGCGATCTCGTGAAGTCGGAGATCGCCGATGTGAAGAACTCGGGGGGCCGCTCGGCGGGGACGATCGCCGGTGGCTGGTTCCTGCGGGAATTCGTGGACGGCTTCCCGTGGGTCCATCTCGACATCGCGGGCACCGCGTACACCGAGGCCGAGAGCCCCACCCAGGGCAAGGGCCCAACGGCGGTGGGCGTGCGCTTGTTCACCGAGTTCCTCCTCAAGCGCGCGGGCGCTTGATCCGGGCGAGCCTTCTCGCCCTGGCCCTGTCCGGCGCCGTGGCGGCAGGCGCCGCCGCTCAAGTCGACTCGATCGTTCGCGACAGCACGGCGCGCCCCGACAGTACCGTCCCGCCGCGCGATACCACCGCCAAGCTGTTGCCCACGTTCCCGCTGCCGATCGCGCCCGGCCCTCTCCCCGCCGGCGCCCGCTACACGTTCACCGCCGACTCGCTGCTGTTCACGAACGCCCGCACGCTGAGCGATCTGCTCAGTCACATTCCCGGTGTCTACGTGGCGCGTGGCGGCTGGTTCGGTCAGGCGGAGCCCGTGCTCTACGGGGGCCGCGGGGCAGGGTCGGCGGCCATCGAAGTCTTCTGGGACGGCGTGCCCTACGTGTCCATCGGACGCGATTCCCTCGCCCTCGATCCCGCGCGCATCCCGCTGGCGCCGCTCGAGCGGGTCGACGTCATCGTCCTCCCGGCCATGCTGCGCGTTTACCTCGTTACCGCACGGCAGCGGTCCACCGCTCCGCTCACCCAGATCGGGGTCGCGACCGGAGACCTTGGCATCGCCGGCTATCGCGGCGGGTACTCGGTGCGGTCGCGCTCGGGCTTCGGCGCCTCGTTCGTCTACGATGACAACAGCCTCGACGGAAACGGCACGGCCACGACCACCAGTTTCAAGACCATCGATCTGTGGCTCAAGGCGGAATTCGTACCACCTAGCGGACGGCTGGGCGCGTCCATGCAACTCTTGAGCTCGAGCTGGAGGCGCAAAGGCGAAACCGGCCGCGTGGACGACTGGCGCCAGGAGCGCCGAGACCGCCTGTTGCGGTTTTTCGTCGCCGAACGGAGCGATGGCCTTGGGCTGCGCCTCGTCGGGACGCTGAGCAACAGCTCGGTAGCGCGCGACACGATAGTCTCCGATCGGACGGTGTCTCAAGCGAGCCTCGAGCTGAGCCGCACTTGGGCCGAGGCGCGCATCGTCGGGACGGCGCGCTTCGGTTTTGACGGGTCGCCGCGGCAGCTCGAGGCAGAAGGCGGTTGGATCGTGGCGCGCCGCGTGACCCTGTCGGGCTGGGCTCGCCACGCTCACTATGCCGGTAACCGCACCGGATACCGGACGCTGGTGACTGCCGGCGTCGCGCTGCCGTTGCGTCTCAGCGCGCGGGGCGAGGTCGCATTGAGCCGCGATGTGCGCGCGCCGTTCGATGTGACCGACACCGCGTTCCAGCGCACCACCGACGTCGCCGCATGGCTGCGGTGGGACCACCCTCGTCTCATGGTGGAGGTGGGGCGGGGGAAACGAGATCCCTTCGTCCCGCTCGGCTTCTCAGCGGGGATCAAGCCCGTGGATCACCTGGGGCCCACGCCGCGCACCGAGTTCATCGCCGTGCACGCGAGCATCCGGCCGCTGCCGGGCGTCTCGATCGGCGGATGGTACTTCGATCCGGTGGTCGGCGGCGGCGACTTCGAGCCCCCGCATCATGCCCGGGTATCGGCGACCTTTTACTCCAAGTTCTGGCGTGTGTATCGCAGCGGGATCTTCGCCTTGCGCGCTGAGCTCGCGATCGAGTCGTGGAGCCGGTGGGGCCTGGCAGGACGGGATGCGGCAGACGCGCCGCTGCGGCTCGGCGGGGCGACCTACGCGGAGACGAACGTCGAGTTCCAACTCGCCGGCGTCACGATCTTCTGGATCATTCGCAACACCAACGGCATGCGGGCGAACTACGTGCCCGGGTTGAGCCATCCCAAGTCCGTCCAGCTGTACGGCGCCCGCTGGTTTTTCACCAACTAGGGGCAATTGAAGCAAGTCCTTCACCCGACTACATTTAAAGTCTGTGCCACGAAGCATGACGGGCTTCGGCTCGGCCGAGGCCGGCGTCCTCGGCGGACGGCTGCGGGTGGATATCCGCACCGTCAACCACCGCTATTTCAATCCCCAGCTCAAGCTCCCGACCGAGTTGTCCGGGATCGAGGGGGAGTTGCGCGAGCGGCTGCGGCAGCTGCTCGAGCGTGGCCACGTCGCCGTGACCGCTCGGTGGGTCGAGGCCCCGACGCAGGACGCCGGCGCCTTGACCCTAGACCTCGATCGGGCACGCCAGGTGGTCGCCGCGGCGAAAGAGCTGAAGAAAAAGTTGAAGCTCAAGGGCGAGGTCGATCTCGCGTTCGTGGCGCGGCAACCTGACGTCATGGCGTCGACGAATGGAGCAGCCGCGACGGCCGAATCGGCAGTCACGTGGGCCGACGTCAAGCCGATCCTGGAGCAGGCGGCGCGCGACGTCCTGGTGATGCGGGAGCGGGAGGGCGGCGCGCTGGCCGCGGAACTCACCGCGCGACTCGACGCGCTCGAGCGGGGCGCGGCGACGATCGAAAAGCGGGCGCCGGAACGCCTCACCGCCGAGCACGAACGCCTCAAGCGCAACGTGGCCGAGCTGGCCAGCGGCATCCAAGTGGACCCCCAGCGCTTGGCGCTCGAGGTCGCGCTGCTCGCCGACAAGGTGGACATCACCGAGGAATTGGTGCGGTTCCGCACGCACCTCGCGGCGTGCCGTCAGGCGCTCGCCTCGAGCGACGCCGTCGGGAAGCAGCTCGGCTTCCTGGCGCAGGAGCTGCTCCGCGAAGTAAACACGATGGGGTCGAAGGCCAACGACGCGACGATCACCCAGAACGTGATCGCGATGAAGGGTGAGCTGGAGAAGTTCCGGGAGCAGTTGGAGAATCTGGAGTGAAGCCCGTCGTCGTCGTCCTGGCCGCCCCCTCGGGGGGCGGCAAGACGACGATCGCGCGGGCGCTCGAGACGCGCTGGCCGGAGCGGTACGGGTTCTCCGTTTCGGCGACGACGCGGGCTCCGCGCCAGGGAGAGCGCGACGGCGAGGACTACTTCTTCCTGTCGAAGGACGAGTTCCGCCGGAGGCAGGCGGCGGGCGAGTTTCTGGAGTGGGCCGAGTACGCGGGGGAGTTGTACGGCACCCTCAAAGCGGAAGTGGATCGCGTGCTCGCGGCGGGGCAGCACGTGCTCCTGGACATCGAAGTGCAAGGGGCGCGGCAGGTGAGGACGCAGTATCCGCCCCCTGCGTCGCGCGCGGTGTTCATCTTGCCGCCAAGCGCCGCCGAGCTGCTGCGGCGCCTGCAAGGGCGGCGCACCGAACGCCCTAGTGAGATGGCCACGCGGCTCGAGACGGCGATCCGCGAGCTGCGGCAGGCTGAGGCGTTCGATCATGTGGTGGTGAACGACGATCTGGACACCGCCGTGACGACCGTGCACCAGCTGGTGGAGACACCAGAGGCGGCGCCGCGTGCGAAGCTGGAACCGGAGCGCATCGACCGCATCCGGGCGCTCATTGCGGAACTGACGAAGACGACCAAGGAGATCTCATGAGAATCATCACGCCGTCGCAAGTCGCCAACCAAACTCAGAACAAGTACTTGGGCGTGCTGGTCGCGGCCAAGTTCGCGCGCTACGTGAACGACTTCCCGCGCGACCGCTCAGTCGATTGGGAGGAGAAGCTGACGACGCGCGCCTTCGACGAGCTGGTCCGGGGCAACCTGAAGTACCGGCTGGTCCGGCGGCGGCGGGGCCAACAGGAAGCCTGATGTCGTTCGCCGGCCGTCACGTCGTGCTCGGCGTGTCGGGCGGGATCGCGTGCTACAAGAGTTGCACGCTGGTCCGGCGGCTCACCGAGGCGGGCGCGACGGTCGACGTCGTGCTGACGGCGTCTGCCGCCGAGTTCGTACGGCCGGTGACATTCGAAGCGCTGACCGGGCGCCCGGTTCTGATCTCCCTGTGGGAGCCGGGGGGGGGCCGGGCGCTCGCGCACATCGAGCTGGCCAAGCAACCCGATCTCGTCATCGTCGCCCCGGCAACGGCGCACCTGCTGGCGCGCGCCGCGATGGGGATGGCGGATGATCTGCTGACGGCGCTCCTCCTCGCGCGCACCGGCGCCATCCTCGCAGCGCCCGCGATGAACGACGCGATGTACGCGCACCCCGCGACGACGGCCAACCTCAAGATCCTCACGCAACGCGGCTGGCACATGGTGGGCCCGGAGATCGGGGCACTGGCAGAAGGCCCGAGCGAGCGCCCGGGCCGCATGAGCGAGCCGGAGGCCATCCTCGCAGCCGCAGCGCGACTGCTCGGTCACGCGCCAGCGGGACGGTGGGCAGGGAAGCGCGTCATCGTGACCGCTGGGCCGACGCGCGAGCATCTCGATCCCGTCCGCGTGCTGACCAATCCGTCGAGCGGCCGGATGGGCTACGCCCTGGCGGAAGCGGCCCACGCGCGCGGCGCCGAGGTCGTGCTCGTCAGCGGCCCGACCGAGCTGGCGCCCCCCGACGGTGTCACGACGCAACGGATTGAATCGACGGAGGATTTGGCGCGCGCGGTTCAGGCTCTGATGCAACACGCCGACGCGCTGTTCATGGCCGCCGCGCCGGCCGATTTCCGGCCCAAGACGACGGCAAAGACCAAGCAGCCACGCGGCGATGGTGCATTCACCCTCGAGCTCGAACCGACAGCGGATATCCTCGCCTCGCTCAAGCGACCGAAGGGGTGCCTGGTCGTCGGCTTTGCCCTCGAGACGGGCAACGGCCTGGCGCGGGCGCGGCAGAAACTGCAAGATAAGTCGCTCGATTTCGTGGTCCTGAACGACGCGCTGGAGCCCGGTGCGGGGTTTGAGGTCACGACGAATCGCGTGACGGTGCTGAACAAGGGGGGCGGGCAGGTAGACCTGCCGCTCCTGCCGAAGCGCGACGTGGCCGAACGAATCCTCGACGCGGTGGAAGAGGCCCTGTGACGGACGGGCGGGCTCTGGCTTTGAAATACCTGGAACAGCAACGGTTGCTTGGGGGGGATCAGGTCATACTCGGACCCTCCTCCGGTTCAACCCCGGGCTTGCGCCCGGGGTCAGTTAACCTGACAGCGGCACCAGTCTTACCGACCCCGGGCGAAAGCCCGGGGAAATCAGAGACACTTCCCCCTCCCGGCCTTTCGTTCGATCCTCCTAGTGGGGACCTGTTCGCCGCGGATCCAGTCCAGCAGACGCACACGCTCGCCGACGTCGCGACGCTCGTCGCCGACTGCACGAAGTGCAAGCTGTGCGACAGCCGCAGCCACACGGTGCCGGGAGAGGGCCCCACCGACGCGCGACTGGTCGTTGTGGGTGAGGGGCCGGGGCGCACCGAGGACGAGACCGGACGCCCGTTCGTGGGCAAGGCGGGCGAGCTGCTCACAAAGATCCTCGGGGCGATAGATTACCCACGGGAGCAGGTCTTCATTTGTAACGTGGTCAAGTGCCGGCCGCCCGAGAACCGCCTCCCGCAGTACGATGAAATCGCAGCGTGCGTGCCCTATCTGTACCGTCAGATCGAGCTGCTGAAGCCCGCCGTGATTCTCGCGATGGGCGGGACCGCGGCGCAGACGCTGCTCAATACCAAGCAGTCCCTGGGCGCGCTGCGGAACCAGGTGCATCGG
>Ga0193739_1000378_pt1 | contig 12485 bp, 13 predicted proteins | sample L2a2metaG_FD_144926 | JGI IMG/M metagenome (GOLD analysis project Ga0193739, IMG submission 144926) | Soil microbial communities from a riparian zone of the East river system, Colorado, United States - L2a2 | ecosystem: Environmental > Terrestrial > Soil > Riparian zone | place: USA: East River...
ATATCCTTTTCTTAACGAGGCTTCAGAATACATCCGTCTTATCAACTTGGATTATGACGAGTTTGATCGCCCAGAGATGAAAAACATTATTGAAAGGTCAGCCCAAAGACTTGAGGGTGAAATAAGAAATGGTAAGCTTTACGAAAATCCGGGAAGATATGAGATTGAAATATTAACCTTCCTCGTTAGCTTAATGATGGTCAAATGCATTGGGAACGACACCATTTCTAGAAAGCATTCACTTTTTGAAGCATTGAGGGCAGAAAAATTTCTTAGAGAAGATCTGAAAAAAGAACGAAACGAAGGGAGGAGACAGCTCCTACTATCAAAAATCTTTTTTGATCTTTTCAAAGTACAAGTCGAGATTGATGATGGGGATAATAGGATTTTCAAAGTTAGAGTCAATGACTACCTTTCACGCGCATCAAAATTTCATGAACAGGAATGGAAATTAATAAACCGCTCAGTTCATAATGGATACGTCTATCTTGGCATAGACGAGACTGTAAGGCTAATACGCAGCGAACTAAGTGCCTTGATTTATAATCGGCTCAAAGTGATGGATTTATCAGCAATGCCAAAGTCAGTCAAGAATAAGCTAATTGTTATGGCACCCAAATTCGGGCGGGTTTATGACACAAGATATACCCGACCGGTCTCTAATTATCCCCCATGCATAAAACATGCTATCGACGAGATGAGTAAGGGAGAAAATTTGCCCCATTCTGCACGAGTCTTGCTTGCAACATACATGTTATTTATCGGCAAGAGTATTGACGATATTGTAGAATTGTTTCATAGTGCACCTGATTTTAACGAGAAAGTGACGAGATATCAGATCGAACATTTAGCAGGAAAGAAGGGAAGTGGAACAAGGTACTTTGTTCCATCTTGCGAAAAGCTGGCCAACGAAGACCTTTGCTTCTCAACACGAGAATGCGATGGGATAGTGAATCCAGTCCAGTTTGGTCATGGGTCAAGAAACAGAAGTGGTTAATTTTTCCCCCCTTGAGTCCATTGATGGCGATAGAAGAATCGAAGTCGAAGCGGAATAATTAGAGATGCGATGAGATCACAAACGTATCTAATCTTGAAGAATGCATTTAGGGAGTATTATTTTAGATACGGAAAGACGATACAATCTCTTTCGGACATAAAGCGGCGCGAGTTTGCCTTTCGTTACTTTGGACCAGATGGAGAACCTGCAGGAATGGTACGGCATTTAACTTTTGATAGCGATGGTGAAATCATCGCATCCACTCTAAGAGAGGTGCCTTCGGATCTGTACTGCTCAAATGGTTATTATAGATTCCCATCTTATCCTATGAACGAAAAGGAGTGGTTAGGAGCCGACCTAATATTTGATATTGACACAAAGGATTTGCATCTAACATGTCAATCGGATCATTCATATTACATATGCGAGAGTTGCTCACAGGCAGCTAAAAACAAACAAGGACTAAACAGCTGCCAATATTGCAATTCTCAGAACTTGGTTCTTGAATCTATCCCATGTGAGACATGCCTTGACGGTGCTAAGAACGAGGTACGAAAACTACTTCTCATACTTATGGGAGATTTTGGGATTGGCGAAAAAGATATAGAGGTTTATTTTTCCGGCAATGATGGCTTTCATCTTCATGTAGCGAATCCAAGTTTTAGGTATTTGGATGCCCAGGCTAGGTCGGATATTACAGGGTATATTCTAGGAAAAGGTCTCACGCCCGAGACAATCGGAGTTTACAGGAGAACCAGTGGTGCAAGCGTAAGGAGGACTGCCAAAAGTCCTAATATCGACCTCATTAATAATGACGCGAAAGATATTGATAGTCCTCGCGTGAATAGCGGGGTGTCCAAAGAAAGGGGAAATAATCTGAACAACTTTATAATAAGATTTCCAAAAAGTGGTCTAAAGTACGGATGGCGAAAGAGACTATCTTTGGAATTGGGCAAAAAAGATCTTATTGAATCAAAGTTGAAGAATATAGTTCAGCAGAGAGGAGGATACTACGGTTTTAAGCTAGAATTGGACAGAATTGGAAAAGAGCTGGGGGTAAATATCGACCCTCAGGTAACAATGGATGTTCATCGTGTATTTAGGTTGCCAGGATCGTTAAATAGCAAAAGTGGATTGACCAAGATGAAGTGTTTCAACCTGGATTCATTCAACCCACTAGACGATGCTTGCCTGTTAAGCGATGCCGAGACCAAGGTGAAAATTAAGACCCCTGTTAGATTGATACTGAAGGGCCAGACATTTAGACTTAATGAAACGATAACATCCCTGCCTGCGTACGCAGCCATTTATCTCGTGTGCAAAAAATTAGCTATTATGATTTAGGAAAGCAAGGTTGGTACAACACCGAATTTTAATTGTATTTCATCCTTAAATCTATCTCACTGAACTTCAAACCCTACATTATACTGAAAGGCACTTGCATCTTAATTTGTGTAGTCAATATTAGTCAACCTTTAAATCATTAACCGTGGTGCTCTTAGTGGTTGAGGTAATTTCTATAGGTGTCCGTGCTTGTGGTGGATAATCTCTCCCCGTATACTAGGGACATATTATTATGCTTAAACAAACTAAAGGTTAACTACACATATAAAAAATTCTACGAAGAAATAGATCATGAAATTAGTACATATGAAAGAGTGATCCTTTCAGGCAGGAGGAAGCCGAGTAGACATATTAATATCGCAAATATCAATCTAATATTAGAATGCAATCTCCTAGGTACTCCAATGTTGGGAATATGCTATGGAGCAGAAATTATGGCACTTGCCCTAGGGGGAACTATACGACGGATGATAACCCCTGTCAGAGAAATGACCAACATTTTACTATCAGAATCGCCTGAGGCTAATATTATATTTCAAAAGAATAGGTCGCTTTGCGTCTATGAGAGTCATGCCTACTGCATCGCAAGAATGCCAGATGATTTTGTTTCAATCGCAACATCGAAGTATTGCCAAAAAGAAATTATTGTAAATCCCAAAAAGAAAATGTTAGGGGTGCAGTTTCACCCCGAGAAGAGTAAAACAGATGGGCTAGTACTATTCTCGAGTTTTTTTACTAATGTGAGGACTTGAATCCACCATATATATTGTATCTCAGTAATAAGAGGAAGGAAAATAGAGCGAGTGGCAAGTCTTATCTCAGAACGATGTTACTCTTTTTCCAATTAAATTAATTAAGAAGAATTTTTATTAGTACTCCACCAGGATAGATTAAGTATACTACCTTGCAATCACAACCTAGTCGTCATTCATTGACCATCCCACTGGTGAGTCCCAAGGAAGAAAATACTTGTCTTCCACTGGTTATAAACGTCGTTTCCAAATATTGGGGGGAGGAACTATCTCTTCTTGAAGCTGAACAAATAGCAAAGAAATACATCGGAATTAAGGGGTCAGTCATGATAGAAGGAATAGAGCTCGCCGAAAAACACGGACTTAAAGGATATGTGTATAGAGGGTCACTGGACGATATCAAGAGGAAAATCGATCAAGGAATACCTGTTATAGTTATTCTTCCCGGATTACACGAAACTATCCAACATGCAAACATAATATGCGGATACGACCCTGATGAGAGTCGGATTTTAACCTATGTCCCTGAGCCTGAGACTGTCGGAGCAATCCCGGAGACACGATTCCAACAAGATTGGGAGCAAGATGACATGGTCAGCATCGTCCTAGTTCCTCAAGATATGAAGCAAATTGTGGAGAAAGAAAATCATAAATTCAAAGAATCTAATCGAATATGTCTAGAAGTAGAGAAGCTGAGACACGAGGGAAAAGTAGCCGAAGCTCGAGGAAAAATTTCTGACGCGGTAAAGATCGACAATGAAAATGCACAAGCATGGTGTATTATGGGGAGTATATTGAATGAACAAAATTCTCTAGAGGCAGTTTCCTCATATCGAGAGTCTATTAACTCAAATCCCTGTTATTACTTGGCATTCAGAGGGTTAGGTAACTATTATCTTAAAAATAATGATTTCCAGAACGCTGAGGTACATTACTCAAAGGCAATTGAAATCAACCCTCTAAGATTCGGACCGATATATAAAAATCGAGCTATTGTACGGATGGAGTTGGGGGATAAGGTGGGATGTAGGGAAGACCTACTCAAATATCTGGAACAAGTCCCCAATGCTGCTGATAATCTCAGTATTCGGGACGCCTTGAACCAACTCTAAAACCGATCTCAATTAATAAAGGATTGAACTATTTTCACGATATTATCAATGCCATTTAGGTTCTCGCTTAGATCCATTAGTTCATTTGCTTTTCTCTGATAACTGGGATTTTTCAAGACCATCTTAATGGATTCTGAAATATGTTCTGGACGTAGTGGTCTAGTAGTCACAGCAATTCCAAGGCCCAGACTAGCGATCTTTTCAGAATTGCCCAATTGTTCACCATGGTTTTCTATTGGAATTGCCACGATCGGCTTTCCGAATCGTATTGCTTGAGATATTGCTGCATGCCCTCCTCTAATTACTATTATATCGCTCAAACTAAATATTTCGTCTCTTACAGGACACCATTCATAGAACCATCCGCCCTGGATGCTTTTAGGTTGGGGGTTTCCGCCGGGATAACCAGCAGATATTATAAACTGAATATCGTCCCTTAGATCTTTACATGCATCCATTGCAAGGTGCACAAGCGGCATTCGGGTCTCAATTGGGCCGCTAACATGAACGAATACTATCGGGGCTGCTCGATTCAAACCAAGTTCAGAGCATATCCTTTTCATATTTGATTCAGTTATATGTGTTCGAGGAGTAGTAAATCCCACATATTCAACCTTATTTCTGACTGAACTAGTCCCCCAGATGTTTCTCTCAGAGATAGTGTAGGGTGGTGGTAAATCTGGTATGAGTATCTTTTCAGTCAATGTCCATCCCAATCCCAGGACTTCACCATTAAGAGCTTCGAAACTTCTCGCCACCCTATAATTTCTCAAACGAGGTGAAAGAAGGAGTCTTACCTGGTTGAGTATCACGATAGAAGGAATATGCAAAATTTTCGAAGCCAGAATCGGTGATAATCTCGTATCTGAAACTACTATATCTGGTCGGAATTTAATCATATTACTAACCTCGTAGTTGACCTGCCTAGAAAAGTTAACAAAGTAGATTGGTATGTTGGCAATGCTTGAGGAGATTGAAAAATGACCTTCGGATGTCCAACCAAATTCCATTGGTGGAACGACATTGCACGGGTATCCAAGACATGAGAGGTACTTCGCTGCTTCACCAAATGTAGAAAATTTGAATGCTACTCCTAAGTACTGCAGCCGCTCGGCCACCATCACTAGTCGACTAGCATGACCAAGACCGACCCCATAAGGCGCGAAGTATACATTAGCCAATCTATCCGCCTGTATCTAAATCGGCTATATAAAATGGTAATGAGTAATGCTAGAATGGGAGAGTACCATTTGTTGACTCTATCACAAATGATTTAGCCTCAAACTGTTCGTAGGTATTGATTGATTGGGTGAGTATTAGGGATTTTGTGGGTAAGGACAAAACCCTATCTGGATAGACTCTGTATTATGGTTTACACACGCCGGGTTTTTATTAAGCAAAATTTGGGGAACTACTCATTCATACCAATTGCTAATAGGCTAATTATCCTCAAATTTGTCATTTGCGTTACGGGGTGTTGTCACCATAGATTAGCTTCATATCTTCAAACGTTAATTTCTCACCGCTTGCCATTTTCTTGAGGGCTTCTTCTTTCAAGATATTCCATCTTTCCTGATTTTCCTTGTTACGTCTTGCTCGTTCTTGAGTAACTTCGTATCTGTTTTCGCGTTGGCCATCATACTCCCTCTTTTTTCTCTGCCTATTGCTTATTGCTTGAGTACGGGATCTCCTAAATTCGATCGCATTTAGTTGAGTTTCAACCATTTCAAGTTTAGCAGCCGCCTCTCTTATTGCGTGAATTACCTTCCTTCGTTCTTCATACAGATTCTCTCTCAAGTTCATCAATCTGTCTAATTCTGATTTGATGCCACCAATCTTATTTCCGAATTCTGACTTTTGGTCGAATATTCTGTTCATAATTGACTTGAGCGAATCATATTGTGAAAGTATATTTCTGTACTTATCTTCCTTCTTGTTAATTACCTTCAAATTGTGTAACTTAGTTGCAACTTCTTTCGACTTGGCGACCAACCTACGTTCTTCGTCTTTCGACAATTTCTTAGTCTGTATATCATGTTCTATCTGTTCTAGTGCTCGACTCAAACGCAGAATATCAAATCGATCTTTTCTCAATCTCGAGCTTGCACTGGACGTCGATTTATTTTCAATATTCTTCATCTCATTTCGAGTTTCCACGAGGATATTCTTCATCTCTTTAAACTTTGGATACTCTGTCTCCTTTTGCTCATTAACTTTCTTTAAGTGCACACGCAGATTATCCAATTCATTTCGATTCTCATCAATGTCTTTCTTTGCCTCATCGATTCTAACATTGATCTCTTGAATTTCCTGTTCACTCTTTCGTTGCTCTTCCAATAAGTTTTTCTTGAATTCTATAAGCGTCCTCAAATTAGAATCCAGGGAACTTTTATTCACGTTGTGGTCAGTCTTATTTGTTGTTGCAGTTGTTGTTGTAGCAGCCGTCGCCATTCCACTATTTCCATTGCTGCCCTGTTGGTCTCGTACTGTCACGCCTATAGATTCTGTTAGAAAGCCAAAAATATATCTTTTCTCATTTTAGTCTGCAATATTTAATCATAGGCAGCGGTTTCAGTGTTATACTCTCTACATACATCTTTATATGAGATGAAGTCGCTTAGATTAAAGTATGGATGACTTTGAAAAGGACTTCCCTGAATTTGATTGGAAGAATATCCCAGCATATAAACATCCTGGAGGAAAGGACTGTCCATGTCCTAAGCATGAATATATTAGGGAACAAATAAATGTCACCAAGACCCTGAGTATCGAGTCGAAAGATAACCGTCGACAAGAGCTTAAGCACAAGGCTCAAATTACATTAAAATTTTGTCCAGATCATTACACTGTCTATTTTGACGAAGTTATTCCATCAATGCCCTTCAAATACAGATTAATGACTAGGATTGCACTAAAAATTGGCGCAGTCATAATACAAAGAATACCGTACATGCAATCAGACCAATGTTTCTATTGCAAATTTGGTTCGGGTGGATTTGGCAAAAAGACTGAGCTCCCTCCAATCTAATTGGCCAAAGAACATCTGTATATTGAATTAGTGAGCATGTTTTTTAGCATCGATCTATGATTGAAAGCGAAGCCAGGTGCAATTAGATTCCTCAAAATAATGGAAAGATATGGGAAACCATGTCTTGTTATTGAAGAATAACCTCGATGAAACCCGTTTTCGATCGAGGAATAACGTAGGGAACTTAGATCTAATGAGCTTGCAAGAAACGTAGCTACGTCCATGCTTTGTGAAAAAACTGAAGTTTTTCTTTGTATGAACCCCAAATCAGTGCGATACAATGAGTCATATCCATCCCCTACAAGATAATTCTGAGATTTATTGTCAAGGAAAACTTTGCCATCAAGATGGAGACTTGCTGTCATGACCCCGGCTTTTGTTGCTAACGAGGAAATAATGTGAATGTCGTCAAGGTCTAGAAATGCTCTATACAAATCTCCAAATTCTATATATTCTTCCACGAGTACAGAATCAGAAAGTGAGATGAGTTTAGGCGTTCTAATCCCAATTTTATTCAGATGTCTTCTCATACTGTCCCCTTCATTTTTCCTTGCCCATTCACCTACGATCGGAGGAGGATCCGGATGTCCCAGTGCAATGGACGCCAATGTGTATGATGATGCTAGCAAGTATTCATGAAAAGCCTTGCTTTTTTTATCACTCTTGTGAACAACTTTTTGTCCATTTCTATTCTCGATTTTTACGTCTCTTTGCCAATTGACAAAGTACATGATTTGGTTCTAGTCATAAAGAGTTGTATCTGTTATATGTATCCAACCACAAACTGGCAAGAATAGGAGAAAAATATCTAAATTGATTTTACACGAAGGATACAATTACGCTCGAAAATTCTTTAATGCGAGTAATGCATCCACGTATGATTCCGTAGTTTGTTTTGCTACGCTTGGGAGAGACAAGATGTGGAAAACTCAGATAGCTAAGATTGTAGACGAGGGTGAGTTCATTCCAACCACTATTCTGGAACTAGCAGCGGGGACAGGAATCTTATCCTCGATGCTAGACCAGATGTCGGACAAAACCACCGTACATTCCCTTGACCTTACATTAGACTATCTTAAAAAAGCAAGAGAAAAACACCCAACACTATCCTTAATAAATTCAACGGCAGAACTATTACCATTTAGAGCAGAGACCTTTGATTCCATTGTATCATCGTATTTGGCAAAGTATATAGATATTGAAATTGTCGTGCAGGAGTCTTGGCGAGTTCTTAAACATGATGGAGTGATAGTGTTTCATGACTTTACATTCCCCAAGAATCATGTGATAGAAAAATTTTGGAAATTTCATTTTCTGCTACTAAGGCTTTCTGGCAAGCTACTCAAAGAATGGGCACCTACATTTGAGAGATTAGACAAGCTCATTTCCAAAACCGATCCCTGGCCGGGTGATACTATCCGGTATCTCAGAAAAACAGGGTTTGTCAAACCATTCTGCAAATGCCATACGTTAGGAACAAGTGCGATCGTTTCTGCGAGGAAACCATGAACGCCGAAAATAATCGCTTGAATGAATGGTACGTGCCCAAATTCGGTCCAAGAGGATTTAGGGCATTTGTGGGAATGTTATTTCTACCTTACACAGGAATGTGTATCTCGTTTGCAGTGTTGGGTTCCATATTAGCAGTTCAAATAGTATGGGAAAGGGTTGTCGCTATATCCGCTATATACGCACTTGGTCTCGGATTGGCAGCTCACGCAGCTGACAACCTAGGGTCTAAAACTGTTAAGCCTTGGGGAAATTATTTTTCCAGCAGGCAACTCTGGTACATGGTTCTAATAGGTCTCCTACCAGCGTACGCTATTGGAGTTTATTATATTATATTTTTTGTTCCTCTGTTATTGGTGATAGCTGTACTGGAGGGATTTTTTTTATTCGCCTACAATTTTGAGGCATTCAGAGGTATTTTTCACACTAACTTCTGGTTTTCTCTATCTTGGGGCGCACTACCTCTTATTGCAGGATTCGTCATGCAGACAAATCATATTGAAACTCTACCCCTAGTTTTTTCTGTTATCACAGGACTGGTAAGTTACGTTCACATTAGAGTTTCTAGAAGATATAAAGAGTATAAAAGAAGAGGACGGACCGATGCTATTACGGCAAGGTTGGAATTAGTTCTCAAAAGTGTGAGTCTAATTACCATCTTCTCAGTTTCGGCATTTATGATCCTCAGAATGGTTATTGGATAGATGTTTGATGACACCAAATAGAACTTCCATGGGTCATATATCCATAGCCGTTGAAAGGAGAAACATATTAGACGGTATTTATGAGTTGGAGAAAAAAATAAAGACGAGAATACCATTACCTCAAAAATTATTATTTGCAGCTACGGGAACTTTAGAAAAGACATTATCTATATTAACTGGCTCGGAAACAGCGGTCAGAATATTAGAACAAACGGATCTCCCCGATGTCATAAGTAGGTCCATATGCATTGTTCTGAAAGAGAACGAAAAAATATTAGTGAATGCTAGATCAAACATTTATCCTTCATTTCTTCCTGAAAACATAGTCAGGAGAATTAGGAAAAAAAAGGAAAGTATAGGTGACATCCTTGACTCTGAAAGGCTGGAAACATACAAAAGCATTATTAGGTTAGGATATGATTCTAGCAATAGAAGCTACTTCAAAATATATCATATTGTTTTCAAATCGAACATCGCGTTTAGTATAGAAGAAAATTTCGCGGCTTCACTATGTGAACAAATCAATTTCGGCCCTTCAGTTTAAGTGGACCGGGTGGGATTCGAACCCACGACCTCAGCAATGCCAATGCCGTATCCTACCGGACTAGACGACCGGCCCTCCACGCCATCGGATCTCTTAATTGCCTATTAATACCTTTAACGGGAAATTAACTAATCAACCCTAGAGAAGCGGTATATGCAATATATAATTATAATAATCACCCTTATAACATACTTGACTCAAGGTAGCAGAGCTGGGTGGTGGGGTTAGAGAAATCAATAGGCGCGATAATAAAATTTCGTAATAAGGGAACAGCCGAGGAAACATATTCTAAAGATCCTTCTGAGTTCCTTCTATTAAAAAACAGGAGGGGCTTCTGGGGTTTTCCCCAAGGACATAAGGAAAAAGATGAAAGCGAGATTCAAACTCTAATCCGAGAAGTGTCAGAAGAGACTGGACTTACCAGCCTGGATGTTAGGTCATATATAGGGAAGATCCGCTACTCATATCTTCGAACTGATGGCATGAAAGCTGAAAAGGAAGTTTCATTTTATTTTGCATTAACGCCAAGCAAAAATGTAGTGATCTCATATGAGCATTATGAATTCAGGTGGGTTCATTATTCAGATGTGTTATTCATGCTTCATCATGAACAACTAAAAATTATTATGCTAAAAGGTCACCGGAAAGGATTATACTGATGACCAATCACCCAAGCCATACTCGCAAGAATAGAGTAATAGATTTATACCTAATCGATAAGGCAATAACCAGGATATCAGAAAATGGTGACGGCTGGAAAACGCATAGTGTTAACAGCAGACAGAAGTCTCATGACTAATTATAGAGGAAATTTCCTGTATGGGTTCATTGCCTGTGGCCCCTACGAGCTTATTCCTGAAATTGTATTCGATAAGCTATTTTGTCCAAGTGTTGAAACTGACAAGACTACGGGGGAAGTAAAGGTAGCACAGTGCGGCTTGAGAAGGATCGAAGGTGCATTATTGAAAGAATATAACCGGTCTGATGTTTTTCTTGCAAACCCTGAAATGCTTGATAAAAGCATAGGACCAGAGACTAAAGTCGTGGGACTTAACGTGATGGATCCGCTCGGTATGGCTCCTGTAACCACCACCATGTCGCCTGAAAAGCTCTCCTATATTGCCATGAAATTCAAAAAGATGTGTGCCTCCATCATTCAGTTGAAAAAGAAATATAATTTTAAAGTCGTCGTAGGCGGAAATGGTGCTTGGGAACTGGCAAAACCAGACAGGATGGAAATTCACGGCATAGATACCGTTGTGGTAGGAGAAGCCGATGAACTTGCTTCTGACCTATTCCACGATTTAGAAAGTGGAGATGCCCCTGAATTGCTTCATACTTTCGTAAGAAATGTTGACAATATTCCTTTGATTCAGGGCCCCACCATAAATTCTCTCATTGAGGCCATGCGTGGATGTGGTAGAGGATGCGACTTTTGTGATGTCAATAAGCGTTCAAAGAAGGACATGCCACTTGATAGGTTACAAAAAGAGGCCGGATACAATCTTAGATATGGCTTTGATTCTATTTGGTTGCAGTCGGATGAGATGTTGCTCTATGGATGTGACAGCAAGGAATTTGTACCTAACTCTGACGCAATTTTAGATCTTTGGAAAGGGCTAAAGTCTCTAGGTGCAAATTTCGTAGGCACTACCCATATGACCTTATCCGCCGTAGCATCGTCCCCCGATCTTATCAGGAAGATATCTGAAATCAATGGCATGGATAAGAATGGTAGATGGCTAGCTACTAACTTGGGGGTTGAGACAGTCGCACCTAGTCTAGTAAAAAAGCATCTTGGGGTAAAGACAAAACCTTTTCAGACAGAAGAGTGGGGAGCAGTTGTCAGGGAAGGATGCAAAATTATGAATCAGAATCATTGGTTCCCTGCATTGACACTCATAATAGGATGGCCTGATGAGACTCCGGATGAAACACAATATACAATTGATCTAATAGATGACTTTAAAGAAACGAAAATGAGAGGTTTAATAGCGCCCCTATTGTATCAGGATTTTTCCGAAAGGAATTCTATGCATTTTGGCAATCTAAATGAAGCACAATTTACCCTTTTTTGGAGATGCTGGGAACACAATATTTGGGTAATAAATGACATTATCCCGATAATAATTAGGAACAAATCCTATGGTCCAGTTATGAAATTGTTTATGGCAGGATTGATAAGGGCTGGCACCTGGGCAATTATTAGATATTTCAGGGGATTGTCAAAGGATTTGTTTAACGGGCGGCTTCCAGAGGATATTGTGGACCACTATTCTACAAGAAGGTCGGTAACCGCATCTTTGCCTCCGAAGCTTTAGTATTGACAAGATTAGAATCTACACAGTATACAAAGTATATACAGAAAGGATATGGTCCAGCATGAATTATTGATTTAATATCTAATGCGTAGAATGTTTCTCTAAAGTTTCAATGGCTGCATCAGCAATTGTAGCGTTTTTGGGTGTCAACACAATAAAATAATTCTTATCTGC
>Ga0193739_1000379_pt1 | contig 12477 bp, 12 predicted proteins | sample L2a2metaG_FD_144926 | JGI IMG/M metagenome (GOLD analysis project Ga0193739, IMG submission 144926) | Soil microbial communities from a riparian zone of the East river system, Colorado, United States - L2a2 | ecosystem: Environmental > Terrestrial > Soil > Riparian zone | place: USA: East River...
TCCTCTTCGTCGTGCCGGGCGGGGCGATCGTCGCCTGGGCGCGGCCGCGGATCGGCTCAACGGGCCGGCTCGGCCTGGCCATCGTCCTGTCGGTCGCCGTGTCCGCCCACCTCGTCTACTGGCTCTCGCTCGCCGCGGGCGGCTACCGGCGCGAGACGATCTTCGCGGCCGCAGCGCTACTCGCCCTGCCGATCCCGCTGGCCACTTTCCGCGGAGGCGTGGCCCTGCTGTTGGCGCAGCTCGGCAGTGCCGCGGCGGCCCTGCGACGGGAACGGGTCGCGGCGTTCGTGGGCCTGGTCCTCGACGCCGGCCTCTGGAAGCCCACGGCCGAGGGCATAAGCGCGGGCGGCTCGAACTGGAGCGACGTGGGCGTCCACCTCTCGATCGCCCAGTCCCTGAACGCCGGCAACTTCCCGCCCCAGGTCCCCTACTTCGCCGGCGCGCCGCTCGTCTACCACTGGTTCGCGGATTTCCATGCCGCCATCGCCGCCGAAGCCGCCGGCCTCTTCGCCATCCCTGCCTTCGTCGTGTCGTCCGCGATCCTGTCAGGGGCCCTCGCCCTGCTGGTTCACGGACTCGCGCGGCAGCTGCTGCGCGGCCCGCGGGCACGCCGCGCCGCCCTGCTGGCGGTGGTGCTGGTGGTCATCGGCGGCGGGTTCGGCTGGATCCGGTTCGTCGGGGACCTGGCGGCAGGCTACGGCGACCCGGTCAGCCTGGTGACGGAACAGACGTACGACAACTTCTGGTACGACATCAACGGCCAGCCGTCCTGGCCGTATTTCCGCATCCCATCGGTGATGGGGACGGGCCTACTCGTGCACCGCGCCACCACCGCCGGCCTGCCGATCCTGGTGGGCGCCGTCCTGCTGCTGGTCGCCGGGCTGCCGACGGCGCGGGCGCGGCGGGCGGGCTGGCGGGACCGATGGCCGCTCATCGGCCTTGCCGGAGTGCTTGGTGCAATGCTCGCGCCGTTCCACTTCTTCTTCTTCCCTGCCTTCCTGCTGCTGGCCCTGCTCTACGTCCTGCTCGCGGGCCGGCTCTTCGACCGGGACGCGCTACGGAACGCCGCCCTCTTCCTGGGGCCATACCTGCTGGCCCTCCCGTTCGTGGTGCCGCCCCTCCTGCAGGCCGCCGGCTCGGGCTCGCTCCGCGTCCGGCTCGGGTGGGAATCGGCGCCATTTGCCGACGGCCTCTGGGCGGTCGTCTTCTTCTACCTGACGAACCTCGGGGTGCCGCTCATCCTGGCGCTTGCCGCGCTGCTGACACCTCGCACGCCCTGGCGGGCCTTCCTGGGCGCCTGGGCAGTGATCCTGTTCGCCGTCCCCAACCTGATCCAGGTGAGCGACATCGCCTTCGACATGAACAAGTACTTCCAGGCGATGTGGATCGCGGTCGCCATCCTTGCCGCGTGGCTCATCCGCCGCTGGCCGCTGCCGGCCGTGGCGCTCGTCCTGGCGCTCAGCATTCCCTCCCCGCTGCTGGTCGCGGGCTGGACCGCGCTGAACCGTGAGCAGGTGATGGATTGGCAGAGCATCGAGGCGGCGGACTGGATCGCCGCCAATACGCCGGAGCGCAGCGTCTTCGTCACTGACGGCTGGCTGAACTCGCCCACCGATCCGGCGGGCCGGCTCCGGTTGCTGACCTACGCCCCGTACGTGGCCAACCTCGGATTCGACCCCAACCTGCGCGTCGAACAGGTCTTCGAGATCTACTGCGCGGGCGACGTCGAGCGTAGCGTGGAGCTGATGCGCCAGCTCGACGCGGAGTACCTGCTCGAGACCGGCCGTCCCGGCGACTGCACCGCACCGACCGACTTCGCAACCAGCCCCGCGCTCGAGGAGGTCTATGCCAACCCGGCGCTCCGCATCTGGCGCCTGACCGATGCTGCCGCCGCAGGGGCACCGTCGCGATGACGAAGGTGAGCACCAGCGGTGCGGTCGTGGCGCTCGAGCACGTCTCCAAGCGATACGGCCCGACGGGCTCGCCGCCCGCGGTCAGTGACCTGTCGCTCACGATCCTGGCCGGCGAGGTCTGCGTCCTGGTCGGCCCGTCCGGCTGCGGCAAGACCACCACGATGAAGATGATCAACCGGTTGATCGAGCCGACCAGCGGCCGGATCACGATCGACGGCGTCGACGTCATGCGCCAGCCGGCGGTAGAGTTGCGACGGCGGATCGGGTACGTCATCCAGCAGGTGGGGCTCTTTCCGCACCTCACCGTCGCGGAGAACGTGGCCGTCGTCCCCCGCCTCCTGCGCTGGCCGGAAGAGCGGGTGCGGAAGCGGGTCGACGAGCTGCTCGAGCTGGTCGGCCTCGATCCGGCTGGCTACCAATCCCGCTATCCCGCGGCGCTCTCCGGTGGCGAGCGCCAACGCGTTGGGGTGGCACGGGCGCTGGCCGCCGATCCGCCGGTGATGCTGATGGACGAGCCGTTCGGGGCGGTCGATCCCATCCTCCGCGATCGGCTGCAGAACGAGTTCCTGCGCCTGCAGGCCAAGGTGAGGAAGACGGTCGTCTTCGTGACCCACGACGTGGACGAAGCCATCAAGATGGCCGACCGGATCGCGATCCTGCAGCGCGGCGGCATCCTGGCCCAGTACGACACGCCGGACCAGATCCTCGCCCATCCGGCCAGCGAGTTCGTGGACCGCTTCGTGGGCGCGGATCGCGGCCTGAAGCGCCTCTCCCTGGCCCGCGTGCGCGACCTGCCGCTGCTCCAACCGGTGCTCGTCCGACCCGGTGAGGAGCCCGCCGAGATCCGCCGTCGCCTTGAGTCACCTGAGGCCCTCGGTTTCGCCCTGCTGGTCGACGACGAGAATCGGCCGATCGGCTGGATCGGCCATGCGGAGCTGGCCGGTGAGGGACCGATCACCGCCGATGCCGTCATGCCAGTCGCCACGCTGCTGCAGCCCGAGTCCACCCTGCGCGACGCGCTCTCCGAGCTGCTCTTGTCGAGCGTGCAGCTCGGCGTGGTCGTCGACGAGGATGGCATGGTCCTCGGCGCGATCAGCGTCGATCAGATCAGCGACACCCTGCGGGCGGCGGCCGGCAAGGGTCATGGTGCGACATGATCGAGGGCCAACCGTTCTTCCGCTTTGACTGGCTTGTGGACAACCTCGACCAGCTGGCGCGACGCCTCGGCGAGCACGTCCTGGTCACGTTCATCGCGGTGACGGTGGGCTTTGTGATCTCCTTCGCCCTGGCCCTTCTGATTCGCCGGTACCCACGGGTCTACGGACCGGTCCTGGCCGTGAGCGGCATCCTGTACGCCATCCCGAGCATCGCCCTGTTCGTGCTCTTCATCCCCATCACCGGCCTCTCCCTCCTGACCGCCGAGATCGCGTTGGTGAGCTACACGCTGGTAATCCTGGTGCGCAACATCGTCACCGGGTTGCGCGGCGTGCCGCCCGACGTGATCGAGGCCGCCAAGGGAATGGGATACACCGATACCCAGCGCCTCTGGCGGGTGGAGCTGCCGATCGCGCTGCCGATCATCGTGGCGGGGGTGCGCATCGCGACTGTCACCACCATCGGCCTGGTCACCATCGCGACCTTGATCGGGATGGGTGGGCTCGGCTATCTGATCGTGAACATCGGGGTCACCCGCCGCTTTCCCACCGCAACGATCACCGGCGTGGTGGTCGTGGTCCTGCTCTCCACCGTCGTCGAGCTGCTGCTTCTCGCCATCCAGCGCCGGCTGACGCCGTGGGCGAAGGCACGCGAGGCCTAGGCGATGGAGTTCTTCGGCGAGGTGTGGACCTGGTACACCGATCCTGCAAACTGGTCGGGCAACGACGGCCTTCCGGTGCGGCTGTGGGAGCACGTCTCGCTCTCCGTCGTCTCACTGCTGGCAGGGTTGGCGATCGCGTTGCCCGTCGGGCTGTACATCGGCCACACCGGGCGCGGCGCTCGGATGGTGGTGGCCGTGAGCAACATCGGCAGGGCGGTTCCGTCGCTCGGCTGGCTGGGGATCGCGTACCCGATCAGCACCGGACTCTTCCAGCGCGGCGGTATCGGATTCCTCCCGGCCTTCATCGGCCTGGTCGCGCTGGCCATCCCGCCGGTGGTGACGAACACCTACACCGGTCTGCAGGAGGTGGATTCCGACCTGCGCGAGGCCGGACGCGGCATGGGGATGCGCGAGCTCCAGCTGCTTGCTCGGGTAGAGGTCCCCGTCGCGCTTCCGGTCATTCTCGCCGGCATTCGAGTCTCGGCGGTGGCGGTGGTCGCGACCGCGCCGCTGGCGGCGCTCGTCGGCGGCGGCACGCTTGGCGCGTACATCCTCCAGGGCCTGGAACTGAGCGACGAGGTCCGGGTCTTTGCCGCAGCGGTTCTGGTCGCGCTGCTGGCGATCCTCACCGAGCTCGGCTTCGCCTGGATCCAGCGCTCGGCTGTCTCGCCGGGGCTGTCGCGGCTTGACGATGCGCCGATGACCGATGCCTCTCGAGTCGCCCGGCCCGGGGAGCTCGGCTCTCCCTGACCTGAACCACCGGCCCAGTTCTTGCCTAGAGTTACATGTCACGAGATGGCACGAATCCGCTGCTAGACTCGCGGCACCGACCGCGCGCCCCCCGCGCGGTCCGCGTTTCCCCGTAACTCAGCACAAGGAGGACCCAATGCGGAGATACCGCACGCTCGCTCTCGGGGCGGCGGCGCTGGTGCTCGTCGTGAGCGCCTGCACGCCGGGTGGGAGCGAAGCTGGCTCGCCGAACGAAAGCGAGGCGGCCACAAAGCCAGACGTCAGCGTTGGATCGGCGGGATTCTGGGAATCTGCCGTCGTCGCCGAGATGTACGCGCAGGCGCTCGAGGCGGCGGGCTATCCCGTCGAGCGCCACCTCGAGATCGGCGAGCGTCCGGCGGTGCACGCGGCATTCGACGCCGGAGAGATCAACCTGATGCCCGAATATCTCGGCGGTCTCGCAGGCCAGGGGCTGGGCCTCGCGGAGCTCCCCACGGACCCTGAGGCAGCCTGGGACAACCTGCAGGAGCCCCTCGCCGAGAAGGGGTGGGTCATCTTCGATTACTCGCCCGGTACCGATGCCGACGGCTTTGCCGTCCGCAGCGAGACCGCCGAGGAGCTCGGCCTCGAGACCATGAGCGACCTCGCGGCCGTCGACGTTCCGCTGACCTGGGGAGTCGCTCCAGGCTGCGTTGACAACCCGGTCTGCGCCCCTGGCCTCAACGAGGTCTACGGAATCGATATCAGCCAGTTCGACGTGGTCATGCTCGAGCCATGCAGCACCGATATTGCGACTGCCTTGAGTGACGAGGCGATCGACGTGGCGCAGGTGTGCACCACCCAGCCCGAGATCGTGTCCATGAACTTCAAGCTCCTGGACGACGACATGCACCTGCAGCCGGCGCAGAACCTGGTGCCGATGGCCGACCAGGAGCTCGCCGATGCGGCGCCTGCCGACTTCGCCGAGACGTTGACAGCGATCCAGGCGAAGCTAACGACCGAGGCCCTGACCGAGCTGGGTGTGGCGATCAACGTGAATCAGGAGTCGATCGAGGACGTCGCCCGCGGCTTCCTCGAGGACAACGGCCTGCTCTAACGCTGGTTCGGTCCGATCACGACGGGCGGCGCTGCCTTCGGGCGGCGTCGCCCGTATCCTTTGTGCCACCCATGTCCGAACACCTCGACCTCGCCGACTGGCGCCGCCGTGTGGCGGGCCTGTATGAGGCGTTGCGGCGTGACCGCCGCGCCAGCCAGCTCCGGCTGGTCGGCTTTCGGGCCGGCAAGGACCAGCTCTTCGCCGAGCATCCCTCGTCGCCGGTGCCCGCCGCCGCGCGGCGCAACTTTCGCGGCCTCGCCTACTGGCGCCACGACCCGGCGCTGCGCTTCAGCGCCGCGCTGGAGCCAGACGCCGACGCCAAGCCGCTCGATGTTCCCCGCTCGGGCGACGGTCCGGCCATGCCGTTCTCGCGGATCGGCTGGGTGAGCTTCGATCTGGACGGCGGCGACGCGCGCCTGGCGGTCTATTGGCTCAACGAGTACGCCGGCGGCATCTTCATCCCGTTCCGCGACGCGACCAGCGGGCATCAGACCTACGGCGGCGGACGCTACTTGTGGGACTCGGCCAAGGGCGTGGACCTGGGGTCGACCGGGGACGAGCTGGTGCTCGATTTCAACTACGCCTATCACCCATCCTGCGTCTACGACCCGTCCTGGAGCTGTCCGCTCGCCCCGCAGGAGAACTGGCTGGAGATGCCGATCGCTGCCGGCGAGCGGCTCGAGCCAGCCGAGTGAGCCAGCCGGTGGCGCGCCCCGACGTCCGCCCGCCCAGGCATTGCTACAAGTGCGGCCGGGAGATCGGTCCCGACGAGTCGATCTGCGAGGTCTGCAACCGAGCCGGCATGGCCACGCCATCGGCGTCCCAGTACCACGGCACCATCGTGCTGGCGATCATTGCCGGCGTCGCCGGGCTGGCGATCTGGGGAAGTCTGGCGATGCGTGGCGTCGGTCCGTACACCGCCAGCGTGGAGGCGATCGTGCCCGACACGCCTGACGCCGCGATCGTCACCTTTGTCGTCGTCAACGAGGGCACCTCCCGCGGCTTCGCGAAGTGCCAGCTACAGGCGACGGACGCAAGCGGGCGGGTGCTGCGATCGCGCTCCGTCGTCGCCGGTCCGTTGGAGGGTGGCGCCTCAGGGACGTTCTCCGAGCGGATTCCCGGCCTACCGACGCTGCCGGCATCGGTCAGACTCACCTGCTCCTAGCCGGCGTCCGCCTCGCGATAGAGGCGCGCCAGCTGAGCGTCGTCGAGCACCACCCGGACCGAGATCAGGCCGCGGGACAGCGGCTCATCGCTCACCGCGGCCCAGGCCGCGTGCGAGAGGTCGACCACGCGCTGATCGGCGGTCCCCCAGTAGCAGTCGCACCAGTCGACGACCGGCAATCGGACACAGCGATCGGCGCAGATCGTCACGTTGCCGACCACGGCGCCGGTATAGCGCCCGCCAAGCGCGCCGGGCAGCGCAACAACGGGGTCGCCCTCGTAGCCGGCGGTCCCTGGATAGTTGCTTGCCGTGCCGGAAACGATGGGTGGTGCGGCCGGCGGCGGCGACGAGCTAGGTAAGGGCGTGGTGATCGCCATATCGCGTTGGCCATGTGCGCGAAGTACGTCGCCGCCCGTCGCGGCGGCGGATCCGAAGGATGGTGTGGCGGCAATAGCAACAGCCGCCATGCCGGTCAGTAGCACGGCGCACAGCGCCGCGAAGCGTCGATCGCGGGACCCAAGTGACCAATGCGGTGGCGCGACGCCAGTGGCGAGCGCCGCCTCGTCCGATCCGAGTTAGATTCGGAGCAGACAGCATGCCAGCCCGCTGCGGCACGGTCAAACCGACCGCTATCCTGCGCAGCATGCGGAGATGGCTCGGCGCCGGCGTGTGGGTGGCGATCCTGGTGATCGTCGTGTTCGTGGTGCCGAACGTGGTGCAGGCGCTCGGAGTGGGATCGACCAGCTTCCCGGACCCGGTCGACGGGCAGGCGGTCTACGACCCGGCCGAGGCGTTGGAGCCGGGCATCGAGGAGGCGCTCGAGGCGCAGGTCGACGTGATCGAGGAGCGCTCCGGGGCCGAGATCGTCCTCTACGTGCGCATCGATCCCGCCGCTAGCGACGAGTCCAACCTGGCCGACGCGCGCGGCCTGATCGATCAGTGGGGTATCGGTCGTGAGGGGTTCGACGACGGCTTCGTGCTCCTGCTGAGCTTCGACGACCGGTCCTTCCAACATGGCGTGGTGAGCACCTTCGCCGGGGGCGGGTTCTACGCCGCCTACCTTGGGGACGGCGACCAGACGGTCCTGCGCGATGAGGTCCTGATCCCCGCCATCCGGCAGGGCGCCCTGGACGGCGGGCTCATTGCCGCCGTCGACGCGATTGGCGCCGCGATCACGCCGGCGGCGACCGGCCGCCTGGAGACGATGCGGGTCATCAACGCCATGGTCGGACTGCCGGGCGGGATCCTGGCCCTGCTCGTCACGCTCGGCCTGTCGTACACGGCCTGGCGACGATACGGCGACGACCCGGCGCTCACCGATTCGCCCTCGATCCTGATGGCCGGACCGCCGGCCGGGATGACACCGCCGCTGGCGACGGTGATCCGCGACGGCCGCGCGACGCAGCACAGCATCAACACCACGCTCGTCGAGCTGGCGAGCACCGGGCGCATCGCCTTCCGCAACCTCGATCGGGTCGGCAAGGTGAAGAGCGACGACGAGCCGGATGCGCTCATGGATCCCGCCATCGACGTCGCCAAGCCGCCCACGGACGCTCGGCCGCTGGCCGCGCCGCAGTCCGAGGCCTATGAAACCATCGCCGCCACGTCGATTGGCGGCATCCTCGATCGGGAGCGCCTGTGGGGACTCAACGACGAGCTGGCGCCGGTCAAGGGCAGGCTCGAGGAAGAGGCGGTCCGGCTCGGCTGGTTGGCCCGCCGCCCGATGCCGCTCATCACTCGCTGGGTGGTGATCGGGGTCGTCGAGCTGGTGGCCGCAGCAGGGCTCGTCTTCCTGGGCTACACGATCCCGATGAGCGGCCTGACCCTGCTCGGGGCGGCGCTGGGCGTCGGTGGCATCGGAACGGTCGCGCTCGGCGCGGCGATGTCGCAGCGCACGCCGCAGGGCGCGTACGTGGACGCGATGTTGAAGGCCTACCGCCGCACGCTCGAGAAGACCCTGGACCGGGCCCGCAACATGAACGAGGTCGCCGCCGAGCCGACCGTTCGCGTTCTGGCTGACACGCCCGACAAGGCGGTCGTCTGGGGCATCGCGCTGGGCCTGCACAAGCAGGTCGGCGAGGTGCTGCGCCGCGGCCTGGAGGACCTGCGTGGCGGGCAGCCCGCCAACGGGGCGTACTACCCGGTCTGGCTCGGCTCCTCGTCCGGCTCATCGTCCGGCTTCGCCGGCGGGGCGTTGGGGTCGAGCGAGGGTGCGGGACTCTTCTCGGGGTCCGGGACGCCGGACGTGGGCGGCATGTTCAGCTCCCTCGGCAGCCTCGGCTCGTCGCCACCCTCGTCCTCCTCCGGCGGAGGGTTCGGAGGGGGCGGCAGCTCCGGTGGAGGCGGCGGCAGCAGCTCGTTCTAGCCACGTGTCTGGCGCTGCGCGTGCGGACCGACTATCGTTCGAGCCGATGTCCTACGATCGACGACCCGACCGTCGCCCCGGTGGCGGCCGCCCGCCCGGCCGTCCGGACCGCCCGGATCGACCACGGTCCGGCGGCCCGCCCCGCGATCGCGGCGACTACGGCCGCCCTCCGCCACGCCCGGGCGGGTATCCAGATCGCGGTCCACGTGACCGGAGCTTCGGCCCGTCTCCTGACCGCCCAACCCGCCCCGGCGGCTTCGTCCCGCGCGGGCAAGACGACGGCGGAATGTCCATCCGGCTCGACCCCCGGCGGCTTGCCGCCCTCAAGCTGCTGGCCGCCGAGGCGGGCGTTCGGCCCGGAGAGCTGGTCACCCATTGGGTCGAAGAACGTCTCGACGCGGCTCGCGCCGGTGGCACCCCACCCGTTGCGGCGGCAGCCGGGCAGGCGATGGCGGAGCTGTCGGCGCGCATCGACGAGCTGGTGCGCCGGGTCGACGCCATGGCCACTGGCACCGTTGCCGCTCCGAGCGGGGTGCCGACATCGGGCGCCGCCGCCGCGCTATCCAATGAGGCGCCGGCAACCGCTCCCCAACCCCGCCGTCGAGGACGGCCTCCGAAGGCCGGGCCCGCCGTCGCCACGCCGCGGGCGCGCAAGGTGGCGCTCCACGACGAGATCGTGGCAGTCATCAACGAGCGTGGTCCAATGACCGCCGGCGAGCTTGCGATCGCCATCGTCGAGCGCGGACGCTACGCGCCCCCGCGCTCCGGCAAGCCACTCGACGCCGCGACCGTCAACGGCCGAGTCTCGAACCCGACCTATCGCGCCCGCTTCTCGCGCAGCGAGGGGCGGATCGGGCTGGCAGCCAGCAGCTAGGGTGCCGCTGGCGATCGGGCCGGCCGGCGTGTGGTCGAGCTTCGACCGCCTCGCCGCCGCCCAGGTGGTCGCCTTCGCGCAGGCTGCCGAGACCGGCGGCTACGACGTGCTCTGGACCCAGGAGACGGCCGGCCGTGACCCGTTCGCGCTGCTGGGCCACCTCGTGGCGCGCACCACGCGCATCGGCCTGGGAGTCGGGATTGCCGTGATCTACGGGCGCGACGCGGTCGCCATGCGCGGCGGAGCGTCGACCGTCCACGAGCTCTCCGCCGGCCGGATGGTGCTGGGGCTGGGAGCCAGCCATCGCGACACGGTCAGCGAGGTGCGCGGGCACACGTATCGCGGTCCGCTGAGCGCGATGCGCGACTACCTGGACGCGTACGACGCCGCCGAGTACCGCGGGCCGACTCCGCATGGCGACCCGCCGATCGTCCTCGCGGCGCTGCGACGCCGGATGCTGGAGCTGGCCGCGACCCGGGTCGACGGCGCCTTCCCCTATCTCGTCCCGGTCTCGTACGTCGCCTGGGCGCGAGGGATCCTAGACGCCGCCGCGGACGCCGCCCGGCGCCCGCGACCAACTCTGGTCGTCAGCCAGGCCTGTTTGCTGGAGACCGATCCCGCCGCCGCGCGGCGCGCGGCGCGTCGGTACCTGGACCGCTATCTGAGCCTGCCCAATTACCTCGCCAACCTGCGCGAATGCGGCTACACCGACGCGGAGCTGACGAGGCCCGGTTCCGATCGCGTGGTCGACGATCTCGTCGCCTGGGGCGACGCCGCGTCGTTACGTGGACGCCTCCGGGCGATGCTCGACGCCGGCGCCGATCACGTGGCGATGATCCCCCTCACGCGCGAGGGGTTGCACGCCGAGCAGGCCACCATGGAGGCGCTGGCGCCGCCCTGGTAGTGGCCCCGTCCCGGCCTGGGGCCTACCCCTCGAGAACGAAGGTGACCAGGATGTTGGCCTGGAACTCGAGTGCGCCGCCGGCGCCGACCTCGACACGCAGCTCCTTGACCCAGGCGCCCTTCACGCCGCGCAGCGTCTTGGTGGCTCGCGTGATCCCCTGTCGGATCGCGTCCTCGAACGACTGGTCGGACTTGCAGCTCAGCTCGGTGACCTTGGCGACGGACATGATCGGCTCCTTCTTCCGGTTGAGATTTTCGGCGTGAGACCGATGCGCCAGCTCAGTCCTCGTGGGCACGCGCCCAGGCAAGCAGAGCATCCGCATCGAGCGTGTTGACGACCATCTTCGCCTGCACGCCGCATGCCGCGGCGCGGTCGCAGCCATACGGCTGCCAGGCCAGCTGTCCGGGAGCGTGCGCATCGGAGTCGATCGCCACCCGGCAGCCACCCTCGACCGCCAGCCGCAGCAGCCGCTTCGGCGGGTCGAGGCGTTCCGGGCGGGCGTTGACCTCGACCGCCTTGTCGAAGCGAGCGGCAGCGGCGAAGACGATCTCGGCGTCGAAGGCCGAGGGCGGCCGGCTTCGCTTCCCCGTGACCATCCGCCCGGTGCAATGCCCCAGGATGTCCAGGTGCGGATCCGCCAGGGCGGTGACCATGCGGCGGGTCATCAGCCGCTCGGCCATGCGCAGCTCGGAGTGCACGCTGCCGACCACCACGTCCAGCCGCGAGAGAATCTCCGGCGTCTGGTCAAGGGAGCCATCGGCCAGGATGTCGACCTCGATGCCGGTCAGGATCCGAAACGGCGCCAGCTCCGCGTTCAGCTCCGCCACCTCCCCCAGCTGCACCTCCAGCCGCTCGCTGGTCAGCCCGTTGGCCACCGTCAGGCTCGGTGAGTGGTCGGTGAGCACCATGTACTCGTGCCCCAGCTCCCGCGCCGACTCCGCCATCTCGCGGATCGGCGACCCGCCGTCCGACCACTCGGAATGGACATGGCAGTCGCCTCGCAGCGCCTCGCAGAGCTCGGCCCCGAGCTCGGCCACCATCCGGCCGCCAGTCGCCTCCAGGCGTCGCAGGTAGACCGGCTCCTCCCCGCGCAGCGCCTCGGCGATCGTGCGCTCCAGCACCTCTCCGATGCCGCCCAGCTCGCGCAGCGTGCCGAGGCGGACGCGCTCCGCCGCCTCGCCCGGTTCCAGCTGCTGCAGCGTGGCCGCCGCCCGACGGAAGGCACGCACCCGGTAGGACGGTTCGTTGGCACGCTCGAGCAGGAACGCGATGCGCCGCAGATCCACGACCGGGTCGCGCGGCTCAGCCATGGGCTACGCGATCGTGAGGATGCGCCGCGGGTTGTCGGTCGTCATCTGAGCGATCTCGCCCTCGCCGACCGCGGCGGTCCGCAGGGTCGGCAGGAAGTGCTGCTGCAGGTAGGTGTAACCGAAGCCGCCGTTCACTTTCAGCTGGCGGTTGTGGCCGACGTCCTGGCTCAGCAGCAGCTGCGACCCGTAGCCGCGTTCGAGCAGCTCCACGATGAGCTCAACCAACCGTGGCTCGGCCGCCTCCTCGATCCCGAACCGCTGGCCGAGGAAGTCGAACTGCAGATTCGCGCCACGCTCCAGGACCG
>Ga0193739_1000380_pt1 | contig 12457 bp, 15 predicted proteins | sample L2a2metaG_FD_144926 | JGI IMG/M metagenome (GOLD analysis project Ga0193739, IMG submission 144926) | Soil microbial communities from a riparian zone of the East river system, Colorado, United States - L2a2 | ecosystem: Environmental > Terrestrial > Soil > Riparian zone | place: USA: East River...
GTGATCCCCTCCCTCCGAGGTTTCAAGATCAACTGTCGGAGTCATGCCTCCTGGATGCACGAGCGCAGCAACTCCTGGATGCAAGAGGGCCGGGCGGGCAACCGCTCGCCAGCGCGGTCCTGCCGCTTCACCCGGCCCCGCATTGACGCTACAGCGGCCGATCTCAGGCCATAATCGGCTCAACGACTTCGAGAGGACCCGAGCATGGCCGTAAAAGTGGCACCCGACGCCGGGATGGACGCGGCATTTGACGTAATCGACCTGGCCGACGTGCTCCGAGTCTGCTCGGTGCTCGACGCGACGCCCACGCATGCCGAGATCGTCACAGCGACGCTGGCGAGCGTGGCAATCACCCCAGGCACAGATTTCACCAAGTCAGACGGCGACGTGAGCGGCCGCAAAGTGCGGGTGGCGGCGAAGGCCGGCGTACCCATCACCGCGTCCGGGACCGCCGAGCAGATCGCGCTCACCACCACGTCGGGCTCGGTCGTCCGCTACGTCACCACGTGCACCTCGCAGGCGCTCACCTCCGGCGGAACCGTCGACATCCCGGTTTGGGACATCGAAATAGGAGACCCGACCTAACCCCAGAAGGGGCACCTCGTGGCCATCGCCTACAAGTCAGCGGGCGCGGGCGGCGGCACCGAGACCAGCGGAGCGTCACTCGATCTCGTCGCACCGGCGACAGTCGACGCCGGCGACATCCTCATCGCCCATGTCACGCATGAGCTCGTTGCGTCCGCGCCGACTGAGCCCGCCGGCTGGAAAGAGCTGTACGGCCCCGGCACCCTAGGCCAGCTGACGCCGGTCGGGCGCTCATGGGTGTACGGCAAGGTCGCCGCCGGCTCCGAGGACGGCGCCACCATCGGATTTGGCACCGCCGGCGGCACCGCCGGCCGCTACGGCCGCATCTACTCATTCAGCGGCTACGTGTCCGGCGCCATCGATGAAATCGTTGTCGGGCTGCTCTCCATCCCGTCCGAAACCACGATCCCGCTCCCGCCGGTACGCACCTACGAAACGGGCGCGCTCGCCGTCGCGCTGCTCGTGCAGGACGACAACAATGCGTTCGCCGCCGCCGGCGCCGTCACCGGCGGCACGTGGGCCGAACCGGTCGCCGAGTTCGTCTCCACCACCCTCGGTGTGCAGGGCTGCTGCGTCGGCATCCAAACCTCCACCCCCACCGGCAACCCCGGCCAGATCTCCGGCGGCACCGCCAACGCCACCGCCGACGAGGGCTGCTCCATCGGCCTAGCAATCCACGACGCGCCGCCGAGCGGTTTGCACATGGTCAGCGCCGCCCGCACGCAGGATTACGCCGCCGTCACCACGCCGCGAGATAGCAACGAGGTGCTGCACTGGCTCACCGGCGACCTGGTCATCGCGGCCGCACACGTTGGCGGCGAAGCAACCGACCTCAACACCCCCACCGCTACCGGGCTCACATTCGGCCTCGAAATCGAGACCGGAGACCCCGGCGGGTCCAATGCCGACGTCTACCTGTGGAGCGCTGAGGCCGGCTCAGCCGGCGCCGACAACCTCACCGTCAGCACCTCCGCCGGCGCCGGCGGATTTGGAATCGGCGGCGCCGTCCTCCGCAACCACGCCGGCGTGGGCACCGCAGCGGAACTCTCAGACACCACGCAAGTCATCAACTACACCCGCACAGCCGCCGGGTCGGGCGTGTTCTACGCGTGCGCCGACTTCGACGCCGACCCGGTGGCCGGGGTCACCCTCACCCCGGCCGATGGGCTCCCGGTGCTCATCGAGGAGTTCGGGACGTCCGTCACCTGCTACACCGGGCTTTGGTTCGACCAGGGCGGCGCCGGATCCACGAATTACGGAACGTCTGGCGCGGCGGCGTCAACGAACTTCGCCAAAGCGGCGATAGAGATCCTGGCCGCCGGCGGCGCCGTCCCCCTGGTCGTGCAGGACGCGACGCAGGCCCAGACCGCCGACAACGTCGACCTGATCCAACACCACGTCCTGGTCGTGCAGGACGCGTCCCAGGCACAGACCGCCGACAACGTCGTGGTGACCGTTCCCGGCGTCCCCCTGGTCGTGCAAGATGCGGCGCAGGCCCAAACCGCCGACAACGTCGACCTGATCCAACACCACGTGCTCGTCGTGCAGGACGCGACGCAAGCTCAGACCGCAGACAATGTGGCGCTCACCCAACACCACCAGCTGGCCGTGCAGGACGCCACCCAGGCCCAGACCGCAGACAATGTGGCGCTCACCCAACACCACGTGCTGGTCGTGCAAGATGCGGCCCAAGCACAGACCGCCGACAACGTCGTGGTGACACCGCACGCTCCCGGCGCCGTCCAGCTGGTCGTGCAAGATGCGCTGCAAGCACAGACCGCCGACAATGTGGCGCTCACCCAACACCACGTGCTGGTCGTGCAAGATGCGGCCCAAGCACAGACCGCCGACAATGTGGTGCTGCTCCTGCCCGCCGCCGGCGCGGAACCGGCCCCCCATGAGGCGTACCTGCGGGCGCCGATATCCGAGGCCGGCATTACGGGGTCGACCGGCCCGGCGGCCGCGAGCGGTGGCGGGCGCGGTGGCTGGTGATGTTGTCCAGCTGAGGCCGCTGGGCAAAGAATTACCGCGGATCTGGACACGGCCGCTGCGGAAACTGTCGCCGCGAACCTCGCTCGGCTACAAGTTCATCGAGTTCTGTCGAGACGACCTCGGCTGGGAAATGCTGCCCTGGCAGAAGTGGTGGAGCATTCACGCGCTCGAACTGCTCCCGCGCAGCCGCCGGCTCCGTTTCCGGGTCCTGCTCACCCTTGTCGGCAGGCAGTGCGGCAAAACCACACTCGTAATGGCGCTCGCGCTGTTTTTCATGAAAACCAAGCGGAACCCGAACGCACGCCCACACGTGCTCGGCGCCGCACAGACGATCGACATCTCCCGCGAGGCCTGGGCGGCCGCCGTCGACACCGCGGAGAAACGTCTCCCGTTCGACCTCAACCGGTTCAGCGTCCGACTGGCGAACGGCCAAGAATCGCTGACGCTGCGCAACGGCACCCGATACCGCATCGTCGCCGCGAACCGCCGCTCCGCCCGCGGCCTGGCGGTCGGCCTGCTGCTGTGGGATGAGATCCGCGAACAACGCGACTTCGAGGGGTGGGCGGCCCTGTCGAAAACGACGTCAGCGCAACCGCAAGGCCTGATCGTGGCCATCAGCAACGCCGGCGACGACACGAGTGTCGTGCTCAATCAGGTGCGCGAGTCCGCGATCGCCGCCACCATCGACACGGTCGGCATCTTTGAATGGTCCGCGCCCGATGACTGCGCCATCGATGATTGGGAGGCAATCGCACAAGGCTCACCGGCGCTCGGCTACACCCTCAGCTATGACTCGGTTCTCACATCGTTGGAGACCGACCCGCCCGGAGTGTTCCGCACCGAAGTCATGTGCCAGCACGTCGAGTCGTTGGATTCGCCCGTGTCCCCACCGGCGTGGCAGGCGTGCGCCGACCCGACCGGCTCCCACGTCCTAGAGGCCCGACACAAATGGTTCTGCCTCGACGTCGCACCAGACGGCCAACACGCCACCCTGGCCGCCGCCACCCTCGGAGACGACGGCCGCGTGCGGGTGGGTGTCGTGCGCGCCTGGACCGACACCTCCCAGCTGAGGTTGGATCTACCGGGCCTGCTCGCCGAATACAAACCAGCCAAGCTCGGGTGGTTTCCCAACGGGCCGGCGGCCGCACTCATGGCCGATCTGGTCGTGGTGCGCCGCAGTGTGGAGTTCAAATCACAAGAAGTCCCCGCGGTCTGCCAGGGCTTCGCCGAACAAGTCCACAGCCGGCGGCTGTTGCACGGCAACGATCCGCTACTCACCGCGCACGTGCTCGGCTCCCGCCGCATGCCCGCCGGCGACGGCTGGCGGTTCGCCCGACGCGGCGGCAACGCTGACGCGGCCTACGCCGGCGCCGGCGCAGTCCACCTCGCCCGAATGACAAAACCGCCGCCCCGGCTCCGACTGGTCATCTAAACCTCGAGGAGAGGTTTACAGTTTGTGCCGTGAGCCGATGGACGCGTTTCGTGTCATGGTTCACCGCGCCCGATGTCGCTCCCGGCCCCACGTTCACCATTGACGCCGGCTCGATTCCCGCGGAGATCTTTGGGCTTGAGTCCTACCAGTCCGCTATTGCGGCGCAGCCGAAGATCGGCCGTAAAGAGTCGCTGCAAGTCCCCGCGGTGAAGCGCGGCCGCGATCTCATATGCGGCACCATCGGGCAGCTGCCGTTCAAAATGCTCGACACGGACAACATCGAACACGTCTCGACGCTGCTCACCCAGCCTGAACGCGACCGCGCCCGTTCCATCACCATCACCCGCAGCGTTGAGGATCTGGTGTTGGAGGGCAAATGCTGGTGGTGGATCACCCAGCAGGACTATCGCGGCTACCCCATGAAGGTCGTGAAACTCGACCCGACCGTGCAGCCGGACGCGAAAGGCCACATCAAGATCACCCTGCCGGACGGCCGGAAGGTCGACATCCCGCCCAGGTTGCAGATCCTGTTCGAGTCACCCACCGACCCGATCCTCGTCGCCGGCGCCCGCGCGATCCGTAGCTATCTGAAACTGGCCGCGGCCGCCGACCGGTATGCCGACTCCCCGATGCCTCAGGGCATCTTCACGCCCAAGCCGGAGGCCGACCCGGATGAGGCCGACGTGCAGGTATTCCTAGCCGACTGGGCGAAGGCCCGCCGCACCCGCGCGGACGCCTACATTCCCGCGGTTGTGGATTACAACACGTTGCAGTGGGATCCCGAGAAGTTGCAGATGGACGCGTCGCGCCAAGCGGCTGTGCTCGAAATCGCTCGCGTGTTCGGAATCGACCCAGAAGACCTGGGCGTGTCCACGACGAGCCGCACCTATCAGAACTCACAGGAGCGCCGGCTAGAGCGCATCAACACCGTGCTCGGCATGTACGTGTCCGCGTTCACCGAGCGGCTGTCGATGCCCGATGTGACCCCACGCGGCTACCGTGTGGAGGCCGACTACAACGGCTTCCTGAAGGCCGACGACCTGGCCCGCCTAGAGGCCTACTCGCTGGGCGTCAAGCTCGGCATCTACAACCGCGAGGACGTCGCCGAGCGGGAAGGCCTCCCAGAGCCCACCTTCCCCCTGCCGGCCATCGAGGCCCCGGCGCCCGTGGAGGCATCGAACTTCGACGCCGACGACCCCACCACATTCGGATTCGAGACACCCGCGCACACATTCGAGGTGGACACCGAGCGCCGCACCATTGCAGGCCTGGCCGTCCCCTGGGGCGTCGCGGCGCTCCGCAACGGCCGCCGCTGGCAGTTCTCGAAAGGCTCCCTCGCCTGGTCTGACCCGTCGCGGATCAAGCTGCTAATCCAGCACGATCGCTCCCAGGCGGTCGGTAAGGCGGTCGAGCTTACAGATACTGATCATGGATTGTTCGCTCGGTTCAAGATCGCCCGCACGCCCGAGGGCGACCGCGCCCTGGCCCTGGCTGAGGACGGCGTCTACGACGGCTTGTCGATCGGGCTGAACAATGACGCGCAGTTCTCAGCCCGCGACGGGGTCAACCACTCAAAGGCCGGCAATCAGCTGGTCGAAATCTCGCTGACGCCGTCGCCAGCGTTCGATGACGCACGAGTCTCCGCCGTCGTGGCTGAGGCCGACGAAAGGAAACAAACCATGGAATGCCAGCTTTGCGGCAGCCACGAGCACATTGCGTCGGCCTGCCCACAGTTCACCGCCGCCCAGGCGCCGCAGTTCGACACCGACGCCATGGTGGCCGCGCTCGGCGCGCACTTCCAGCCCGTAGCGCCACCGGCGGAAGGCACGCCGGAACGCGAAACCGTCACCCCAGGCGGGCCGCTGGGCGTCTATTCGCTGGAAGTCAACGAGCCGGCGCCGTACGTCTTCGACCGCAACGGCACGCTCCACAGGGGTGCTTTCGACTTCTCCACCGACCTGTTCGCAGGTCTCAAGGACCGTGATCAGGAGGCGCTGAGTCGGGCGCTTACCTTCATGCAGCACCAGTTCGATGTTGCGGTTGCCGATGTGAACGAGTTGAGCCCGAGCCAAACTAGGGCCGACCTGTACGTGGATCAGAAGAAGTTCCGCTACCCGCTCTGGGAGGCCGTACGCAAGGAAACGCTGACCGAGATCACGCCCTTCATCATCCCGAAGTGGTCTAGCTCCGCGACACTCGTGGCCGCGCACGTGGAGGCCACCGAGCCGACTGAGGGCAGCTTTGTGACCACCAGCCAGACCGTCACCCCTGGTGCCGTTTCGGGCCGCGTGGAGATCACCCGCGAGGTTTTCGACCAGGGCGGAAACCCGAACGTCTCCAACCTGATCTGGGCCAAGATGCAGCAGGCGTACGCCGAAGCCCTTGAGGCCAAGGTGGTGGCCACGCTCGACGCGGCTACCCCCACTGGCATCACGTTGACTGCTGGTGGCGGCACCACGGGTCAAACCGCTGCGCTTGAGTTGGCGGCCGCGTTCTCGGCGCTTCAGTTCGTCCGCGGCGGGTTCAGCTTCGACCAGATGGCCGCCCAGATCGACCTCTATCAGGTGCTGGCCAAGGCGCAGGACAACGACAAGCGGTTCCTGTTCCCGATCCTCGGGCCGAGCAACGCTGGCGGCACGGCTGCGTCGCGGTTCGGCACGCTGGACCTGTTCGGCGTAACCGGCTATCCGTCGTGGGCGCTGGCGGCTACCGGCGCAGTGCCGGCCTCGAGCTACCTGTTCGACGCGAAGGACATTTTCGCGGCGGCCAGTGCTCCGCAACGGCTGGACTTCCAGTACCGCGTGGCGCTCGTTGATCTTGCAATCTGGGGTTACTCGGTCTGCGCGATCACCGACATCACCGGCGTCCGCGAAATCATCTACGACCCGGTCCCCTGATCGGGTCACTCTCGAGGGAGAAATTGATCAAGCTCTGACTAGGGGAAGTGAGGCCAGACAATGGCAGCAGTCAAGAAAACCGATACCAGCGGCGAGAAGGAGTCACCTCGCTCCATGGGGCGACCGCACAAGACAACCTCCTACCCGAGCGAGGGTGCGCTGCAGGGCGGCGCTCCGTTCATCTCCGAGGGCACACGGGTTGAGATCGAGCAGTACGGCCAAGCTATCGATCCCTTCACCGGAAAGACGCTTACTAAGGCTGACCTGAAGTAAGCGCGGGGGAAGGTGTGACGGCTCGTGGCGACGTTGGATGACGTGAAGGCATACCTCGCGTCTGTTGGCGTCGCCGAGGGCCGTTACACCGACGCCCTGCTGCTGCAGGTGATCGCCACCGAGCAGTCGCAGCAGGCCCACAAGTGCCATACGATCCGGCCGCCCGACATGTTGGAGGCACTGTCGCGGCGCGTCCAAGTGAACCTGGCGAAGCGCGGCCTGCCGCTCGGCGTGATCGAGCAGACCGACGACCGCGGCCGCGCGTTCATGCCGACGTTCGACCCGGAGATTCGCCGGCTTGAGGCGCCCTACCGAAAGCTGGTGGTGGGATGAGCGTGGAGGACGACCAGGCAGTCATCGTGCAGGCGCTTGAAGCGGTCCCAGACATCACCGGATACGCCGATGAATCCGCCATGATGAATGCCGGCGACGCCATCGTGCAGTGGGCCGGGTGGGAACCCCAGGGTGCGCCGCTGCTGTTCACCGCCACCTGGAAAATCTTCCTAGTGTTGGGCTCCGACCCGCGCTCAGCTATGCGCTTCCTCGATGAGCACCTGGTGCCCATGTTGGAGGCGCTCGACCACCTGCTCTACATCGTCAAAATCGACCGGGTGCAATTCCCCACCGCCACCGCTGGGAATCTGCTCGGAGTTGAAATCACCGCAGAGAGAGAGAGTTAGCCATGTCCGCACACGCCGGCGCGTTCAAGATGAGGGATTGCCTTTTCAAGTTGGGCAGCACCACGTTCACCAATCAGTTATGGGTTGCCCTGATCGAACCCGACACCCCGTTCGAGATCAAGCGCACCCTCGTGCCTGACGGCGCGGTCGCCGACGTCGACTCGCCGACGTGGACGTTCAAGATCTCCGGCCTGCAAGATCATGAGACCGGCGGCCTGAGCGACTTCCTGTGGGACAACGCCGGCACGCAGCAGACTTTCGAGTTCGCGCCGCGCGTCGGCTCAGGCAAAGTCAAGTTCACCGGCACGCTGTACGCCGTGCACCCGAAGATCGGCGGCGACCAGGGCGAGTGGGCGCAGGACGAGCTCGAACTGCCCGTCATCGGCACCCCAACCAAGGGCACCCAGGCATAGGAGAGGCAACACCATGACCTTGCTGACCATTCAGACCGTCGATGAGTTCGCCACCCCAAGCGCGCCGGCGGCTGTCTCCGCATCCGACACGATCGACGTCAACTCGCTGGGCACGAACGGGCTGGTCATCTTCCTCGGCGGCGCCGGCTCCGACACGATCACCATCGTGGACTCGGGGAAGTCGGCGGCCGGCAACGTCGCCGTAGCCGACACGGTGTCGCTGTCATCGGGCGCGTCCAACCGGAAGTGGTACCGGCCCCGCCGTGAGTTGGCAGACGCCAACGGGATCATCACCATCACCCACAGCGCCCCCACCGGCGTGACCTATGAACTGATCCGGCTGGCCTGATGAACGTCGCCCTGCCGCCACGCGTACGCGTCGCCCTGTATCTGGTGGTGGCGGTCCTCGGTGTGCTGCTGAGCAGCGTTCAGGCCGCGTTCTTGTCCCTCGGCGAGCAGCCCGCGTGGCTGATTGCCGCCTGGGCGGCGTACGGCCCGATCGCGGCAGCGTTCAGCCTCACGGCCACGTCCAACACCGTCATCCCGCCACGCGCTGAGAAGGGACCTCCGCCATGGCAGGGATGATCTTCGACCTCGAGATCTATTACGAGGACCGCGACGACGTCGACCAGGTGCGCGCCGACCAGCGCGACATCGCCGTGGCCGAGCGGAAATACGGCAAGGGAACGACCCGCATGCTCGATGAGATGACCGTGCAGTTTCTGCGCTTCATCGGGTGGCAGGCGCTGCGCCGACTCGGCCGCAGCGAGATGAAATTCGAGGACTGGGACAAGATCGTCACCAGCTGCGCAGAGCCAGATGACGACGGCGAGGTTGCGGAAGCGGACCCTACGAACCCGGCTCCATGATGGACGTGCTGGTGCGGCTCTCACTGACCACGGGCCGGCCGCTCGCGGAGGTGATGACGTGGGAGCCGGAGCACGTCGCAACGGCGCTGGTGTGGCTTAAGGAACTGGCGAAGGCGCAAGGGAAGTGAGCAGACGTGGTGGCGATACGGGTTACCGGCGCACGAGAGATCGCGCTCGTGGCTGCTGCCTGCCGCCGCATCGGCCCGTCACGGGTCATCGTGAACACCATGGCCAAGGAAATCCGGCGCGGCGCTAAGCCAATCCGCACCGCGATCAAGGCCCGCGCCGTTCAGATCCTGCCGAGCAGCGGCGGCCTCGGACGGTATGTCGCCGCCGCCCGCATCACCACACTTGTCCGCCGCTCCGCCAAGTCCGCCGGCGTGCTCATCCGCGGCCGCCGCAAAGACACCAGCGGCCGCGGCGGCCCGGCTGTGGACCTCCGCCGTATCGACCTGGGCAGCACCCGCCACCTCTCCTGGGGTCGCCCGCCGTGGCATGGTCCGCAGGCGCTGAGGCCCGGTTTCTTCACCGACGCCGTCACCGAGGAAGGCCGCGACCAGCTGGAACGCGCCGTAATCGAGGCCGCCGAGGCCGCAGCAAGGGAGATCGTCAATGGCTAGCAGGGACGTCGAACTCAACCTGATCGGCAACGACCGCACCGGCGCCGCGACCCGCTCCGCAGGAAGCAACCTCGACCAGCTGGGCCGCAAGCTCAACAGATTCAACGCCACCGCCAGACGTTCCATGGGCCGCGCCGGCATAGACGCCGGGCAGTCGTTCGTCGCCGGCTTCATCTCCGCTGTCACGCTGGGCCGCCTCGGCGCCGGCATTACGCGGCTATCCCCCGGCTTCTCGGCCCTAGGCACCCGGTTGGGCGGCATCCTGGCGGTCGGACTCGCCGGCGCATTCTTGGCTCAGGCCGGCACGATCATTGCCGCCGGCCTCCCGGTGATCCTGGGAGGCCTGCTGCTCGCCGCCCCGCTGATCAACCTGTGGAAGGACCAGGAGAAGGCCGTTGCCAGCCTGAAGAGGAGGGCCGGCGACTTCCTCGACTTCATCTCACGCCCGCTCACGATCCCGTTTCTGGACTCGCTCGACGCGATAGGCGACGGCCTCGACCGCATGCGGAAACCCCTTTCCGACATGATGCGGCAACTCGGCCCGGCGCTGGTACCGCTGACCACGGGTGTCATGGCCGGGCTGCTGTCGTTCGTCAACGCACTCACCCCGGCGATGCCCGGCATTACGGCCGGGCTCAAAGAGTGGGGCAAACAGGCACCGAGAATCGGCAAGGGCATTGGCGACGCGATCGCCAAACTGCTCGAGGACCCGGAGGGCGTCAAAGACGCGGTCGACGGCATGGCCGATGGACTGATCGCCGCCGCCGACGCCGCCTCAGACCTAGCCGCCGCCTTGATCACGATCTCGGCCAAGTACCGGGCGCTTGCCGGCGTGGTCGACGCGTTCGAGCAGGCGACCGGTGGCGAGGGCGGCCCGCTCGCCGGCATAGCGAACAACATCAAGCGAGTGGGCAACTCCATCGGTGCATTCCTGATCCCAGCGTTCAACCGCGGGACGACGGCCGCACGCAACTTTGTGTCCCGTGTACCTGGCATCCTCGCGTCGCTCCCCGGCCGCGCCGCCGGCGCAATCCGCGGGCTGGGCAACGCGATCGGCGGAGTCGTAATCCCCGCGTTCAACCGCGCGACCACGGCCGCACGCAACTTTGTGTCCCGTGTCGGCGCCACCCTGCGAACGCTCCCCGGCCGCGCCGCCGGCGCAATCCGCGGGCTGGGCAACGCAATCGGCGGAGTCGTAATCCCCGCGTTCAACCGCGCGACCACGGCCGCACGCAACTTTGTGTCCCGTGTCGGCGCCACCCTGCGAACGCTCCCCGGCCGCGCCGGCTCGGCGCTCTCAGGGCTGGCCAGCCGCATCGGCAGCGCCATCTCCCGCGCCGCCGGCGCCGCACGCTCGGCAGCCGCACGTGTGGTCAGTGGCGTCGTGTCCACCTTTGCGTCGCTCCCAGGCCGCGTCATGGGTGTGATCTCAGGTTTGGGCAGCCGGATCGCCGGCGCAATCTCAGGCATCGTCTCTAGTGCCCGCTCACGGCTCGGAAGCATCGGCGGCGCCGGCTCGTGGTCGGCCGGCGCCGGCGGCTTTGAGTTCGCCGTGCTCGGCGGCGGCGGCCGCACTGGCGGGCCGGCTCAGGTGAACGTGGCGGCGCCGATTGTGGACGTGCGCGCGTTCCTCGACGGCGAGGAGATCCGCGCCATTGTCCGAGCAACCATCGTGGATGAGAACCGCCGCAACGCGCACCGCGCACGAGTAGGAAGACGCTAAATCATGGGCCTGACCCTGCCGACCCTGCCAACCCCCAACGTCACCAATGGTGACTGGGGCGATGAGATCAACGGCGCGATTAACGCGATCAACGACGCCGACCAGTTCAAGCTCAAGGCCTCGACCGACACCCGCACCACCACGACGCTCATCGATGATGACGACCTGCAGGGCATGACCCTGGACGTCGGCACGTGGGTGGTTGAGATGGCGCTGCTGGTGTCCGGGCCGGCCGCCGGCGACATCAAAGTCGCGCAGCAGTTCTCGGGCACCACGAGCCTTGCTGTACGCGCCGGCGCTGGGCCGGGCTCCACAACCGCCAGCGCACTCCTGGGCGCGATTGTGAGGCAGGCGGGCGCCTCAGACACCGGCGGCGCCATCACCGCCTCCACACCGTACGGTCTGGATGGCACCAACTGGTCATGGATCATCGAGAAAACCGTGCTCGTGGTCACGGTGTCGGGTGTGTTCAAGGTGCAGACAGCGCAGCTGGCCGCCTCAGGCACCACCACGATTCAGGCCGGCTCATACGTGCACGCACGCAAGCTTGCGAGCTAGACCATGGGCGTGTTCGGGACCGGCATCTACGGCGCCGGAGTCTATGGCGGGGCGACCACGCTCACTGTCGTCGTGCAGGACACCTACCCCGACCGGCTGCTGCTGACCGTTGCCGGCCTGGTCGACGGCAACACCTACAGCATCACCCGCCGCGTCGCCGGCTCGACTGTGCGGGTCCCGGTGCGCGGCGCCGACAACCTGCCGATGACCTCCGATGCTGCTGTGTTCGTTGACGCTGAGGAACCATTCGGCGTGGAACTCACCTACACCCTCACGATCGACGGCACCGACGCCGAATCCGAGCTGGTCACCGTCACCCTCGCCGGCGGCAAAGTCGCATTGTCGGACGCGATCGCCGGCAACGCCGCGGAGGTTGTGATCCTCGCGTGGCCGGACAAGAGCTATGAGGTGCCCG
>Ga0193739_1000381_pt1 | contig 12453 bp, 9 predicted proteins | sample L2a2metaG_FD_144926 | JGI IMG/M metagenome (GOLD analysis project Ga0193739, IMG submission 144926) | Soil microbial communities from a riparian zone of the East river system, Colorado, United States - L2a2 | ecosystem: Environmental > Terrestrial > Soil > Riparian zone | place: USA: East River...
CCCCAAGCAGGCAACTCGCCACCAATCGCGTAAGGTGCTCGAGCTGTCGGGGCAGGAGGAATCCGCGCCAGCCGGGCTCCTCACCTAGGCCGTCGGTCAGGGCGAGCACCAGAAACAGCGGGACCGCGGCGGCCAAACCTTGCTCGAGCAGCGGAGGCTGACGCAGCTCACCAGCCAAGCCGAGCAGGTTCGCCATCGTGTAGACGACACCCCAGAAGGCCGCAGGCCCGAGCAGCACGATCAGATACCACCACCACCGCAGCCGCCAGCGGACCAGCCGCGCTCCGAGTTCGCGCAAGGCACCCCGACCAGTCAGGGCTGCGGTGATCACCGCGGCTACAGCAGGCAGGTAGGTCCAGTAGGCACCTATGGCAATCGGCCATCGAGCGGACAGCAGCCCTTGGGAGACCAGGGCCCGAGGAACCCAGACACTCCAGCTGAACGCGAACACCAGCGCGACGAACACCGTCGCGGAGTACCTCCGCGCCAGCGCCCTCACGAGAGCATGCTGACACAGCAGGGGCGGGCGCTTGCGTGAAGTGGCGGAGGCGGCGGGATTTGAACCCGCGAGAGGGTTGAGCCCTCAACCCGCTTAGCAGGCGGGCGCCATAGACCGGACTAGGCGACGCCTCCCCATAATCAAGCGGCTCTGCTGCGGCAGAACGCTCGGCAAGACTACCGATCCGACGCCAGACGCGGCAAAGCCACTACCTTCAGGCCTTTCATCGACCACCCAGTGGCCGATTCGGCCGATTGGCGAAGTAAGTCACACATTAATCTGACAAACGCATATTGAGCCGATCCGGCACGTATTGTTGAGCGGGTTTCCATTCCGGGTAGTACATAAAAGGGATGTCGATGCCAAAACAAGCGGAACAGCGTACGTGGAGTTGGCAGCTCCCGGCGGCACCTGCCGCCACGGGTACCGCCAGTCAAACAGCGCCCGCGCCACGGACGTTCCGGCGAGCCGTCGCCCTGACGGTAGCTGGAACTGCCATCCCCGGACTCGGCCTGATCGCCGGCCGTCGGCGAATCATCGGCAGCATCATCCTCGGCCTCTTTGCCGCAGGTTTGCTCGCTCTGGGCGTATACGCGGCGTTCGACAGCCAAGGCCTGCTCGCACGTGCTGTCGATCCAACGACGCTGCGCCGAGCGGCCGTTGCCTTCCTAGTGCTCGGACTGGTGTGGGTGGCCGTGATCATCGCCAGCCATCTCAGCCTGCGCGATCACCCAACGCGGAGCCAGCGGGTGATCGGCGGCATTCTTGTTGGCATGCTCTCCTTCGCCGTCGCGGCTCCTGCGGCGGTTGCTGCGCACTACTCCTACGTCACGGCCAGCTCAGTGGCAGCGGTATTTCAGAGTGAGGAAGACACCAAGAGCGCGACCCGGCCGACTCTCGAGGGCAATCAAGCCGGGCCAGGACCGCAGGACCCCTGGGCCGGCAAGGCGCGGCTCAACGTTCTGCTGCTCGGGGGCGACGCCGGGCCGGGTCGGATAGGCACCCGCACCGACACGGTGATCTTGGCAAGCATCAACACCAGGACCGGCAACACCACGCTCTTCAGCCTCCCCCGCAACGCAGCTCGGATGCCTTTCCCATCGAGCTCCCCATTGCGCAAGTACTACCCGTACGGGTTCACCAACGGCAATGGCGACGACGCTGAATACTTCCTCAATGCGATGTACCGCAATGTGCCACTCTCAGTGCCCAAGGACGTGCTTGGCCCGACGGACAACCTCGGCGCCGATGCGCTCAAGCTGTCAGTGGGTGAGGCCCTCGGGTTGCAGGTGGACTACTACGTGCTGATCAACTTGCAGGGCTTCAGCCAGATGATCAACGCCCTCGGAGGCATCCGGCTCAACATCAACTCCTATATCCCCATCGGCGGCGACACAGACCGCGGTATCCCCCCGAAGGACTACCTCAGGCCAGGCGCGAATCAGAAGCTCAATGGGTACCGCGCCCTCTGGTACGCCCGCGGCCGGTATGGCTCGAGCGACTTCGACCGGATGGACCGGCAGCGCTGCGTGATCAATGCGATCATCAAGCAGGCCAACCCCACCAACATGCTGGCCCGCTACGAGGATGTCGTTAAGGCCGGCAAGCAGCTCGTCTATACAGACATGCCCCAAGAAGTCCTGCCGCTGATGGTTGATCTGAGCCTGCGCGTGAAGGACGCCAATGTCCGCAGCATCGTCTTCAGGCATGGAGAGGCTGGTTTCTACTCCGGCGACCCCGACTTCTCGCGGATGCGTAAACGGGTCAAGGCAGCGCTCGGCGAGGCCGGGAGCCCTGCGAGCCCCACGCCCAGCAAGTCGCCGACGAAATCCAGTACGCCCACTAAGCAGAGTGAAGACGTCAACGACACGTGCGCGTACGATTCCAAAACTGCCGCGACTGCCAGGCCGTACCGCTGAACTTTGATGGGGTTGACCAACGCTAGCTAAAGAACTTGTCGGTAGCCGCGGTCGGCGTCCAGACGCTTCTGAATCTCGGCGATCAGTGCAGAGAACATCACATCGTTGCCAGCCCGCGGGTTGACGACGGTGAGGTCTGCGCCGGACCCGGGGTTAGTGATCAACAACAGCCGAGGCCCCTGCCGTCGGACGATGTCGATCGTTGACCAGCCGACAACTCGACGACGCCGCCCATTGATGATCGTGATCGACGTTGGATCCAAGATCAATGTGGTGCGCAGCCGCGCAGTCAGCACGACTGCCACGACAGCAAGCGCGACAGCAAAGATCATGAGGGTTGCGCCGGCAATGATGACCACCCGCGGCAGATCGAGGGCGCTACCGAGAACAATCATGGCCGCGGCGATCAGAGCAGCTCCGGCGCTGATCGCCAATGAGCGCACCGGAGGCGGGGCCGCTAGCGTGAACCGCGCGTCCTGAGGTCGTGGGCCGCCTGAATCGCTCACCGGTGCACTTTACCGGTTCACCCATGCAAGCTCCGGCAGCTCACGACCGGCTGGCGGCACCCAAGCTGGCGGCGGCGGCGAGGGTGGGATTCGAACCCACGGAACGGTCTCCCGCTCGGGCGCTTTCAAGGCGCCTGCACTAGTCCACTATGCGACCCCGCCCAGCGCGGTCTGGAACTCGCGAGCACGGCGAGCACCCAGATCCTAGCCGACTTAGAGGTTGGCCTGTGGCACGCTGTGGGGCGTGAAAGCCATCGTTGCCCGGGAACCCGGTCCTCCCGACGTGCTTGAACTGCAAGAGGTCGAGACCCCCAGCCCGCGTCCCAATGAGGTGTTGATCAAGGTCGCGGCGGCGGGCGTCAACCGCGCCGATTTGCTGCAGCGACAAGGGCGTTACCAGCTCCTTCCGGGCACGAGCACAATCATCGGACTCGAGGTGTCCGGGACGGTCGCCGAGGTGGGTGAGGAGGTTTCCAACTGGGCCGTCGATGATTCCTGCGTCGCGCTCTTGGCTGGCGGCGGCTACGCGGAGTACGTCGCAGTGCCTGCAGGCCAGGTTGTGCCACCACCGCTTGGGGTTGAGCTGGTCGCGGCGGCGGCCGTGATCGAGGTCGCAGCAACCGTCTACTCGAATGTCGAGTTCGTCGGCCTCACCGATGGTGACTGGTTTCTGGTCCATGGCGGCGGAGGTGGCATCGGTTCGTTCGCCATCCAGTACGCAAAGAGCATCGGTGCGACGGTGATCACGACTGCAGGCAGTGAGGACAAGCTGCGCTTCTGTCGATCAATTGGTGCCGATCACGCGATCTCCTACCACGATGATTGGCCGGCCGCTGTACGAGAAGTAGCACCTGACGGCGTACACATGATCTTGGACAATATGGGGGCCAAGTACCTTGATGATCATGTTCAGCTGCTCGCGACGGATGGGGCACTGGTGACGATCGGCTTGCAAGGTGGTCGCAAGGGCACGCTGGACCTGGCGTCTTTGGCAGCGCGACGTGGGCTCGTCACCGCGAACTTGCTGCGCGCCCGGCCAGTCGAGGAGAAGGCAGCGATCTGCCGCGGTCTCGTACAGAATGTCTGGCCGCTGATCGCCGACAACACAATCAGGCAGCCACCGCTGACTGTGTTCCCCCTGGCCGAAGCTGCCAGCGCGCACGCTCATCTGGAATCGGGCAAGAACATCGGCAAGATCGTGCTCTCAGTTGCGCGGTAGCGCACCCAGCCTCGCGTTTCTCGCTGTGCCGCCAGTCTCGCCCTTTCTCGTTCTCGCTAACCCACCAGTCTCGCCCTTTCTCATTCTCGCTAACCCACCAGTCTCGCCCTTTCTCGTTCTCGCTAACCCGCCAATCTCACGTTCCTCCGCACAAGGCCGCGAATACTGCTCGATTCGCCAGCTTCAGGCCGCGTTTCTCCGCACAGGGCCGCAAAAGCCGCCTGAGCCGCTACGAGCGCACTATGAAGTGGCGGCTCCACTCCTGCTTGAAGGATTTCGGAACGCGAGCTCCTCGCTCCTCCAGAGCCGACCGCACCCGCTGCAACGTCCGCAGCGGGTCTCCGTAGATGCCATCCGAGATCACAACCAGAACCCGCCAGCCATCTTGATCAAGCCATTCACGCCGCTCGAGATCATGGCTCCACTGCCCCGCGTCGTAGGCATGCTGGCGACCGTCGTACTCAATGATCAACTTGTATTCTGGATAGCAGAGGTCGAACCGCCAGCGCCACTTGCCGCCGGCAATGCGCACGATCACGTTGACTTGCGGTTCGGGCAGGCCCGCGAGGACGATGAGCAGACGTAGCCGCGTCTCCATCGGAGAGTCGACACCAGCACGCATCAGCGACGCAGCCCGGCGGGCACGCCTGGCGTTCCGACCGCGATACGCATCGGCAGCCGCCACGAACTTCTGCGGGTCCAGACCGTTCGCCTTGACCAAACTGTCGCCCGCGATCACCAGGTCAACCAGACCAACGCCAACACTGGCCAAATCGAGGAAGGCCTGCATCGGCGTCGAAGTCGGTACGCCGTCGCAGCTCGTCGTCTGCACCGACGCAGCTCCCAGATGGGCTGCGACGCCCGCCCGGCGGCATCGAGTCTCCCGCGACAGCATGCTGACGTGAATGTCGGCCGAGTCAGGAGCCACGCCTCCCCATAGTCGTACGGCTGTGTGATGACTCACATGCGTCGCAGCCGGGAGCCGCTTCATGATCGTTCTAGCTCTCACTCGCAAAGTGATCAACTGGTTGGAGCCGACGTAAGTGTCGTGAAACAGGCGAGTGAACCCAGGCCCAAGTAGGTCGGAAAGCGGGATTCCCAGGGCTCGTGCCTTGGCCCTGGTGAGGACGATCTGGCGTGAGGTTGCTGTCATGTTGGAGAGTTTGTTGAGCATCCATCCATTCGTGCGCGCCACAAGAAATCTGTGGATTACCCGCCTTCAGTGGCTGTGGATAACGCCAGCAGGCATCTCGTCGCTCTCATGATCGGCATCCCGCTGCATTCGTGGCTCTGTGCGGAGAAATGCGGCCCGACCGAGCCGAATCGAGCCCAATTCGTGGCCTTGTGCGGAAAAACGCGCACGCGGGTGGCGCGCACGCGATCGGGCGGGCAGTTTACGAGGTCCAGGCCCTCCATAAGCGGGCGTACTCGCCATCGGCGGCCACCAGGTCGTGATGGCTACCGAGCTCTGCGATCCGGCCGTCGATGACCACCGCGATCCGGTCGGCGTCATGCGCGGTGTGTAACCGATGCGCGATCGCGACCACAGTACGGTCCTGGAGCAGCGCTGCCATCGAGCCCTCCAGATGCCGAGCCGTACGCGGATCAATCAATGATGTGGCCTCATCCAGGACCAGCGTGTGGGGGTCCGCGACCACTAACCGAGCCAGCGCGATCTGCTGCGCCTGCGCGGGCGTCAGCTTTTGGTGACCGGAGCCGAGCACGGTGTCAAGCTGTTGGGGCAGGCGCTGTACCCAGTCCCACGCGTCCACGGTGCGCAGCGCCTCGATCACCACGTCGTCAGGCGACGACTCTCGAGCCAAGATGATGTTGTCACGCACCGTGCCAACAAACACGTGGTGCTCCTGGGTCACCAATGCAACCTCAGTCCGCAGCGCAGCCAGCGGCAACGCTGTGAGCTCGACGCCGCCCACCGTGACTGAACCGGTACGCGGTTTGTGGATGCCCGACAGCAGCCGACCGAGAGTGGACTTGCCCGAGCCGCTCGGTCCAACAATGGCCAGCCGCTCCCCGGAGCGCGGTGCCAGGTCGATGCCATGCAACACATCATGATCATCGCGATACGCGAAGCGCAGATTCTGGCCCACAAGGTGGTTGCCAGCAGGCAACTGGTCGCCCTCCTCGCGATCTTTGGGCACTGCCGCGATGCCGAGTAGCCGAGAGGTCGAGGCAATGCCGACCTGCAGCCGATCCATGTTGCGGATCAGCCGATCAAGTGGCTCCACGAGCGCCTGCACGTACAGCGTCGCGGCCGTCACTTGACCCAAGCTCACCCAGCCATTCACATAGCCGATGCCGCCAAGGATCAGCACCAGAGGGAGCGGTGTGTCGTAGGCGACGCCTATCACGATGAACAGCAGGTTGCGGAGGGTCATCGTGTACCGCTCGGCCTGGGCGGATACCGCGATGTCATCATCGCCACGCTCGATGCGATTCCGCTGTAGCCCAAGGGCTTCGACGGTACGCGTCCCCTCGACGGTTTCGGTGAATGTGGAGTTGATCTGCGAGTAGGTGCCACCTTCGGTGATGTAGCCCTTCGGGGCACGCTTCAGGTAGCGTCTCGCGGCGATGATCAACAATGGCGCCGTCATCAATAGCGGCAGCGTCAGCAAAGGCGAGTTGATCAGCATGGCGACCACTGTGAGCAGCGTCGTCATGCCGGCGATCACCGATTCTGGCAGGCCGAAGCGGACGCTCATGCTCATCGTGCCGACATCGCGAGTCACCCGGGTGACCAGGTCACCGGTGCTCGCGCTCTCCACCCTGCCCAGCGGCAGCCCGAGGACCGTCCGCACCACATACTCGCGTGCCTCCGACAACAAATCCTGGCCGAAGATCACCGACGTCCACAGCGCGAAGAAGGTCAAGAAAGCCTGCATCACGACGACGCCAGCGACCGCGAGGGCCAGCCCATTGAGAGTCGCCGCCGAGGTGCCGCCAGCTGAGACAGTGTCGACCAACGAACCCAGAATGAGTGGTACGACCAGGCCGGCCATGGCAGCCAGCGCGTGCAACAGCAGCAGTGCGGTGATCATCCAGCGCCTCCTGCTCAGCAGGCGGGAGGCGAAGGCACCCACGTCGCGTCGGTCGGCCACGGGAAGGCCCAGGTCAGGCTTGCGCGAATCTGCGAAGAACTCTGCCGCCCGCCGCTCACGTAGCAGATGACGCTGGCGCCAGGCCCGCAACCGCGATACCAGCGAGCCGCTCTGCGGCGGCGACAACGCGTCAGGCACCTGCGGCGTCGAAGGTGTCGACCTCCAGGTCTCCGCCGAACCGCGCAGACCGGTCTGCAGATCAGTCATCGGAGCCCTCTACCTCTGCACGGCGAGCGTCGGTCGCGGGAGCAGTGCCCGTAGCGGGAGCCTCGTCAAGCGAGCGCGCCACCGTACGCCGGTAGTTCGGGTTCGTCTGCAGCAGCTCCTCGTGCGTTCCGTACGCGACGATCCGCTGGTTGAGCAGAAACGCCACCCGGTCGGCATGATGCAGCAGCAGCGGCGACACCGTTGCCACGATGGTCGTCTTGCCGCGGCGATGGGCTACCAACCGCTCAGCAATCAGTGCCTCGGTATGCGCGTCGACAGCTGAAGTTGGATCGACCAAGATCAAGATCTGAGGGTCGAGCCCGAGCACTCGCGCCAGCACGACCCGTTGCCGTTGGCCGCCGGACAGTCCGCGGCCACGCTCGTCGATGCGACCCTGCCAACCTCCATGCGAACCGGCGAACACATCTTCCGCCGCGGCAACACGGAGCATCGTCTCGGCCTCGGCAAGGCTGAGACGTCCGTGCGGATCGATGGCGGACTGCAGCGTGCCCGCGAAGACCTGGCTTGCGGTATCGCTGACCACAATCCGCTCCCGCACTTGATCAATACCAACATCGCCGAGGTCCACGGTGCCGAGGCTCACCCCCCACTTCTGCCCCGCGAGCTGCCGGTCTCGCTCGGCGAGCCGGACTCGTTCGGCGCGCTGCTGCTTTCGCCATCGACGGGCAGCGCGTCCCTTGAGACCGTTCGTTACGTCCAGGCTCACCGGTTCATGATCAGCCGGTAGATAGTGACCGAGCCGGTCGGCTAGCGCGGCCGAGTCGTCCGGGAGTGCTGAGACGATGATCGTGAATTCCCCCGGCTCAGCGACGAACCCCGAATCTTGATCATGCAAGACGGCGTCGTCCGGCAACGTCAATGGCTGCCGCGGCGCCTGCCACGGCGGCTGCTGGTCCAGCACCGCGACGGTCTTGCGCGCCGAGACCACGCTGCGCACCCACTTCTGCGCCAACTCAAAGAACGTCTGAATCGGCCATACCATGAAGATCGCGTAACCAAAGAAGCTGATCAACTGGCCGACGCTGAGGTCTCCGGCCACGACTTCCCCGGAGCCAAGCCAGGTCAAGGCAACCAGGAACAGACCGGAGAACAGCACGCCTGTCCCCTCGACGGCGGCTTGCCAGACACCAGCTGAGACCGCAGCCTGCCGTGTGTGTTGCGACTGCTCGGCATAGTTGCGGGCGAAGGTCCTTTCGCCGCCGATACCGCGCAAGATCCGCAGCCCGCCCACGATGTCGGTTGCCATCGACGTCAGATCCGACGTCCTGCTGCGATCGATCTCTTCACGACGCTGCAGCGGCCGGAGCAACGGCATCGCGAACAACACGATCAAAGGTGCCGTGAGCAGCACAACAATGCCGAGCTTGACCGACGTCGAGAGCACCAAGCCGGCGATCACCAGGTAGGCGATCAAGGCGCCGACGAAACGGGAGACGATCTCAGTCAGGGAACCGAACTCGTCGGAGTCACTCGCCGAGACACTGAGCACCTCGCCGGTGGGGCTCCGTTGCGGAAGTACGTGTCCCATTTGGGTCGCCTTACGCGTCACGAGCTTCATCGAGCCGTACATCGCGACCAGCCACGTACGCACGACAAGCGTGTGGCCCAGCACGCTCGCGACGATCCCAATGACCACCAGACCGAACATGATCAGGCTGAGCCGACCGACTACGGCTAGGTCGCCCGGAAGGATTCCGTCGTCCACGATCTTGCCGACCAGGTACGGGCCCACCGAGCCGGGCAGCCACTCGATCACGCTGAGCAGCGAACTGAGCAACAGCAGCGGCAGCTGCTGCCACAACAACCAGCCGAGGAATCGGACCCCGCTTCGGGTCTGCGGACTGGAGAAGTCCCGCCTGGGCAGGCGCCAGCGCACCGCAGCCCGCCCTCTGTGAGTGGGAGTGGTGTGTGCGCGAACGTCCGGCCCCGCCATGTCCGGGACCAACGGTGGGAAGTCCTGCATGACTAACTCAGGGTAGGGCTGGCCTGCTGACCTACTCCACTTGTTTTCCCTCACCCGAGATGGGTTAGGTGCGCTCGACATTAGGATCTACAGACATGACCACTGACTCGACTGCTGGCGATGAGCAGCCCGAGATGCAAGGTGTCGCGGGTCCGACCGATGACGGGCGCGTCTATGTTGTGACGCCACAAGGCATGGCCGTCGAGGGGCCGCCTCGTGAAGACGTGGGGACGGATGAGGAGCCCAGATCGGTCACCGACCTGGTCGAGGAGCCTGCCAAGGTGATGCGGATCGGCAATATGATCCGGCAGCTCCTCGCCGAGGTGAAGTCGGCGCCACTCGACGATGCCAGCCGACAGCGGCTGCGGGCGATCCATCACACCTCGATCATCGAGCTCAAGCAGGGCCTCGCGCCCGAGCTCGCCGATGAACTGGATCGCCTCACTCTTCCGTTCGGTGACAATGCCACTCCCAGTGATGCTGAGCTGCGGATCGCGCAGGCCCAACTCGTCGGCTGGCTCGAGGGTCTGTTCCACGGCATTCAGACGGCACTGTTTGCGCAGCAAATGGCTGCTCGTGCGCAGCTCGAGCAGATGCGACGGGCCTTACCGGCCGGCACCGTGCCACCGCCGCCACCCGAAAGTCGCCGCGAGGGCAGCGGGGGGATGTACCTCTAAGAAGGTCAGTATCAGGCCGGCTGCCCGAGGCTCAACCCTGGCCAAGAGGACCGGTTCCGGCGCCGAGCCCGTACGTCTCTCATCACAGCCGTCGAAACGACCCAGATCCCGGCGCCGGACCCGTACGTCCCTCATCACAGCCGTCGAAACGACCCAGAGCTGAAGTTCAGTTTCGGAATAGATCGGTGGGGTACCCATGTCTAGCGGACAATCGCGCGGCAGTCTCAGGCGCGGGCATAAGTGCAAGTCCGCCTGAGAGAAGGGAACCGGCATGACTGTCACCGGATGGATCATTCTCGGCATCGTCGTTCTCGTGATCCTGGCCGTTGTGGCGTTCCTCGTGATGAATCGCCGTGCCAGCGCGCGGCGCGCTCGCGCCGAAAAGATCAGACAAGAGGCAACAGAGCGGGCAGCGGCCCTCGAAAGACAAGAGGCCGACGCTAACGCGATGGCGGCTCAGGCCCAGGATGTGCGCGCCGAGGCGGACCGGCTGGAATCGGTCTCCGCGGAGCAACGAGAGCGCACTGCGGCCGAGCGTAGCGAAGTCGAGGACTCACTACGCAAGGCGGACCGTATCGACCCAGACGTCCGGGATCGGACAACCGCCGACGACACGGCTCCCCGGCGTGCCACCGACGACGACACGGCTCCCCGGCGTGCCACCGACGAGTCTTATGCCGACGACGTCCGCGATCGCGGTGTCAGCGATCGCACGGGCCGCGACGATGCCGAAGATCGCGACGTCAACGATCGCACAGTCCGCGACGAGGTCCGTGATCCCACAGCCCGCGACGAGAATCTCAGCTCACCTCGGCGCAATGTGGATGACAACACACTCCGCGATGATGATCTTCGCCGCGGCGACGCCGGAGACCGCACCGTCGTCGACGACGAGAGGTCCACGGATCCCCGGCGCTGATCGCTACCCGAACCAGCGACGTAATTCAGCCGCCGGCCCGTCCCGGTCAATGGACTCGGTGACGTCGTCGGCGGCGGCCTTGACCTCATTGGGCGCGTCACCCATGGCGACGCCGCGGCCCGCCCAGCGCAGCATCTCGATGTCGTTCCGGCCGTCCCCGAACGCCAGTACGTCTGCAGCTGAGACGCCGAAGCCCGCCGCCACCTCGGCAAGCCCGGTTGCCTTGTTCACGCCTTCTGGGGCGATGTCGAGCCAGGCGCTCCACCCGACGAAGTAGGTAACACCGTGCAAGCCGAGATGTCGGGCCAGCGAGACGAAATCCTCTTCGGAGCGAGTCGGGTCCCTTACGATCACGCGTGTCACCGGCCGTGAGCTGAGCTGCTCGGCATCCTCGATGATCAACTCGCCAGTCAGGTCATCCCCCGGGAAACGACTATTGAGCCGGTAACCACGGCCGATCTCCTCCACAGCGATCAAGGAGCCGGGTGCGAACTCCTCGACCTGGCTGATCACCGGTCGTGGGTCGAAGGTGATCGCCTTGATGATCTCCTGCGGCGGATACCGTACGATCACAGCGCCGTTGGAGCAGACGGTCGGCCCGGGTGGCAAACTCAGTTCGTCGAACACTGGCTTGGTGCCGTGCCAGGACCGACCTGTCGACAGCACTACCGGTACTCGCGCCTGGACTACGAGATCAACCGCTTCGGCCACCGCACGCGGCAGAAAGCCGTTGCGATCCACCACGGTGCCGTCAATGTCCAGCGCGACCAGGCGCGGGCGCCAGCCCTGACCAGCTGAGTCTGTCAACGCGGGGTCAGTGCCTCCCGGCCTCCCAAGTAGGGCCGTAGCGCCTCTGGAACGCGCACCGATCCATCACCCAGTTGGTGATTCTCCAAGATCATGACGATGGCCCTGGTCATCGCGCACAACGTCCCATTCAAAGTCGCGACCGGCGCGGTGCCGGAATCGAAGCGGGCCCGGATGTTGAGTCGACGTGCCTGGAAATCGGTGCAGTTGGAGGTCGAGGTGATCTCTCGATAACGATCTTGACTCGGCACCCAGCTGTAAAGATCGTATTTGCGCGTGGCACTCAGACCAAGATCACCAGCAGCTAGCTCGATCACCTGGAAGGGAATCTCCAGCGCAGTGACGAAGTCCTTCTGCCACTGCAGCAACCGCTGATGCTCTGCTGCGGAATCCTCCGGCGCGCAGAAGACGAACATCTCGACCTTGTCGAACCAGTGCACCCGAAAGATGCCTCTGGTGTCCTTCCCATGGGAGCCTGCCTCGCGCCGATAGCTGGGGCTGAAGCCGACATAGCGGCGGGGCAGCGTGTCGGGATCGAGAAACTCATCGGCGTGGTAGGCCGCGAGCGGAACCTCCGCGGTCCCGACAAGATAAAGATCA
>Ga0193739_1000382_pt1 | contig 12452 bp, 10 predicted proteins | sample L2a2metaG_FD_144926 | JGI IMG/M metagenome (GOLD analysis project Ga0193739, IMG submission 144926) | Soil microbial communities from a riparian zone of the East river system, Colorado, United States - L2a2 | ecosystem: Environmental > Terrestrial > Soil > Riparian zone | place: USA: East River...
GACCCCCGAGTTCCGCTATCTCGCTCGAATTCCTCGTGTGGGCCCCGGTTCTGCTCTTCTCGATGGTGGCCCATGAGTACGCCCACGCCGAGGCGGCCTACCGGCAGGGCGATGACACCGCCTACATGCTCGGGCGGCTCACGTTCAATCCCCTCAAGCACATCGATCCGATCATGACGGTCATCGTGCCGTTCGTACTGTGGACGATCGGCGCGCCTCCCTTTGGCGCCGCCAAGCCCGTGCCCGTCAATCCGCGCAAGTATCGTCAGTTTGTCCGCGGCGACATCATCGTGTCGCTGGCCGGGATCGTCGTGAATCTGGGCTTGTTCATTATCTGTTCCAGCTTGTTCGCCGTGGTCGGGATGGTGGGCGACGCCGTGTCGGCGCCGGCGCTCGTGGAGAGCTTCGCGATCCTCCAGCGGATGCTGTACTACGGAATGTGGCTGAATCTGGTGTTGGCATTCTTCAACCTGATCCCGGTGCCCCCGCTGGATGGCAGCCACGTCTTCTACCATCTGCTGCCACCGCAGGCTGGGCTGAGCTACCGCCGTCTCCAGGCCTTCGGGTTTCTCCCCGTGATGGCGTTGATCTGGATATTCCCCGGGGTGCTGCGGGTCTTGCTGTGGCCGGCGTCGGCCCTCATGGGGGTCGGCTTGGGCGTGGTGGGTGGGTTCGCCGTTTCTCCCGGAGCGTTCCCGTCATGAGCGCCTTCTCTCCGAGTCCCGTGATCCGCGATCAATCGGGCTTCGTCATCGAGCTGGAGCAGTTCTCCGGGCCGCTCGACTTGCTGCTCCACCTGATCCGCGAGGATGAGGTCGACATCACCGACCTCCCGATCTCGAAGATCGCCGACCAGTTCCTGGCGGTGATCGGCGATCTGGGGCTCAATCAGGCGGCCGACTACCTCGAGATGGCGGCGCGGTTGCTGCGGATCAAGGCGCAGATGCTCCTGCCGCGGCGCCTCGGCGACGACGAGTGGGAGGACCCGCGGGCCGAGCTGGTGCGGCGGCTGCTCGAGTACCAGCAGATCCGCGAGCTGGTAGACTGGCTTGCCCGCGCCGCGGCAGTGCGCGCCGAGCGCTTCGGCCGAGGCTACGAAGCGCCGCCTCCCGACGCACCGCCCGCGCCACTGCAGATCGACCTGAACGATCTGTTGGCGGCGGCGGAACGCGTCATCGCGCTGATCCCGGAGCCGATGCTGCACCGCGTCGTGCCGCGGCCCCTCGACGTCGAAGGGGCGACCGCCAAGATCCACGCTCTCCTCGCCGAGCGCGACGCGTTCAACTGGAGCGATGTGGTCGGTCCGGGAGCGACGATCGTCGATGTCCTGTCGGCGTTCATCGCACTGCTCGAGCTGGCCAAGCGCGGCACGCTGACGCTCACGCAACCCGAGCCCTTCGCCCCCATGGTGATCCGGCGTGAGTCCCCTCGCGAAGCTGCTTGAAGCGGCGCTGTTCGCCGCCTCGCGTCCGCTGACGCTCGAGGAGCTCGCGTCGCTGGAGCCCGAGAGCGGGGAAGCGGCGTTCCGGATCGCCCTGGACGAGTTGCGGGCCGCGTACGGCGACGATCACGGCGTGGAGCTGGCGGAGATCGCGGAGGGGTGGCAGTTCCTCACACGGCGCGAGTACGCCGAGGCGATCGACCGCGCGCAGTTCGCGTTGCGCCCGCGGCGCCTGTCGTCGGCGGCGCTCGAGACGCTCGCGATCATCGCGTATCGGCAGCCGGTGGGCCGCGTCGAGGTGGACGAGATCCGCGGCGTCGACTCGGGCGCGGTGATCGACAAGCTGCTCGAGCGCGGCCTAGTCGAGATCGTCTCGCGCGGGGAAGGCCTGGGGCGTCCGCTCCTGTACGGCACCACGCCACCGTTTCTGGAGATCCTCGGACTCAAGGATCTGGAGGAGCTGCCGCGGCTCGAAGAATTGTCCGTCGCGCTCCGTCCTCCGACTCCCGCCGAAGAACCCGAATGAGCTTGATGCGCCTGCAGCGCGCACTGGCGCGCGCGGGCGTCACGTCGCGCCGCAAGGCAGAGGACTTGATCCGCGCCGGGCGCGTGCGCGTCGACGGGCAGACCGCTACCATCGGCTCGAGCGTCGATCCCGATTCCCAACGCATCACCGTGGACGGACAGGCGGTCCGTACCGCCTCCCGCACCACGTGGATCGCGCTCAACAAACCGATTGGCTACGTCGTGAGCCGCTCCGATCCCGAGGGACGGCGCACAGTCTTCGACCTCCTCCCCAAGGTGCCCGGTCTCACGTACGTTGGAAGGCTGGACCTGATGACCTCGGGTCTCTTGCTCCTCACGACCGACGGGGAGGCGGCGCACCGACTCATGCACCCCCGCTACGCGGTCCCGAGGACGTACTGGCTCGGCGTGCACGGGACCGCCGCCGCAGAGGTGCGGGCGGCCCTGGCCAAGCGCATCGTGATCGACGGCCGCCCCGTCCGCGTGGTCGAGAGTCGCGTGCGGTCGGTGGGAAAGGCGCTCGAGGTCGAGTTGACCCTCGCGGAAGGGCGCCAGCGCATCGTGCGCCGCATCGCGGAGCAGCTGGACTGGAAGGTGGAGTGGTTGCACCGCGTGTCCTACGGCCCGGTGCACCTCGGACGGTTGGCCGAGGGTCGTTGGCGCGCGTTGACGGCGCGAGAGATCGAGGCGATCGGGCGCATGGAAAAGTAGAGATGGCCATCGACACGGCAGGACTGGACAAGGCGCTCGGCGCGATCGGGACCACGTTCCGGTTGACGCGGCTGTATCCGCCGACCCATCCGGCGGTACAGGAGGGACTCCGGCAAATCGCGGTCGGGCTCCCCGGACTCGCGGCACTCGGCACCGTCGAGTGGAAGATCGGGGCCACGGGATTGCACTGGCACGGCCAGCACCTGCTGGCGCGCAACACCCAGGTCGCAGAGTTGGCGGGGTTGCTGTACGCGCGCGGCGTGCGGGCGATCCAGATGAATCCGGGCGTGACGCCCGAGCAGTGCCTCGCGCTCTTCGGCGTGGCCGTCGGCACCATTGGGACCGACGACGCCACGTTGGGACGCATCACACTGCTCGTCGGCCGGCGCGCGAGCCAGCGGATCTCGGCGAGTCGCGCGGCGGCCCCGGCGCCCGCTCCGGCTCCCGCTCCGGCTCCGGTTCCCGCGCCGGCAGCGCCGCCCCCGCCTGCCCCGGAGCCTCCCGCGCCGTCCATAGCCGAATCGGTCGGCTCGGGGCGCGCCAGCGCGGTGTTTCGGCCCGACGCCCTGCCTCCCGACATGGAGGCCAAGCGCGCCGTCGCCGGGTTGCTCGCGGCGCACACAGTCGAGGAGCAGCGCTCGAGGGTGGAGCAGCTGCGCGGGCTCATCGGCGCGCTCCTCGCCCTGCGCGACATCGGCGCGATCGCGGAGATCATCGCGGGACTCGATCGCGCGCTGATCGAAGTACAGGATCCCGTAGCCCAGGAAGGGATCGGCGATATTGCCGCCGCCCTGACCGACGACGCCATCGTCGAACGCATGGTAGCGCGTCTCGGCGAGCAGCGCGTCCCTCCCGTGGAGCGAGCGCACCTGGTGAACGCGGTGGGCGCCCTGGCTGCAGTGGCGGCGGGACCGGTGGTGGACGCGTATATCAATGCGCCGGCGGAGCTGCGGGAAGCGTATCGCGCGGCGATGCGGGCCGCGGGCGAGCGTGCCCTGGAGACGCTGCAGGACCGGCTCGCGAGCAAGGTGCCGGAAGTGGCCGCGGCGGCCGCCGAGTTCCTCGGTCTCACGGGGAGCCCTCAGGCGGTGCAGCTCTTGATCGGGATCAGCCGCCACGCCGACGAGCGGGTGCGGGAGGCGGCCCTGTTGGGGCTCGCGGAGCTGGGTGGGCGAGAAGTGTCCCGGCCCGCGATGCCGGCCCTCAAGGATGAATCGGTACTGGTGCGAACGGCCGCGGCGCGGGCGATCGCTGCGGCGGGGGACGCCGGCGCGACCACGGTCTTGATCCGCCGATTGGAGCAGGAGGCCGACGAAGGGGTATTGGCTGCGTTGCTGAAAGCCATCGGTCAGCTCGGGGCGAAGGAAGCCCTCGAGACCCTGGCCAAACATGCCGAGCCGGGTGGCCGGCCGCGGCGCACGCCCTATGTGCGCGCGGCGGCCGTCGAAGGTCTGGCGCGGCTCGACCGGCCCGAAGCCCGGGCCCTTCTGGAGCTATACGCGCGTGACAAGGAGCCGACGGTGAAGCGGGCGGCGGAGGCGTCGCTGCGATGACGACGCGGGCGGCGAAGACCAGCGATGCGGCCCTGACCCAGACCATCACGCGCGAAGTGGCGAAGCGGGTGGTGGGGCAGGAGCTGATGGTGGAGCGGCTCTTGATCGGCTTGCTCACCGGCGGGCACGTGCTGCTCGAGGGCGTGCCGGGGCTCGCGAAGACGCTCGCGGTGAAGACGGTCGCCGAGTGTTTGCGCATTACGTTCTCGCGCATCCAGTTCACACCCGACCTGCTGCCGGCCGACGTGATCGGGACGATGGTGTTCGACCAACGCTCGCAGGAGTTCTACCCGAAGAAAGGTCCCCTCTTCGCGAACCTGGTCCTCGCCGACGAGATCAACCGCGCCCCCGCCAAGGTGCAAGCGGCGCTGCTCGAGGCAATGCAGGAGAAGCAGGTGACGCTCGGTGGCGAGACCTTCTATTTGGGTGAGCCGTTCCTCGTGCTCGCGACGCAGAATCCGATCGAGCATGAGGGTACCTATCCCCTGCCCGAGGCCCAGCTCGATCGCTTCATGCTGAAGGTGCGGGTCGGCTATCCCTCGCGCGATGCGGAGAAGGAGATCGTCGGCCGCATGGCCTCGGGTCGCCCGATCGAAGTCGAACGGGTGGCCGAAGCCGACGACATCCTGGCGGCGCGCAGCGCCATCGCCGAGCTGTTCATGGACCAGAAGGTGGTGGATTACATCGTGGACGTCGTGCGCGCGACCCGCGAGCCGGCGGCGGTCGGACTCCCGGAGCTGAAGCCGCTGATCGCGTTCGGGGCGTCGCCGCGCGCTTCCATTTATCTGGCGCAGGCGGCGCGCGCCCACGCGTACCTGCGCGGCCGCGCTTACGTCGTTCCCGAGGACGTCAAGGCGATGGCGTCCGACGTGCTGCGGCACCGTGTCCTCCTCACCTTCGAAGCTGAGGCGGAGGACGTGGATACCGACCGCGTCATCACGAAAATCCTGGAGGCGGTGGGCGTGCCGTGACGTACACAGGAGGAGAACGCCGGCGGGAGGTCACATCGCCCGTACGCGCACGCCGGCGGGCGGTGACCTCCGAAGTCCTGAAGCACGTGAAGGGGATCGAGCTCCGAGCCCGCAACCTCGTCAACACCCTGTTCACCGGCGAGTACCGCTCCGTCTTCCGCGGGCAGGGCATCGAGTTCGCGGAGGTGCGCGAGTACCAGCAGGGCGACGACTTCCGCGCCATCGACTGGAACGTCTCGGCCCGCATGGGGCACCCCTTCGTGAAGACGTTCATGGAGGAGCGCGAGCTCACGCTGCTCCTCATCGTGGACCAATCGGGATCGCTGCATTTCGGCCGGCCCTACACCAAGGCGGGGCTCGCCGTCGAAGTCGCCGCCGTCCTGGCGCTCGCCGCCGCGCGGCACAACGACCGCGTCGGCGCGCTGCTCTTCGCCGACATGCCGGAGTACGTCGTGCGCCCCGCCAAGGGACGCGCCCACGCGCTGCGCGTGATCCGCGACCTCGTCGCCTTCGCGCCGCGGGGGCGGGGGACCAATCTGGGCGGCGCGCTGCGCTATGCCGCCAAACTGCTGCGCCACCGGGCTATCGTTGTGGTGCTGTCGGACTTCCGCGCCGAGGGCTGGGAGGACGCGCTGGCCCAGGTCGCTTCGCGGCACGAAGTCGTGGCGATCACGGTGGATGATCCGCGCGAGTACGACCTCCCCGACGCCGGCTGGGTTGAGTTGGAGGACGCCGAAACGGGCCAGCGGCTCCTGGTGGATACGAGTCACGGACCGACCCGCACGCGGATCCGCGTCGCGGCGGAGAAGTTGCAGCAGGAGCGCACCCGCAAGCTGGTGCAGGCCGGCGTGGACCGCGTGGCGCTGCAGACCACGGTGCCATACGGCGTGCCGCTCCGCCGGGCCTTCGCCGAGCGGGCGCGACGGCTGTCGCGGTGACGATGACCGCGATCCTGCTGGCGGTGCTGCTGCAACAGGGGAGTGGCTGGGTCGCCGTGACCTCCCGGCCCACCGTCGGCGACACCATCTGGTTGGAGCGCGCGGTCGCCGCGCCTCCCGGCTGGCGCGTGCGCGCCGCGAAGCTCGATCCGGGACCGCGCATGGAACCCCTCGGTGACCCCGTGGTCGTGCGGGCGGAGGGTGGCTGGATCGTGCGCTACCCCGTCGTGGCATGGGCACCGGGCGTCATGGCGACCCCGATGCCCCCGATGTGGCGGCTCGGCCCCGACGGCAGCGCGGACTCGGTCCCGGGCGGGACGGCCGCGTTTCGCGTAACGAGCGTCATCCCCGACAGCGTCCCGACTCCCGCCCCACAACCCGCGCTCGCTCCCCTGCGCCTCTCGCGCCGCACGCCGCTGCCCGCGCTCGCGGGTGTGCTGCTCTCGGCGGGGATGCTCGTCGCCGTCGTCGCCTGGCGCCGTCGTCCCCCGCGCACCGCGCGTCCGGGACCGGACCTGGAGCTGGACGCGGAGATCGGCGACGCGCGCTGGGTCGCCGCCGGCGAGCCGCGAGCGGTGGCGGCGCGTGCCGCGCATCGCTTGCGGGGCGCGATCGCCCATGCGATCCCCGAGGCGCATGGCGCGCTCAGCACCTCTGAGTGCCTGGCGGTGGTGGAGCGGGCCAAGCCGGACGCGCCGCTCCGACAGCTGCGTGAGCTGCTCGGCGCGCTCGACCAGGTGGCGTTCGCGACGACCCACGGCGTGGACGTCGGTCCGATCGCGGCGCGCGCCCGCGCGTTGGCCGAAGAGCTCGAGCCATGAGCTTCGCGCGGCCGGCGTTCCTCTTGCTCCTCGCTCTCCTGCCGCTGTGGTGGTGGTGGCGGGCGCGGCGCCTGGCCCGCACCCCGGGGGCTCCGATGAGCGACGTCCGGCCCGCCGCGGGCCCCGTGGAGCGCCTCTGGGTGGCGCGACTGCCGGCGACGCTGCGGTCGGTGTGCCTCGGCGCGTGGATCATCGCCGCGGCGGGACCGCGCGTCGGGTCGGCCCGGGCCGAGCTGCACAGTGAGGGTATCTCGATCGTACTGGCGCTCGATCTCTCGAGCAGCATGCTCGCGGAGGACTTCGCGCCGCAGAACAGGCTCGACGTGGCGCGCCTCACCGCGATCGACTTCGTGCGCGCCCGCACGGCCGACCGCATCGGGCTCGTCGCCTTCGCGGGCCAGGCGCTGACGCAGGTGCCGATTACCACCGACTATCCGGTGTTGGAGCAGGCAATCCGGCATTTGCGGATCGGCATTCTCGAGGACGGCACGGCGATCGGGACGGGGATTGCGACGGCGGCCAACCGCCTGCGGCGCGCGCCCGGGAAGAGCAAGGTGATCGTCTTGCTGACCGACGGCGTGAACAACGCCGGCACGGTGGACCCGCGTACCGCGGCGCACGCCGCAGCCGCATTCGGGATCCGGATCTATACGATCGGCGTCGGCACGATCGGTGAAGCGCCGGTCCCGACGGGGCAGGGCCCCCTCGGGCTGCGGTATCAGACGATGCCGGTCAAGATCGACGAGGAGCTGCTCGGCGAGGTGTCGCGGACGACGGGGGGTCGCTACTTCCGTGCGACCGACGCCGCGTCGCTCGCCAACATCTTCGGCGAGATCAATCGCCTCGAGAAGGCGCCCGTGCAGCACCTCGTGTTTCGCCGCTACGACGAGGCCTACCGCTGGCCGCTCGGTCTCGGCCTGCTCGCCCTGGCGCTCGAACTGGTGGTGTCGGCGACGTTCGCGGTGCGGGTCCCATAAATGACGATGCCGTGATCGCTTTCGACGCGCCGATCGTCGTGGTGCTGTCGCCCCTCGTCGCCATCGCGGTCTGGTTCGCCGCGGCGTGGGCGCGGCGCGTGCGCATCCGGCGTGCGGCGGCGTGGTCGGAGCAGACAGCCCGGACCGCGCGCGCCGCGGGGCGCCTCGGGTCCGGCACCCTGGGGCTCGCAGCCGGCCTCGCTGCCATCGCTCTGGCGGGGCCGCGCTGGGGCGAAGAGAAAATCGTGACCGAGACGCGGGGGTTGAACCTCGTGATTGCGGTGGACATTTCCCGCTCGATGCTTGCCGAGGACGCGGCGGGAAGCCGCCTCGCGCGCGCGCTCCGTGAAGCGCGACGCCTGGTGCAGGATCTGGATGGCGATCGGCTCGGTCTCATGGCGTTTGCGGGTACGAGCTACATCCTCTCGCCGCTCTCCGTGGACGGACCCGCTCTCACGCTCTACCTCGACGCGCTCGATCCCGACGTGGCGTCCGAGGGCGGAACCGCGCTGGCTCCGACGATCGCTCAGGGAGCGGAGCTGCTGCGGGCCAGCCCGGAGATCGCGGACCGCGTCCTCGTTGTGTTCACCGATGGTGAGGGTCACGACTCGCTCGCGAGCATGGTGCGCGAGGCGCGGCGGCTGGGTGAGCTGGGCATCCATCTGATTCTCGTGGCCGAAGGCGGGCGCGACCCCGCCCGCATCCCCGTCCGCGACGAACGGGGCACGCTCGTCGCGTGGCAGCGTGACGCCGACGGCAACGTTATCGAAACGGCGCGCCATGACGATGTGCTCACGGCCGTGGCCGACGCGGCTCAGGGAACACTCGTCGCCGCGGAGCTGCCCGATCAGGCGGGCGCCGTGCGCGACCTCGTGGCGTCGTACAAGCGCGCCACGGCGACCGAGAGCCGGACTCAGCGCGGCCGGCCGCGCGCCTGGATCCCGCTGCTCCTCGCGATTGTGGCGCTCGGCGTGCAGACCGCGACGCGCCGCACTGCGGCGCTCATTGCCCTCACCCTGTTCGTGGCGGTTCCCGCAGGCGCACAGGAGCCGCCCGTGCCGGCGCGGCCCCGGTCCGCCGCCGAGAAGGCATGGGATCGTGGCAACGCCGTCCAAGCGGCGCTCGCTTACCTTGCGGAGCTGGCCCAGCGCCAGGACGACGACACCGCCTGGTACAACGCAGGGACCGCGGCGCTGGCCGCCGGGGACGCCGATGCGGCCCGCGCGAGCCTGGCCCGCGCCGCCGCCTCGCTCGACCCCGATGTGCGGTTCCGCGCGCTGTACAATCTCGGGCTGCTGGGGCTCGCACAGGCAGGCACCGACACCGCCAACCGCGACGCGCACCTCGCTAATGCGGAGCGTGCCTACCGCGAAGCGCTGCTGCTCAAGCCGCGGCACCTCCCGGCGAAATGGAATCTCGAGCTGGTGACACGGATGCACCGGTCGAGCCCGAACCGCCCGAATCCGCAGCCGCCACCGAACCCCGCCGGCGGCGGCGCGCCGCCGGACCCGTCGCGCGGCGGCGGGGGGGCGGGAGCGGCGCCGCAGGGTGGTGCCTCGGGGGGCGGGCTCAGCGAAGCTCAGGCGGATCAGGTGCTCCGGTCGATCGGGCAGGAGGAGCTGCGCACGCGGCGTGACCGCACCGGCCGGAACCGGCGCGCCGTCGCCGCGGGAGTCCGGGACTGGTGACCGCCAGCCTCCTGCTCGCGCTCGCGTCGGCGGTCACTTTGCAGGGCGCCGAGGTGACCGCGACCGTGGATCGCACGCGCCTCACCGTCGGCGAGGAGCTGATGCTCACGGTGCGCGCGCGGACTCGCTCGGCGCAGCAGCTCGACATCCTGCTCCCGCCACTCGCCGGCTTCGCGATCGTGGGTTCGCGCGATCTCACAGAGGTCGCGATGAGCGGGACTGGCGGGCCGGTCCGGACGACCGTCCGGGAGCTGCAACTCCGCGCCGAGCAGGCGGGCGCCGTGTTGATCGGTCCCGTGCGCGTGCGGCAAGGGGAAAGCACGGTGGCGACGGAGCCGATCCTCATCACCGTGGACAGCGCGGCGACCGGTGTTGCCAGCGCGCTCAGTCCCCTGGTGCGCGCGCTGCTCGAGACGGCGCAGCCGCCGCGCCGCGCCGACGACGTCGCTCTGACCGTGATCGTCCCCGACGACACGGTCCTCGTGGGCCAGCAGATGGATTTGATCGCCGCCGCGTGGGTGCCGCGCGCCCTGCGCGAGCGCATGCGCCGCCCTCCGATCCTCACGTTCGTCACACCGGAGGGGGTGTGGGCCTATCCGCCGTTCACACCGGCGGGAGTCGCCGCCGCGCGCCTGGTCGGCGGGCGCTGGATGGACTTGTTCATCACCCACCAGATCGTGTTTCCGCTGGCGGCGGGGCGGATCAACGTGGCCCCTGCCTCGGTCGACTACGCGGTTCCCGTCACGTTTTCATTTTTCAGCCGGGAGGAGCGCTACACCCTCCGCAGTGAGTCCTTGAGCGTCGTCGTGCTCCCCCTTCCCGCGGCGGGCCGGCCGAGCGGCGACCGCGGCGTCGTCGGACAAGGGCTCACACTCGATTTGCGCATCGAGCCGGCGGAAACGCGCGTGGGCGAGCCGCTCGAGGTCGCGGCCACGGTCACCGGCGTCGGCAATGTCGCGTTGTGGCCGGAGCCGGTGCTGCAGTGGCCGCCGGGTTTCCGCAGCTATCCGGCCGAGACCGAAGTTCGCCTCGTACCGACGCAGGGACGGATCGCCGGGAGCAAGACGTTTCGGTTCCTCGCGGTACCCGATTCCGCCGGCGGCTTCGTCCTGCCCGACGTGCGTTATGACCATTTCGACGTCGCGGCGGGTCGGTATCAGGCGGCGGTCGCGGCGCCGCGGGTCTTGGCGGTCGCTCCGGGCGCCGAGCCGCGGGCGGCCCGTGCGCTGCCGCCGCTGCTCCCACGGCGAGACGAGCCCTGGGCCGATCGCCTGGGCCAGAGCCTCGGCTTCCCGGGGTGGCTGGCGGTGGCATTGGTGCCGCCGTTCATCGTCTGGCTGACCCGGAGGCGGCGGCCCGCACCGGAGGCCGCCGTGGCAGGCGACGGCGCTACGCCGCATGACGTCAGTCGGCTCGGGGGCCTCGAGCACGAGTTCCTGTCTGTCCTCACGAGTCACGTCCCCGACGCGTTCGCGCGCGACGGGGACGGTCTGGCCCAGGCGCTGCGCGCCGCCGGCGTCGACAGCGCGGTGGCCGATCATGTGAAGCGACTGCGCGACCGGCTGCGTGCTGCTCGATACGGCCCCCGCGGCCTCGGCGACGCCGCGGAGCTGGCCGCGGAAATCCAGCAGGTCCTCCGCGTCCTCGGCGCGGAGTCCGGCGCGCGGCGCGGGCATCGGATCATTGTGGCGCTCTGGCTGTTGATCGTCGTCGCCACGCGCCTCGACGCCCAGGCGCCCAGCGCCGAGGCGCTGTACGAGGCCGGGGCGTTGCGCGCCGCCGCCGACTCGTTCGCCGCGCGCGCCGCGAGAGAGCCCAGCGTCGCCGCCCACTGGTACAACCTCGGCGCCACGCTGTATCGCGCCGGCGCGGATGGAAAGGCGACGGCGGCCCTGACGCTTGCGACGCGGCTCGCGCCGCGTGACGCCGTGATCCGGCGTGCGCGCCGCCTCCTCCCCGCGCCCGACCTCGCGAGCGAGCAGCTCCTCGCCGTCGGTTGGGCGACGCCCGCTGAGTGGGCGCTGCTCGCGGGCGCGTCCTGGGGTCTGCTGTGGCTGCTGGCGTTGAACGCGGGAGGGGGTCGGCGGCGGCACGCCGTTATGATGATCGGCCTGGGCGCAGTCGCGATCGGCGCCACCGCATTGGGTGTCACGGAAGGACACCGCCGGAGACGCTCGCTCGCGGTCGTCGTGGCCGGCGAGGTGCCCGTGCGCGCCGCGCCGTATGGCGGTGCCACGGCGGCGGCGACGGTGCGCGCCGGCGCGGCGCTGCTCGTGGGGCGGCGCTACGGACGGTGGGTGGAAGTCCGTCGCCCCGACGGCATGCGCGGTTGGGTACTGGCGGGTGAGATTGTACCGCTGTGAGTGCTCCTCCCCGTACCCCCTCCCGCGTGCAGGTCTTGCCCGCGCAGGTCGCCGACCAGATCGCCGCCGGCGAGGTGGTCGAACGGCCGGCGTCGGTCGTGAAGGAGCTGGTCGAGAACGCGCTCGACGCCGAAGCCGACACCGTGCGGGTCGAGCTCGAGGACGGCGGCAAGACGCTGATCCGCGTCAGCGACGACGGGCAAGGGATGGACCCCGAGGACGCCCGCACGGCGTTGCAGCGGCACGCCACGAGCAAGATTCACGCGGCCGCCGACTTGATCGGCGTCGCCACCTTCGGATTCCGCGGTGAGGCGCTGCCGGCCGTCGCGTCGGTGTCGCGCTTCGAAATCGAGACGTCTGCGGATGGCGTAACCGGCACGCGCCTGCGCGTGACGGGGGGCAAGGTCGAGGCGAGCGAAGAAGCCGTCCGGCAGCGCGGCACCACGATCACGGTCCGCGCGCTG
>Ga0193739_1000383_pt1 | contig 12425 bp, 15 predicted proteins | sample L2a2metaG_FD_144926 | JGI IMG/M metagenome (GOLD analysis project Ga0193739, IMG submission 144926) | Soil microbial communities from a riparian zone of the East river system, Colorado, United States - L2a2 | ecosystem: Environmental > Terrestrial > Soil > Riparian zone | place: USA: East River...
TATATTGATTGCAAACATCCAGTGACCTCGTAAGCGTTAAGTGCGGACATATCTGTCCTCGTAATTTTATATTGATTGCATGCAATTAGTGACCTTGTAAGCGTTAAGCGCGGACATTTCTGCCCTCGTAATTTTTATATTGATTGCAAACATCCAGTGACCTCGTAAGCGTTAAGTGTGGACATATCTGTCCTCGTAATTTTATATTGATTGCATGCAACCAGTGACCTCGTAAGTGTTAATGCGGACATTACACACAGCAATTATCATCATCGCTATCATTGTCTCAATTGTAACTACCACCACAGTCTAAGTTTCATCACAACCTTCATTTAAAAGTTTGGATGAATACTTTAAATGGGAAAATAATCAATATTTTTTTTTTTACAATATTTTGTATTTTCTTGTTTCTTTGTATTCTTTGTAATATTCAATAAATATTAAAATTATATTATAATGATGTTACCAAAGTTAATTTTTTTTTAAAAAAAAATAAATAAATATATATTAGAAGGCATTCTACATGGGAATAATTTAGCCCTATCATGAAATGTTGGCCCTATAAAATATCTTTGCAATCGTCATATAGTAGGAATTTAAACAATAATGATTGCAGTTAAAAAAAGTTTTAATAAAAACTTTTAAGTCTAAAAATTTTAATAATTTTCAAGTTTGATTGGTTTATTATATAGTATTTTCTAAGATCTAATTTTTATTTTTTTTACTTATAATTTTTTAGTTTATTAAAATATCAGTTCAAAAGCGTTCTAAGATTACATCATGTTATTTCCGTTTAATAAGTTGAATTACCAACTTTTGCTCACATTATCTCTTGAATAATTAATTTAATTTCAGATGGTTCGTCTGTTGAAACTTCAGTAATTCTTTTAAAATTTAAATTTTTACGAGAACATGAAGTTGCTAAAACAAATAAGTCATCTGTCATTTTGACTGATTTAAGCATTTTATTTAAATGTGAACACTATTACTCTTATTACACTAATTAGCTCACTAAAATCCTACTCATTTCGTTCAAATCTAATATTGTGAAGCGAATTTAAAACTTTAATTCTTTCTTCTTCTCTAAGATTGGAGTAATCTTGAAATTCAATGTTTGATGGCCATCCTATAACTTTATATGAAATTTGGGCTTTCCATTTTTTGTATGGTATAACATCACCTTCTACATCTTGTTCTATAATATAATTAGATGTTATTTTTTTCATTAAGATAAAATTTAAAATCAAATTAAATTAATTGGTACTTACCAAACTTTCGTCGCAAAATAGATCTTACTTTATTTCTTGTTTCAATGCTATTAGGTTTTGAAAAATTAATATCAGATAGATTGGAAGTAGAGCCAATTTCGGATTCATCTGGTAAAATTTCAGATGACTTGGTTTCAGCGACAGATTTGATCACTCCTTCATTTTCTTATATAGAAATTAAATACAAATTAATTTACTTGTCAAAGTCAAATGTGAAATATTATAATATAATACATACCTTTTTTTTTTAAAATAGAGAAACAACGAAATGGAATGATTGCATCACTTAAATTGCTGTAAGTCTGATAAAATTCTTCTCCAACATTTGATCCGAACCAATGACTTCTAAGCTCATCAGAATTGGATACAGCCAATGTGATGAACTCCATACCACAAGTAAAATGTAAAGTTCGAAACTATAAATTATTAATATTATTAATAAAATTTTAAAATTTAAATTATTATCACCAAGGTAATATTAATTTACCATTTTTCGGATATCCTGAATTCCATTATTTATTTGTGTTATTCGTGACTTTACATTTGTAATAAATGAATTTTTAACATGTGAATTTGGAGCACTCTTAGCTTCATCTTCATAATGTTTACGTGCATCACTACTTAATGTATTCCATGCTTCTGCACAAAGTTTTTGAGACCCTTTATCCTTAATATTTAAGCCTTTAAAGTAAAAAAATAAATTAATTAAATGTTCATAATTTAAGTATTCAATTTGTATATTTAAACCTTTTCCATGTGTTGACCACCAATTGGATTGCCAAATATTAAATCCGCTTATTTTTCTTGGCTTTCTAATAGCAGGCTCTCTATAGTCTTTCATTACACTCTAATAATGTAAACTATATATTTTAAATATCAAAAATTAAATTTGTAAGGATAAAACGTTAATAAGTCTACAAACCTTGATAAAATAAGAATGTACATTAAGTTCATTCGCCAATAATTCAATTTCAGAATCATGTCGTTGTTGTAAATTTTTAATCCTCGCAAATGCTTCCGCATTTAATTCTGGAACTATAAATTAGTTTAATTATTAGTATTTATTATTTATAATTATGTTTTCATAAATATTTACCACTTAAGTTGGACTCTAATTCACAATTATTTTGAATAGTTTCCATTGCAATAAAGCAAAAAGTTATACAGAAAAAAATAACGCGTAACAGCGTAATGCAATAAACGCATGTCGTATATGTAATTTCTGCCAATCGGTCAGGTGAGATCAGGAAACGTGACTTCGAAATGCAAACAATTTATAGTATTATCGAAACATAAAGTCGCCAAATTTTAAATTTTATTAATTTTATTAATATTCTTTATTTCAATTACATGATTAATCAAACTAGTAACTGTCAAATAACTCAATCAAACTAATTCAAATTCACTATGCTCTCCAATATCGCTTTCATCACCACTTTCACCGCTTTCACTGCTGTTACTGCTTTCTGTTAAATTTACATCTTCATGTGTATTATCATCAGATAGATAAGGTGGGTTTGATTTTTGAAATAAATTTTTGATTGTGCCTGACTTGACTTTAATTAAAAATGTATCATAGTAGAAATCCGAAGCTTCGAAATGTGAAATATTAAGACCAACACTGACGAGTTGTTCGAATGTAATGCCAATATTGATTAAACGTTGAATCCTGATAGCACTATTTTTTTTTCGCCGTTCGGTTCGAACATGAATATCCAATTGGGAACATATGAAAACTTGTTCAAATTTACGTTGCTTTCTTTCGTTATATGGATATTTTTTTACCGCTAGTGCACGTAGATCATCGTAAATATAAATTAAAGACATACGATGAAAAAGTTTATAGGCTTTAGTAGCGATTTCAACTTTCTTCGAATGATTTCCTTGTGAAATCCATTGCATAATTCGTTCTTTTGCAGATTTCTCGTCAACGATTTGAACTGGCTCCGAGGTTATAACCTTTAGAGTTTGGTTAAAATCAGCATTCAAGTAAATTGATCTTTGATTATCCTCAATTGCCAAAGATTTTGCTTGCATCACTAAATCGTGGAGATCTTTGCCAAATTTTTCATATTTTTGTCTTTTATTTTCTCGTTGTACTTCTGATTTAATGATTAAGTCATAAGATAAAAATTAGTTACATAATATTAATAAAATTTTAATATTTGATATTTACCTTTATCAATGACTTTCTCTTTATTATTAATAACTTTCTCCTTAAATTTTTCGATTGATTTTTCTGCTACGCCTTTTTTAATATAGAAATAAATTAATATAAGTAATATCAGTTAAATTTACTGTTACTTAAATTCTTACTTTCTTTCTCTCTTTTCTTTAGGGCAGCATTAACTTTGTTGATCCAGACCCTAATAAGTGGATAATGTTGACTAAATTTATCCCAGATCGCATAGGAAGGTAACGTCTTTTTTGCCCATAGTAAATCTTCCTGTTTGGTTGACCCTTTCATACGCTCTCCGGAACCAAAACACTTATGGCAAACCTTATTAAGAGTTTCCCAAACATCATTTGGGTCACTATTGATTGTGTGTCCCATTTGTCGTAAGTCATCAACGAGTATTTCAATGTAGCCATTATTTGATTGTGGAGACGTTGGATGTTTATCGGCATTATTCAATTTTAAAACATCTCCTTGGTCTTCGCTATCAGAATTAGTTGCCAAAGAAGGAACTATCGTTGAACAGCTTGATTGATCTCTCTCAAATTTACTTATCTTATTCTGTTCTCAATTTAAAGAATTTTGTTAAATAAATTAATTTTCAAAAAAAAGTAAACCATACATTTACATACCTCGAGATCATGGTTGTATATTTGCAATGAATTTAATACATCGCTGAGTTGATTATTTTTATATTGAAGATTTTCAATGTCTCTTTCCGCAAGAGCAAGTTTTTCCTAATATAATGTTAAGTCGTAAAAATGAGTTACTCAAATTAGAAAGCAAGATTTATGTAACCTTACCTGTAGCTGTTCTATATTCTTCGAATACCCAACATCATTACTTTGTGAAAAATCCTAGAAATTATTGAGAATAATACTATTTAATATTTTTTTAAACATATAAAAAAGATTACAATATGTATATTTAAAATAATTATTATATGAACCTGGTTGGTTATAATATGGGTCGAGTCTTGAAGCCTAACCGTCAATCTTTCGATACGTTTTCCGTATGAGATAGTACCTGTGCGATCTGTTATTGCAATGTTGCGTACTCGATATTTCATTTTTGTCCAAATTAGCGATAATGCGTTACTAATTTGATCGAAATCTTCTTCGTTTAGAGACAAAATTTCTGTCATGTTTAGGCTCTAAAATTTAATTTAAATGTAGTTTTAGTAAGACAAATACATTCCATGAGATAATGTGGCTACATTAATGCGGTTTTTGGACAATGAGTTCACGAATGTATTGCAAAGGCTCACATAAGAAAAAAATAAAGCTACAGTATTTTCTTTTTTGTAAAAACCCATTCCCAAATTTTCAGTTTACGCATATGTAATTCATAGAAATATAAAGCTTACCAGTTTAAAAAAGAACGGAGGAGCGGAGAAAATAAAAGGTACGACGCGTTGATGCAAAATAAATAAATGTTATTTTTAAACTTTCACACGTTACACAAGATCAAATACAAATTTCACTGCAAAGCTCATCATAACGCAGGCCAAAATTATCATAATTCTGGCAGATGTTGCTCATTTTCGGGGTTGTTTATTTTCAGAGGAATACGATATTTAGATTATCTTTAACCAATTGTATTTTATTCTGTTACTAATAATTATTAACTATTTAATTATTAAAAAAGACAAAATCGTCTTTAATAATAGCTATTATAAATCTCGTTAGTTTGCAGATTCCAGAATCCAGATTTTGTAATAATTACATTAAATTAACAATTACATACTGATTTTTTTACTAATTAATTTTTTTTTCATGTGTATTAATCTCAATTTTTTTATTTTAAGAAATAATTTATCGTATGCAGTGACAATAGTGACATGTACATTAATCTCGATTTCACAATTTATCGTATGCAGTGACATGTACAGTGACATGTACATTAATCTCGATTTCACACATTTTAATGTAGTTACATACTTACATTTAATATTTATTATTATTATTTCGATTTTCATTTTTATATGAGTAAATTATTTTCTAAGATATAAATAAATACTCTTTACTTCTACATTACCTTTTTTTTTTATACTTTACTTTCTACATTCGTTTATTCATAATTTTCCGTTATATATATTTCTAAATCAATGATGACAGAGTTTACTGAAAAAGATAAAGAATTAATTACGATAGCGCTCTCTATAATTTCGACAAAAACAAATCAAAAGGTGAACTTTCAGTTTGAAAAGAATACAGTCTTATTATTTTATGGCGAAAATGAATGTGAACGTTTTGACTTAATTGATAATTACAATAATTTTTCAAAAGAACAAAATAAGGTATAACTTTCAAGTTTTTTTTTAATTGAATTAGAATTTAAATAATTTAAATTAATTCCTTCTTAATAAAATCTTCAAAAGGAGCTGGAACAGAAGCAGATACAGATTGATAATTTACAGGCTGAATTAGAAGATTCCAAGGTATATATAGCAATGTTGTCTATTTTTGATTTAAAACTAACATATTAACATATTACAGAATGAATGTGAGAATTTTAGAAAGGAAGCAGCAAAGTTTAAATCTTTTTATGAAAATTGTAAGAATAATTATAATATTATATTAAGCCAATATTTACATCAGGTAAATTTTAATAAATTTCATCTTCAAAATTTAATTATTGAATTTTTTCTGACAATTTTATTTTATCTATAAAAGAATAAGATTACTTCTTTACATGAACCAACAACAAACACTGATATTTTAGATAGTGATTCTACAATCGCTTCTTTGAGTGATGAAATGGATGATTTGACGTCTCATGGTGAAAGATCTCATGATGAAAGTAGCGGGAAAGAAAAGAAAAAGAAAATTGAGGCAACTATGGATGCAGGATTTAGTACCTCTACTCAAAAAGTTTCTCGTTCGAACTGCAGACGAAAAATTGAACGACCAGTAAGGATCAAAGATGGAGCTCTTGGACAAGTAATTTCACTAAATAAGCAACCTGCAGAAGTTGACGCTATCTCATACAGTACAAGTTCGATTGTACAGTTACAACTATCCAAATCATTTGATCCGGATATATCAAAAAGTAGCCAAGAAAGTAGTGGTAAAGGAAAGGAAAAGGCAACCGATGATCTGGATATAATAAAATCATCAAAAAATAGTCAAATATCTTATGATGAAAATAAAATAATCAAAAAACGCAAAGTTAATTACATTTCTTCAGAAGATGAATATGATGATAGCACTGACGATGTAGAAATAAACGAAGGCTTATCATCAGGGCAATTTCCTTCTTCTCAAGGCATTCCTTCATTAGATAAGGCACAACTACTATTAATGAAAAAAGGAAAAAAATTACACGATATTCTATTAAACCCTCTATCCAACCAAAATTCATTTACTATATCAATCGAGTCAAGAAATGAGATATCGAATGCACTTGTTGAATTAACAGCAAGAACCATTAAGATAGTGAATATTGAATCTGCCGTGAAAAGAATCCAGCAATGGAAATCTCAAGAGCTACAATGTATGAACTTTCAAGTTGCAATAGAATCATATAATCTATTGCACCTGATCTCGCTCATCCAAATTTATGAAGACTTGACGATGGTTGGCAATGAATTGAAAGCGGACCCCAAATATGGAATTAAAAAAGTTAAAGATTGGGTAATCAATTTTGCACGAAGTCAATTAAATATTGGAACTAAAAAAGAGCAAAGATATCGGTTAGGGTGTAACAGACTTCAAAAACTTTTTGACAGAGGGATAACTAGTGATCAATTAGTTCAGGCAGGGTGTCGCAGAAGTGATTTTTTTGCAAAGCAAAAAAATTATGATATTTTCTTGTCACAAATTTCTGATTGATAAATTTTTGTTTTGTTTCTGATTGATAAATTTTTGTTTGCTGTGGAAATTCTTAGAAAGAATTAATGTTAAAAAAAACATTCATTTTATAGCTTTTTTGTGGGGGATAAAGACTTTTATTTCGCTTAAATTTAAAAAATTGATAATAAATCTGCTTTATATTAGTACATATATAATAAATTTTCAAATAAAATAAATAAATAAATAATTTGCTAACAAATTTGTTTTATTATTGTAATCCGCTGCTTATATAAGTTTCCAATTATATAATATAAAAAGAAAAATAAGAAATACAAGATTAAGAAAGCTAATCTAAACAAATTTTTCTCCAATGCAAGGATCTGAGGCTAAAGCTTAAGGAAGAGCTATAATAAGTTGTAGGTACCTAATTATCAAAACCATAATGGATAGGTTGAATTGAATGAAGAAAGTAGAGGTTCGTTTCAATTTCTGGATAATAACAAATTTATTTCAATACTTCCATAATAATTATATTACTTAATTTCATATAATTTATATGCTAATATTTCCTCTTTTCGTTCTTCATTCTTCCCTTCTTCATTCTTGCCTTCTTCATTTTTCTCTTCTTCATTCTCCTCTTCTTCATTCTCCTCTTCTTCATGCTCCTCTTCTTCATGCTCCTCTTCTTCATCTTTCTCTTCTTTTTCTTCTTCTTCTTCATCCTCCTCTTCTTCACTCTCCTCTTCATCTTCCTCAATAAAAATAAAATCTACATCATAAATAACATTTTGAATATTAGCTTGTCCAAAAATTTTATTTTTTATGTTCTTTGCTATTTCTAAATTTAATGATATTTTATCTAACTCTCTCATTAAATTGTAGTATATTCCATCCTAGAGATAATAGATTTTGTTAATTGTATTGATAATATAATTTAAATCAATATAAATATTATTTACCTTCTTTTCTTGAGATTTGATAGCTTTTTCAACAAGCTCTTTTTGTTCTACCCAAAAAACAATAAGTCTTATAATCTCAGATTTCACAAGATCACGCTCTTCTTTGCTTCTGTTAAGATTATTAAAATTTTGTATTGCGTTGTACATAATAATTCGTGGTACATTGCAATTTTCATCCAAAATAATATCAAGTGATATCCAAAAAGTAGATTGATTATCTAAAATACTCTCGGTCGATGCAATTAAATATTTCTCTTTTTGTGTAGATGATAAGAATTCTCTCGTCTGATTATAATTTTCAATCAACTTATTTATATTGGTTAATGCATTAGCATTCAACTTTTTAATTTTGGATGCTAACTTTTGACCTTTTTAAAATAAATACAATTAAATAATTAATAATTAATAACTGAATATAAAAAAGTAATAAAGAAAAAAAATCATATTACCTTTGTGAGATTCGTTATATAAATAAGATGAATTGAATAAATATTCGTTTCTTTCTTTTCTCAGTCTGTCAATAAATTCAGATAGTTGATTAATACAATAAAATTCAAGGTAATTATTGTATCTTGAATCTATTGGATTCCATCGATGTGTTTTAGGTATACTTAATGCTGTTTCATAATTTTCAACTTTTTTAAGTATATTATCGCGTTTTTTTCTTAAAAGCTCTTTCTTTTTTATATTATCTATCTTTGTAATTTCAATACTAGTTGTAAAATTATAAAATTTGTATTAATAATTGTAAATTATTTTTAATAATTTATATAAATAATGTACGAACTTAACGCTTCTTAATTCCATTAATGATTCGAAATATGCGTGATCTTCTCCTAAATGATGTTTAAATGCTAATAATACAAAAATACAGTAAGTTATATACAATTTAACAAATTTCAATAAATAATGTTTATACCATATTCAGGAGTTTTTTGTTTTTCTATTGTTTCTTCAATTAACTTGAAATCCACATTATGCTGCTGCTCTAAAAGATTTAATTTTTCTAATGATTCATGTTCCATTTTTTTTGCATTTTTGTATCTTTTAAACAGATTATTTGCTATAATAAAATATATAATAATTAATTTACTCTTAGAAAATAAAATAATAACTTATCAGTAATATATAAAGTTCAAACCTAATTTTTCTATAGATTTTTGATAAAGAAACTCGAGCGCACTTCCTATAATGTCCAATCTATGGCCAGATTTCATATGTTTAGTAGTTTTTGAAAATTTTCCAAGGTATGACCATAACCTTTCTAATGATTCACCATCAGTAAGACCTACTGATTTAATAACTCTTGGATGATATTTTTGTTGACATTTCGATGAATGGGCATATGCATGAAATATAGAAACTGCCCATGTAAATCTTTCACGATAAGGATAAAGAATACTACTTGGGTTAGCAATATGAGCATTAAGAGAACAAGCAATATCGTATAAAAATATAAAATTTTGATTTGAATTTGAAAATTGCCGTTGAAAATGATCAATTAAACATTCTGCTAAAACATATCTAATTATTTAATAATTATTAATCAGTAAAGCATCATATTGATAAAATTCATCGTAATAATATTTTAATAATCAAATTCATTACCTTTCTCCCATATTACGTAAATTTAAAAATTTTAAAGGAATTCCGTGTCGGCATGTACTTCCAAATATTCCTGTATCATCAAGATATTTAGACTTTTGAAGTGATTTTATTTGATTGGCAGCCTTGAAATTAGATTCACATGACGTTGGAACATTCTTTTTATTTTTTTTTTTTTAAAAAAATAAAATATAGGTTAATAAATATATTAACTTGTATAAACTTATACATAAATTAATATTTACCTCAGATTTATTATTAATTAAACGAACATTAGTTGAAGTTTGATCATTTGATGATAACCAACAATTAAAATCATCTTCAGATACAATAAATCTATCATTAACCAATCGATTTTCAACATCGCTCCCTGCACTTTTTAACCTTCTTAACTGAAAGTTTCCATCAAATGCTATAATAGTATTTGAATTTTCTTCATTTGGCTAAATAAAAGGTAAATAGAATATTGTAATTAGCTCCTATCAATTACTTATAATTAAGTATAAATGATAATATACCTGTGGGCATGCAGGACATTCAAATTCATTATCATTATTCTTATAAGCTTCTCTAAAATTGGTCTGAATTTTTGATTTCAATCCAAGATATTGATGAAATGAAGAAATAAATGAATGATATATATTCTACAAATTAATAAAATTAGAATTATTAAAATAAATTGCCAATACATAAAAGCCAGAAAACTTACTTGAGTTATGATTTTTTTGCTTTGTAATGCCTCTAAAACTTTGCAAAATGCCAAATATGACACATGAGCCTCAAAAAGTAATTCATAATAAAGTTCAAATACTTCAAGGTCAAAAGCTAATGAAGGATTACAAGGAGTCGCTGGAAATAATCTATTTTTAATTAATGAATTTATAGTTCCATCACATGCTGGAAGTTGAATATAAAACCACCCTAAAATAATAGATAATTACAGTTATTTAAATTAAATAAATACAGGAAAATTGAGGATATTTTTTAGTTACCTTTTAATGTAATTGCTAGAATTCTAATTATGGGATGCTCACACTTTCCATCACATAATTGTGGCAATTTTATATCATTTGATTGAGTTTGAAAATTTTCAAGTATAAGAGTACGATGGAATAAATTGATTTTGTGATGAAAAATTTCAAAACATGAATTGCAATAAAATATTTTTGGTCCGCAGTCTAAGCATCTTAATACAGCAAAATCATTACAACTAACACAAGTTGCAATGCTTGGAATCGCATCATTTTCTAACATAATATTATAAATATCTTCTGTCACTGTTTTCCAGTTTGTTGCTAGTGTAATTTGTCTTTGTTGATAACTTATATTTCTGCAATTAACTTCTTCACCGGCTAATTCTATTTCGCGTTCAACATTTCCACATTCTTCACCTTTTATTTCTTTTAAAATTTGCCTAGCTTGAAGCTTTGTATAACTGGGAGCCTTATACTTTTTTATACCTTTAGAAAATTTGTTATTTATAACTCTTCCAGCATCTTTGTTGTTAAAAGAAACTCTATGAGGTCTATAAAATTTCGGTCCTTTAAATCGTAAAATAAAGCAAAGAAATTATTATTACATCTTAGAAAAAATTTTTTTTGAATTAAAATTTAATATAATGACCTTTTTTTGGCCTAACTGTTTCTTCGGCATTTATCTCTTTATCCTTAAAAATTTAATAAATAAAATTAGTATCTATATGAAACAAATGAAATTGAATGTGATTTCTTTAATATTATAAAACATACTTTACTGAAAACTGAAAATTGCTGCATCTTATGAATTAACAAATAAATTTTAAGAGAAAAGATCAATCGATTTATGGAAAAGTCCAAAAACAAAATCAATAGATCAATCAAGATAATCTATATATTGATGATGATGAATGATCGGCAATCCAATATCTGCTTTTGAGATACTGCTCATATTCAAAATAATTATTAAATGAATTGCTAGGCCTCAGTTGTCCTCACTTAACACGTGAAAATTCAAAACTAGTAAAAGTTGTAACCACGAAAAACGATACCAAGTTTTGAATTTTCACTTGCATGACACATTCAAAAATCGATCAGTATATATCATAATGAAGTTATTGTAACATTATATAAATTGGAATAGAGATTGGACTCGTCCAAAAAAATCTCTACCCACAGATCACCCAGGTGATCGACTATCTGCTCTGCTCACCCACCCGTGAAGACGTGATACCCATGATATATTATATATATTTGCTTGTTTATAATTCATTTATATATACATTATAATTATAGATATACTAGTAAAAATGTAGATTTAAGAGGCTCGTTGATTATTATAATTTAGCATAGATATAGTTTTTTTATATAATTAAAAAATAAAAAGCATCAACTGGTTCGGATCACAGGTGAAAATGTCCGCGATTACACTACGAGGTCGCAGGTTGCATGCAATCAATATAAAAATTATGAGGACAAATATGTCCGCACTTAATGCTTACGAGGTCACTGGATGTTTGCAATCAATATAAAAATTACGAGGACAAATATGTCCGCACTTAATGCTTACGAGGTCACTGGATGTTTGCAATCAATATAAAAATTACGAGGACAAATATGTCCGCACTTAATGCTTACGAGGTCACTGG
>Ga0193739_1000384_pt1 | contig 12422 bp, 9 predicted proteins | sample L2a2metaG_FD_144926 | JGI IMG/M metagenome (GOLD analysis project Ga0193739, IMG submission 144926) | Soil microbial communities from a riparian zone of the East river system, Colorado, United States - L2a2 | ecosystem: Environmental > Terrestrial > Soil > Riparian zone | place: USA: East River...
CAAGCAGCGCGCCCAAGCCGAAGGTGCGTCCGCCGATGAGGCCGGTGAGCAGGCCGCCGGTCAGCGACAGCGGCAGTGCCGCCGTGGCCACCAGCGCCAGCCGCCAGCTGTTGAATGCTGCCTGGAACAGCAGGAATGCGGCAATGATGGCAGCGATGCCGAAGCCGATCACGCGCCCGAGCTGGATTTCGTCCTTGGTGGAGTTGGCGATCACCTCGGCGTGGTACTGAAGCGGGAAGCTCATGGTCGCAAGCTGCTGCTCCAGGTCCGCTACGACTGCTCCGACGCTGCGGCCGTCAAGATCAGCGACGACGTCCATGCGTCGCGAAACAGCCTCACGGTGAATGACCGGCGGCGTCTGCGCGATCCTGACCTCGGCAACGTCGCCTAGCTGGAGATGGCCGCCGCCTGGCCGATCGATGAGCAGCGACTGCACAGCCGACACGCTGCTTCGCGTGGCAGGCGTTCCCAAGACGATGACATCGAAGACCTTCTGATCTTCGAAGACACTGCCCACCTGAATGCCCTGGAGCAGTGTGGCCTCGGCGCGACGTACGTCACCAGGCGTGATGCCCAGCTGCTGGGCCTTGTCCAGGTCGACCTCGATCTCGATCGTCGGCTGGGTGGGAGCGCCTTCGACGCGCGGGTTGACGACCCCGTCGATGGTGGACATCAGCTGCTGCACCTTCGCGGCTTCGGCAGCAAGGACCTGAGGTTCCTCGCCGTAGATGCGGACGGCAACCGGGGTGTTTAGGCCCGTCAGGACGTCCAGCCCGCTGCCGGTCACGGTATTGGTGCCCGTCTGCAGGCTCCCAACGTCCCGCATGTCCTGGGTGGAGAACGGGACGACCTCGGTGGTCATACCCGGCACCTGGCCGACCGTGTCCTCGATCGAGTTCAACGTCGCCTCGTAATCGGCGTCGCCGGCGATCGCCACCCAGACGTCGCTTGAGTTGACGTTGACCACCCGGTCGCCGGTTATTGCCCGGCCGACGGTCGCGCCGACCCCGGTGACCCCCGGCAGAGACCGCAGCGAGTTGCCAATTTCGGTGGCCCGCTGAGTCATCGCCGGAGCAGAAACGTCCGGGGCGCCCTGCAGCTTCACCACCACGTTCCGGTCTTGGAAGGTGGGCGTCAGGGCGGTATTGAGGAATGGCAGGATCGCGACGGCTATTACGCCGCAGGCGGCGGCAACCAGCAAGGCTGGACGAAGGCTCCGGGAGAACCCTTGCATACCGCTGCGGTAGCGTGCACCGAGCCACGCCACGGGCCCGGATGGTGAGCCAGCTTTTGGTTGCCAGCGAGCGAACAGGAAGCTGTTCAACGCCGGACCCACCGTCATGCCGACTATCAAGGCAGCCACGACGGCCGTGGCGTATGCCACAACCATGGGGTTGAAGAATGCTCCGGGCCGGCCTTCGAGTACGGCCATCGGAAGAATCGCCAGCAAGGCGACGATGCCGGCATAGATCAGCGGCCGGCGCACGGTCGCCAGAGCCTGCTGAGTGGCCACCCATGTCGGCTCCGCATCAGGGCCGGCGCTGCGAGCCCGCAGGCGACCCAGCACCGCAGCTTGTGGTGCAACCGCCTCGTCTACCACGATTGCGACGGCGGCTGCAAGACCGGCGATAACCAGAGCATTGAGCCCATAACCGAGCAGATGGAGTACCAGAGCGGCGCCGATCACCGACACCGGAACCGTGATGACGCCGACGATCACCGCGCGCCAGTGGAAGCGCAGTGCGAACAGCGTGAGGAGCAATAGCCCGGCACTGAGGGCAATCGCGAGGCCTAGATTGTCTGCCGCCGCCCCCAGGTAATCGGATGGTGCGAACCACGACGCGTCAGTGTTGATCCCGGTGAGTCCGGGGCGAAGCGCCTCGAGAGCATCCTCGACGCCTTTGGTGACGTCGGCGGTGTTGGCCCCTGGGAACTTCTCGACGACCATGATCAATCCGGGTCCGCCGTTGACGACAGCATCCCCAATGAGCGGCTGGTGATCGACCTTGATCTGTGCGACGTCACCGAGCGTGAGATTGCCGGCGCCCTCCACCGGAACTTTCGCAACCTCGGCAGGATCGGTCAGCTTCTCCAACAAGTGCCTTACCTGGAGGCGCTGCTGCGGCGTCTCAATGAATCCGCCGGTTCCGGGAGTTGAGGCTTCCAGGAAGCTGAGCTGTGAGACGACCTGTGCGTTTCCGGCTGTGCTGATCACCTGGTTCAGTGTCACGTTGCGATCACGCAAGACCTGAGGGTCGACCTGCACCTGGAGTTGTTGATCACGCAGACCCCAGATTGAGACGTTGGCAACGCCTGGCACTCCCATCAACCGCGGGCGTACGGTCCAGCGCGCAATGACCGACTGCTCGATCGGGGTCAACTCCGTGGTGTTCATGCCGATCATGACCACCCGGTTGGCCGACGACAGCGGCTGTAGCAGCGTCGGCGGCTTCGACACATTGGGAAGTGCATGAGCCTGCGTGAGGCGCTCTTCGATCAGTTGACGGCCCCGGTAGATATCCGTGCCCGGCTGGAAGACCATCACGATCGAGGACAGCCCAGGCAGCGATTCAGATCGGATCACGTCCACGCCCTCGACCCCGTTGAGCAGGTCCTGTTCCAGCGGAACCGTGATCAACTGCTCGACTTCCTCAGCTGAGAGGCCGAGCGCCTCGGTCTGAATCTCCGCGTACGGTGGGCTGAACTCTGGCAGCACCTCCAGGGACGTGCCGCGGAGTTGCACAATGCCAGCGGCCAGGACACCGATGGCGGCCGCCAAGATCAAGAGGCGGAACTTCAGAACCCCTGCTAAGAAACGCGCCACGGCTCACCTCATAACACTGGTCGGAGGTCTACACAGCGCCGTGGCCCCCGGCGCCCGCTGGCGAACCATTTTGAGATTCTGATAAGGATTTCATATTTTCGCTGATTTGAACCAAACAAATTAATTACGATTTGGGCACTACCACTAATTCCTGGCGGAGCCGGGATTAGGAAAGCATCCGGGGCCTTTTGGCATGCAAGCTCCGCCCAAACGTGGCGCGTCACCCATCGATTGCCTATCCAAAAAACGCAGTTGACCAGTTCAAATGTTGTCCGGCGTTCTGGGCTTAGCCCGGGTCATCCACGGAGCAGGGCCAGGTACCCATTGCCTAACAGACACTGCGCGTTCGGCGTGAAGTTCCCACTGCATGTGCGGTTATCGCTAGGGCTATGTCCAGATGGGCTCGTCGGCGATATTTAGCTCGCTTGGTTCTAGGCGTGTGACAAGATCAACCACTGTCTTTACACACGCGATTTGATCCCGAATGGCGCCTCGCAACCAGGCCATGGTGTGCTCCCTGGCCGAGTCGTCGCCGACACCTGTCGCGTCGATACCTAAGGCGCGACACGTTGCCACCGCACGAACCAGGTGGTAACTCTGCGTGACAATGATCAATTGTGAGAGATTGAAGATTCGCTTGGCTCGCAGGCATGACTCGTAAGTATCGAAGCCTCCTGAGTCGGCAATCACCTTCTCCGCAGGCAAACCGGCCTTAATCAAGTAATTGCGCATCGCAAGCGGCTCATCAAACTCAGGTGCCAAGTGATCACCCGAGACGATGATCATCTCGACCAATCCGGCATCATAGAGGCGCTTCGCAAGATCAAGACGGGCGGCCAGGAATGCTGACGGTGTGCCGTCTGGGTTAACTTGTGCTCCAAGCACCAGGGCGACCGGTGCAGCTGGTACGTCGGACTCTGCATAGATATAGCCGGCAGCTCTTAAGCGCGCAAAGCTGGCAGAGCCCACCACCGTCACCAGGCCGACAATCCCTATGCCCACCAGTAGCCAAGACAATTGCACGAGCCGGTGCTTGGCCGACATGGTTCGCTTAGGCGCTGGCACCCCCCAAGGGTAAGGGTTGGTGATGAATTGCAGACGGGGAAAGTGTGTGAGAACCGTCGCGAACGCTCATGCTGCGATGACGACGAAGCAATTGGCGATCGTGGGTGAGTACGATCTGCGCGAGACTGCGTTGCTGGGCTCCGGGCAATGCAATGAGTGCTTGTCGCTGGCTGAGACTTGGCGACGTTCCGCACCTGAGGTTCTGAGAGGACGCTCGCACGGCACAATGAGGTCGTGCCCGAGGGAGATACCGTCTGGCGGGCATGCCAGCGGCTGAACGAGGTGCTTGCTGGCCGGGTGCTGACCCGATCCGAGTTCCGGGTGCCCTCCCTGGCGACGACCGACTTGACCGGCGTTGCCGTGCGCGAAGTGATCTCGCGCGGCAAGCACCAACTCTTCCGCCTCAGCAACGACTTCACGCTGCACACCCACTTCAGGATGGACGGTGCCTGGAAGATCTACCCGCATGGGGGGCGCTGGAGTGGCGGGCCCGCGTTCGAAATCCGTGCCGTGCTCGCCACTGGTGATCATGATGCCGTGGGATACCGGCTTCCCGTCATCGAGCTAGTTCCGACTGCGGCGGAGAACACAGTCGTCGGGCATCTCGGGCCCGACCTGCTCGGCCCCGACTGGAACCTTGACGAGGCAGTGAAGCGGATTGCCGCTCAGCCCGAGCGTTCGATCGGTGAGGCATTACTGGACCAGCGGAACCTGGCTGGTCTTGGCACCTTCTATCGCGCGGAGTTGCTCTTCCTGCAGGGCATTCATCCGCGTCGGCCGGTCCAGCAAGTTGGCAACCTGCGGCGCATTGTCGAGCGTGGTCAGCAGCTACTTCAGGCAAACCGCTGGCGACCCGAGCAATCAACCACCGGCGATCTGAGGCCCGGTCGACGTAGCTACGTCTACCAACGATCGGGCCAGCCCTGTCGCCGCTGCGGAACACCGATCCGCGCCGAGGAGCTCGGACCACGCGGCGAGGAACGGCGCAGCTACTGGTGCCCGCGCTGTCAACCGGGTCCATGAGCAAACGCCGCAAGCGCCCAAGCGTTAGACGCGGTGAAATAATCTCCCCTTGTGTCATCACTTTCCTCGCTGTTGAGCGCCCGGATAGAGGCCGTCGCCGGCATTGACCCGGAGCTCCGTCCTGCCACAAAGCCACAGTTCGGCCATTACCAGTCGAACGTGGCGCTGCGTTTGGCCAACAGCGAACGCAAATCACCCCGCGAGGTCGCTGCAGACATCGTCGCCAGATTGCAGATTGCCGATCTGTGCGAGGCCCCTGAAATCGCTGGTCCCGGATTCATCAACTTCCGACTGCGAACTGAGGTACTGACTCAGGCTGTGACCGACCAGCTGGCCGACCCGTATGTAGGCGTGTCACAGGTTTCGAACCCTCAGGTTGTGGTGATCGACTACTCGGCTCCCAACGTGGCGAAACAGATGCATGTCGGGCACTTGCGCGCGACAGTGATCGGTGACTGCCTGCGACGCGTTGTCGCCGGCGTTGGCCACCACGTAATTGCGCAGAACCATATTGGCGATTGGGGCACCCAATTCGGGATGCTGGTTGAGCACATCCTCGACGAAGGCATCGACGCTTCGAGCCTGACGCTGCCGGAAGCCGACGAGCTCTACGCCCGAGCCAGTGCGCGCTTCCGTGCGGACGAGGAGTTCGCCAATCGCGCTCGGCGGCGTGTTGTCGATGAGGTAACGCGCGAAATCTGGTACCAGTTGATCAACATCTCGCTCGTCGGCTTCAATGCGGCGTATCGGCGGTTGGGCGTGCTGCTCACCGATGATGATCTTGCTGGGGAATCGACATACAACGACGAGCTCGCATCGCTGGTCGCCGGTCTGGAGCGCGACGGTACAGCAGTAATCGACGATGGGGCGCTGTGCGTCTTTGTCGACGGCTTCGCGGCTCCCATGATCCTACGCAAGCGCGATGGCGGTTTCGGCTATGCGGCAACGGATCTGGCAGCGATCCGACACCGGGTACGCGACCTGCACGCCAACCGGATCGTCTACGTTGTCGACGCGCGGCAATCTGATCATCTCGACCTGGTGTTTGCGGTGGCACGTAAGGCGGGCTTCCTGCCGGCCGACGTGATCACCGAACATGTTGCCTTCGGTACGGTCCTGGGCACCGATGGCAAGCCGTTCAAGACCCGCGAGGGCACAGCGGTCAATCTCAATACATTGCTCGACGCCGCTGAGGAGCAGGCAGCGCCGCCGGTCGCGCTCGCCGCGATCAAGTACGCCGACCTATCTACTGGGCTGAACAAGGACTATGTCTTCGACGTCAGTCGCATGGTGCAAACCACGGGCAACACTGGGCCTTATTTGCAATATGCGCACGCCCGAGTGACCCAGGTCCTGAGGAAGGGTGCCGCCCGCGGCTATGGCGAGCAGTCGAAGGTGCTGGTGCTCGAGGAGCCGGCAGAGCAGACACTGGCACTGCTGCTCATCCGGTTCGGTGACATCGTGGACGAGGTGGCAAGGACTCTTCAGCCGCACAGGTTGTGCAACTACCTCTATGAGCTGTCTGGTGCGTTGGCAATCTTCTACGAGCAATGTCCGGTACTGCAGTCCTCAGGTGCGGTACGGGATTCGCGGCTAGCGCTCTGCCTGGCCACCAAACGGGTGCTGGCCGACGGGCTCACCATGCTGGGAATCGAACCCTTGGAGCGGATGTAACCCCAGTCGCGTACGCGGCGCCTCCGGATGAAAACTGGGTTAACCCACTTTGCAGTCGCCTTACACACGTTGCAACGTGTGCAAAGCGCCAGAAGAGTGGGTTAACCCAGTTTTCTGACAGGGAGCGAGGGCTTTACTACCTGAGCTGGTCAGGGTTGATCTGGCGGTCAGCCGCTAGCCAGGCAGCGCCGACAATGCCAGCAGTGTTCAGCAGCTTGGCTGGCACGACCTCGGCATTGAGTTTGAGCTTGGGGATGAATTTGTCAGAGTTCTTGCTGACGCCACCGCCGATCACGATCAGGTCTGGCCACAGCAGGGCCTCCAGTCGCTCGTAATAGCGCTGGAGTCGGGGGACATATTCGCTAAAAGAAAGGCCCTCCCGCTCCCTCGCGCTGGCGGCGGCGCGCGTCTCGGCGTCATGGCCGTCGATCTCCAGGTGGCCGAGCTCGGAGTTGGGGATCAGCACGCCGCGGTAGACAATCGCACTGCCGATGCCGGTGCCGAGCGTGGTCATGATCACCAGACCGGGATGGCCCTTTGCCGCTCCATAGTGCACTTCGGCGATGCCGGCCGCGTCAGCGTCGTTGACCAGCAGAATCTCGCGATCAAGTTGATCCTCGAAAATCTTCTCGGCATCTGCGTCGATCCACGATTTGTCGATGTTCGCGGCCGAGCGGGTCTTACCGTGGGTCACTACAGCAGGGATGGTGACACCGATGGGGCCGTCACCGATGATGCCGACAAACTCAGCCACGATTTCGGCGACGACCGCTGCCACGTTCTTCGGTGTCGACTTCTGAGGCGTGGTGATGCGAAGTCGCTTCGTCGTGAATTCGCCAGTCGCGAGGTCGACGGGCGCTCCTTTGATGCCGCTGCCGCCGATGTCGATGCCGAGCACAGGCGCGCTTCGTACCGTTTCTTGGCTCATGCCCGCGAGCCTAGCGATATTGGGCCTTTGGGGGGAGAGTCTGATTTCGGCACACCGTCACTGAGATCCGCCAGAGCGGCCCAGCTGGCGGAGACACCAGGCATACAGCGTGCGGTCGAAGGCGTACGCGTTGGAGAAATAGAAGCCGTAGAAGCGTCGGTACACATCGATCCATCCGACAATCTCAGGCCCGTGCCGTTCCACGGCGACCGCCTCCAGCCAGGCCGCATCTGCGGCTGCGTCGGCATACGGCTCGAGCTCGAGGAAGATCAATGCGCCAGCGACGTCCATCAAGGGGTCGGCATGCACCGTGTGGGGGCTGAAGTCCGCGATTCCGGTGACAACCGGTCCCTCCGGGCCTTGGCTGAGGTACGCGTTGGGCGGACAGACGTCGCCGTGCACGACCGCTGGTGCGACGGACCGCTGCGCCAAGGCAGCATGCAGCTGGTTCCAAACCTCGGCAACGTGGGGCACGTCGCGTTCCAACTGATCTCGACTGCTTTGTGTCGGTCCGGTGAGCATATTGGAGAGCAGCTCAACAAGAGTGCCGAATTGCTGCGGCGCGCCATCGCCGACCAGCCGCGCGAATCCGGGCACCGGACTCCGCAGGTGTTGCAGCCGCTCCGTCGCATCGAGGAAGGTGATCAACGCCGCCCGGCGTTGGGTCATGTCGCCATGCTGCAGCCAACCCGAGAAGTTACGACCCGAGAACCGGCGATCCACAGTGAAGAACCGCCCGTTGAGCTCGCCCAGTTCGATGATCAGTGGCAGCTCCAAGCCGATGTCGCTGTCACTCCAACTCTGATAGAGGGCCTGCAGCTGAGCAGCCGTCTGGCGTGGCGCCTCGTGCCGGTCTCGGTAGAGCCGCAGTACCCGATCATGATCAATCGCGAACACCTCGCTCTCGCCGCCCGATCCGAGTGGCTGATCACGGCCGATACCGAACGCCGCTAGCAGCTCGGCTTCACCTCGATGATCGTCAGTCCGCGCTACGTCGACCCTTCGCTGCTGCCGCTCGGCGGCTCGTGCGGCCCGAGCCCGATCCAGCTGGCTCAGCGCCAACTCTCGCGCGGCCCGCTCATCAAGCTGGTGGGCCACCGCGTTCACCGGTCCACGTGGAGTGTGGACATGGACATCGGCCAGCCGAAGCCTTCGTTGCACCGGCCCCTGCTCAATACGCACAGACTGTGTCTTGGCATGCGGTATCACGTCACGTGAGTGAGTGAGCCAGCCGTGCTCGGTGATCAAAGTGCGATCGTCCCAGCCGTAGCGGAGGGTCCAGAAATCGAACCATCGTAGCCAGCGCGCTCGTCTCGGAGCGGGGTGCAACTCGATGGCGTCAAGATCGAAACCCGGGAGCGCACGTCCCACAGCAAGCTCAACTTCAGCAAGATCGGCGACTGGGAGCAACACGCTCGAGGCGTTCGATTCGTTGTTATCGCTGTCGTCGTGGCCGTAGCCGAGGATATCGACGTCGACCCGGTACCAGCCCAGCGGCTTCCAGAGCAGCGGCTGACTGGTCTTGACACCTTGGATGCGATCGATCGGCACCGACTGGCTTGTCAGATTGGTCAAACCGCGGGTAACCCGCAGCCCACGTGGCGACTCAGCCAAGGTGAAGTTGAACATGCCGATGACCCGCCGCCAAACCAATGTCAGCATGCCGATCAGCAATGGAATCAAGCCGCCCAGCGCGTACGGCATCGCCGCGAGCGCCGCGGTCACGACGAGGATGATGATCGTTATGGCTGCCGGTACCAACCATTCCGTCGACAACAGAAAGCTGACGATCAATCGCTGCGGTAAGACACGAACCAGCGACCGATCAGCGACCCCCAGATCGGTGAAGACGCTCGCCGCGGCTTGTTGATCAAGATCGCGGATGCTGGCCTGCTGTCCGTGGGCCCGGGTCAGCAAATAGTCGCGGAGTCGAGAGGCTTTGCCCCGGCTCAGGTAGCGGAGCTTGGTGGTGCTGTTCCCGGCGTCAAGGCGCAGCTCGGCAAGCCCGACGATTCGAGCAGCCAACGGCTGGACGATATCAACCGACTGGACCCGCTCGAACGGAATCTTGGTCGACTTCTTGAAGATCGCTCCGGATTCGATGCGCAGTTCTTCGTCATCGATGACGAATCGGGTGAAGTACCAGGTAATGAAACCGGCAATCGCAGCCAGCAGCACAACGACGGCGAGCACGAGCAACAACCAGGTCAGACCGCCAGCGCCGAATTGATTTTCACCCGCGCCGCCCGGGACGATCTCCCGGCCCCAGCCGATAGCGATCGCAACCAGGATCAACCAACCACGGACCAAAGGCGTGAGGGGATGCGGTCGCTCTGTCTGCTTGATCGGTGTCGCAGTCGGATCCGGCGGGTTCGGTGAAGCGGTGATCATTGGCTCAGCGGGCGAGGTGTGCTGAGGCGGCTGCGAGGCGGTCATAGTCCTGAGGCGTGAGCTTCGCCGAGCTCGGTCAGTCGGTCTCGCAGCCGCGTTGCCTCCTCCGGTGTGAGGCCCGGGATGCGAGCACCGGTCTCTGGGCTGGCTGTCTTCAAGGTGACCGTGGCAAGCGCGAAAGCGCGTTCCAAGGGACCAGATTCAACCTCGACCAACTGCATTCGGCCGTACGGCACCGCGATGAGGCTTCGAAACATCACGCCGTGGGTGATGTAGAGATCGTCCTCTCGTTCCACGTAGCCCCAGGAGCGCCAGCTCCGAGTGACGAAGGTGAGCCGGATGATCACGATGACCAACGCAACCGCCCAGATCAGACCCGAAATCCACCACTTGCCTGAGACGACTCCCACGATCACCGCGGGAATCGTGAAGATGATGGGCGGAACGATCAGGGTGGTCAGTATTTGCATCGAGCGGTATTGCGGCGACAGCCGCTTCCACTCGTACGCCGGCGGCGCGAACAGTTCTTCCATAACAGGTTCAGGCTACGTGCCGACTTGGCATCGGCTACCGAGCCGCACAGAGGAACGGCAACGTTCTTCATTTCCTCCGCTTGCTCGGCTTCGGGCCACGTACCGATACCCCGCCGAACAGCGACACGCCCTTGATCACCAGGGTCGGTGCGCCTGGCGCTGGGTCGCCAACATCCCTGACATCGGTAACCGCCGAAGATTCCGGCGGTCTGGTCGCGCACCTCGATACCTTCCGGAACCTTGATGTCCAGACCGCCAAAGCACCAAAGTCCCGAGATTTCCACCACCGGGGCTTCAAAGATCGCATTGCGAAGATCAAGGTCGACGCCGCCGAACAGAGCCAGCGCCTGGGTGTGTTTCCGCACCCGCCACTTGCCGCTTCGGGTGACGCCCCCGAAGATCGCGATCATCTTGTCTGTTTCAGGACTCTGACCGGTGGTATCGATGGTGAAGCGGTTCGTCGGGTGCGGAGTAGCAAGGGGACTCGGCGTACCGATGACGACAAGGTCGCGCGTGATGGGAATCAGATCATCGAAGGTCTTGGCTGCGATCAGTTGGCCGACCCGCTCCTCGTGCTCCTCAATGGTCAGCCGGCCCTCGGCGTACGCGGTGCTGAGCAGGTTGGCCACCTGGTCGCGGTCGGCGTCGGAGGCACGGAGGTTGCCACCAGCAATCGGGCCGACATTCCTGGGTTCAGGGACGTACTCAGTCATCACCCCAAGCTAGTCCGGAGGCACACAGACCGCGGAAAGACAGTTGGGGCTTTCCGGGCCAGCTCCGGTGAATTCAGGGAGTTCCCTGACGTTGAGTTAGCCCGCTGGCTCTCCCGGGGGAATGCCGAACGCCGATGTCGAAGACGTTGCCTTCGGGATCGGTCAAGGTCGTCCATCTCGTCCCGAACTCGTCAAATTCAGCGATCTTGATGGCACCGAGAGCGACCGCGCGCTCGACTTCGGCTGGGAGGTCAGTCGCGACAAGGTCAAGGTGCATCCGATTCTTGCCCTGGCGCGGTTCGGGCACCGCGAGGAACATCAGCGCGGGAAAGGCGCGGTCGTCCGAGGCCGGGATCAGTGCGAAGAACTGGTTGGCGCCGTCGTTGATCGGGCGGTCGAGCAGGGCCGACCAGAAGGCGGCGATCTCGTCCGCGCGTTGGGAATCGATGACAACCTGGCCAAATCCAATAGTCACGATGGTGTTCCTTTCTCGACTGGGACTTAGCTTGCCGAAGTGCACCTGCTCCGTGGCGATGACCTGGCAAACCTGTGTTGGGACCGCCGATAACATCGGAGGACCACCTGAGGCGCCGCTACAGGAAGGTACGCCATGGACGAGTCGGTCCTGCGCCAGAAGCTGGAGCGCTTCTTTGAGTACGCGGGCGCCGACGTCGACCGTGCCGAGGAGCTCTATCACGAGGACGCCGTGTTGGAGTTTCCGCAGAGCGGTGAGCGCTTCGAGGGCCGCGCCAGATTCACTGAGTGGCGCAGCAAGTACCCAATCGAGCGAGCCGACATGCACTACTGGATCCGCCGGGTGACTGTCCGAGAGGACTTCACCGTGGTCGAGATGTCGGCGAGTTATGACCGCGGTGCGACCTGGGCACATGGCGTGCAACTGCTGGACTGGCGCGGCGACAAGGTGGCCCGGGAGCGGATCTACGTCGCTGACGCCTGGGACGCGCCGGAGTGGCGAGCACCATGGCGCTCGCCGACCCCTGCCGAGTGAGTTCCTGCAAGCGTGGCGACCTCGCCGCACCGCCGCGTCGCAGCGATCGGTTGCTGGCAGTGGTCGACGTGTTGTCCGGATCGACGTGGTGTTGTCCGTTGCATGTGGCGCGCCCTTAACCGCCGGTGAGTGTCAGCGCATAGCCATATATTGAATGTGTGTTCGAAAATGATCTGGTGGGGTTGGATGGCGCCGGCACGCTCGCCGCCGCTGAGGCCAACGAAACCACCCTGATCACCGCCGAGGTCCGCCGGTTGCAGCT
>Ga0193739_1000385_pt1 | contig 12403 bp, 11 predicted proteins | sample L2a2metaG_FD_144926 | JGI IMG/M metagenome (GOLD analysis project Ga0193739, IMG submission 144926) | Soil microbial communities from a riparian zone of the East river system, Colorado, United States - L2a2 | ecosystem: Environmental > Terrestrial > Soil > Riparian zone | place: USA: East River...
CTTCAGCGCATCTTCTGGAAGCTCCCCGGCGTCTGGACGACGGCTGTCGGATATGCGGGTGGCCACACGCCGAACCCGACGTATGAGGAGGTCTGCTCGGGGGGCACCGGCCACACCGAGGCGGTGCGCGTCGTGTACGACCCCGCCCGGGCGAGCTTCGACGACCTGCTGAAGGCCTTCTGGGAGGGCCACGACCCGACGCAGGGCATGCGGCAGGGCAACGACATCGGGACGCAGTACAGGTCGGCGATCTATTGGACGACGCCGGCGCAGCGCGACGCGGCCGAGGCGTCGCGCGCCGTCTATGCCGAGCGGCTCTCCCGTGCAGGCTTCGGGGCTGTGACCACCGAGATCGGCCAGCTACGCGACCTCTGGTACGCCGAGGACTATCACCAGCAGTACCTGGACAAGAACCCGCTGGGCTACTGCGGCATCGGCGGCACGGGCGTGTCGTGTCCAGTCGGCGTCGCGAACGCCGACACCTGAGCCGGGTCAGCCGGCGAGGTGGCCCAGCAGGTCGGCGCGGGTGAGCACGCCCACCGGTTTTCCGTCATCGAGCACGAGGACAGCGTCGGACGAGGTCACGGCCTCGATCGCAGCGAACACGGGCTCGCCCGCTCCGACTGCAGGCAGCGGATCGGACATGTGTCTCTCGACCGCGTCGGTCAGATGCGCCCGTCCCGTGAACAAGGCGTCGAGCAGATCGCGGTCGACGACTGAACCCGCTACCTCGGCGGCCATGACCGGTGGTTCGGCGCGAACGACGGGCATCTGCGACACGCCGTACTCGCGCAGGATCGCCACCGCCTGGGCGACGGTCTCGTTGGGATGGGTGTGCACCAGATCAGGCATCTCGCCGCTCTTGCGCCGCAGAACGTCGCCGACCGTCGTGCCCTCCTCCGCCGGCCCCCCGAAGCCGTAGGACGACATCCACTCGTCGTTGAAGACCTTCGACAGGTACCCGCGGCCGCCGTCGGGCAGTAGCACGACGATCACGTCGCCGGCGATCGCCCGGGCCGCCACCTCCAGCGCCGCCACGACCGCCATGCCGCATGAGCCGCCGACGAGCAGCCCCTCCTCACGCGCCAGCCGACGGGTCATGTCGAAGGAGTCCTTGTCCGAGACGGCCACGATCTCGTCGCAGACGCCCCGGTCGTACGTCTGCGGCCAGAAGTCCTCTCCCACGCCTTCCACCAGGTAGGGGCGGCCCGTACCACCGGAGTAGACCGATCCCTGCGGGTCCGCGCCGACGATGCGCACCCCACCGTCGGACACCTGCTTCAGGTAGCGCCCCGCCCCGCTGATGGTGCCGCCGGTGCCGATGCCCGCGACGAAATGGGTGACGCGACCGTCGGTCTGCTCCCAGACTTCCGGGCCGGTCGTCTCGTAGTGCGAGAGCGGGTTGTCCGGGTTGGCGTACTGGTCGGGCTTCCAGGCGCCGTCGATTTCGGTGGCGAGCCGGTCGGACACCGAGTAGTACGAGTCCGGGTGCTCCGGGGGCACCGCGGTCGGGCAGACCACGACCTCGGCGCCGTACGCCTTGAGCACGTTGCGCTTGTCCTCGCTGACCTTGTCGGGGCAGACGAACACGCAGTGGTAGCCCTTGCGCTGGGCGACGAGGGCGAGCCCGATACCGGTGTTGCCGCTAGTGGGCTCGACGATCGTGCCGCCCGCCTTGATGCGGCCGTCGCTCTCGGCCTGCTCGATCATGCGCAGCGCGATGCGGTCCTTGACCGAGCCGCCGGGATTGAAGTACTCCACCTTCGCCAGCACTGTGGCCGGAACGTCGGCCCCCACGCGGCCGAGTCGGACGAGCGGGGTGTTGCCGACCAGGTCGACGACGTTGTCGTAGTACTGCACGCCGCGAAGCCTAGGCGAACACCGGGGCCGGGATAGAGTCGGCCGGATGGCGGTCAGGGTCAGCGCGCGGACGGCGCGGCGCATCGCGACCACGGCCGCGTACGGCGGTGGCAGCCTCGGCCTGATGGGCGCCGGCTTCTACGGACTGCTCCGGTTGGAGGCCCGCCAGGCTCGCCGCGCCATCGGGACAATTACCGACATCCCACCCGAGGCCGACGGGTTGTACGGCCACCACCCCGGCCAACCGATCTCCTTCGTGGTTCTCGGCGACTCGTCCGCCGCCGGCGTCGGGGTTGACACGGCCGACGAGACACCGGGAGCACTGCTCGCGGCCGGTCTGGCCGAGATCGCCGAGCGACCGGTACGCCTCACCGTGCTAGCGAGCTCGGGCGCGCAGACCAGCGACCTTGCCATGCAGGTACCGCTCGCCGTCGAGGCCCGCCCCGATCTTGCCCTGGTCATCGTCGGCGGCAACGACGTCACCCACCGGGTCCGGCCGACCACGTCGGTCCGCCTGCTCGACGAGGCCGTCCGCCGGCTCCGCGACGCCGGTGCGGCCGTCGTCGTCGGCACCTGTCCCGACCTGGGCACGGTCGAGCCGATCCCCCGTCCTCTTCGCTGGCTGGCCCGGCAGGCAAGCCGGCGGCTCGCCGCGGCACAGACGGTGGCGGTCGTCGAGGCGGGCGGACGTACCGTCTCGCTGGGCTCGATCCTCGGACCGGAGTTCGCCGCGGCCCCGGGCCACATGTTCAGCGTCGACCGGTTCCACCCGTCGTCGGCCGGGTATGCGTCGGCGGCGGCCGCTGTGCTTCCATCGGCGGCCAGCGCGCTCGGCCTGTGGTCCGACGCCGAGGAGCAGCCCGAGGCCTTGCGCGGCGACGACGTCCTGCCGGTCGCGGTCGCCGCCGCTGCAGCCGCCGAGCAGTCCGGTACCGAGGTCGCGGCGACCCAGGTCGGTGGTCACGACCGCGGCCCGCGCGGACGCTGGGCGCAACTGCGCCACCGCCGCCGGCGGCCACTGCCAGAGCCCGAGCGTGAGGAAGCCGACATCATGGCGATCGGCCGAGTCCCACCGGCGTGAGAAGGCGGGGTACGGTGGGTGCTACCCGCCGGTAACTTCCGCATCCAGGAGGCGTCATGCCCAAAGCTGTCATCGTGGCGACCGCGCGGTCTCCGATCGGGCGTGCCGCCAAGGGATCGCTGGTCGACGTCCGCCCCGACGACATGGCGGCGACGGTCATCGGCGCCGCCATGTCGAAGGTCCCGGCGCTCGACCCGGCCACGATCGACGACATCTACGTCGGGTGCGCCGAACCGCGTGACCAGCACGGTGGCAACATGGCCCGCCGGATCGCGGTACAAATGGGCCTCGACAACGTCCCCGCGGTGACGGTCAACCGGTTCTGCGCGTCCTCCGTGCAGACCGCGCGGATGGCGTTCCACGCGATCACCGTCGGCGAGGGTGACGCCTTCGTCTCCGCCGGCGTCGAGTGCGTCTCCCGCTACACGGGCTTCGGCGGTGCGGGAGTCGACCCCGTCGAGACCCAGAACCCGCTGTTCGCCGACGCCCAGGCCCGCACCGCCCGCTATGCGGAGACCAACGAGACCTGGCACGACCCGCGAACCGACGGGGCACTGCCCGACATCTACATCCAGATGGGGCAGACCGCGGAGAACGTGGCGACGCTGTGCGGGGTGGCCCGCCGCGACCAGGACGAGTTCGCGGTTCTGTCGCAGAACCGAGCCGAGCAGGCCGTCAAGGACGGCTTCTTCGCCCGCGAGATCACGCCGATCATCCTCCCGGACGGCCGGGTCGTCGACACCGACGACGGGCCGCGCCCGGGTACGACGTACGACAAGGTCGCCTCGCTGACGCCGGTGTTCCGCCCCGACGGCACCGTCACCGCCGGAAACTGCTGCCCGCTCAACGACGGCGCCGCTGCCGTCGTGATCATGTCCGACGTCCGGGCCCGGGAGCTCGGCCTGACACCGCTGGCCCGGATCGTCGCGACGTCGACCTCGGCCCTCTCGCCGGAGATCATGGGGCTCGGTCCGGTCGAAGCGACCCAGCGCGTGCTTGCCCGCACCGGAATGACCGTCGACGACGTCGACCTGGTCGAGATCAACGAGGCGTTCGCCGCGCAGGTCGTGCCGAGCGCGCGCCAGCTCGGCATCCCGTACGAGAAGCTCAACGTCCACGGCGGCGCCATCGCGCTGGGCCACCCGTTCGGCATGACAGGCGCGCGGATCATGACGACGCTGCTCAACGGCATGCAGACGACCGATAGCACCATCGGCCTCGAGACCATGTGCGTAGGTGGGGGCCAGGGAATGGCGATCGTCCTCGAACGCCTGAGCTGAAACACTACGGGGTGCGCGCGTCAACAGAAACGGCGCATGCACGTGCCTCGGGTGCACCACGTCTGCTTGCGAGTTGGGGCGCTTTCCTGCAGTGAGACTGATCCGCTCCGTCGTTGGGCTTGTGTCGCCAGCGGCCGTCAGGCAGTCTCATATGACGGAGCCCCTCGATGACAAACGGAGGCCACCATGAGCCTGAACCACTCCGAGGAGACCCATCGCAACTTGGTCGCCAGAGTTCCCCAAGCGACCGGACGAGAACTCCCAGAGTGGTTCCGGACCCTCGAAGCGGGCCCCGCGTTCCTGCGCTTCGACGACCGCGTGCGCTGGCTGCGCGACGAGCACGGCCTCGCCCACGGCCACGCCACGGCGATCGTGCACGAGCACGACCTGCGGCGTGCCCAACGCTCCTTCGAATGAGCTGAACGACGGCGAAGGCCCCGCGCCGAGCACTCCCGGGCGGGGCCTTCGTGGGGTGGAGTCGGGCTACTCGCCGCGCAGGATCGCGAGCAGACGGAGCATCTCGATGTAGAGCCAGACCAGCGTGACCGTGAGCCCGAAGGCCGCGGTCCACGCGAACTTGGCCGGCAGACCGTTCTTGACACCTTGCTCGATGAAGTCGAAGTCGAGGATGAGGCAGAACGCCGCCAGGCCGACCGCGAACAGCCCGATCAGGATGCCGAAGATGCCCTGCCGGAAGCCGAACGGGCTGTCCGACGAGCCGAAGATCTGGAACAGCAGGTTGACCACGACAAAGACGAGGTAGCCGCCGAGGGCGATCATGACTCCGCGCTGGAACCTCGGTGTCACGCGGATCTTCTTGCTGCGGTAGGCCCACAGCGACACCGCGAACACGGCGAGTGTGGCGAGCACGGCCTGGGCGACGATGCCGTCAAGCGTGATCGCCGTGCCGTCGGCTCTGGTTCCGACCTGCATGTTCTCGAAGGCGAAGCTGATGCCGCCGACGAACAGGCCCTCGAAGGCCGCGTACGCGAGGATCAGCGCCGGACTCGGGTCCCTCTTGAACGCGTTGACCAGGCCGAGCCCGAGACCGACGATCAGGCCGACGAACGCGAGCTGCGGCACCTGCCAGCCCACGACCGCGCCGACGAGCAGTACGCCGAAGGTGATGCCGGTCTTCATCACGACGTCGTCGTAGGTCATGCGCCCGGTCTGGACCGGCGTGGCAGACGGCGCGGCGTACATGTCCTCGAGCTGCTCGGCCCGTGGCGTGGCGAGGTCGATCCCCGCCTGCCGGCCGCTGAACCCCTCGGTGCGGCTGAAGACCGGGTTGTTGCCTTGCATCGTTGTCCTCCACGCGTCAGGCCCCGCCAATTGCAGGTCCGTTGTCAGTCTCAACACTACCGACTGGGACGGAGTTCCCGACAGCGTCGTCGCCGTAATCAGGCGGACCCTGTCCGGGCGACGGCGTAAACTGCGTCGCCACCGACCTGATGAGCGACCATGACCCTCGAACCGCCCCACGAACTGCCCGCGAGCCCGCTCCTCGAGCGGGTCCGTGATGCCGTCATCGGCGATGGTCACGTACTCGACGGGCCGTTCGGGCCCCGGCCGGTCGTCTACGCGGACTTCACGGCGAGCGGCCGGTCGCTGACGTTCATCGAGGACTTCGTCCGCGAGCGGGTGCTCCCGACGTACGCCAACACCCACACCGAATCCAGCGGCACCGGACTCCAGACGACGAGCCTGCGCGAGGATGCCCGCCGGATCGTCCGCGACGCGCTCGGCGGCGACGACGACACCGTGGTTGTCTTCTGCGGTTCCGGTGCGACGGCTGCGGTCGACAAGATGGTGGGGATCCTCAACCTCCGCCGCGGTGACCGACGCTCCGACCCGGTTGCCGCCGAGCAGCGCCCCGTGGTGTTCGTCGGACCCTACGAGCACCATTCCAACGAACTGCCGTGGCGCGAGTCGGTCGCCGACGTCGTCACCATCCCCCAGGACAGCGAAGGCCACGTCGACCTGGCCGCCCTGCGCGTCGAGCTCCGGCGGTACGCCGCCCGGCCACTGCGGATCGGATCGTTCTCGGCGGCCTCGAACGTCACCGGGATCCTGACCGACACGCGGGCCGTCGCGCGGCTCCTGCACGAGTACGGCGCACTGTCGTTCTGGGACTTCGCTGCCGCGGGGCCGTACATCGAGATCGACATGAACCCCGCTGACGACCCCCTCGCCCACCTCGACGCCGTCTTCCTCTCGCCGCACAAGTTCATCGGCGGCCCCGGCACGCCCGGTGTGCTCGCCGCGCGGCGCGGGCTGTTCGGCAACCCGGTGCCCGTGGTGGTCGGCGGCGGCACGGTGACCTACGTCAACCCCTTCGAACACCGCTACCTGTCCGACCCGGCCCACCGTGAGGAGGGCGGCACGCCGGCGATCGTCGAGTCGATCCGCGCCGGGCTGGTCTTCCAGCTCAAGCAGGCGGTCGGGGTCGAGGTCATACGCAGCCGGGAGGCCGACTTCGTCCGCCGGGCGGTGCGGTCGTGGACGGCCCACCCGGACATCGAGATCCTCGGGAACCTCGACGCCGAGCGGCTTGCCATTATCTCCTTCGAGGTCCGCCGGCCAGGCGGCCTTCGCTTGCACCACAACTTCGTCGTTGCCGTGCTCAACGACCTGTTCGGTATCCAGGCGCGCGGCGGCTGCTCATGCGCGGGGCCCTACGGCCACCGCTTGCTTGACATCGACCTGGACGTTTCACACGAGTTCGAGCGTGAGGTCGTGCACGGCCGCGAGGGCATCAAGCCGGGATGGTCCCGGGTCAACTTCAACTACTTCATCGCCGAGGACGTCTTCCGATACATCGTCGAGGCGGTCCAGCTGATCGCAACGTTCGGGTACCGGCTGCTGCCCGACTACACGTTCGACCCCATGACGGGCTTGTGGCGCCATCGCGACGCCGCCCTCCGGCCCGCGTTGCACCTGCACGACGTGAGCTACCGCAACGACGGCACCATGACCTGTCCCGATCCTCACGCTCCACTGACCCAGCGGCCGCTCGCCGATTACCTCGACGAGGCGCGGAAGGTCCTCGAGGCGCTGCCCGATCCGCCGGTCGACACGGCCGACGTCGCCGTCCGCGTCTCGCCCGACTTCGAACGGCTCCGCTGGTTCGAACTGCCCGCCGACTGCCTGACCACCACGTCGGTGGGCCGGGACTAAGTCCTCACCTCCACCGACGGCTCGTCGATCTCGTCGACGTCGACGTCGGGACGGCGGGACAGCGCACTCGGCCACCACATGCGCGGGCCGACGTCGAGGTTGAGGGCGGTAACGAGCACCGACCGCACGATGAGCGTGTCGAGCAGAACGCCGAACGCCACAGCGAACCCGATCTGGGCGAAGGCCACCACCGGCAGCGTGGCCAGCACGGCGAACGTGCCCGCGAGCACCAGGCCGGCCGAGGTGATGACCCCGCCGGTGGCCGCCAGCCCGATCAGCGCACCCCGCCGGGTGCCGTGCTGCTGCGCCTCCTCGTGGACCCGGGTCATCAGGAAGATGTTGTAGTCGATGCCCAGTGCGACCAGGAAGACGAAGACGAACAGCGGGAAGGCGGTGTCGGCGCCGGCGAAGCCGAAGACGTGCTCGAAGACCAGCGCGCTGACCCCGAGGGCCGCTGCGAACGACAGGACGACGGTGGCGATCAGTATCAGGGGCGCCACGACCGCGCGCAGGAGCAGCGCGAGGATCACGAACACGGCTACCAGGATGAGCGGCATGATGACCCTGCTGTCGCGCTCGGCCGCCCGCTGCGCGTCGAGGTTGATCGCCGTGGTGCCACCGACGAGGGCGTCGGCATCGTCGACCGCGTGCACGCTGTCGCGCACCCGGTCGACGGTGTCCTGGGCCGCCGTACTGTCCGGCGCATCCTCCAGCGTTCCTTCGAGGTAGGCGTAGCCGCCTAGCACGATCGGCTCGCTCACCTCCGCGATGCCGGCGGTTTCCGCAAACGCGGCGCGGACCGGCTCAGCCGCCGCCGCGTCGGCCACGACGACGACCGGGCTGCCCGTGCCCGCCGGGAAGTGGCGGGCCAGCGCCTCCTCGCCGGCGATGGACGCCGGCCTGTCGACGAACGCGTCGCGGTTCTGGAGAACCCCGGTGTTCAGGCTGAGCAGTCCCAACGCCATGGCGCCCAGTGCCAGCGAGGTACCGACCCACACCGTTCGCGGACGACGGGCGATGGCGCGCCCGACCCGAGCCCAGAACCCGCTCTCGGTCGGCTCGGCCGAGCCGAACCTCGGCCGGACTGGCCAGAAGACCCATCGGCCGACGACGACGAGGAGCGCAGGGAGGAGAGTGAGCATGGCCACCAGCCCGACGCCGATGCCGACGGCGAGCACCGGGCCCATCCCGCGGGTGGAGTTCATCTGGGCGGCGAGCAGGCACAGCATTCCGACGGCGACGGTGGACGCACTGGCGATGATCGCCGGGCTCGCCCGGTGCAGCGCGTAGGCCATGGCCTCGTGCCGGTCGCTGTGCCGGCGGAGTTCCTCGCGATAGCGCGCGACGATCAACAGCGCGTAATCGGTGCTCGCACCGAAGACGAGTACCAGCAGGATCCCCGCCGTCTGCGCGTTGACCGTGACCCCTGCGTACTCGGCCAGCAGGTATACGACCGCCTGGGCGCCGGTCAGCGCGGTGAACGCCGAGAGCACCGGGAACAGCCAGAGTATGGGACTGCGGTACGACAGCAGCAAAATGACGATGACGACCGCCATCGCCGCGTAGAGAAGTGTGCTGTCGATGCCCTCGAAGGCTTCGGCGAAGTCGGCGGCAACTCCGGCCGGTCCGGTGATCTGCGCCGACAGGCCGTCCGGCGTGTCACCGGTGATCCCGTTGAGGTCGGCGACGATCTCACCGAGGGCGAACCACCCACCGTCGCCGACGTCGACCTGGGCGACGATCTGCAGGGCCTCGCCGTCCTCTGAGGGAAGCGGCCCGATCACCTCGCCTGTGACGGCGTCGAGCTCGCCGATGCGCTGCGCGTCGGCGGCGGCCTTCGCAGCGTCCTCCTCGGTGATGCCGCCCGGCCGTTCGTAGACGACGATCGCGGGTAGCTCGTCGCCGCTGGCGAACGCCTCCTGCTGGATCTCGAAGACCCGGGTCGACTCGGCGCTGCCGGGTAGCCAGGACGCAGCGTCGTTCTCCTGGGCGTCGGTGAGCTTCGCCGACAGCGGCAAGGTCACGACGAGCACCGCCACCCAGAAGGCCACGACGATCCACTTGGTGCGGCGACCGCAAACGAACGACGCCAGTCGGTGCATCGGATTCATGCGCCCTCCTCACCCGCCGCCGGGCTCGAGCCCTGCTCAGGTGGTCCGGCCGTACATGGCGAGCAACCGAGTCTGTGCATCGGCGCCGTCGGCGATCGGCGGCCGCTCGCCGATCGCCCCGCCGGCCCGGAAGGCGTCCTCCACGCCGACGAACCACTCGGCGACGACATCGACGAGCTCGGGGTCCAGGGTTGTGTCCGTCCCGACCGCGATCGCGAGATCCCAGCTGTGCACAAGGTTGTCGGCGGCGACCTCCATCAGGTAGTCGCCGGCGGGTATGTCGCCGCGGGACACGTGGACGGCCGTGTCGACCGACTCGACGGAGGTTGCGGCCGCGGTGGCGGCAGTGAACGCCTGACGCCAGGTCGCCTGCGGGTCGTCGCCGAGCTGGTCGCCGTCAAACCGGTCGCCCACCTGCTCGATGGTGCTGCCTTCGAGCAGCGGCGGCACCCACAGATCCTCAACGGCCACATGGTTGACCAGCGCGCGCACGTCCCACTCGGTGCAGGGCGTGAAGTGCCCCCACTGGTCCGGCTGGACCGCGGCCACCCTGCGGTCGAACTCGCCGCAGGCCCGCCCGAACAGTTCGACGATGTCCATGGCCCCTCCCCGTTGGGTGTTCCGATCCTTGCCCCAGTGCGGTTCGTAAGCGTAGCGACGCCGGCCGGATGCCGACGCGCGCGGTGAGGACGTAGTCTGTGTGCCGCCGCAAGTAACCCAGTGTGTGAGAGGAGTCTCATGGGGCAGATGGAACACTTCAGCTACGGCTTGCTGACCCCAATCGTCTCCTACCTCATGGCCTGCACCGGCGCCGCCGTCGGCCTGCGCTGCACCGTGAGAGCGCTGGGTGCGACCGGAAGCACCCGGCGCAACTGGCTGCTGCTGGGCGCTGCCGCGATCGGCTCAGGCATCTGGACGATGCACTTCATCGCCATGCTGGGCTTCGGCGTCACGGGTTCGGCTGTCCGTTACGACGTCCCGCTCACCCTGCTCAGCCTGGTGGTGGCAATCGCTGTGGTCGGCCTGGGCGTCTTCACGGTCGGCTACGGCCGATCCACGTCCCGGTCGCTGGTCATCGGTGGCCTGGGCGCGGGTCTGGGTGTGGCAACCATGCACTACACGGGCATGGCTGCCGTGCAGGTCAACGGAACGCTCGGCTACAACGTCGTGCTGGTCGCGCTGTCGGTGATGATCGCCGTTTTCGCCGCGACCGCCGCCCTGTGGATCGTGATCAGGATCCAGCGTTTCTCCGGCGCCATGATCGCCGCGTTGGTGATGGGGGTTGCGGTGAGCGCGATGCACTACACGGCGATGGCCGCGCTGCGCGCCGGGATCGACGAGGGCGACGCGGTGCTGTCCGGCGCCACCGCGATGGAGTTCATCTTCCCGCTGTCCCTGGGCATGGCTGGCTTCCTCCTCGTCACCTCGGTCTTCATCGCCGTCTCACCCGTCGACGACGACGAGGTGGAGTCCGAGGCGATCGCCCAGTTCCGCGCGGCGGAGACATCCTCAGCCCGCTGGACCTTCCCGGCCTCACAAGAAGAACAGCCGACAGGTTCCAGGCGGCGGTAGACCGCGGAATTCGCCTGCCGTCAGCCGTCTTCGACCGGTCTCCACCCGTCACGTCACACTGTCGTGGCGACGGCGGTCAGGGCGAAGAAGGCCACCGCGATGACGGTCCGCATCAGGTGACCGCGAAGCCACCGGGCTCTCAGGCCCTCCACGTCCGCCGCCCGTAGTTCCGAACCGGATGTGAGGGTGTGCTGAATCGGGATCAGCCACGCGACCGAGCCGACGAGGATCAAGAGGAAGCCAGCAGCGGCGAACACGGCGAGTGTGCGCGCTGCGCCCGCCGCGGTGACGGCGAAGCCGATCGTGGAGACGAGGCAGATCGAGAGCAGCGCCGGCTGCAGGCGGTCCACCCGCCGGAGCGTATGGGCGAAACCGGCTTGGAAGTCCGAAAGATGCATCCTTCGCCAGGCGGGGACGCGCTCCCAGGCGATCGACACCACTCCCCCAGCGAACAGCCCGCCACTGCTCATCATCGCTACCGCCCACATCTCGTTCATCCGTCCCTCCTCCCGGTTTTCGATGCGTCTTCGCCATCGGCCTCGAGCCGTTGGCAGAGCTCATTAAGCACCCTCTCCGCCGTGTCGATGTCCGAGCGCCCGATCCCACGCGCGAGACGGTTGATCCACGCCGCCTGCCGCGCGTCGATAGCCTCGTACTTGGCCCTGCCCGTCTCGGTCAGACCGACCAGCGAAGAGCGTCGGTGGTCCACATTTTGGGCACGCTCGAGGCAGCCGTCGCGAACGAGACGATTGACCGTCGCGTGCACGCTCTGTCGGGTGAGCCCCATACGACGGGCGATCTGCGGGACGGTCAGCGGCCGCTCCGCCAGCGCGATCGCTCCGAGCACCTGCCAGCGAGCGGACGACAGTCCTTCGCCCGCGCTGAGGACATCACCCGCACCTAGCAGCAGACCGTTGGCCCGGAACGTCGACAGTATGAGCGTCGTGGCGGCCTGTCCGGTGTGCGTTCGCCCGCCCGCAATCATGTTAGGACACTAACGATATGTTAGGGAACTGTCAAGATGCGAGCGGACCGGCCCGAGCTCTCAAAGATCGGCGACCGGCTTCGACTTCTGATCGCGGTCCTGGCAGCCCAGCCTCGCGAGGCCGAGTGTGAGAAGCACTTGCCATTCGTCCAGCTATGGTCCGGGTGAACTTCGTTCGTATCGGGGTCTGGTGTTGCGTCGGGCGATTTGGTCGGGGTCGATCCAGGGTGGGGGTGTGAGTTCGGGGTGTCGGTCGGCGGCCATTCGCACGTGCCAGCCGTGGTGGTGGATGACGCGGTGGTGGGCTGCGCAGAGCAGGACCAGGTTGTCCAGGTGG
>Ga0193739_1000386_pt1 | contig 12400 bp, 16 predicted proteins | sample L2a2metaG_FD_144926 | JGI IMG/M metagenome (GOLD analysis project Ga0193739, IMG submission 144926) | Soil microbial communities from a riparian zone of the East river system, Colorado, United States - L2a2 | ecosystem: Environmental > Terrestrial > Soil > Riparian zone | place: USA: East River...
GGCCCCGGGGGGACGATTCCCGGGAGCCCACGGGTCGGGCGGCTTGGTTGGGATTGCCCTAACGGGCAGCCACCTCACGAGTCCCAGAGCTATGCATTCTGCGGACCACCTCCCTTCCCGTGTACGTCCGACCGTATGTGGCGGCGGGCATGGCTGGCAACGTGTTTCGCCGTGAGCCGTACGCTCGTCCGACGTGGGGAGGGGGCGGCGGGTCGTCAGCGCGGTCGTCGCCGATGTCCGGCCCCTGCGGGAGTCGGCGCACTTCCGCCGACTGTGGGTGGGGATCACCGTCGGCCAGCTCGGCCAGCAGATGACGAACGTCGCGGTGGCCTACCAGGTGTGGAGCCTGACCCGGTCGTCGTTCGCGGTCGGGCTGCTCGGCGCCGCTGCCGTCGTCCCGATGATCGTCTTCGGGCTGTACGGGGGCACGCTGGTCGACACGTTCGACCGCCGGCGGGTCGCGATCGTCGCCTCGACCGGTCTCTGGCTGCTCTCCGTCGTGCTCGTGGTGCAGGCGGCACTTGACCTGGGCCAGGTGTGGCTGCTCTACGCGGTCGTGGCCGCCCAGGCTGCGTTCTTCTCGGTGAACAACCCGGCCCGGCAGGCGATCGTCCCTCGGCTGATCCGCGCCGAGCTCCTACCCTCCGCGAACGCCCTGTCGACGTTGAGCTTCAGCCTCGGGTTCACGGTCGGACCGCTGGCCGGCGGGTTCCTGCTGGCGGTGAGCAATGGCGACTTCACCCTGCCGTACGCAGTCGACGCGGTGACCTTCCTGGCGGCGCTCTACGCGCTGTGGCGGCTGCCACCCATACCGCCCCAGGGTCCACCACGAAGAGCAGGGTTCCGGTCGATGCTCGAGGGCTTCCGCTTCGTGCGCTCGCGCCCCAACGTGCTCATGTCCTTCCTCGTGGACCTGTGCGCGATGGTGCTGGCGCAGCCGCGGGCGCTGTTCCCCGAACTGGCCGACACCGTCTACGGCGGCGGGTCGCGGACCCTCGGGATCCTGCAGGCCGCGCCCGCGATGGGTGCCCTGGTCGCGGCGATGTCCAGTGGGTGGCTGCACCGCATCCGCCGGCAAGGGCTGGCGATCCTGGTCTGCGTCCTGGGATACGGCGCCAGCGTCGCGACCTTCGGGCTGGTCGGCTCGCTGTGGGTGGGCGTCGTGTTCCTGGCGCTGTCCGGTGCGTTCGACATGGTCAGCGCCGCGTTCCGCTCGACCATCCTCCAGGTCGCCGCGCCGGACGAGATGCGTGGGAGGCTGCAGGGGGTCTTCGTCGTCGTGGTCGCCGGCGGCCCGCGCCTCGGTGACATGGCGGCCGGGTCGCTCGGCTCGATCGTCGGGCCGACGCTCGCCGTGGTGGCCGGTGGGTGCGCCTGCATGGTGGCGACGGCGCTGCTCGCCGCCCGCTTCCGCGGTTTCGCGCGCTACGACGCCCGCGCGCCGGAATGATCAGGACACGGAATGATCAGGACACGCTGATCCAGGTGGCGTGGGCGCGGCCGAGCTCGCGGCCGTCGGCGCCGTAGACGGTCGTGGCCGTCCAGGTCTTGCGCCCCTCGCTGCCGAGGAGCAGGCCCATGACGACACACTCCTCGCCGGCCGCCGGCAGGGCCCCGACTTGTGCGGTCATCCGGCCCAGCACCATCGGTCGGCCCTCGATCTCGGCCGACCAGCCGCCGGGGCAGTCCAGTGCCGCCCACACCAGCTCGGGCCGCCCGGCCAGGTCGCGGCCGACCGTCCAGACGCACGCCGTCCGGCCGTCGCCCAGCCGCCCGGGGAACAGCCGCAGGCCGTCGCCCGGATCTCGGGTCGGACCGCAGACGAAGCACTCCGGGAACGGGTGCGTTGTCAGCCCGGGATATCCGGCAGACGCGGATCGGGCTGCCGGGCGGTCGACGGGCGGGACCGGATCGACCGCGAGCGAGGAGCGCGCGCCCTCCGCCACGACCGTCTCCCCGTGCACGACCCGGACGCCACCGTCACCGTCGGCCACGACAGCCAGCGGCGTGTCGAGGGGCGGCGCGTTGCGCAGGGTGACCACGGCGGCGGAGCCGCCCGCCGTCGCGCCCGCGCGGGTCGCCACCAGCCCGGCGACGTAGCCGCCGTTCCCCGAGTCCGACGGGCCGCGGAAGCGGTGCTCCACGGTCAGCGTCACGATGCCGACGGTAGCCCGGGTACGGTCGTGCCGGCCGCGCAGGGCGGTCACGGTCAGGGAGGAGGTCGACATGACGGTGCTCGCTGGCGCCCGGATGGTGACCCCCGGAGGTGTCGTCGAGGGCTGGCTGGAGGTCTCGGGGAAGCGGATCGCCGCGCTCGGCCCCGGAGTGCCGCCCCGCGCGGCAGACCGCGATCTGGGCGGGCAATGGCTCGTTCCCGGGTTCGTCGATATCCACGTCCATGGGGGCGCGCGGGCGTCGTACATGTCCGGCGACCAGGACGAGGCCGCGTCGGTCGCGGACGTGCACCGCCGCCACGGCACCACCACGACGATGGCGAGCCTGGTGACCGGCACCGAGGACTCCCTGGCGGCGACCGTGGCGTCCCTCGCCGAGATGGTCGACGACGGGATGCTGGCCGGCGTCCATCTGGAGGGCCCTTTCCTCGCACGGGCGCGCTGCGGCGCGCACGACCCGGCGTTGCTCCGGACCCCAGAGCCTGCGCTGGTCGAGCGGCTGTTGGCAGCGGGTCGCGGAGCGGTCCGGATGGTCACGATCGCCGCCGAGCTGCCGCATGCGGCCGAAGCCGTCCAGCAGATCATCGGAGCGGGGGCACTCGCGGCCGTCGGTCACACCGACGCCACATACGACGAGACCCGCGCGGCCCTGGGCGCCGGCGCGACCGTCGGCACACACCTTTTCAACGCCATGCGCCCGCTGCACCACCGCGAGCCGGGCCCCGTGCCGGCGCTGCTCGAGGACGACGCGGTCACCGTCGAGCTGATCTGCGACGGCGTCCACCTGCACCCGGCCGTCGTCCGCACCGCCGTCGCGGCCGCCGGCGCCGGCCGGGTCGCGCTGGTCACCGACGCGATGGCGGCCACCGGTGCGGGCGACGGCGACTACGTTCTGGGCGCGCTGGCCGTTCGGGTCGAGGACGGCGTCGCCCGGTTGGTCGAGGGCGGTGCCATCGCCGGCAGCACGTTGACCATGGACCGCGCGTTCCGGTTCGCTGTCGAGGCCGGTGTCCCGGTGGAGGACGCCGTGCTGATGTCGTCGACCAACCCGGCGCGGCTGCTCGGACTGTCGGAACGGGTGGGCGCCATCGCGGCCGGCCTCGACGCCGACCTGGTCGTGCTCGACGACGGCTTCGCCCGGACGGCGGTCATGGCCAGAGGCAGCTGGCTCGACCAACCGCTGTAGGCCCCTCCGGTCAGTCGTCCGCCCACACCCGGAGAACGTGGGACGCGGCTTCCTCGGCCGTCCAGCCGTAGGTCTCGGCCTTCCGGCGCAGCCGCTTGCGGTCCCGCTTGGGCAGCGTCACCGTGATGTCGACGGTCTCCTCGGCCTTGTCCTTGTCCTTCTTCGTGCCCTTCCTGCGGCCTTCACCGGCCGCCGCGCCGGAGACGTCGACCGCGAGCGAGGACAGGTGCGGCGCAGCCGGGTGGACGGCGCCGTCGTCGGCACGGCGCAGCGCCGGGCGCGGTGGCGGAGTGGTGGTCATCGATGCCGGGCCCCCTTGGAGAGCGGTCCCTCGGAGCTTGCCGCAGCGAGGAGGCGGTCGAGGTAGGACGAGAAGATCCGCGAGATCTCGCGAGCGCCCGGCGAGTCCCAGGATTGGACCGGGACACAGCTGCCCTGCGCCGCGCCGATCACGGACCGCTCGGGCACGACCGGGTCGAGAACGAGATCCCGGTATGCCGTGAGCAGCTCGTCGAGCCGGAACCGGTGCTCCGCCGATCGGGGCCGGAACCGGTTGACCACGATGCCCGCGGGGTGCAGTCGCAGGTTGAACCCGCGCCGCACGACGTCGACGGCCGCGAGCGCCTGCTGCGCCCCGGTCACCGCGAACATCGTCGGTTCGGTGACGACCAGTGCGAGATCGCTGGCCGCAAGGGCGTTCTTCGACAGTTCCCCGAGGCTCGGCGGGCAGTCGACGAGCACGAGGTCGACGTGGCGCAGCCCCTTCATGGCCGCACGCAGGCGGTGCTCGCCGGCCTTGCCGTTGGCCGGATGGTTGCGGTGCTCGAGGGCGGGCTCGCTGGCGACCACCGAGACGCCCTGGCCCCATGCGGTCGCCGTGACGGCCTCGGCCATGACGCCGGACCGTCCGTCGGCGAGCACATCGCTCGCGGTGAACGTCACCGTGTCGGGGTCGAGGACCGTAGTGGCGTTGGCCTGTGGGTCGAGGTCGACGACCAGAGTAGGCAGCCCGCGGCGTTGGGCGGCGCCAGCCAGCCCGAGGACCACCGAGGTCTTTCCGACGCCGCCCTTGAGGCTCAGGACGCTGACAGCGAGCACAGTCGCAGAGTCTGCCATGCGGCACCCGGGATAGGCTGAGGTGGATGACGTGACGACGGGAAGGCACCCGGTGAGCGACCTCATCGACACCACCGAGATGTACCTCAAGGTCATCTTCGAGCTCGAGGAAGAGGGGATCATCCCCCTGCGTGCCCGGATCGCCGAGCGCCTGCACCAGTCGGGTCCGACCGTGAGCCAGACCGTGGCCCGCATGGAACGCGACGGCCTGGTCCACGTCGACGCGGACCGTCATCTTGAGCTCTCCGCCGAGGGTCGGCAGCTGGCCATGCGCGTAATGCGCAAGCACCGGCTGGTCGAACGTTTGCTCGTCGACATCATCGGCCTCGACTGGGAGCTCGTGCACAACGAGGCCTGCCGGTGGGAGCACGTCATCTCCGACGAGGTCGAACGGCGCTTGGTCGCGCTCCTGCACGACCCCACCGAGGACCCCTACGGCAACCCGATCCCGGGGCTCGAGGAGCTGGGCCGCGCAGCGATGGTTGCGCCGTCCCGACGGGGCGTGCGGCCGCTCGAGGCCGTCGCCGGTCCCGGCGATCCGGTCGACGTGGTGGTCCGGCGGATCAGCGAGCCGCTGCAGACCGACGAGAAGTTCATGGCCGAGCTCCGCCGGGCCGGTGTCCTGCCCGGTCGGACCGTGCGGGCTCGGCGCACCGACACCGCCATGATGGTCGGGGTGGACGACCAGACGCTCGAGCTGACCGGCGACACCGCGTCCCACGTCTTCGTCACGGCCTGACGATGCCGCTGCCCTCCGAAGTCACCGTCACCGAGCTCTCGGCCGCTGTCGCTGAGGGCGCCTACGTCCTCGACGTCCGCGAACCCTACGAGTACATCGAGGGCCACGTGCCGGGTGCGGCCTCGGTACCGATGGGGACGATCCCCGAGCGTCACGGTGAGCTGCCGCGCGACCGCACGGTCTACCTGATCTGTGCAGTCGGAGAGCGCAGCATGCAGGTCGCCCGCTACCTCGACCAACTCGGCTTCGACGTCCGCAACGTCGCCGGCGGCACGAACGGATGGATCGACGCCGGCTTCACCGTCGCCGCCGGCGCTCAACGCCGATGATGCGCTCAGTCGAGCCGATGCATCTGACGGATCAGCAGCGCAGGCGCCGACTGGCTGCTTCGCGACCACGGTGCGGGCACGCCGACGATCTCGACCTCGTCGCCCTCTCGGGCGTCCAGCCCGTATGGCCCGAGCAGCTCGAAGCGGCCGCTCTCGGTCTGTAGGTCGAGCCCACCGGCCTGGACCGCCGACACCAGCCTGCCTCGCCGCGTGACCGGTTTGAGCAGGTCGGACGGGGCCACAGGCGGCCCGCCCCGACGCACGCGCCGGGGCAACGGAACCTGCGACAGGTCGGTGGCGCGGTCGTTCGGTTGCTCGGTCATATCTTCCCCCGTTGCCTGGTGGCCGTCGGCAGATTATGGCGCGTATGGCCCCGGATGTGCTGCGGACCGGGAAGATTTCTCCGCCCGGCCCGCAGCACGCACATGGGCGGACAATGGGCTAGTGATCTCGGTCGAGCTCGCCCGGCTCCTGCGGGACGTCGGCGTCTGCTGGGATCCGATCCCGGGCGACCGGTTCGTCATCCCCGACCGTGACATGGATGACCAGGTGTTCGTCCTGTCCGACATGACGATCGACGTTCACGAGTTCCCGACCGGACGCGTGCTCGGCTTCAACGGCACGGTCGAATGGGCGCTGGACAGCGTCGACCAGGCCGCGGCTCTCTGGATGCCGAGCGAGGCGCAACTCCGCGAACGGCTCGGCGGTGCGTTCGTCAGCATGAGCCGCCGGGACGGCGGATACGACGTGGTGGTCGAGATCGCCGGGCGGCGTACGACAATCAGGGAGAAGCAGCCCGAAGAGGCGTACGGAAACGCGCTGCTCCTTCTCGCCGCGGGGGAGTGATGGGCGGGGAGTGTTGGGCGGCGGTGTCGGGCCACGCAGGAGAGGACGAGGGAGTGTCCCAGCGGATGTTGTACGGGGCTGAGCACGTGCGCCGCTATGTCGAGACCGGAGGCGACGAGGGTTACATCTGGCGTAGAGGAACCACGATCCTGATCTTGACGACGACCGGCCGTGTCTCGGGGAAGGAGCGCAGCACGGCGCTGATCTTTGCGGAGAACGACGGCCGCTACCTCGTCGTTGCGTCGAACGGCGGCGACGACGAGCACCCGGGGTGGTTCAAGAACCTGCGGGAACGCCCGGACGTGACAGTTCAGGTCAAGGGCGACCGGTTCCCGGCCCGGGCCCGCGCCGCGAACCCGGACGAACGCGCCCGGCTCTGGCCGCAGATGGCCGAGATCTGGCCCGACTACAATACGTACCAGAAGAGGACCGAACGGGAGATCCCGATCGTCATCCTCGAGCGCGCAGCCTAGCGGCGCCCCGGGGTCAGCAGCCCCCGCTCGAACGCCTCGGCCACGGCGGCGGCCCGGTCGTTGACGCCGAGTTTCGCGTAGATGTGCAGCAGATGTGTCTTCACCGTCGCCTCGCTGATGAACAACCGGGAGGCGGCGTCGCGGTTCGTGCTTCCCCGCGCGACGAGTTCGAGCACCTCCAGTTCGCGCTGGCTCAGCGGTTCACGGGCGGGCTCCCGCACCTGCGTCAACAGCCGCGTGGCCACGGACGGAGAGAGCACGGCCTCACCGCGCGCGGCCGCCTGCACGGCCCGGAACAGCTCGTCGCGAGGGGTGTCCTTCAGCAGGTAGCCGGTGGCGCCGGCCTCGATGGCGGGTAGCACGTCGCGGTCGGTCTCGTACGTCGTGAGCACAAGGACGCGGGTCCGAACCCCGAGTCGGGCCAGCTCGCCGATCGCGGTGACGCCGTCGGTGCCCGGCATGCGCAGGTCCATCAGGACGACATCCGGCTGCAGCGCGGCGGCGCGAGCCACGGCCTCGGCACCGTCGGCGGCCTCACCCACCACCTCGAAGCCCGGATGCCCTGAGAACATGCCGCGCAGGCCGTCACGGACGACCGGGTGGTCGTCGACGATCAGCACCCGGACCGGCGCGTCAGGGTTCATCCGTCGGCCCCGGTCGGGATCGCGGGCACGCTGGCGCAGATGGCGGTGCCGACTCCGGGCTCGGACTCGATCTCCAGCGTCCCGGCGAGGCGGTTCATCCGGTGCCGCATCCCGGTGAGGCCGAAGCCGCCGCCGTCGTTGGCCGCACTGCCCGGCTCGAAGCCGGTGCCGTCGTCACGGACGTCGAGTGTCACCACGTCCTCCATGTAGGAAAGCGTCAGCCCCACGCGCGACGCGTGGGCGTGCTTGGCGACGTTCGCCAGCGCCTCCTGCGCCGTCCGCAGCAGGGCCACCTCCACCTCCGGGTGCATCGGGCGGGGCGTGCCGGTCGTCGTCACCTCCGCGCGTACGCCGTTGAGGCTCGACCACGTCTGGACGACGGTGGAAAGCGCCTCGGGCAGGTGCGCCGTCTCCAACGCCTCGGGGCGCATCGCGCCCACCGAGCGCCGGGCCTCCGACAGGCTCTCGCGGGCCAGCCGGGCAGCATTGTCGAGGTGGCGCCGCCACTCCTCCGGCCGATCGGCCGCCTGCTCGGCCGCCTGGAGTTGGGTGACGATGCCGGTCAGCCCCTGAGCGATCGTGTCGTGGATCTCGCCCGCCATCCGCTGACGCTCGTCGTTGATCCCGGCCTCACGCGCCTGGGTGAGCAACTGGGCCTGCAGGCCCGCGTTCTGTTCGAGCGCCTGCTCCAGGTCCTCGAGCGCCTTCTTGCGTTGGGTGTTCTGCTCGGTGATCTTGGTGCCGACCACCGTTCCGCCGCCGATCGCGACGGTCTGGATGGCGATGATCGTCACGAACCCCGCCAAGTCCTCCGCCGTCGCCTCGTCGGGCCACCCGAGGGGGATCGTGTTGATCAGTACCGAGGTGGCGAAGACGCCGAGGACACTGACGTACCAGGGCCGTAGGACGAAGGCGTGGAAGAACCCAGTGATCGTGAACACGAAGAACAACGGCTCGCGGAGCATGAGCAGGGTTGCGGCGACGAGCAGTCCGGTGAAGTACACGGCCATCGGCAGTGCCCGGCTGCGCCACTCCGCGGAGCGGAGGGTGAACGCGACCAGTACCCATCCGGCGGCGAGCGCGACCAGGCCGAGCGTCCCGAAGCGGTGCGCCCAGCTCTGCGGCTGGGCCAGGACGAGGACCGTGCTCAGTGCCAGCGTGACGTAGGGCACCCAGGCCATCGCCCGGTCGAACTGGTGCTCCCAGTCCCAGTCCTGGCGCACGACGCGTTCGCGTGCCATCGCCCGCCTCACCGCCCCGGTGCTCGCGTCGGTGCCCGGCGTCGTCACTCCCAGCGGAACACCCTCGCCGCGAGGAGTCCGGCGGCCACCGTCCATGCCACCAGGATGGCCAGGTTCAGTGGCTGGGGCCAGTCGCCGGCCAGGGCGTCCTGCAGCGCCTGCACGCCCGAACCGATCGGAGTCGCATCGCTGACCGCCCGCAGAGTGTCCGACATGGCGTCGCGCGGGAAGTACACGCCGGCGAAGAACAGTGACGGGAAGTAGACCGCCATGCCGATCCCGGATGCGACGGTGGCACGCGGCGAGACGGCGGCGATGAGCAGCCCGACGGAGAACATGGCCGCCGCGGTCAGGACGAAGGCGAGCAGGAACCCCACGGCGTTGCCGGGAGCGTCCACGTCGAAGACGATCACGGCGAGCGCGATCGTCACCGCCACGGCGATGACCGCCACGACGACGTTGAGCAGGAGTTGTGCCTCCAGCAGCGTCGCCGGCCGGACCGGTGTCGTCGCCAGTCGGCGCAGCACCCCCTTCTCCCGGTACGTGGCGAGGTAGGTGGGCAGCGTCGACAGGGCGAGGGTCGCCAGCGCCAGCCCGATGACGATCGGAAGGTACAGATCGACCAGGCGCAGGCCGCCCAGGTCGTCGTTGGGGTCTAGGAAGCCGGGGATCAGCGCCCCGAGCGCGAGGAACAACAGCGGCGGGAAGATCAGCCCGAAGAACAGCGACATCCCGTCCCGGCGGAACAGCTTCGACTCGGTGACCGTGAGTGCGGCGAGGGCGGACATATGCGTTCTCCTACAGGTTGGTGGCGGCGTCGGCGGGGTCGAGAGCCCGTCCGGTCATGGCGACGAACGCGTCGTCGAGGCCTGCCTGGTCGACCCGCAGTTCCTTCGCGACGATCTGTCGGGCGGCCAGGGCGAGGATCACCGTGGCCAGTACGTTTCCGGTGCCGGTGACGACGATCTGCTCGCCGTTTCTGCTGATACCGGTGACCTCGGGGAGTACGGCGAGCATCGCATCGTCAACGGGAGCGGACGGGCGGAACCGGATCCGCTGTTCTGCGTCGAGCGCGGCTACCAGACCGGCGGGCGTGTCGATCGCGACCACGCGGCCGCCGTCGATGAGGGCCACCCGGTCGCTGAGCCGTTCGGCCTCCTCCATGAAGTGGGTGACCAGCACGACGGTGACACCCCTGTCCCGGACGCCTTCGATCAGCGCCCAGGTGTCGCGGCGCGCCTGCGGGTCCAGCCCGGTGGTCAGCTCGTCGAGGATGGCGATCTCGGGGTTGCCCACCAGCGCGAGCGCGATCGACAGCCGCTGCTTCTGACCGCCGGACAGTTTGCTGTAGTAGGCGTCCCGCTTCTCGCCGAGACCGAGGTCGTCGATCAGCTTCTCCCGGTCAGCGGGGTCGGGATAGAAGGAGCTGTAGAGCTCGAGAGCCTCCGAGACCTTGAGCTTGTCGGGCAACGCGCTGGACTGGAGCTGTACGCCTACCCGGCGACGCAACTCGTCGCCGTCGCGCTGTGGATCCAGGCCCAGGACGGTCGCGCGCCCCGAGTCGGGGGTGCGCAGACCGGCGATGCTCTCGACCGTCGTGGTCTTGCCGGCGCCGTTGGGGCCGAGGATCCCGAAGATCTCGCCTCTCTCGACGCTGAACGAGACATCGTCGACGGCGACGGTCTGTCCGTAGCGCTTGTGCAGGTTCGCGACCTCGATCACTGGCATGCATCCAGATTTGCCGAACAGAGCGTCTGCCGGATCGCCCGCGCGGCTACGAACGGTGCGGCCCTCGGTCGATGGTCGGCATCCACCGATCGGTTGAGACGGGAACCGTCAGGCACTGCCGTCCGGTCCCCGCTGGCAGCGGGGGCACCATTCGCTGATCCGCTCCTGCGGTGGCCGGCCCTGGCTGCGCCGGCGGACCGGGCCGCCACAACGCAGGCACGTGCGCCGCCCGTACACCCAGTTCCTGCGCGCGGGACGGGTGTCGCCGGTCGTCGACTGTGCGTAGCCGCTCTTGTTCGCGTCGAGCAACCTGTGAGCGAGGTCGACCCAGGCGCGCAGGTCGCCGGCGTCGGCCACCGGCGTCCAGGGGGAAACGCCGCGCAGGAAGCAGAGCTCGGTCTTGTAGAGGTTGCCGATGCCCGCGAGGTTGCGCTGATTCAGAAGGGCGTCACCGATCTCGCGCTCGGGGTCGGCGGCGAGCCGGCGCGCGGCCTCGTCCGGGTCCCAGTCAGGGCCCAACAGGTCGGGCCCGAGGTGGCCGACGAGGTCGCCCTCGGTCGACCGTCTGACCACGTCGATGACGGGAATTCGGTAGCCGACCGCCTCGTGCTCCGCGTTGGCAAGGACGATCCGGATCTGCCAGGCGGGTCCGCCGCGCCGCCGATCGCCGGTACGGAACGTCCGCCAGGCCCCGTCCATGCGGAGGTGGGTGTGCACCGTGATGTCCGGCTCGACCCGAATCAGCAGGTGCTTGCCCCGGGACACGACCTGGTCGACGACGCGGCCAGACAAGTCGGTGGTCGCATACCTGGGGACCCTGAAGTCGGTGCTCGTCAGCGTCCGCCCGGCGAGCGCCTCCCGCAGCCTTACCGCGGCCTGGAACACGGTGTCGCCCTCGGGCACGTCCCGATGCTGTCAGAAAGTGCAGGTCTGCACCGGCGTGAGGCGGGCACCGTCCGTCGTGACTTCGAGCAGTGCGGCCGTCGCCTCGAAGTGGGCGGTGGCCAGCAGTGTGCGGTTGCCGACGGCGTCGGCCAGGATGCGCCGCCGCGTGCGGATCGCCGCTGCTCGGTCGTCCTCGTAGACGTACTCGACCGCCGGATCGGTGATCTGCGCCGTGTGGACGAAGACGTCCCCGCTGACCAACAGGGTCTCGTCGCCCAGGTCGACGGCCACGGACTGGTGGCCCGGGGTATGGCCGGGGCTGGGCACGAGGGTGAGGTGGGGGAGCGGGGTCGCGGTTCCGTCGACGGTCTCGATCAGCCCGGCGTCGAGCAGCGGGCGCACGTGCGAGTCGTGCAGCGCGCGCTGCCCAGGTGTTCCGACGTTGAGCCGGGCGACCTCGACCTGTTGGACCAGGTGGCGGGCGTTGGGGAAGGTCGGCGTCGGTGCGGTGGAGTCGCCGTTGACGCTCCATCCGACATGGTCGGAGTGCAGGTGCGTGAAGACGACGTCGGTGACGTCGGTCGTGGACACGCCCTGACCGCCGAGGGCTTCGATCAGACCGCCGGGACGAGGGAACCAGGTCGCCGCCGGTGCCCATGGTGGGCCTGTGCCGGTGTCGACCAGCACGACGCGGCCGTCGACGAACAGAAGGTGGCAGTGGACGTGCAAGCGCCACGGCCCGGCCAGCCCGGCCTCGGGAAAGGTGGCTTCCAGCGGCTCCGGGAAGTCGCCGGAGCCGTCGCAGAGGGCGACGTGCCGGATGGCCGTCGTCATGCGGCCGGTGCGACTGGCAGCCCTGCGGTCGTGGCGATCAGGCGGATGTTCGCGGCGAACAGGGCGTCGCGCGCCTGCGCCGGAAGGAAGTCGAGGTGGCCGTACGCCTCGAGGCAGGTGAAGCCGTGCAGTGCGGCCCAGCAGTGCAGGCATGCCTGGAACGTGTCTGCGGGGAGGTGCGGGTCGCCAGGGGGTTTGGTCGCGG
>Ga0193739_1000388_pt1 | contig 12376 bp, 15 predicted proteins | sample L2a2metaG_FD_144926 | JGI IMG/M metagenome (GOLD analysis project Ga0193739, IMG submission 144926) | Soil microbial communities from a riparian zone of the East river system, Colorado, United States - L2a2 | ecosystem: Environmental > Terrestrial > Soil > Riparian zone | place: USA: East River...
CCTGCGGGCTGGTGACCGACACAACTCGCCAGCCGAAGGCCTGTGTGAGATCAAGAGCAAGCCGGTGCAGCGTGTGGCCTTCCGGCAAGGTTTCCCTCCTAAGCCGTTCGAGAGGAGCGACAAGCTCGCGTAACACTTCCATTGCGATCATGCACGCATCCGCCAATCTGTTTTAGCGTGTGAGCCATGACAGGTGCGTTGCCACCTGGGGGTCGCCCCTCAGGAACGCACGGCGGAGGAACACACTACTCGGGGACTACGCAAGACTCGCGCGACGTTTGGCCGCGTGATTTCGGGCGGGATGGTGTCTCGGGGCTGGTCACTCTGGACCGTGCTATGCGAGGGCGGGACGTATCCCGCCCTGATCTCGACGACGAACGCGTCGCGGCTGAGGTCATCGACGAGCTACTTGCCCGAGTCGATGGCCGCCGATCGAGTGGATCCCAGCGCAGCGACTAACCGGCTGCACTAGCGGCTGAGCGGTTCTTCTCGTAGTCGGCTAGCTGCGCAATGCGACGAGCGTGACGTGGGTCCCCACTGAAGGGGGTCGCGAGGAAGACGCGAACCATCTCCAGGGCCTCTTCCTGGGTGTGCATCCTGGCCCCGATGCTGATCACGTTGGCGTCGTTGTGCTGGCGGCCGAGTTTGGCGGTGTCCAAGTCGTACGCGAGCGCGGCTCGGGTGCCGACCACTTTGTTTGCCGCGATCTGCTCGCCGTTGCCTGATCCGCCGATCACAATGCACAAGGAGCCGGGATCGGCCACGGCAGCCTCGGCAGCGGGGATGCAGAAGACCGGATAGTCGTCCTCGGCGTCATAGGTATGCGGCCCGTGGTCGACCACCTCGTGTCCGTCTTCGGTGAGAGCCTCGATGAAATACTTCTTCAGCTCGAATCCGGCGTGATCTGTGGCGATGTGTACGCGCATGGGAGCACTATGGCAGATCGAGCCCCGGACAGACGAGCAGCCGCAACTGCAGCTCAGATTGCTGAAGAGCTCAGCCCGGGCGCGTGATGTGCAGCGTTCTCGGCTGGCGGGCCGCCGCTCCGAGCTGCTGGACGCCGGCCGCCAGACCGCCGACGATGTCGCCGCCGGCGAACGAGGTCTGCATCGCTGCGGCCGCCAAGCGACATTCAAGATCGCTGAGCACTCGGCGGGCTGCGATGCCTGTGACGATCTCCAGCTTGTGGAACTCCGGATCACACATCACCAGGACGGAGTGATCAGCATCGGCGAGCGACCGGTGCAGCCGTTCGGCGTACGCGCGTGAATCCTCCTCCGAGACACCGATCAAGACCGAGAATTTCAGACCGGAGGCTATCTCGGCGTTCCGCACGGCACGCGTGAGCCACTCGCGTTGGCTCGGGGTGAACGAATCACCAGCGGGCACCCGCGCCACCCACATGCTCGCCGGTGTCGTCGCCCTCGGTAGCGCGCTCACCAGCCGAAGTCTGGTCGGTGTCACCAGCCATGACCTCCCCGGCCGGAGCTTGGTCGCCGGATTCAACACCCGGGTTCGCGGCGGCCGCCTCCAGTTCACCTGGCTCGTGGTCACCCACCCAGAGCGGATCGCTGGCGTGAATGTCGTCACCGCGCGACTCATGCATCCTGGTGGCGATCTTGGAGATGGCGATCACGATGAGGAAGACCAGGACCGGAAACCCGACGAGGATGGCAAGAGTCGCCAAGATCGACGGGTTGGCGACTTGTGGCCACCCAGAGAGCGTCTCCAGAGGCATTAGCATGCTCAGGGGTTCGTTCACGGCCCTACGTTATCGCTCCGACGCGGTTCCGCGGAGGTTGCGAACGCCCATGAGGAGGATTGTTGTCAGGTACCGGCGCGCCAGAAGCTAGCCCGGACGATTCGACGCCTGGCGTCGGAGTCGGTTCGATGGGGTCTCGGCTGGTCCTGGACGCTGATCAGATCGCCCGTGCCTGCGCTCGGATGGCCCACCAGATTCTCGAGGCGAACCGCGGTGCCGAAGGCCTGGTGCTGATGGGGATTCCTACTCGCGGTGTCGCGTTGGCTCATCGGCTCGCGGCGGTGATGGACGAAGTGGAAGGCGTCAGGGTTCCGGTGGGCGCACTCGACGTGACTATGTACCGCGATGATCTACGGCGCCAACCGACCCGGGCCGTCGGTCATACCCACTTACCGGTCGAGGTCGATGACAGCACCGTGGTGTTGGTCGACGACGTGCTCTACTCCGGACGTACGGTGCGGGCCGCGCTGGACGCCCTGGGTGATCTTGGTCGACCGCGCGTGGTTCGGCTGGCGGTGCTGGTGGACCGCGGCCATCGCGAATTGCCGATCCGAGCTGATCATGTCGGCTCCTCCATCCCAACCCGCACTGGCGAGCACGTCAGCGTGAGACTGGCCGAGATCGACGGAGTAAACCAGGTCAGTATCGAGCAAGGTAGCGATTTCAGGCGCGGGGAGGCTTGATGCGCCATTTGCTGTCCGCCGCTGATCTTGATCGGACACAGACCAACGAGATCTTGGACCTCGCCGAAGAAATGTCGCTGGTACAGGGACGCCCGGTCAAGAAGCTACCGGCGCTCCGCGGGCGTACCGTGGTCAACCTCTTCTTCGAAGACTCCACCCGAACCCGATCCTCATTCGAAATCGCCGGCAAGTGGCTGTCGGCAGATGTGATCAACATCAGCGGCAAGGGCTCGTCGGTGTCGAAGGGTGAATCACTGCGCGACACGGTGCTCACTGTCGCCGCGATGGGCGTCGATGCACTGGTGATCCGGCATCACGCGTCGGGTGCGCCCTGGCAGGCCTCGCGCTGGATCGACGCACATGTGCTCAATGCGGGTGACGGAACCCACGAACATCCCACGCAGGCATTGCTCGATGCCTTCACGATCCGGCGGCACTTGCGGAGCTCCGCTCCTGATCTGATGAGCTTCGACGGCAAAACCGTGGCGATCGTCGGAGACATCACCCACTCCCGAGTCGCACGGAGCAACGTCTTGCTGCTCACCACGCTCGGGGCACAGGTGATCCTGGTTGCACCACCGACGCTGCTGCCGGCGGGAATCGACAGCTGGCCGGTATTGGTGTGTACCAACCTCGATGAGGTAGTGCCCCAAGCCGACATCGTCATGATGCTTCGCGTGCAACGCGAACGCATGTCAGGCGGCTATTTCCCGACTCCACGCGAGTACACCATCGGCTACGGCCTGACCCGTCCCAGGCTCGAGGCGATGAAGCCAGGGGCCGCGATCTGCCATCCCGGCCCGATGAACCGTGGCCTGGAAATCTCGGCGGACGCCGCAGACGCGGCCAACTCATTGATCTTGGACCAGGTTGCGGCCGGGGTGTCGGTACGGATGAGCGTGCTGTATGAGCTGCTGGGAGGCGCCGAGTGACGGACCTGCTGATCCGCGGTGCCGACCTCGTTGGCCGCGGGCGCTCAGACCTGCTGATCCGAAATGGCCGGTTCGTGGATCCTGGCGACGCGGGAGCCGACGTAGACCAGTTGGATGCCGATGGGCTGATCGCGTTGCCTGGCCTGGTCGACCTGCACACCCACTTACGTGAACCTGGTCGCGAAGATGCTGAGACGGTGCTGTCCGGCACACTGGCCGCGGCGCGCGGGGGGTTCACCGCGGTGCTCGCAATGGCCAACACGACTCCCGTGACCGACACCGCCGAGGCCGCCGAGCATGTTGCGGCGCTGGGCGCCCGGGACGGTTATGCGCAAGTGGTGCCGGTGGGAGCGGTGAGCAAGGGACTGGACGGAGTCGAGCTAGCCGAGCTCGGGCTGATGGCCCGGTCCAGCACCCGGGTACGGGTGTTTTCCGATGATGGTCACTGCGTATCGGACGCCCGCCTGATGCGACGAGCGCTGGAGTACGTCCGCGCCTTTGACGGAGTCGTCGCTCAGCATGCGCAAGATCCGCAGCTCGCCGGAGCCTCGGCCTGCTGCCATGAGGGTGAGATCTCCGGCAAGCTCGGACTGCCGGGATGGCCGGCGGCGGCCGAGGCCAGCGTTGTTGCTCGGGACGTGCAGATCGCGGAGCTCACCCGATCCCGGCTGCATATTTGCCATGTGTCCTGCGCCGAGACTGTCGACGTGATCAGGTGGGCCAAGCAGCGTGACATCAACGTCACAGCGGAGGTTGCGCCCCATCACCTGATGCTGACCACCAATGAAGTGCTCGGTTATGACCCGACCTACAAGGTGAATCCTCCGCTGCGGCCGAGCGAGCACGTCGAGGTGCTTCGGGAGGCCCTGGCAGACGGGACTATCGATGCGGTGGCGACCGACCATGCACCACACGCGCGGCACGACAAAGAACACGCGTTCGCTGAGGCGGCGTTCGGGATGCTCGGTCTGGAGACCGCGCTGGCCGTGGTTGTCGAGACCATGATCAAGTCCGAGCTGCTGAGCTGGACTGACTTGGCGAAACGCATGTCGATCATGCCGGCACACATTGCGCGACTTACTGATCAAGGACGTCCCTTGGCTGCGGGTGAGCCGGCCAATGTCATCCTGGTTGATCCCGCTGCTCGGGGGGTGGTTGACCGCAACGACTCAGCCTCGCTCTCCCGCAACAATCCCTGGCATGGCCGCGAGCTGCCCGATCCTGTCGTAGCCACCATCTGGGCGGGCCGGGTCACGTACCAGAAGGGACGCTGACTCTTGGTCCCGAGGGCCGGCGTGCGATGGCTACGCCTATTAATGAGAGTGCACCACCCAAAATCGCAAGCATCGGCGGCACCTCGCTGAGGAAGAGCCAAGCGAGCAGGATGGTGATCGGTGGCACAACAAAAGTCGTGACGCCGAGCTTTCCCGCTGAGGTGTGGCTGAGCGCGTACGCCCAGGTTGAGAAGGCGAGCGCAGTTGGCACCAATCCGAGGTAGACGACTCCCAGGATCTGCGGCGTCGGTGCGACTGAGAGATCACGGACCAGCCCACCAGCAAACGGTAGGCAAGCGACGGTCCCAATAAGGCAGGCAAGCCAGGTCACCTGCAGGGCAGGGATGCGGCGCAGCACCACCTTCTGCGCCACCATGGCGATCGAGTAGACGGTGGCGCTCAGCAGCACCAGGAGTACGCCGGCGAGATCGGCTTCCCCGGTGCTTGTGGCGAAGCCGATGATCAGTGTGCCGGCGAACGCTACTAGGCCGCCAATGACCAACATCCGTGGGAAACCCTCACCGAGGAGGATGCCGGCGAGTACCCCGATGAGGATCGGGGCGAACTGGATGAGCATGGAGGCGGTGCCGGCGTCGACATGCTGCTCACCAGCATTGAGGGCAACGCTGTAGACCGCGAACCAGGCAATTCCGACCAAAGCGGTGAGCGCCCACTCTCGGGTGCTCATCCGGACCAGCCTCCGACCGAGCATCATCGCGCTCAGGGCGAGGCTGGCCACCAGCAGCCGACCGAGGCTGAGGGCGCCAGGGCTGATGTCGTGAGCCGCATACCGGATCACGACAAAGGCTGAAGCCCAGGCGACAACAGTGATTGCCACTGCGAGCAGCGACCGCCAGTCTGACCCGTCTACCGTGATCTTGGTCTGTTGGATCTCCCTCACGGTGCCGGCCACCGGTCAAGCATGGCTGGACGTACTGTTAAGCACAAGCAAAATTTAGTTCCAAGTATTGTGAAGGATCCGTGAAATGTTGCACTTTGAGCGCCTTCAGGCTCTCCATGCCGTGGCGACCTTCGGTTCGGTCACCGGCGCCGCTACTGCTCTTCACCTGACGCCGTCGGCTGTCTCTCAGCAGCTAGCCAAGCTGCAGCGCGATGTGGGGCAGAGATTGGTTGAGCCGTATGGTCGCGGCGTACGCCTCACGCCGGCAGGCACTCTGCTAGCAAGGCGCGCGCACGCGATCCTGTCCGAGGTCGAGAACGCTGAGGGTGAGCTGGACCGGCAGCGCAACCACGTCGTCGGCGATCTAGAGATTGCCGGTTTCGCCACGGCCGCACGAGCCATCCTTCCTCAAGCGGTGGCCCGGCTTCGGAAAGAGCATCCGCAATTGCGGCTCCGGCTATCCGAGCGGCAGCCGGATGAAGCGATCCGTCTTGTTGCAGCGGGACACCTCGACATCGCTCTGGTCAATGACTGGATGAATGCCCCACTCGTGTTGCCGGAGGGCGTCGAGCGGCTGCTGATCATGAACGACGCTGTTGATCTTGCTGTGCCTGCTGACCATCCGCTCGCCCAGCGGACCAGCGTCGAGATCACCGAACTTTGTTCCGAGCATTGGATCACCTGGCCGTACGGGGCAACCTGTCATGAGTGGCTGACCCAGACGCTGCGGCAGCACGGCCTCACCCCAGAGGTGACTCACACCGCTGAAGAGCATCCAACTCAGCTCGCGATGGTCGCAGCAGGATTGGGCGTAGCCGTTATGCCGAGGCTAGGACGCGGCGCCAGTAAGGGCGTCTCGATCGTCTCGCTGCAGCCGGCATTTTCCAGGCAGATCTACGTCATCTGGCGAACCCTCGCGTCCGAACGACCCGCGATCGCGGTCACCGTCTCGGCAATCCGTGACGTAGCTACCGACTTGTCAGCGCTACAGCGGGCTACAGCCAGCTGAGACGCTGACAAGTCGGCAAAGGATGCGAGGTTACGCCTTAGGCTGAGGCCCATGCCGGAGTGGTTACCTGACAATCTCGCCGAACTGGTGTTGTTCAGGCCGCTTCGCATTGTGCTCTTGATCATTGCCGCGTTTGTGCTGCGGCGCATACTCCATCGCTTGATCAAACGCTCAGCGCAACGGGCGATCGACCGACCCCTCAGCTCGCGCAATCAGATCGCGCAGAAGTTGATCGTCGCCACCACGATGTCCGCAGAGCGTCGCAAGCAACGCCTCTCCGCACTCAGCTCACTAGCTCAGAGCGCAGTGACGTTCGTGATCTTCGCTGTTGTCATTTTGATGATCTTGGCCGAGCTGGGCTACAACATCACTACGATCCTGGCCGGAACGACGGTTATCGCCGTGACCGTCGCGTTCGGCCTGCAGAGCATTGTGAAGGACCTTTTCTCCGGCGTCTTCATGCTGGTCGAGGACCAGCTCGGCGTAGGCGACTACGTGGACATGGATGTGGCCTCTGGTGTGGTCGAGGCCATTGGGTTGCGAGTCACGGAATTGCGAGGTGAGGACGGCACGCTCTGGTACGTCCGGAATGGCGAAGTCGTCCGCCTTGGCAACTTCAGTCAGGGCGGTCCCGGTGAGCCGCCGGCCGTCGCCCAGCCAGAACCCCAACCCGAATAGATCCTGAGCTCACAAAACTAAGTCGCGTGCGTCGCCTCGAGTGTGATCGTCGTCCCGCTGATTGCCTGAGAAACAGGGCAGTTTTTCATCGCGTCCTCAGCGGCCGCCTGGAACTGCTCCGCGGTGATGCCTGGCACCACCCTGCCACGGTCAGCTTGATGCCGGTGATGCCTTCACCGGGCTGGAAGGTGACGTCGGCGCGGGTGTCAAGCGACGTGGGCGGATTGCCGTCCGTGGCGAGGCCGTGTGCCAGTGCCATAGAGAAGCATGTGGAGTGAGCGGCGGCGATCAGCTCCTCAGGGCTGGTGTGGCCGTCCGCTTGCTCGGCGCGTGTCGCCCAGGTGACCTCGAAGTGGCCGAGGCCAGACGAAACGAGCTCCACTACCCCCTGGCCGTCCATCAGGGATCCCTCCCAGTGGGATTCAGCGGTTCGAACTGTAGCCATCAACAACTCCTCCCGATAGGTATGCAGAGGCGTACGGGGTTTCATCCTGCCAGCCACTCGATCGCGTGATGGAGAATGGTCCAGATGTCCGAGCATGCACCTCTGCAGACCTTCTACGACGCGGTCGGCGGCCACGAGACTTTCGTGGCACTCGTTAAGCGGTTTTATGAGGGGGTCGCAGCTGACCCACCGCTCCGCGCCCTGTATCCCGAGCCCGATCTTGCTTCTGCCGAAGAACGGCTTCGGATGTTCCTGGAGCAGTACTGGGGGGGTCCGACCACCTATAGCGAGCAGCGTGGGCATCCCCGGCTGCGGATGCGTCACGCTCCCTTTGCCGTGACACCGGCGATGCGGGACCGCTGGTTGAGGCACATGCGGGATGCGATCGATTCGATTGACCTCGCACCACAACAGGAGCATGAGTTGTGGACCTACATGGAGCGCGCCGCGTACTCCATGGTCAACACCTTCGATGAGCACCCAGGCACCATGCCGGGGCTGCGGCTGTAGTCCGCGCGAGTGCGTTCAAGGACTCAAACTGATCATGGACCAGGTGTCTAATGCCGATCGCTGACCGGTTGTCAACGGCGACTCACCGACCACGACGGTCCGCGCAGTAGCGAAGACCGTTCTCGGTGCGGGGTCACGGATCTCAGCAGCCAGGGTGAAGGAACGACTTCCGAGAGCCACGACAGCAGTGCCAACCTCGTACTGCTCGGTACGGAAGTCGATCGGCCTGAGGTACTCCAAGTCCTGGCGGACAACCATCCAGACGGCCTCTGGCTCCCAGCCGACCGTGCTGGTGATGAGGTCGATCCTGGCCTCTTGGATGTAGTCGTAGTACTTCACATTGTTGACGTGGCCGTACGAGTCGAGGTCGGACCAGCGCACCGTCAGCGGATAACGATGATCATTTCTCAGTAGTCCGGCCCTAGGCAGGGCGCGCAATGGCTCGGCAGGAGCCAAGGCTCGCCCGAGCAGGTCCCGCTCCTCAGCAGTTAGCCGCCGCAACGCATTGCCTGCCAGGTCAAACGGCGCTACACCGGTCCGCGCCCGAGCAGCCAGGTTGTCGCCGTCGTAGAGCTCGTAGCCGATGGTGAACCGGCTGCCGCCGATGGCATCCACCCAAAGATTGATGATCAGTGGACGTTCGCTGAAGATGATGGGTCTGAGATATTCCAACTGGTGGCTCACCACGAGGGTGCCGGAGTCGAGCAACTGATGCAGGGCGGGAGGGCCGGAGAGCAGGAAGCCGACCCGAGCCTCCTGCAGGTAGTCCACGTAGGCCGCATTGTTCACATGACCCTGGGCGTCCATGTCGCCCCAGCGCATCGGACAGCTGTGCGTGTAAGGGCTCACGGTGCTCGATCCTGTCAGAAGCCCGATCTGCCTGCTCACTGTCCAATACAGTCGCATTCATGAGAGTCGCCATCGTCACCGGTGCGGCGCGCGGCATCGGTGCCGCAATCGCGCATCGACTCGCCGCCGATGGCATGGCGGTTGGTGTCGTTGATCTTGATGCGCAGGGCAGTGCGCGCACTGCGAGCGCGATCATCTCCGATGGCGGCAGCGCGGTGGCCATCGGCGCCGACGTCGCCGACGAGGAGGCTGCAGCGAACGCTGTACAGCAGACTGCCGCCGAGCTGGGACCGGTCACCGTCTTGATCAACAGCGCGGGCATCATCCGGGATAACTTGATCTTCAAGATGAGCATCGATGATTGGGATGCGGTGATGGATGTTCATCTACGCGGTGCTTTCTTGATGACCCGGGCGGCTCAGGTCCACATGACACAGGCGAAGTGGGGTCGCATCGTCAACCTGTCCTCGACCTCAGCGCTCGGCAACCGGGGCCAGGTTAATTACGCCGCAGCCAAAGCCGGTCTGGTCGGCTTCACCAAGACTCTCGCGCTCGAGCTGGGCAAGTTCGGCGTGACGGCAAACGCGATCGCACCAGGGTTCATCGAGTCGGAGATGACCCAGGCATCCGCCGCCCGCCAGGGCATCGACTTCGACGACTGGAAGCTGGAGGCAGCAAGAGACATCCCAGCCGGTCGCATCGGCCAGCCAACCGATGTCGCTGCAGTCGCGAGCTTCCTGTGCCGACCAGAGGCGGGTTATGTCTCCGGCCAGGTCATCTTTGTCAATGGTGGCGCCAAGATCTAGCTGACTTGTCAGAATCCAGCGGGGCTATAGCACTGCTGGATTCTGACAACTCGGCGTTAATCGGAGTCGTACATGCTGTTGAGCACGTCGGCGTACTTGGCTTCGACAGCCCTGCGGCGGATCTTCAGGCTCGGCGTGACCTCACCCTCCTCGACGCTCAGCTCAGCAGGCAGGATCTCGAACTTCTTGATGGTCTCCCAGCGCTCGAGGGACTGGTTGGCCTCGGCTACCTGACCCTCGATCAGGTCATGAACTTCACGTGAGCCGCTCAGCTCCTCGAATGAGGAATAGCTCAACCCTTGATCTTTGGCCCAGCCCTCAGTGGCTTCTGGATCGAGCGTGATCAGCGCTGTGGCGTACTTACGGCCATCGCCGTGCACCAGGACCTGGCTGATGTAGGGACTGGCGACTTTCAGTACACCTTCAACCTTCTGCGGCGCGACGTACTTGCCGCCAGAGGTCTTGATCAGGTCCTTCTTCCGGTCAGTGATCCGCAGATAGCCCTGCTCGTCAAGCTCGCCGATATCACCGGTCGCAAACCAGCCGTCGGTGATTGCCTCCTCCGTGGCTTCTGGCAGGTTGTGGTAGCCGTGCATCACACCCGGGCCCTTGATCAAGATCTCGCCATCGTCAGCGATCTTGACCTGCGAACCCGGAACCGGCGGCCCTACGGTGCCGAAGCGAGTGGCACGCGGGTTGTTCACGCAGGTCGCAGCGCTGGTCTCGGTGAGGCCGTAGCCCTCCAGGATCAGCAGCCCGGCCGCGTGGAACCACTCCTGCACCTCACGATTCAGCGCTGCGGACCCCGACACGAAGAACCTGATCTTGCCGCCCATCCGGGCTTTGATCTTGCTGAAGACCAGCCGATCCGCGAGTGTGTGCTGGATAGCCAGTAATCCCGAAGGCTGCTGGCCCGCCAGCTGCAGCGGAGACACCTTGCGGCCGACACCAAACGCCCAGTCGAAGATCTTGGCCTTGACCCCGTGGGAGGCAGTTGTCATCACTCTCGCCCGCACCTTCTCGAAAATCCGTGGCGCGCCACACATGAAGGTCGGCTGGACCACTGCCAGGTTCTCCACGATCTTGTCGATCCGTCCATCAACCGCCGTCGTGAAGCCGATGTGGAGCTGGATGGCAATCAGGGCCTTGCCGAAGACATGGCTGAGCGGCAACCACAGGTACTGCAGGTCATCCGGATAGATGATGTCGTATGCCTCGATCGCGGCGCCCTCGTAGGTCCAGCAGTCCTGGACCAGGCGTACGCCCTTCGGCCTTCCCGTGGTTCCGGAGGTGTAGATCAGCGTCGCCAGATCCTCCGGCCCGATCGCGGCGATCACGTCATCGACCGCTCGCGGATTGGCCTCGAGATACTCGCGTCCCTGCTTCTCCAGGTCCGACCAGCCGATCACCTTAGGATGGTCGACCTTGCCGTCCAGCTGCACGATCGTGATCAATACCGGCAACTCGTCGAGATGATCAAGGACCTTGCTGACCTGAAGATCGTCTTCAGCGAAGATCACTTTCGATTGCGAATCGGCAAGGATGTAGCCCACATCCTCATGCTGCGTCGACGGATAGACCGTCGTTGTCGCGCCTGAGGCGCACATGATCGCAAGGTCGGCCAAGATCCACTCCATGCGGGTGTTGGACGCAATAGCCACCCGGTCTTCATGCTCGATCCCGAGCGCGAGTAGACCAGCCGCCAGCTGGAATGCCTTGTCCCTGGTTTCGGACCAGCTGAGCGAAACCCAACGCTCGCCTTCGAGGTAGCGGAATGCCTCCTTGGTGGATGATGCCTTGGCCTGGTTCACCAGCATGGCGCCCACAGACGCCGGCCGCGCCAGCAATGTTGTTGTCTCGGTCACATCCGAAGGGTAGCTGGTGATTGATCGGTCCGCTCCCTCCCCGCGGCCGCTCCAGTTAGGAGAGCCGCTCCAGCACGATGGCCATTCCCTGGCCGCCGCCGACGCACATCGTCTCCAGCCCGAACTGCACATCCCGCACTCGCATGGCATTCAGCAGCGTGGTCATGATCCGAGCACCGGTGCAGCCGAACGGATGGCCGAGCGCGATGGCTCCGCCATGCACGTTGAGCCGCTCCAGATCGACACCGAGATCCTGGGCTGACGCGATCACCTGGACCGCGAACGCCTCGTTGATCTCCACCAGATCGATGTCATCGATCGTCATCCCGGCGCTAGCCAAGGCACGACGGCTGGCCTCGACTGGTCCCAGCCCCATGATCTCCGGACTCAGAGCGCTGACACCTGACGCGACGATACGGGCCAATGGGGTTGTCCCGAGCTCCGCCGCACGCCGATCGCTCATGATCACCACGGCCGCCGCCCCATCATTCAAGGCGCAGCAGTTGCCCGCAGTCACGGTGCCGTCCGGGCGGAAGGCTGGTTTCAGCGCGGAGACCGCCTCGATTGTGGTGCCCGGTCGCGGACCGTCGTCAGTACCGACGACGGTGCCGTCAGGCAGCGTGACAGGAACGATCTCGGCGTCGAAGATCTGGTTCGCGATC
>Ga0193739_1000389_pt1 | contig 12356 bp, 10 predicted proteins | sample L2a2metaG_FD_144926 | JGI IMG/M metagenome (GOLD analysis project Ga0193739, IMG submission 144926) | Soil microbial communities from a riparian zone of the East river system, Colorado, United States - L2a2 | ecosystem: Environmental > Terrestrial > Soil > Riparian zone | place: USA: East River...
TCAGGCTCAGCTGCGGGTCCCACTCGTCGGCCGGCGCATCGGGCGGGAAGTAGAGCTGGCGCTGCATGCCGGCGATGTTGGCGTTGGCCGCCTCGACGTAGAGGCGCACCCGGGACCGATGCTCAGGCTCGTTGCCGATGTAGCCGTCGATCACCAGCATGTCGGTGCCGGCCACGTACGCATCCTGGAAGGCCGCGACCCGGGCGGCCTCCTCGCGCGAGATCGCCTTGCCGGTCGTCTCGGCCGGATCATCGGTCACCAGGTAGGTCGAGCCCGCGGAGCGGCTGACCGCACGCGTCTGGACGTTGTAATTGCCAAAGCTGGTGCGCCGGGCCTGCGGCATGCGGCTCGTCAGCTCCTGCAGGTCGGCGGCGGAGGGGTTGAATCGGACGGAACGGGGGGCCGGGAGGCGCCGTCCCTTGGGGCCCATGGGCGCCCCCGTGACGGGGCGGCCGGTGAGCGTGCTCATGCTGGTGGCAACTCCTGTGCGACGTCCAATGCGGGCGCGGACCAGGAGGGCGCCCGGCGGGGAATGTCGGGCGCATATGGTACCAAGTCGTGTCAGCCGCCGCCTCCGCGGGAGAGCTCCCAGAGGTCGCCGAACACGGCGTCCGCGTCACGTCCGCCGAACAGCAGCAATCTGTGCTGGTCGGCATCCGCGAGGATCATCTCCGCCCCCCAGCGAGCTGGAGGACGTTGCCCAGGTGTGGAGTCCAGGCCCGCGCCACCGTTATCGCCCACCCACCACATGTCGTCGAGCGCAGTGCCGTCGAGCGCCTGTCCGCCGAAAATGCCCGTGGCTCCGTCCAATCTGGCGGCCGCGTAGAGGTTGCGTGCCGGGGGTAGCCCATCGGATGACAGATCGGCCCATGAGTTCGTTCCGGGCCGCTCGCCCACGAGGAGCCACCACAGGTCCCCGAGCGAGTTCGTGCCGGTCGTCTGTCCGGCGTACAGCGCAAGGACGCCGTCCTCGGTCCACCAGCAGGCGTGCAGGCACCTCTCGACCGGAGCCTCGCCAGCTGGTGTCTCATCGGTCCAGCTGCTCGTTGAGAAGTCGTAGGCGCGCGTGTCGGCGAAGCGCTGGCCCTCTTGGGTGAAGCCGTGGCTGATCCACAGGCGTCCGTCGGGACCGATGGCGGCGCAGCTGCCGTAACGCGGCACGGGGACGGCGCCGCCAGCGGGCAGCTCCTCCCAGGTGTTCGCGGCCGGGTCGAAGGCCCAGAGGTCGTTGTAGAACGTGGCTCCCGCCTGACCGGCGAAGATCACGAGCCCCACGTCGGCGACCCAGGCGGCGTTATGGCCGAATCGAGCCGGCGGACCTTCGTCGGTGACCAGCGTCCAGCTGTTGTCCTCCAGGTCGTAGGCCCACAGGTCGCTCAGTGCAGCTCCGTCCGCCGTCCGGCCGCCGAACAGGTAGGCGGTCGCGTAGTCCGAAGTGGCAGTCCAGGTGTGGTCCTCGCGGGCGGCCGGCAGCTCGCCGCTCGGCGTGAGCTCACGCCAGGCAGGGACGGCGGGGGCAACGGTTGGCGTCGGCGTTGCCACGGATGAGGGCTCGGCTTCCGAAGGCGGTGCCACGCTCGGCGTCGCGGAGGCGTTGGGCGAGGCACAGCCCGCCAGCAGCAAGGCCGCAACGAGCAGGGATCGGCTGCGTCGGACCGTCATTGGGTCACGGTAGCGCACGGGCTGTGACGGTCGAATAAAGCGGGCGCGAGCGCGCGCGACAGGTCGGGCGCGAGCCTCACGGGAGCCGATGGGCGAGGATCGCGGCCAGCGTCGACGAGTCGATATTGCCGCCCGAGATGACGGCCACGACGCGGCCGGTGCCGGCGCGCCCGGTCAGCGCGGCAGCCAGCGCCGCGGCACCGGCTCCCTCGGCCACGATCCGGTTGCGCGTCGCGAGCAGCCGCAATGCCTCCGCCACCGCCTCCAGCTCGACCACGATCGAGCCATCCAGGACCGATGACGCAAGCGGCCACATCTCGGCCAGCACGCCGCTCGCGCCAATACCGTCGACGAAGCTTGGGATGCGCTCGACCGCGACCGGGCGGCCGGCTGCGAGAGAGGGCGCGAAGGGCGCGGCGGTCGCCACCTCCGCGGCGAAGACCCTCACTCCGGGACGAAGCGCCTTGACCGCACAGGCGATACCGCTCGACAGGCCACCACCACCGAACGGCACCACCACCGCGTCGACGTCGGGCAGGTCGGCGACGATCTCCAGCCCGACCGTGCCGTTGCCGGCGATGACGGCAGGATCCGCCACTGGGTGGATGAAGAACCCGTCGAGCTCGGGATGGCTGCGGTCGACGAGCGCCTGCCACCACGCGTCGAAGGGAACGCGCACGATTCGTGCGCCAAGGTTGGCCACCGGTTCGAGCTTCGCCGCGGGAGCGTCATCGGGCGCAACCACGGTGCATGGAACGCCACGCCGCTGCGCCAGCCAGGCGGCGGCGCGGGCCATGTTGCCGGCGCTGGCGGTCGCCACGCCCCGCGCAAGGAGCGCCGGGTCGGCCCCTGCGAGCGCGTTGCCGGCGCCACGGACCTTGAACGAGCCGGTCCGCTGCAGGCTCTCGAGCTTCAGGTGGATCTTGGCCGGCGCGTCGCCCTCCAGGCGAAGCAGCGGCGAGCGAATCGCGACCCCGTCGAGCCGCGCGGCAGCGGCTCGCACGTCGTCCAGCGAGATGGGAGGGATTGGCTGCATACCCTACTGGAGGCGAATGGATGTGCCGAGCCCTCGCTCGGCGGCGAGCCGCCACACCTCGTGCGCGGCGGCCAGATCCTCGACCGCCAGGCCGAGGGACTCGAACAGCGTGATCTCGCTCGCCTCCCGCCGTCCGACCACGCCGCCAATCAGGAGGTCGCCCAGCTCACCGACGATATGGCCCTCGTCGACGATGCCCGCTTCCATCGCGGCCAACAGATCACCGCACTCGTGGAGGGCGGACTCGCGCCGATCGACGAAGAGGCGAGAACGGCGCACGGCTTCCGCATCGAGCTCGCGGGCGTTCGGCTGGCTGGCGCCAACCGCGTTGACGTGCACGCCTGGTGTCAGCCACTTGCCCTCGAGGACCGGCGTCGGGCTGGCGGTGACGGTGCACACGATCGTCGCGCCGTCGACCGCGTCACGCGCGGAGGCTGCCGCCTCCACCGGCAGTCCGTGCGCCTGAGAGCCCTCCGCGGCGAAGGCCCGCAGCCGCTCTACGTTCGGGCTCCAGGCGCGAATGCGACGGATCCCCGGGCGCACCACCAACATCGCCTCCAGGTGCGTACGCGCCTGTGTGCCCGAGCCGAGGATTGCCAGGTCGTCCGCGTCCTCGCGCGCCAGGAGGCGGGTTGCGAGCCCGCTCACGGCCGCGGTGCGAATCGCCGTGATCTCGCCCGCGTCGACCAATGCGATCGGCGCGCCGTGCTTGGGCTCGAACAGCAGCACGAAGCCCTGGTGCGACTCGTAGCCCGAGCCGCGGTTGCTCGGGACGACCGAGATCACCTTGAGACCGATGGTCGCCGGCGCGTCCAGGGCCGCCGGCATCATGCCCAGGGCCGCGCCCAGGCGAGACAGACGCATCACCGTGCGGAGCGGGTTCTCCGCCTCTCCACCAGAGAGCGCGGCGAGGGCATCGGCCATCAGCTCGATGCAGCGCTCCATCGACAGCAGTTGCCGCACCTCGTCGCGGGCGACAACCCGAACCTCGACCGGGGCGTCCACCAGCCGATCATACGCGGCGCAGCGGTGGGTACCGGAGTGGTGTGGAGCGGGAGACGAGACTCGAACTCGCGACGTCCACCTTGGGAAGGTGGCGCTCTACCAACTGAGCTACTCCCGCGGGCCGTCGGCTGGTTGGCAGCGCATTCTAGCGCGGGCTCGTTCGGAGCCAAAGGCCGCCCCAGGCTAGATCGAGGCGTCTGGCTCCAGGCGCCGGACGCGGTGGCCGAGGGTGTTCAGCAGCTGGACGGCGACATCCGGGAACTCCTCGACCATCGAGTGGAAGTCGCGGTGGTTGACGACCAACAGTGTGCTCGGCTCCTCGGTGGTTGCGGTCGCTGTCCGCGGCCCGCCGACGACCAGCGCGATCTCGCCGAAGAAGTCGCCTGCACCCAGCGTATTGAGGCGCGCACCGTCCCGCTCGATTCCCACTCGACCCCGCACGATCACCATCAGGTCGCCGCCGTCATCGCCCTGGCGCATGAGCACCTTGCCGGCCGGCACGTCGACCTCCTCGGCGAGCATGCCCAGCCGCTCGATCCCGTGGCGGTCCAGGGCGCCGAACAGTGGGATCCGGTGCAGCAGATCGAGCTTCTCGTCGCGGGCCACGCGTCATCTCCTGAGGATCTGCGGCGAGGATAACCGGTCGCCGGTTGCATTTGAAGACCGATGCGCGCCGGTGCGGCGCTGCACCACCACAGGGCTCCTCGAATTGACGGGTCATGAGGCCCAGCGTACCGTCGCCCTGCTGCCCGTCCCCAGCCGAACCTGCGAGGAGGCCCAGCACATGCCCCGTCGACGCGGAACGCGTCTCCTGCTGCTCGCGGTCGTTGTGATCGCACTATCGCTCGCCCCTGCCGCCGCCGTGGCAAAGCAGCCCGCCGGTGCGGGCTCAACCGCATCGGCGATGGTCTTCAATCCGAATCCAGTCGCCACGATCGGCAGCAATGGCCTGCTGACCGACCAGAAGGACGCCGACTATCCACTGCTCAATGACGAGCGGGAGCCTGTCCAGCTAACCCACTTGGATGGATCTGGCTACCTGCGCGGCGACTACGCGGTGATCGTCTCTGAGACCGGCAACCCAGCCTTCGAGACCGATGGCACGTTCGTCTACACCCGGCACGACGACCGCTTCGAGCAGGTGATGGCCTACTACTGGGTGACCGAGTCACAGCTCTATCTCCGGTCACTGGGCTTCGACGGAGTCACCTTTCCCGAGGTCAATGCCGATCAGCAGCGCGTGCGGATCAACCAGTGGGGCGCCGACAACTCCTTCGCCACCACACACCCCCGCGACGAGATGCGCTTCGGCAAGGGCGGCGTCGACGACGCCGAAGACGCCGACGTGATCCTCCACGAGCTCGGCCACCAGATCCACTTCAGCCAGTCCGACACCTTCTTCAGCTCTCAGGAGGCCGGCGCCATCAGCGAAGGCTTTGGCGACTACTGGGCGTTCACGGCCGGCAAGGCGATCGCCGGTCCGCAGTTCGACGAAGCCTGCATCGCCAAGTGGGATGCGGTCAGCTACGACTCGACGCCAGCGAACGGCATCTGCCTCCGTCGCCTCGACACCAATCTGCTCTACCCGGGCGGCCTGGTGGGCCAGGTGCACGCGGACGGTCGCATCTGGTCTCGCGCGCTCCGTGACGTTCACAAGGCCATCGGTCAGGAGCGCGCGGACACGTCCATCCTGTTGGCTCAGTTCGACTGGACGGGGACCACGATGCCCGCCCTGGCGGAGCGGATCGTCGATGCCGCGGAGGACCTGTATGGCCCCTCGGTGGCCGATGATGCCGAGGCCGCCTTCATGGCCCGCGGCATTCTCTGATACGAACCTACCGGCAGCTCAGACCCTCGGCGGACACTCCGCCGGGGGTCATCGGTTTACAGCGCGGCGACCGCCTGCTCGACGCGATCGGTTGCCGCCTGGTGGTCGGTGTCCCAGGCGAAGCGGATGGGGTCGCCGAAGACGAGCTCCACCTCGCCGCGCCACGGGTGGCTCGTCCCGTTTCCGTCGCTGTCCGTGGCGACGATGCCGCTGACGCGCTCGCCGCGACGCAGGTCGAGGCGTGACATGCGGTTGATCTTCAGCCGCATCGGGACGACGGGCGTCGCCCCCTCGACCGCCACCAGGCCGGTGCCCGCCTTGAACGGCTGCAGCGGCCCGCCAACGGTCAACTTCCCCTCCGGGAAGACGAGGATGCTGAACCCGCGGTCGAGCCGCGCGCCGAGCAGCTCGAGGCTGCGACGGATCGCTCCCTCGCGCGCCAGGGGAAAGGCGTTGCCAATGACCGCCGAGCCGAACCCGCGGATGCGATTGCCGAAGATGTCGTCGGCGGCGGCCGCCACCGACAGTCGCCAGCGCCAGCCGAGCGGGAAGCGGGTGAGGATGATGCCCACGTCGTTGTGGAGGTGGTGGTTCGGGGTGAAGAGTACCGGGCCTTCCAGCCCCTCCAGCCGCTCCAACCCGGTGACCTTGACGCGGTAGAGGAGCGCGAAGAACGGGATCATGAACAGGGCCTGGAAGCCGATGCCGATGGCTCGCACCACCGGGCTGAGCGGCCAGCCGAAGATGCCGGTCTCGTGCTTCGCGTCGCGCGCAGCGGCGACCATGGCGGTCAGCTGGCCGACGGTGATGTCGGGGTCCATGTCGCCGTCGTCGATGAACGCTCCCAGCTCCTCCTCGATCACGCTGAGGAGCTCGATGCGCGCCAGGGAGTCCATGTTCAGGTCGGTCGACAGCGTTGCGTCGGGTCCGGTGGCCGCCTCCGTCACGCCGGCCACCGATGCGACCAGCGATGGGACGGTGACGGGCACGCCTGCCGCGGGCGGCGCCGCGAGTCCGCCGGGTGCCGAGGCCGCCGAACGAGCCCCCGCCAGCTCATCGTTCAGCCGCTCCAGGATGACACGCTTCTTGACCTTGAGCGTCGGCGTGCGCGGGAAGTCCTCGTCCGGCCAGATCGAGTGACTGCGGATCTGCTGGTGCGCGCCGAGCTGCGCGTTGGCGTCGCGCACGACCGCCTCCGCCGCCGAGGTGTCGGCCATGAGCAGGACGGCGTGCACCTTGAGTTCGGTGGCGGGCGGCTGCAGGCCCACCACCGCGGCGTCCCGGAGTCGCTCGTCGCGCACCAGCACCGCCTCGATGTCCTCGGGGTAGACCTTGGTGCCATCCGGCATGGCGAGCATGTCCTTCTTGCGACCGCGCAGCGTCAGGAAGCCGTCCGCCGACAACTCACCCATGTCGCCGGTGTGGTAGAACCCCTCACCGTCGAGCACCGCGGCGGTCGTTGCCGCGTCCTCCCAGTAGCCGGCGAAGACGTTTGACCCGCGGACCAGCACCTCCCCATCGGCGCCGATACGGACCTCCACCCCTGGGATCGGCTCGCCCACCGTCCCAAGCCGGTTGCGCTTGGGGTGGGTGAAGCTGACCACCGGTGAGAGCTCGGTGGCCCCGTAGCCCTGCAGCACGTCGAACCCCATCTCCTGCCAGCGGTTGGCCAGGCCGGTCTCCAGCGCGGCAGCCCCGATCGCGAGCGTCCGGAACTTGCCGCCGAAGCCGGCGAGCACCGGCCGGAAGAGGAGCCGCTTCAGCGGGCGCGGCAGGTGCCGCGCCAGCCGGTGGAGGCGCTCGAAGGTGGCGCGCTTGCCGCCGGCCTCGACCTTGCGCTCGATCGCATTGTCGAGCAGCTTCAGGCCGGCCGGGACGACGAGCAGCATCGTGACGCCGAACTCGCGGAAGGTGCGGATCAGAACCGCCGGCTGGCGGCTGACCGGATAAACGATCGACGCGCCGGCGAAGAGCGGGGCGATGAATCCGCAGGTCTGCTCGAACAGGTGGCTGAGGGGGAGGATGGAGAGCAGCCTCTCGTCGTCGCGGAACGGGAAGACGCTCTGCAGCATTGTGGCGTTGCTCGCCAGGTTCCGGTTGGTGATCATCGCCCCCTTGGGCTCGCCGGTGGTTCCAGACGTGAAGACGACCTCAACCAGATCGTCCGGCCCGACCTCAGCCGCCGGCAGCGGTTGCGCATCGCGTGCGCGGTCCGGGATCGACTCGATCAGGATCACCGGCAGGTCCAGTCCCTCGACGAGCGGCTCGGTCTGCCGCGAGGCGAGGACGGCCTTGGCCCGAGTGCGGCGCGCTACCTTGACGGCGAAGTCCGGCGCGCTGCGAACGTCCAGCGGCACGAGCACGATGCCGGCATGCACTGCGCCCAGGAAGGCGAGGCCCCATTCCGGGCGGTTGACTGCCCAGATCACGACGCGATCGCCGCGCTCCAGGCCAAGATCGGTGAAGACGCGCGCAATGCGTGGCGCACATTCCGCCAGGTCGCGGTAGCTCCAGATCCGAGTTCGGAAGCCTGGCTTGATGAGCAGCGCGGGCCGATCGCCGTACCGCTCGGCAGCTTCGCGGAACTTGTCGACCAGGGTCTCCACTTGCGCCCTTCCTGCCCTTTTTCGCTGGCCTCTTTTGCTGGCGGCATCCTGCGCCCGCAGGACTGCGGGATAACTGCGGACGTCGCCGGCGCGCTCCGCTAGGCGCTGGCCGCCCGCCGCGCAAGGGCCCGGAGCGTGGCCGAGGAACGATCGCGCCACGGCGGGTAGTGGCTGAAGGCGATCGTTTCGACGTCGAGCTCGGCCAGGCGGGCGATCGACGCGCGGGCGAGCGGCAGGTCATGGCTGAAGATCGGGCTGGCGAAGGTGACCCGCCCGCGGATCACCTGGAGCGCATCGCCCACGAACAGGAGCCGATGACGCGGTGCGTACAGGCAGATCGTTCCCGGCGTGTGGCCGGGGGTATGGATCACCCGCAGGCCGCCGAGCGCCGGCAGCTCGTCGCCGTCCTGGATTGGCGTCGCGTCCTCCGGTCCGCGGGTGAGAAACGCGATCAGCTTGCCCCGGCTGCGCTCGGCGACCGCCTCGCGCAGCGTGACGCTCAGCCCTGCCAGGTCCGCGGGGTGCATCAGCACGTTCGCGCCGCTCTCGGCGACGAGCTCGCGGACACCGCCGATATGGTCTGGATGGGCGTGGGTACAGACGATAGTGTCGAGCTCGTCGAGCGAGCGGCCGAGCCGCGACGCGTAGCGCGCGAGGCCACGCCCGGAGCCGGGCAGCCCTGCGTCGATCAGCGTCATTCGCGATTCGCAAATCAGAAATACCCCGGCGCCGCCCAGCAGTCGGACCGCATGAACGCTCGGCGCGATCTCCATCGGTCCGGCGATGATACGGCTGAACCCTCAGTCTTCGTTCAGCTGCAGCCGCCGGTACGACTCGTATCGCTCCGGGCTCACAGCCCCGTCCTCAACCGCCCCTCGGACGGCGCAGCGCGGCTCGGTCAGGTGTCGGCAGTCGTTGAAGGCGCACTTCCCAAGGAACGGACGCATCTCGGGGAAGCACCAGGCCAGCTCGCTCGGCGGAACCTGCCACAGCCCGAGCTCGCGCAGGCCCGGCGTGTCGGCCACGTAGCCGTTGCCGGGCGCGTCGAGGGCGTGGAGCTCGGCCGAGGTGGTGGTGTGGCGGCCCTTGTGCAGCGCCTGGCTGACGGTGGCGGTCTCGATTCGCAGGCCGGGCTGAATCGCGTTCAGGAGCGTCGACTTGCCGACCCCGGAGGGGCCGGTGACGACGCTCGTGCGGCCGACGAGGCGGTCGGCGAGCTCCTCCACGCCGATCCCCTCGCGGGCGGAGACGAGGTGCAGCGGGTAGCCGATCCGCTCGTAGGTGCCGAAGATCCGACGACCCGCATCGAGGCCGACCAGGTCCACCTTGTTGGCGACCACCACGGCGTCGACCTCGTTGTGCTCGGCGACGACCAGGAAGCGGTCAAGCATGCGGAGGTGCGGCATCGGGTCGGCACAGGCGAAGACGACCAGCACCTGGTCGACGTTGGCGACGACCAGGTCCTCCTTCCACGCCCCTCGTGGCCCGGGCTGGCGGCGGCTGAACCTGGTGCTGCGCGGCTCGACCGACTCGATCATGCCCTCGCCGTCGCCGAGTTGGGAGACCGCCACGCGATCGCCGATCACCGCCAGCTCGGTCGTCTGGCGATCCTTCTTGAGCAGCCCGCGCATGCGGCACTCGAGGGTGCGACCGTCATCGGTCCGGACGGTGTAGAACCCGCTGCGGGCACGCAGGATGGTGCCGGAGAGCGTCGTGGCGGGCTGGGCGTCGATTGGCGGACGGTACCGGCGAGGTTTGGCCGTGTCAACGGCGGCTAGCATGAGACCGATGGAGCCGCGCCACGTCGATGCGCTGCTGATCGGCGGCGGGGTCGCCGCGGTGCGCTGCGCCCGCACGCTCCGTCGGCGAGGCTTCGGCGGTTCGATCGTGATCGTCGGCGACGAGGCGGTGGCGCCCTACAACCGGCCGCCGCTCACCAAGGAGCTGCTGCGTCTCGACCTCCCGCGGGAGCTGATCGCCGCCGAGCCGCCGGAGTGGTACGAGCGCCAGCGGGTGGAGCTGCTGACCGGGATCCCGGTCGTGGCCCTCGACCCCGGGTCGCAGGAAGCTGAGCTGGCCGACGGGACGCGTCTGCGTTACACGCAGTGCGTGCTGGCGACCGGCGCCGCCCCGCGACGTCCTCCGATTCCGGGCGCGGAACGGGCCATGTTGCTACGGACCGTGGAGGACGCCGAAGCATTGCGTGTCCACGCCGTGGCGGGGTCGCGGGCCGTGGTGCTGGGTGGCGGCTTCATCGGGGTCGAGGTGGCGGGCTCGCTTGCCGAGCGCGGCGTCCAGGTGACGCTCCTGGAGCTGAGCGACGGGCTTTGGGGCGGCTCGCTCGGGCCAAAGGTCAGCTCATGGGCCGTCGCGCGGCTGGAGGCCGCGGGCATGGACGTGCGGCTCGGGACACCCGTCACCGAGATCGGCCAGGGCATGGTTCGCACGGCGTCGGAGCGCCTGACGGCCGACTACGTGCTGGCCGGCGTGGGCGTCACGCCCCGCACCGAGCTGGCAGAGCGGGCAGGGCTGGCGGTCGATGACGGGGTCGTGGTCGACGAGTCGCGCCGCACCAGCGACCCTTCGGTCTTCGCCGCTGGCGACATGGCGCGCCCGGCAGACGGCCCGCGGGTCGAGCATTGGCATGCGGCTCGGGAGGCGGGAGAGGCAGCGGCCCTGGGGATGCTCGGCGAGCCGCCACAACCGCGACGGGCGCCGTGGGTCTTCTCGGAATTCGCTGGCTCCACCCTCGACGTTGTCGGCTGGGCGCCGACCTGGGACGAGATCGTGGTGCGCGGTGGCATTCACGCCTACGTGGCGGCGGGGCGCGTCCTGCAGTTCGCCATCCTTGAGGGCGCCGTTCCCGTTGAGGAAGCGCGCGCGTTCGTCGAGCGCAACGCCCCTCTCGACGAGCTCAGGGCACTGGTGGCCGAGTGACTAGCTCGGAGCCGATGCCGGCGAGCAGCAGCAGGAAGGTCGCGGCGCCGATGGCGAGCACCGCGCCAATCAGTCGGTTGTAGGTCCGGCGAGACATCGGTCTAGAACCCGGGGAACTTCACGTTGGTGAAGTACCAGAAGGCGCTGGTCAGCCAGACGCCGATCAGCGCGGTGAAGAGCGTGCCACCCGCGATGGGAACCGCCCAGCCGGGCAGGCCGCCGGAGCGGACCAGCAGGACCTTGGCGCTCAGGGCCCCGAAGAAGAGGCAGCCGAGCAGCCCATGCGCCAGCACACGCGCGTCACCCTGGACCTGGAAGCCGAGGGCCCAGAGGCAGTGGTACGCGACCGGGATAATGAGCAGGAACGCGAACGTGCCGCTGGCACGATGGGCACGACCGAGCCAGCGCGGGCCATGACCCTCTCCCAGCTTGCCGTAGAACTTCGCCGCGGTCAGCACCTGCACGACGGCCAGCGCCACGGCCGCGGTCGCGAGCCAGACCTTCAGATTGATGGTGGCCGTGAAGAACAGGGTGACCAGGCTGCGTCCCGTCGGATCGTGCACGCGTCCGTACACGCCGAGCGCAACTGCCACGAGGGCGCCGAGCAGGAGCGCAAGAGCGAGCCGGCCACGGCCGGACGCCTGGGGACGGCCCGGAGCGAGCGCCGTCATATCCGGCCGATGATATCGGCACCCATTCCCCCAGGCGCGAATCACAACAGCGTTAGGGGCGTCGGACTGGTCGGTTCGGATTGAGCTGAGCACGAATCGAGGCCGACGACCCTCGAATCTGGGGCCAGCCGGCCTTTAACGATGCCCACATGCGCGCCTGGTGGGTCGGCGCGCGACTCGGAGCCATAACGCGAACCACGGCTGCACATGACATGTCGGCGGACTTGACGGGGTCTCGCGGTTGACCGTGAAGCGGAATTGCGGGATCATGAGCGCGGAATACCGACTTAGTTAGTCAGGATTCAGCACCTCCCCCGCGAATCGAGGAATGATGGCCCTTCCGAACCCCGCGCTCAGCCAGGTCCCCACCGGCTACAAGTACGGCTGGCACGACGCCGAGAAGCCCCTGCACATCTTCAAGAAGGGGCTCAACGCCGAGATCGTGGCCGAGATCAGCCGGATCAAGGGCGAGCCCAAGTGGATGACCGATATGCGTCTGAAGGCGTATCGGCATTTCGAGTCGCGCCCCATGCCGACCTGGGGCGGCGACATGAGCGGGATCGACTTCCAGGACATCTTCTACTACGTCACCGGAACCGATAAGGCCGTGC
>Ga0193739_1000390_pt1 | contig 12351 bp, 11 predicted proteins | sample L2a2metaG_FD_144926 | JGI IMG/M metagenome (GOLD analysis project Ga0193739, IMG submission 144926) | Soil microbial communities from a riparian zone of the East river system, Colorado, United States - L2a2 | ecosystem: Environmental > Terrestrial > Soil > Riparian zone | place: USA: East River...
GGTATTTATACCTTACCAACAAATGGTATTTAATACCATAGTGGACCATAGCAAATGGACGCGATTAGGTCACGCGATTATTTATTACCAGCTATTAAAGACAATATATACATAAACGAAAGAAAGAATAACAATAAAGATATTGGTTGCAATACAAAACAGTATTTCGAGGGACCTGGATGTTAGTTGTTCCCTACCTTTTGTAATCGCGGATACATTTGCAGCATAGAGAAACGAAGGAACATCTTTTTAATGAATACCAGAATAGTTCTAACCTAGCAGCAAAGAAGTCAAGCATTATTCAATAATCTAGGTGGAGGGAGTGGGATTCGAACCCACGAACCCCTAAAGGACGGGATCACACAGTAAAATTGATGTTTCGAACAATTTGCTTTTAATCTTGAGTCCTGCGCGTTTGACCGGGCTTCGCTATCCCTCCTCCTATTTAGGCTAATCAATTCCTTATTTCATCCTTGCGTTGACAATTAATAACCATCTCAGTTTCCACGTTCTAGATCGCGATACAATATTATTGTATTCTCCTTGGAGTCTAACTGCTTTACAAACCGCAAAATTAGAATTCTAAATTACAGAAGATTATTATTTCAATGATTTAGAGTTAATACAAGATGAAGATTAATGAGTTGAAGCCAGGAATACGCGGAATAAGCATTGAAGGAACAGTTGAAAGTATTGCAGAACCAAGAAGTGTCAATCTAAAATCAGGCGGGACAGCCCAAGTAGCTGACGCGGTACTTTCAGATGAAACAGGAAGTATAAAGCTTTCTTTGTGGGATGAGCAACTGAACATGGTGAAAGAGGGAGACCAAGTCTATGTGGAAAATGGCTATACACAGGAATTCCGAGGGGAAACCAGTCTTAATGTTGGAAAATATGGAAAATTGAAGAAGTTATAGCGAGTTTGGTTAAGCACTTTGATTCTCAATGTAGCGGTGAAAAAATCCGATTAACGATCGAGTTTAGGCTTTACAATTGGAACTATAAAGTTTAGATTGAAGTGATGATGATAATATCCATAGATTAACTGATATATCCTGTGTTTGATGACCTATTTTGGGTCGAAGGTTGGTTCCCCTCCAAGATTCTTCCTGTCCTACTACCCATTTGTTGTTCAATGGTTTGTATGAGAGCCTCAGTATCTTTAGCTCGCCTCTCTAAATCCTTCATGTCTACTTTCATTCCAATCATTGAAAGCAAGGTCTCGAGGAGAGATTTGGAAGACTTTGCGTCTACAACATAACCAGATGTTTCGCCTAGGAGACAAACTCCCTTCAATCCTCGCATCTTGGCGATCCCAATCACAATGCCATTCATTCCAGTAATGCTGCCGCCGTCCATGGGTAGGACCCCCTTTTCTTGAAAGGTTTTCACGATATCTACATCGGTCGCCGTTCCGAAGATCCTGGGTTTATCAATAAAAACCCCAGTGATATATGCAGCGAGCGTAAATACCTGTCGAGGACTAAATCTAGCTGCAATATCTAAAATTTCTTCTGCAAGAAGGTATTCCGAATCAGGATTCGCGGGCTGCGAATCACCTGTCAACAGCAATAAGGAAATAGGATCGGGTCCCGTGTCTTCAAAATAGAAGATACTATTTTTTATTAGGTCAGCTGTTCCATCTGTTCTTATAAGGATTTGGGGAGGGAACGAAGTTGAATAGATATCGGCTAGGTGTTTCGCTCTCAATTCTTGTATCAAATGGTCAACAGCTAATTTCCCAACAAACCCGCTGCCTGGGAAACCACAAATCAAAAAAGTGCCACGTAAGTGCGGAACTGTCTCTTGTGAAAATACTACATTTATTCCGTGTCTTGACGACACCACGTATTCTAAGTCGATTGAAACACTTTAAAACCTTACTAGTTGGTTTCATATTTCAGCGCAAACCAAGGTCAGTTACTCTAGAGTGCGTAGCCAAGAAATCCACTTAGTAAGCAGCATGTACATATTGTTTATAATTGATAGTTTGATGAGAAAAAAGTGACAGGTAACTAACGTCCGCTTAAATACTAGAAATCTTTAGCTTTGATCTGCGTTTACTTTTGTCCAAGGACGTCGTTTGCCCTGTGCAAAATGTTATTCAAAAATTATTTCATTTTTAGAAGTGTGATAGTCAGGATTGTAGATCACAGGAAATCATTTCTCTTTATATTGCTATTATGAGTATCTTCTTCTTTCTTTCAATTATCTATCCCAGCACTATTTGCTATTGATGAGAATCAATCTCTTATAGTTCACATAGCAGGACTAGTTAGTACAACTTGTCCTGAGTGACTTTCTATCCAATCTGATGTGGCCTTTGTTGCTGTGTCCGGACTTTTAATACGACAATTTCTGGGAATTGGACAATTGACTTTCAAGGCGGCCAAGTACCTTGTACAAGCACTTTTAACGGGGAGTTCTCTATGGAGGAAACATTTCAACAGCTCGATTTAATCTTGAGGGTGAAACGAGTAATCCAGATGAAATAGTAAACTTGCGCAACATTCCTATTTTTGGGGCCAAATTCGCTGGCTGGTGATTGCGGAAAAATGCGATCATGACGATTGCGATTCAATCCGATGATCCCTTTAACATTATACATACCAGACTCTTTTCCAAAGGATGTAATCTGTCAGACAGTTGACTCCTAGAAGTAGATTCTATCAAATGCAAAAGTGGTAACCATGAAGCCGCATACACTCCAATGGAGAAGTGTCCAGATTAGTCATGAGGAAAATTGCTCTATAATCCTTACCCATAAGTTTACGGTATTCAAATCGAATTGTAACCAAGATCTATGGAGTAAGAAACAAAAGGAAGTCCTCGATAAGAATATTTAGCAATGTCAAAGTATGAGGGGAGAATGTTAGAGTAATTTCGATACCCCGACTAATTCATTGTAGGATGTTATTTGGGTAAATATTTCTCACAAAAACTAGATTAAGCACTTTGCCTTGTAATATGCATACAAGTAGAAGATGAAAAGGCTCTTTTTAGGAAAGGTAAAGCAAATTGGTATCATTTCTATCATTTCCATTGTAATCCTTTCCTACGGACTGTTCTTCTATGTGCAAGGTATTACCGAGAACAATGTCAAAAACAGCCTTTTTGAACAGCAAAAGGACCGACAGCTCGAATCTGTTATGAGTATTTCACAAAATATAGAATCCGATATCAACCTTATGATATTAATGTTGGATGGTTTAGCCAACTCAGCTTATTTTCAGCATGCGGAACTTTACAGTGAGCAGGCAAAAAAGCTTATGGAAGAAAAATATCAGCAATTTGATACAATAGTCGACAGACTATTTGTATTGGATAAGAATGATGTTGTCACATTAAGCATAACGCAGAGTGGGTCTGAGACATTTGTGGGCAATGATTTGTCCCTACGAGAATGGGTCGGCGAAACAAGAAATACGCTTAGACCAGTTTTCTCTAATGGGTTTGAAAGGCAGGGAATCTACACAATTTTTATCACTTATCCAATAATAAACAGAGATTCTAAGGAGTATATTGGAATGGTTGTAACGTCGATTCCCACGGTAAAATTTTTTTCACACTACGGAAACGTAAGAGATAGTAATAGTCCATTTTTGGTGGCATACGATAAGAACGGCATCATATTGGCAGATGGAGCTATTGATAAATTAGTTGGTGAGAGCTTCTTCGATGTTACGACACAAGAGGCTATCAAGAGTGACCCTACATTAAATAGTTTAACCAAGAGCTTGTTGTCAGGTAATGCTGGCTATGGAGTATATGATTACGGAACTGGCGAGCGATTAGTGACTCAGTCGGCCATTTTTATCGATGGTGTTCCCATGTTTTCAATTCAGCTCGTAAAACCCAGCAGCCAAATTTATTCGCAAATAAATCAGGTTCTTTTCACTGAAAGGATGAAGATGCTCTCTCTGTTAGGGGGTACTAGTGCTGCAGTTGTTGTACTAATTGTGTTTCTTATCAAATGGAGCAGCAGTCTAGACATCGAAGTAAGGAGAAGAACGAGCGAGCTGAACGATTCAAATGAACGCCTCGCTCTTGCTATTGATCGACTAAAGATCCAAGAAAAGATGCAGAAAGAATTTATAAATGTCGCCGCCCATGAGCTGAGAACCCCTATCCAACCTATCCTGGGATTATCCGAGATCCTCCGTTCGAGATTAACGAAAGGGAAAGAATGGCAAGGACACGATCTGTTGGACATTATAATAAGAAATGCTAAAAGATTACAAAGATTAGCCGAAGATATATTAGATGTCACAAGAATCGAAAGCCAGTCTTTGAAACTGAAAAAGGAGCAGTTTGATCTAAATCAAATTGTTTCTCAGACTGTAGAGGATCATAGGAATCAGATTTCAAGTTCTTATCAGGATTCTGCAAATAATGACAAGCACATAAGGCTAGTTTTTGTACCAGACAAAGATGAGATATTGATTGAAGCAGACAAAGGTAGAGTCTCACAGGTGATCTCGAACTTACTATCTAATGCGATCAAATTTACAAAACTAGAGAATACAGAGGATACCAAAATTTCAACGAGGGAGAACAACGCGAAAACGATATCGATCACGGTAAGTAAGGACGACCGGCAGAAGGAGGCGGTTGTTAGCATACGAGACTCTGGAATAGGAATCGATTCAGAAATAATTCCAAGACTGTTCTCTAAGTTCGCTTCGAAGTCATTTGAAGGGACAGGATTAGGACTTTTCATTTCTAAGAGCATTATCGAAGCCCACGGCGGCAGAATATGGGCCGAGAACAATGAGAGTAACGGCTATTGCGACGGAGCTACGTTTAGGTTCACTCTAGGATTATCTCAAGCAAAGCATCAAGACATACAGACAGTAATTGATAACTGAGTATCATAGACATTTTCCTAAGATCTCTAATACTAGTAACGGTTAGAATTCTACATAAGATATCTGACATCTGAGGGGAAGTAGTCCTTTCTGATACCTGGACTTCTAATTCCACATTCAATGGATAGCAGACCCATTCCCGGTTTTGGTCTGTAATGGGCCGAGACTAACTCACTATAGTAACCAAACTTAAATTTTACTCGATATCATTTTAACTGCCTACAAGTCTTTGTTTAGATGTCTTGAATAGTTCACATCACATAATTTAGGCAATATTCGCTCGGCTTTACCTCATAAGTATTCTCGACACATTTATTTTGACTGAGCGACGAGCTAATCTATTGCACTTCTTGGTTCAAAATCGCCGCAGAACTTTTGGCTTGAGAAGTTCTGGACGCTTTTTTAGTCCTTCGATAAGGGAAAGAAGCCTCTTCCTATCATCGGGCAGCGTTCCTCCTAAAGAGTACACATTGGAAGCATGATTTGCCCGAAATACTATGGACCTCTGTGAACTTATCTGCGAAACAAGTCGTTCTAATTCGTCAAGAACTTCATAATCAGAAACAGGAATGTACGGTTCACCAAATTTTCTCATAAACTCCTCGTATATGCCTTCTTCTAATTGCAAATTCAAAGCAGCCAAGTAATCCGGAGACACAACGCTCACAAGCCTCGCTGTGTCATCAATATGTTGCTTTGTGTATGTGCTTCCGCCTATACCTAGAATAACCATGCAAGATAGGACAAACTTATGGGCTTTGGCCTTTTGACATGCTTGGAGGATTCCTTTGCTTGTAGCTCCTTTCGTGATTTTCATCAATAGGGCATCGTTGCCAGTTTCAATCCCTAAATACATCATTCCCAGCCCGGCCTCTCTGAGCTTATCTAAATCAAAATCACTTTTTTGGAGCAAATTCTTGGGCATGGCATAACAAGCAACACGTTCTAAATTGGAAAAATTAGAGTAGAGATACTTGATTATCTTTATGAGTTTATCAGTCGGGAGGTTTAAAGCATCTCCATCTGCTAAAAATATTCTCCGGGTTTCGGGATAAGCACTAGAGGTGAGATCTACCTCGGTCTTGATTTCTTCCCATTGTCGCTCCCGATATTCTTTTGTTCTATACATATTACAAAATGAACATCTATTAAAAGAGCAACCAAGAGTAACTTGAAATATTAGGGAATTAGCTTCAGACGGTGGCCTAAAGAGAGGATTGTCATATATAATTTCCAAAATAATTTACTATTGCTATTTTGCACAAATAAATATTAAGTTTTCCAAAACCGATAGCCCCTTCGCACACAGATGTGTGATCTAATTATTGAGCCACACGAACCGATCGTGCGGTGAATATAACATAAATAGATATAAGTATTGGGTCAGTTCGTCGCGAGATCTTCATCGATTGTAACTCAGTCTGGAGCAGCATTATGTCACCTCATCCCCTATTTTAGGCAGATTATTAGCCTATTAATAGATAAGGATATCAGGTTTTCTATATTATTTCCATTTTTGGTCGGTATAAATACAACACTCGAACAAAATATCACATAATAATATGATGAACTGTAGTTCTAATCAAATAAAATTTTTACTCGGCAACAGGTGAAATTCACAACCCTCCTTGGGCATTAATTGACCTTGCTTATGACCCCTACATAGCACACAAGTTTTACTGCACATATACCCGATATCGTGTCCAAGCAACGGGTATTCGTGCATCACAACTATCTAGTTACCATCTAGCTTAAAGCATTCAATGAAACTAAAGAATCCTTATGAACATCCTTCCATTTTCTGTATATAATATCCTGTAGATTCTATATCCCGTTTTATCAATGGAGGGGCGTCTTGCACATGACAGAACTGGCATTCTTCTTGGGTCATCTTCTGTCCTTCCTGACCCACACTCGCCAGATATTTCTTCCCATATTCAATTGCCTTTTCGTGGACTGTATTTGCTTCGACAACCACATCAAAATGCATTACCTCGCCGTCTTTTCTTGTTACGTAGGTATCATAAACTGCACATTCCATAGGGTAGTAGCTGGACGTAACAATATTTATTTATTTATATAAAACTTAATGGAAACTGAATCTACTATTATACTCTACGCGCAATTGTCGTATGATTGGACAGCTTTTTCAAGTTCGCACTCAAAACCTGAGATCTACCTTGACAATCCATATTGAGGACAAATTGGGAGGCCTATTTTTATTATAGATACTTATACCGAAAAAACAGAACCTATTCAGCAACCATGCAGTTGACAAGAGAGGAAGAAAAAGGTTTGAAAGGTGACTATGGCCAAGCCTTGGCCGCGGCTTACAGAATTCTCGTGTCAATCGGAGAAGCTACAGAAGCAGAGAGATTAACAAGTATAAAATGGGCTCATCTTTCTGGAGTGAATTATAATACTATAGGTGACGGAGGGGCTATATTCTTGGAAAAATTTAGTAAGGATGCTCGTGTTAAGGTGAAAACTACCATTAATCCTATGGGCTTTGACAGAACCCAGCCGAATAAACTCTCCAAAAACTTCATTACAAAACAAATGAGCATAGTTAATTCCTACAAAAGACTGGGTGTAGTACCTTCGTTTTCTTGTATCCCCTATGAGTTATTCTCAGTACCAAGGGGATCAACTGTAAGTTTTGCGGAAAGTAATGCAGCGATTTTTTCAAATTCTATGCTTGATCTCCTAACAAATAAGGAAAGTGCACTTAGCGCTCTGGCAAGTTCTGTGACAGGGAAGGCCCCCTATTCTGATCTCAGGAAAAATGAACAAAGAAGAGCAAAGTTATCCATTACACCATCTTTTACTCCCAAGACCGAGCTGGATTGGGGGTTACTGGGCTATTTTGCTGGTAAGGTGATCAACGATAGTTGTATTAACTTTGATGATATCCCTCAACCTGACCTAAGAGGAGCAAAATCTCTCTCTGCAGCAATGGGAACCTCTGGTTCATGCGGGATGTTCACAATTAATCACGGTGAAGAAACGAAGGGAATAACTTATGAACCCAAAGACGCCAGTGCGGTTAAAGATGAACTCAGCAATTCTGAAGATGGTGATGTTATAGTCCTCGGAAGTCCACAGCTCGGAATGAATGAGCTTTCTTACCTTACCGATCTGTTAGAGGGAAGACGATTTCGGAAGCCATGCATGATTTTTTGCTCCAGAGCCGTACATAGTTGTGCATCTCATATTGGGGTTCCTGATAAACTAGCCAAGGCAGGATGTACGTTTATCTGTGATTCTTGTAGTTGCCTTACTCCTTTAATAAGGAAGGAAGAAACCGATTCCGTCATAACGAATAGCATCAAAGCTGCATATTACCTAAACCATTCTAACAAAGTCGCAGTATGCCTTAAGGACTTGAAAGCTATTATCAAAGACTACAGCTAAAAGAAGCAGGCAAACCTTACCATGTGTCTCGTCATTAAATGTAGAAAAATTGTTGGGGGGTTGGGTTTCGGGCAATCTCTTGTCACGAGACAACCAATTAATTTTCTGACAATGCTAGATCCCGAGACGGGGATTTTTCATGATCTGGAACACGAGCTACATGGCAGATCCCTAGAATCCAAAGTCTTAGTTTTTCCTAAGGCAATTGGTAGCAGCGTAGGGGCCTATGCGCTATACTCGCTAAAAACTAAGGGACTTGCACCTACGGCAGTAATCTGTACCAGTCTGATCGACATCATAACTGCTTCTGCATGCGCCATATCTGAAATTCCGGCAGTCGATATGAAAGGTCAACGATTTGAATCAAAGTTAATGATAAGACAAGGGACCCAAGTTTTGGTTGATGCTGACAGTAGTCGTATTGAAATTATCAAAAAACATTAATCTGAGAGTATGACACTAGCCATACGCATGGCAATTGACGGGCAAACTGACCGCAGCATTAAGGCGGAATGAGGATCAAGTCCATGCTAACATAAAGATGACAGTCGGATTAGTATGGAACAAAGGATTCAGGCTATATATGCAGTGCTATCTCTTGACAAGGTCGTTCGAAAGGTTATGTTTGTCAGTCGGTTTGTTTATTCATAGATCTGGAGTCTTCAGACAAGATTTAAAAAAATCGCAAACTAAACTCTTATTGGACACAGTACGCTAGGTTGCTATAGATCTCTCTGTGTAATGTATACATGGATTGTCATATTAATCATAATAGGCCTTCCTTCAATTCGATCATATCAATATAAAGGAGTCTGTTAACGCTCTCTTTTTCCATTTACAAACTCTAAGAAATTCTCTTTTGCTTTTGTGTAGGGCATTTGAATTGGAGGATGCTTAAAGCAGTAGGCAGATATGCTTTCAATGGATCCCGCGATACCTCTATTGATGGCTAGTTTCAATCCTCTAATTGCATCAATCATGACGCCTGCGCTATTATATGCATCCACTACCCGTAGCTTCAGATCTAGCTCAATTGGAATGTTCCCAAAAGACCTGCCCTTCATATACACATAACAAACCTTGTCGTTATGCAGAAAGCTAACGTAATCCGATGGTCCTATTCTCATAGGGACCTCATATGGAGCCATAGCCTCTACTGCGCTAGTCTTGCTGATTCTCTTATCCTCTAGTCTCTCCTCATCCAGCATATTATAAAAGTCCATGTCTCCTCCAATATTGAGTTGATAGGTTTGGTCGACCTTTATACCTCTGTCAACGAAAAGCTTCACCAAAGTCTTGTGGACTACGGTGGCGCCAAGCTGACTCATAACATCATCTCCCGCGCAAGCTGTGTTTTTACTTTGAAAGGCTTGCTGCCACTTCGAAGTAGAAGCGATAAATACTGGAATTGCATTTATGAATCCTACTCCAGTCTCTAGACATTGATCTGCATAATATTGGGTAGCCAATCTACTGCCTACAGGCAAATAGTTCAAGAGGACATCGGCCTTAGAATCCTTCAATACCTGCGCTACATTAACCGTAGGCTTATCTGAAATTCTAACCTTCTCACTTAGGTGTCTCCCCACACCGTCTAATACTTCAGCCTTTCTTACCGGGACTTCTAGCTTCTCAACGTTAGAGATTTTGGGAGTATTGTTAGGGATAGAGAACAGTGCCTCAGAAAGATCTCGATCTACTTTAGAATCTACAACATCAAAAGCAGCTACAAACTCGATGTCCCCGGGTTCAAAGCCCCCTATGTTGTAAGCGGTCAGCCCTATCGGATCATTCTTATTACTAATGTAATATTGGATGCCTTGAACAAGAGCAGAGGCACAATTTCCGACCCCTGCTATGGCAACACGTATTTTCTTTGACATGAAAGACTATAACAGACACTATTTAACGTAATTACTAATATAGGTATCTTCTATTATGTGGTTATGTTTGCTAAGCACTCGAACTTTAAATTATGTGGTATGATTCGTCAAATAAGTCATAAAATTGCATGCGTTTTGCCGCATTGATATGTTGATATGTACCAGCATGAAATCAAAAAAAAGACAGGAATTCTAGGAGCATTGTTGATCAAGGTCCCGACATAGGAGCCAAAGGGGAAAACAAATCAAGTCAATCAGAAGATCGATCCGAATAGTTGGACATGAATTTTGGGGAGAATGATTTTGTTTAATACACGCTGCTAAATCAAATAGAGTTTGCAACGGTCTCTTTGCTTTCCATTCAACTACAACAAGAGACGTTATCTTTGTAGATAACAAGGTATTATTAGGCATGTTATATTTACAGCAAACTATCATTTTATATGTTCGATTTTATGAAATTTAATCTGAGCACAGTGGCTTACAGGCATCCAATGTCTCAAAAACCTGCAAATAAGCGGATTATAGATGATCAATTTAATTCATAATAGTAGATCTACTTCCATTAATGAACCCACCCTTATAGGCCACCGAAAATACTTATTCCATGGTTGGTCGAAAAGTATGCCAACTTTAGGAGAGACTAACCCTATCAAATTGCTTGGTGCATCATCAACAATTATGTCATATGGGTAATCTGATTTCGGAATATCATCGTACACAAACAATAGATCGTCTGAGAAGATGTCGTAGCGGTCAAGCCATTTTGCTACGAATGGAACGGTCTCTCTGTCTCTTTTTGTCATAATCGATATCCTATACCCTTTCCTGTGGATGCTTCTAGTAACCTCCCCTAGTCTATTACCCGTTGGTGGAATTTCCAACCACCTATGTTTCCAAATATCATTAAACAAACGTGAAATATTGGAAGTGGAGATAGGCAGAATTAAGGAAACATCCCATGAGCTTATTTCAGATTTTGAGATGCGAGCACCCGTTCTAATGTTATATTCGTCTGTCCATACGATCATAGTGTCTGCTAGAACAGAATCAACATCAATGGCCAAAGTCTTGGTTGGTCCAATTCCCGACATGCTCATAATAAACCAGATTTAAAAAATAATAATCTATGCTTTGTTCCTCGGCAAATTGATGTGCAGCCTTGGCTATTGCACCTCCTAAAGGTCAGTTTAAGACAAAACTACAATCTATTGATGACAATCTCCCATAACATTTCCTTCAACCCGACGTATACTAGAACCATCTAATAACGGTATCACAAATTTGGCTTCGAGTGCATCGTAGTTGATTCATGACCTACATGTAAATATTCCTTCGATTTAAGTGTCTCGAATCGTCGGACTCGGCTCAAATCAATTTTTCCTGATCATTAGATAGACAACATTAGTTGGATATGCATGATCGGAACCACATTTTTGTGAATTTAAATTATGAAGGCGCATGTTTCAAATCAAGTCACGCAGTTAGTGATTTCCCAGTTAATACAACCCAAACTAGATATCCATTTATGATAGCTATCGGAATTATACATAGCATCATGAACAACAAAGTTTTCCTTTTGAATACTACTATCGCCATATTAGTTTTGTTTTTCTTTAATGCTATCCTAAGCAGCTTGATTTTGCTAACTATGGTTGTCCTTTTTTCATTAGGAGAATATTATGCGATAGAGGCCTTAATTGGGGCAGTATTGATTTCATGCTTCGCTACGGTTTTATTTTTAGTAAAGGTGTTAGTACCGATGTACGATAAGATGTGTCCCTTACCAAATGCAAATCCAACTTCAAAAGATAACTGAGTAAAGGTTCCTTATTCATAGAAAATTTGAGATGATTGCCCGTTGATAAGGAGCAGATGAACTAAATTGTTCATGAGACCACTAGAATCGCATAGCTATCTTGCAGACAATAGAACATTTTGGGGTAAATCAAAGATAGGCAATCTTAACCTTGGATAAATGTTTTGGGCAAACCAATAGGCCAGATGAATTGTCTAGCCGCATAGTAACTTAAATTCTGCATCGTATGGGATCACCTGTGATTCAATTGCAGAGTCGCGTTCTCACATGAAAATAAAATCTAATTTGGAAATATGATAAAAACTGCCAAATATACGCCACATGCCAAAGATCCATGACATTGAAAAGTACGACTTAAAAATAGAAT